>Ga0209341_10005302_pt1 | contig 11712 bp, 15 predicted proteins | sample RifCSP13_2_FD_184020 | JGI IMG/M metagenome (GOLD analysis project Ga0209341, IMG submission 184020) | Soil microbial communities from Rifle, Colorado - Rifle CSP2_sed 13_2 (SPAdes) (version 2) | ecosystem: Environmental > Terrestrial > Deep subsurface > Rock core/Sediment | place: Rifle...
CAATAAGACTTCCTGTTACGGTGCCTCTGGCGTGCTGCCGGAGCCCGGGCTCGTCAAGGTACTTTACTATCCCGGACATGCCTATGGGGATGAACAGGAACTTGTGGTGAAAGGCCCCGTCCTTGTCCCAGTGATCAAGCGTGAGGAGCGTCTGCGCCGAGCCCTCCTCCCAGCCGCTCCAGCCTTCTTCTGGAAAGGTCTTTGACCCGAGGTAAACGGAGAGCACGAGCAGGAGCGCCAAAAAGGGCAGATGCGACCGGAAGTTGCTGAAATAATTGGACATAGCCCGTGAATCTTAGCACGAAAGTCTATTTGCAGGCAATATGTAAGAGGATGGAATAAGATTATGTGGGTTCTGTATTCTGACTCTATTCAGGCTGCTCAAAAAGGTTCAGATGCGAGGCCCCAGTTAAAGCGGGGAGCGAGGAATGAGGCGTACTCTTTGCCGTACGCCGCAGTGAAACTCACAAAATATATGACATTCTCGATTATCCGTAAGTTACTGGATAATCTAGCAGGCTGTTGAAAAACCTGCCTTAAACACGAATCTGTCGTTATTAAGAAGAAACTTTTTACTCTACTATGGCATTTAAGACTGGAATAACTTCAAATGAAGCATTGAAGGTAGAGCCTTTAGAAAGGCTCTGCGATACCAGTGGTGCGTTTTTCTCAAGCCACCACCTCTTGCTGCATAAGTTTCGCCATTCGCAGAAGGTTGTAGGCGGCGCCGGTAAACCAAGCCGCCAACTGAGTCCTGTCTCTGCCTTTGAACCGGGTCTTCCTGAACCCGCCGGTGGTCTTCATCCAGCCGAAGATCTCCTCAACCCTCTTACGGATACGCTGGCTGATGGAGTAGCCCGCATGCCAGGTGGTGCGGCCGTCGATGGCGGAACCGCCTTTCCGTGTAGTATTAGCAGCCACATGAGGAGTAATCTTACGGTTCCTGAGCGTCTTAACAAAGCCTCTGGTGTCGTAGCCCTTATCCGCGCCGAGGGTCTTGGGCTTTACACCTTTGCGGGCCTGGCGCTTAAGCATATCCACAACGCTTTCCCGCTCCGAGGCCCCCGTGGCCGCAGTGACCTTGATATCCACCAAAAGTCCGTTCCTGTTCTCCATCAACGCATTGGCCCCGTAAGAGAGCTTGGCTTCTTTCCCGGCGCCTTTACGCATCAAGCGGCTCTCGGGGTCGGTGGTGGAACAGTGCGTCTCATTACTCCTCTTCTCCCCGTGAAAATCAACGGTAGGGTTCCCGGAGTCTCCGCTCCCAGGGCGGGCCACCTCTCCTCATCTTTGGGGCGAAAACTTTTCAGGCTCGCCCATGCGTCGATAAGCGTTCCGTCAACCGTAAAATGGTCATCGCTCATAAGACCGGAAGACCGGGCCTGTTTGACCACGGCGTCAAAGAAAAGGCGTCCGACCTCGTGTTCCATGAGCCGCTCGCGGTTTTTGGAGAACACCGAGTGATCGAAGCTGTCTTCAATGAGGTTCATGTCGAGAAACCACCGGAAAAGAAGGTTGTAATCAAGCTGCTCGCAAAACTGCCTCTCGCCCCTTACAGAATACAGGGCTATAAGGAGCATGGACTTCAATACCCTTTCCGGAGGGATGGAGGGGCGTCCGGTAGAGGAGTACATCCTGTTAAACACCGGGGAAAGACGGGCAAGCTCCTTGTCTGCCATCATCTTAATTCTTCTAAGCGGATGGTCCTTGGGGACTCTCTGCTCCGGAGAGACTATAGAGAGCATGGTCGCCTGTCTTTCGTGGGTCCCTCGCATATATCAAATCCTCCGGAATTGAATTTCCGGAATTATAACATGACCGGTGCCACCTTGAACGAGCAAAACAAGAGTTTTTCAACAGCCTGCTAGTGACGAACCCAGCACTTCGACGCAGCCATCGGCAAGGCCAGAAAAACCGGTCGCGGTCGTTCCCCCCACCTCGGAAAGAGACCAGTTAATTAATTCTTCTGAACGTATGGATGGAATAAGTGGAAAGTACGCTTATGGATTAACACCTGGAATCATTGTTAGCGCATGGCGAATAAAGGATCAACAAATACGCATTAATGGTGTTAGAGCCCCTTATATCGTCTTCCAAGACGGTGTTGAGATTGATTTTTTCTTCGATCCTCAGCACCAGATATTAGATGAATATCCTATCACCGCAAAGCAGCTGTTGTTACTGGCGTTGGCTGAAAAATTTGCCATTCGAGACCACCAGGTTACTCTGCAGCAAGCTTACGTGGGATTGATAGTAAATCATATGACGGAAGAGCGCATCAACACATATTCTCTTTTTGAGCGATCTATCGCCATATTAAACGCCATCAAAGATAAATTACCAGAATTAATCGGACATCGACTTGCCAAAACGTTGGAGGTTATTGCCGAGGTTCCCGCTGAAGAAGAGGAGCTTGCGAAAAAACTTTTAGACGAGGCTCCACAAATTCTTCAAGCCTACCAATGCAAGTCGGCCGATTGTGTAAAAGCCTTGTCTTTTGTCCCAGATGCCACGGTCGTCAGACTTATATCTTCGATGCCGGAAGAGTTCTTGGATGGAAGGCTGTTCGATTTACCTTACTCCGCGATTAATTTTCAGAGTGAAGATGTAAACTCGCGACTAAGGAAGGCATCGCTTGAAAAAATAGTTTCCTATGTAAAAGACGCATCCATTCTCATGCAAGGCGGAAGAACATTGAGCAAACATGAATTGATAAGAAATTCGAACACTCTGTCGATTCTTGAAAGTAGGATGGTTTCATGACCGGCATTTCATCCTCGACTTTTTTAACTCAATCCATAATGGCGGGCGAGGATTGGCGAGGCCTTGAGTTGGCGGTTATGCGTTTATTAGGGCATTGTGGTTGGTCTAACATTCAAGACGTGGGAGAGACTGGCGATAAAGGCGCCGATATTCTTGCTGTGAGAGAAAACCCACAAAATGCCGCATGTGAAACTTTTCTCATTCAAGTAAAAGCTGCAACTGGGTCGGTGTACATTGGCAGTTCGGCTATTGAACAGGCAATTCAAGGCCAAGCCCATTATGGTGCGAAAATAGCCGTTGTAGCCACTAATGGCGACTTTACGAAATCGGCGGTGGTTCGGCAACATAAACTAAAATCCCAAGGGTTCGATCTTCGCTTATGGAATGGAATATTTCTTAATCAATTGCTATCCAAGTGGGGGGATTACCCTCAAACACGCAGAGATCCACGTCCATATCAAGCACAAATAATAAAAGACATTGTCTCTAATTACGATCAAAGCCGCAAAAAAAGCTTTTTTATTGTAGCCACGGGTCTAGGGAAAACTGTCATTGCGTCTACAGCAACTAATCTCTTGTACCAGCGGGGACTACAAAAAGTTCTCGTCTTGTGCCATTCCGTGGATTTAGCACAGCAATTGCAGCGCGAGTTTTGGCCTCAAATTCCCAAATCAGTCCCCACCAGATTATTCATGGATGGCGAACCTCCAGTACCTGTCAACGGTATAAATTTTGGTCTTTATCAAACATTGTATGGCTATCTTGGTGGGATCGATAAAGACGCATTCGACTTAATAATAGTTGATGAAGCCCATCATGCGCTTTCCAACGCTTTTGCGACATGCATTGAGCGCTTGGAACCGAAGCACCTCATTGGTATGACTGCGACTCCATGGCGAGGTGATGGAGCGACAATTGATTCAATTTTTGGTGAGCCAATTGCCCGTGTTTCTTTAATCGATGGCATGAGAATGGGCTTTCTGGCTAGAGTCGATTACAGATTGATGTGTGACAATATTGAATGGAATGAGGTGCCAAAACTCGCCAGAATGTCGCTATCAATCAAAGACTTAAATAAACGATTATTTGTTCCTCAGAGAGACGAAGCCGTTATCGATAGTATTCAAGCGGCATTAAAGGAGTTCGACAACCCTCGAATTGCTGTTTTTTCTCCTTCAAAAACGCATGCTGAGGAATTTGCCCGCAAATTAACCTTAGCTGGTATTACTTCAGCTTCAGCCTCTATAGGTGACAAAGTCAAACGTAGGCGTGTTTTGATGGATTTTGCTGCTGGAAAAATAATAGCGTTGACATCGGTAGATGTTCTGAATGAAGGAATTGATCTCCCGAATCTGAACATTCTTGTATTTTTGCGGGCGACACACTCGAGACGAATTTTCATCCAACAATTGGGACGTGGATTGCGATTAGCCCCCGGCAAGGAAAAAGTCATTGTTTTAGATTTTGTAACAGATATACGCCGACTTGCCGCCGTAAAAGATTTAGATCGCGAGGCTAAGGAAGAACCCAAGCCTGGCACTGTTGAAACCGTGTATTTGAGGGACGGTATAGTAAAGTTTAGCAACAAAAAATCTCAAGCGTTTGTAGATGCCTGGCTTGAAGATGTGGCTGGATTGGAAGAATCGGATGAAGCTGAAAAATTAACATTTCCTGACAGTGAGGTTTTCACATGAGCAACAAGCCGCCTAGTGACATAGCAAACTCTATCAAAGACTGCGTATTCCAAGCGGCTGATGAATATTGCTATTTGGGAAAAACTCGTAGCGAAAATGGAAAATTTCTGGATGATCTAGTTGCGAAACCCGAAATAGGTGGAGTTTTGGCAAATTACATGAACCGTGCGGAAGTCAGGACTTACATAAAGGATGCGATACTTAACCGCTATTCTAAAGACAAAACCAAAGCAGCGCGCCCAAAAGACCTAACAGAGGTTATTAAATCCAAGCTTGGTTTTCAATCGCAAATGATTGATAAAAACTCGGCGGCAAAGGTGTACCTCTATAAAGCAATTGACGAGTCCTCTGACTCTAATTATGTGGTTGCGGCGGAAGGTACTGTATTAAAATGGGAGACTGCGCTTCGTAAGGCATTACTCTATATCCCTGGAAAACCATTTTCGGAAAAAAAAGGAAATAAAATTCATATTCTTTTGAACATATTTGCGCAACACAAACCCGTCTCACCTGCGGATAAGATGTTTCTGGAAAAAGCTCTGGTACAATGTTGTGCTTGTGTTCATATATTTGGTGAAGGATAATGTGACGGATAACGTGTCACGTGAAAAACGAAGCCAAGTCATGGCTTCTGTTAAGCAGAAAAACACAAGCCCAGAGATAACAGTTAGAAAATATCTGCACAGGCAAGGATTGCGTTTCAAGCTCCATGACAAAGCGCTTCCTGGAAAACCAGACATGGTTTTTCCAAAATACAAGATCGTTGTATTCATTCATGGCTGTTTCTGGCATGGGCACAAAAAATGCAAATTAGCCCGTATGCCAAAATCAAATGTCGATTTTTGGAAAAATAAAATTGATGGCAATAAGACCAGAGATTCAAAGCACATTAAAAAACTTAAGCGGATCGGTTGGTGTCCAATAATATTTTGGGAATGTGAACTATCAAATCCAAAAAATCTTATCAATCTTTCAAATAAAATAAAATCGTCCACTGCATAGGAGTCGGGCAAAATTTTTACTTACCTCTAAGCGCCGAAAACGCTTCCATTTGCTTTCGTGGCTTAACGAGTTTAGTGATTGGCCGGATTGACCGCTCTGTGACCTTATGCCTCTGAACCGCCTCCGGCATAGAGAGTATATGCTTCTGGATATCCGGGGCAAGGTTAAGGAGGTACATTATCTGAGTTACGCGGGCGCGGGAGAGTCCCTCGCGTCTGGCTATGTCAGCTTGGATGATGCCTTTCCCTGATTCGAGATGTCCCTGCCACTCCATTGCCTTCCTGAGGAGCTCTGCCACTCTCGGCGTTCTGGGTGTTTTCTTCGGCTTGGGTTTTAGGAGCCGAGGCGGCAGGGCGTTAACCACTCCGTCGGTCGGCACCCGCCGCTTTATAGCCCCGATGTTTCCGTTCTCGAACGCTCCCTTCGGGCCGAGGGCTATCTCCACGGTCTGTTCCTGGTGAGTGGAAAAATCATTGGTATCTTCGGGAGTTACATGGACGATGCGGAACCAGACTTCCGGCTCGGCTATCTTACTGCGGTTAGTAAGACGGGAAACTTGGGGATTTTCGCCTCTGTAAGAACCTGATTTTATTTGGTTAACAGAAGGGGTGCCCCAATTAACCCGTAGTACGAATCTTTTGTGAGGCGATTGGCATGTTGACAATATCTATCGATGAGATCGGGGGCGCTGATTATTGCGTTGCTCTATTCTGATACTCTTCTTTGATCTTCTCGAAGGTAGGCTTTATTGCGGGTATGTCTTTTTTGATGGTGTCCCACACGGCCCGGAGATTAACACCGAAATATTCGTGAATCAATTTATCCCTCATGCCCGCCATCTCCTTCCACGGGACGTCAGGGTAGTGCTTTCTCACCGACGTGGGTATCTTTTTAACTGCCTCTCCGATAATCTCTATGGCCCTTGTGACCGCAAAGACAGTCTTTCCATCCTTTGAGAATTTCTTAAAATCCATCCCACTGGTGAATTCCTGGGCCTTGGACATCGCGTCTATAACATCGTCAACATAGTCCAAGAACTCCCTTTTCATATATTGACTACCTCTTTCAGGATATGGCTTCCGATCCTCGGCTTCAGAGAATCCCTCATAACAAGATCAACTTTGATGCCTAAATATTTGCTAAGATGATTCTCAAGGCGTATGAAATTAAGAAGGCTTATTGGTTCATAGAAATCAACGAGTATATCAAGGTCGCTTGTCTTCTTCTGTTCGCCCCGGACATAGGAACCGAAGACTCCGATCTCCCTGACCTTGAATTGGCCTTGGAGTATGGGCTTATATTCGCTTAATTTGTTTCTTATGTCTTTCAGCTTGGTATTCACTAACGCCCCTTCTGCAGCAAACGAATAATCCAGTGATATGTTTCATATTGTAGTGATTTTACATTAAAAATCAAGGCATATATGGGAGGACACGCCTGAGCGGCATGACTACTCACTCGCAGACAGGCTCCTGAACGCCGCTAATTGCTTCCTTGTATCAGCGAGCTTAATGATGGGTCGAAGTGATCGCTCCGTGACCACCGGCTTCCTGGCGGTCTCCGGCATGGAGAGTATGTGCTTCTGGATGTCTGGGGCGAGGTTGAGGAGGTCCATTATCTGAGTTACTCGAGGACGAGAGAAGCCCTCGCGACTGGCTATCTTTGCTTGAGTAGTCCCACTTCCGTTATTGAGAAGTTCCTGCCACTCCAGCGCCTTCCTGAGAAGATCTGCCACCCTGGGCACCATGGGAATTTTTTGAGGCCTGGCAGGCTGCGGCAATAAGGAGTTAACCACTGCGCTATCCGCCACCCACCACTTTATGACCCCGACATTTCCTTTCTCGAAAGCTCCCTTCGGGCCGAGGGTTACCTCCACCGTCTGTTCCTGAAAAGCCTCGTTATCTTGCGCAGTTACATTGATAACTCGGAACCAAACCTCCGGCTCGGCTACCTTCGGACGGTTAGTACCGAGGGCAACGCGGGGAGCCAAGAAAATCAAGGGGTTAGCTCATTTTGAGCTGCCCCTTTTTCATTGGACTGTGCTAAATTTGTGCTAATCCGATCCAAGATAACCAGCGGGTCATGGGGTGAAAACCACCCCTATTTTGCTAAAAAAACAAGCACTTACGGAATGACTCGATCCTTTTCTGTGCTAAATCTGTGCTAAATTTGTGCTAAATCCCATCTAAGAACTCAGTTCCGAATAAGATCTTCTCAATCAAAAAATTCTGTTTCGGTCTCCAAGAAGGCTTGTTCATCCCTGATTGGCCTGCAAGAGGAGGGCTTGAAATGTTCTTACTTGTCGTGTACACATAAATATGCTATATTTTGTGTATAAATTATAGGGAGCTGAGTTATGTTAAGGACAAATATCGAACTTAATGAAAAACTTGTGAACGAGGCCATGAAGCTCACCCATATCAAGACCAAAAAGGAACTTGTAAACTACGCCATCGAGGAGCTCGTTCACAAAATAAAGCGGAAGAAAATCCTCGACCTCGAGGGCAAGGTGGAATGGACAGGCGACTTGAGTGAGATGAGGAAGAGCAGGATATGATCCTTGTCGATACAAGCGTCTGGATCGATTTCCTCAGAGGAGAAAAGTCTGTCCAGCGTGAGACCCTGCACAGATTCATAGAAGGCGATGAAGATATCGCAGTCAGCGAGATAATCGTCACGGAAATACTTCAGGGAATAAAAAGTGACAAGGATTTTCAGGCTGTAAAAGAGTATCTGCTTGAATTCCCTGTTTACAGGCCAAATGGCATCGAGACCTATCTTGAGGCTGCACGGATTTACCGGGAATGCAGGAAGAGGGGGAAGACCATCAGGAAAACCATCGACTGCATTATCGCCGCGATATGCCTTGAAAACAAACTGACCCTCCTTCATAAAGACAGCGACTTCGATTTCATTGAAGCATGCACCGATCTTAAGGTGCTGAAAATATGAAGCTGATATCCTCTTTTCAGTCAGCTCTAATGAGCTGAAGACTTATCGCGTCAGAATTGAAGACACCTTCGGCCGTAAGCTAGGGTATTGCGAATGAGCCTGGATAACGCCACCCTTGATTGGTTACGCATGAACCATCCTGCCTGGCGGCTTTTGCGCTCGGATCATGCACCGCTGATCGTGAGCTTTTTGCACCGGGTCTTCATCGTTCCCAATATGCGAGTAATTGCACAAACTGCTCTGAGTGAAGCTCTTGAGGATGAACTGTTTATCTTGCGTGAGAGAAATGGGTCGGTCTTCACCAAATCGGCAACAGAGTATCTTAATGATTGGGCAGCCGATGACAAGGGATGGTTGCGCAAATTTTATCCTAACAGGTCTGATGAACCGCATTTCGATCTCACCCCGTCGACTGAAAAGGCTATTGTTTGGCTGGCCAGCCTCACCGAGCGATCATTTGTAGGTACGGAATCTCGTCTTCTCACCATTTTTGACCTATTGAAGCAGATGAGTGAAGGCAGTGAGATTGATCCGCAGGCGCGCATCGCAGAGCTGAAAAAGCGGCGCGATGAAATCGACGACGATATCGCACGCATTCTGGCCGGAGATGTGCCCATGCTTGATGGAACCGCGCTGAAAGACCGTTTCCAACAATTGGTCCAGATGGCGCGCGAACTGCTCGCTGATTTTCGCGAGGTTGAGTACAATTTTCGTTCCCTGGACAGGCGAGTACGCGAGCGTATTGCTTTTTGGGACGGCTCTAAAGGCGCGCTGCTGGAAGAGATTCTGGGAGAGCGGGACGCGATTGCTGATTCAGATCAAGGAAGAAGCTTTCGTGCCTTCTGGGATTTTCTGATGTCTCAGTCGCGACAGGAGGAGTTAACCATGCTTCTGCAACAAGTTTTGAACCTTCCGTCCGTGGCTGAGCTTAAGCCCAACTCCCGCCTGAAGCGAGTGCATTACGACTGGCTGGAAGCCGGCGAGCACACCCAGCGCACAGTGGCGCGGCTTTCGGAACAGCTCAGGCGCTTTCTTGACGACCAAGCCTGGCTTGAAAACCGCCGCATTATGGACATATTGCGCGGCATCGAGTCGAGGGCTCTGGCTGTCCGCGATTGCCCGCCAAAAGGCAATTTCATGACGATAGCCGAAACCGCAGCTACTATTGAACTGCCGATGGAAAGACCTCTTTACACGCCGCCTGTGAAACCTATAATTCCTAATATTGAGCTTGAGGAAGGCGGTCCTGATGCAGATACGTCCGCGCTCTATTCGCAGTTAGTGGTCGATAAGGCAGAACTGGCCGGCCATATCCGTCAAGAATTACAGACGCGTTCACAAATAAGCTTATGCGACCTGGTGAAAGCTTATCCCCTGAATCATGGTTTGACTGAACTGGTGACCTATCTCCATTTGGCAAGCGATTTGCCTCATACGGTGGTTGACGACAACACTATTGACACTGTCGAGTGGCGTACTTCTGAGGGAATGACCAGGCGTGCACGCTTGCCGAGAATCATATTCGTGAGGAGCTGAATTGTACGAACCGGATTTTCAACCCGCAGTTCACTATGAATCTCATCCAGAGCTTTCACCAGTAGTGGTGCAGCTTCTGAAAGGCGTTCTCTATTCTGAGGAGAGCCCGGCACTTTGGAACGCACTCCTTACCCTGCAAGCGCGAGTGCGGGATTATGTAGTCGTGCTCGGTCTGGAATTGGTGTTGGATGAGGCCGAGGGCTATGCATTTCTTCGTTCCAGATCTGAGGCGGGTATTGATGGTTCGACCGTGCCGCGATTGGTAACTCGACGTCAACTGTCCTTTCCGGTCAGTCTATTGCTGGCCTTATTACGCAAGAAACTGGCGGAGTTCGATGCCAACGGAGGCGAAACGCGGCTAATCCTCTCGCGCGATGATGTGGTTGAATTGATCCGTGTTTTTTTGCCGGACGGGAGTAATGAGGCAAAGCTGATAGATCAGGTGGATACGCATCTGAACAAGATTGCCGATCTTGGATTTGTGCGCCGCTTGCGGGGGCAGGACCAAATGATAGAGGTGCGGCGTATACTCAAAGCCTTTGTCGACGCGCAGTGGCTGACGGAGTTCGATAAGCAGCTGGCGGATTATAAATCCTGCGCCAGTTCCAGATTTGGAGACGCAGCCGATGAGTGAGTCCCTGGACCTCGAATTCTCCTCTGATGACCGCCTGACTGGCTATCGTTTGCATCGCCTGGAGGTGCTCCATTGGGGCACTTTCAACGGCTTATGTACATTCAGTCTTAACAGTAAAAATGCGTTGCTTACTGGCGATATCGGTTCCGGCAAATCCACCTTGGTGGATGCCGTGACCACTTTGCTGGTGCCTGCTCACCGTATCTCATATAACAAGGCGGCAGGCGCGGATACCAGGGAACGCACGCTACGCTCCTATGTTCTGGGCCATTACAAATCGGAACGCAATGAACTGGGCGGCAACGCCAAGCCAGTAGCCCTGCGTGATAACAACAACTATTCAGTTATTTTAGGGGTGTTTCACAATGCCGGGTACGGCAAGACTGTGACGCTCGCGCAAGTCTTCTGGATCAAAGATGCGCAAGCTCAGCCGGCACGCTTTTTTGCCGCCTGCGAACGGGACCTCTCCATTGCCGAAGACTTTGCTAGGTTCGGCACCGAGATAAGCGGACTGCGCAAGAAGCTCCGCGGGGCTGGCATTGAACTGTTCGACAGTTTTCCGCCTTATGGAGCCTGGTTTCGCCGGCGGTTCGGCATTGAAAACGAGCAGGCGCTGGAACTCTTTCACCAGACCGTATCGATGAAGACGGTTGGCAATCTCACCGACTTCGTTCGCATGCACATGCTGGAGCCCTTCGATGTTGCCCCAAGGATTACAGCTCTTATCAATCATTTCGACGATCTGAATCGTGCACATGAGTCCGTTCTCAAGGCCAAGCAGCAGGTTGAGATGCTCACTCCTCTGGTGGCCGACTGCGACAGGCATGCGGAGATGGTGTCCGCTACCGAACAACTCCGCACTTGTCGCGAGGCACTGAGATTCTATTTCGCAACGCTCAAGCTGGAACTACTAGACACACGCATTGGTTCATTAAATGCTGACCTCTCAAAACATAATTCCCGGATTGAAAGTCTGGAAGATGAACGGCGCACGACGCAGAATCAGGAGCGGGAGCTCAGGCACAGTATCTCCGAAAATGGCGGCGATCGAATCGAGCGCATCGGTGAGAAAATCCGTCAAAAAGAAGAGGAACACGGGCGACGGATGAAAAAGGCTGATCGATATGCCGA
>Ga0209341_10005303_pt1 | contig 11711 bp, 11 predicted proteins | sample RifCSP13_2_FD_184020 | JGI IMG/M metagenome (GOLD analysis project Ga0209341, IMG submission 184020) | Soil microbial communities from Rifle, Colorado - Rifle CSP2_sed 13_2 (SPAdes) (version 2) | ecosystem: Environmental > Terrestrial > Deep subsurface > Rock core/Sediment | place: Rifle...
GGTCCCCGTCCGCGATGACATGCTCCATGGGCGGGTTGAGCTGCGGCTCGCCGTCAGCGGGCACGATGCCGATCAGGCTCGAAATGCGGAACAGCGCCAGGCACTCACCGAATTGGCGGCCGACCAGCTCGGGCGCGGACCAGAAGTACATCTCGTCGCCGCCGAAGTCGAGCAGGTCCTGGTAGACGATCGAAAGCCCCGGCTGGCGGCACGTCTGGGCCGCGATGCGCCCGATCAGCTCGCCGCCGAGCACCAGCTGCGCCTCTCCCCGGCTGGCCAGGCGGGCGACGTTGACGTTGCTCGGCTCATGCAGCTCGGCCACGATGCGGTACGGCTCAGGTCGGCGGGTGACGTCGTTGGTTATGGCCAGCAGCGTCTTGATGACGTCCGTGTCGGGGTCTTCGTTCTCCGGCGCGACGACGATGATCGCGCGCGACGTCTGGAGCGACGCGATGGCCAGGTCGGCCAGCTCGATCGGGCTGCCCGAGCGGCACACGACGCGCGTCGTCATCGTGTTCGGCACGCGCTGGCGGATCTCGTCCTCCATCTCGACCTTGTCGCGTTCGGCGAGGACGACGATGCACTGCCGACGCTGGTTGGCGTTGGCGAGGATGACTTCGCCAATAATCTCGAAGATCTGGCGCGACCAGCCCAGGATGACCGTGTGGTTGCTCTCGAGCACCTTCGAGTGCCCTTTGCGCAGGTCGTCGATCTTGGTCTGGATGCCGTTGCTGATGATGCCGATCAGGGTGGCAACGACGAAGATGCCGCCGAGGGTGACGACGAGCATCGACAGCACGAACGGCACGCTGCCGCTATCGCCCCCCATCGTGCCCGGATCGAGCGTGCGCAGCAGGCTGCGCCAGAACAGCTCGGCAAAGTCAATGCCCGACGTGTCGGTGCTCTCGCGCAGGGTGCCCGAGACGAGCACGACCGCGGACACCACGAGGATGATCAGCAGCGATAGCACGAACAGCCCGAGGATCAGCGCGATCGTGCCTCGCGACATGTAGTTGTCGAAGGCGTAGCGCAGCCGAGCGGAGAACGGATGGCGGTCCAGGCCGTTGAGTCTACCGAGCGGCGACGGCCCACAATAGGCGGCCATGGAGGGTCTTGCCGCAGTTTCGTGGGGCAGTGGCCGGATTGACCTGTTCTGGGTCGCGCCGGATCGGTCGCTGATGCATCGCTGGTGGAAGGCCGGCGCCTGGTCGGCCGACGAATCGCTTGGCGGCAACCTCGCCTCGGCCCCGGCGGTCACCGCGTGGGCGGAGAACGAGATGGAGGTCTTCGCGGTCCTTCCTGACGGGCAGCTGTGGGACCGCTACTGGGATGGCGCCGCGTGGCATCCGTGGGAGACGCTCGGCGGCGAGCTGGCCGGCCAACCCGCTGCCTCGAGCTGGGGCGCCGATCGGCTGGACGTCTTCGCCACCGGTCGCGACGGCGCGCTGTGGCATCGCTGGTGGAACGGCAGCGAATGGGTGCCCTGGGAGCGCAAGCCGGCCGGCTGAGTCCGTATACTCGACGCCATGCGACCCAACCCGCCGCGCATGGTCACCGTCGTCCTCGCCGTGGCACTGCTGATCGTGGGCCTGGCGCTCGTCTTCTACCAGGGCCCGGCGATCGACCTGGTTCGCGCCGTCGGCCTGCCCGCCGACGTCCAGCGCGAGGTCGTGTCGTGGATGGGCGAGCAGATCGTTGCCTGGGCGGCCCTCGCCGCTTCGCCGATCCTGCTCATCGTCGGCTCGCTGCTGCCCAACATCTGAACGATGCGCAACCAGCGTGCCCCGCGCGGCATCACGATCGCAGTCGCGGCAGTACTCGTGCTCATCGGCATTGCCGGAACCTTCCTCGGCCTGATACCGGACATCGCCGGCTTGCGCGGCGCGACGGTCGGCATCGTGGCCTATGTCGTGGCGACGGTGGTGATGCTGCTGGGGATCTTCGTCCGCGGCCTGTAGCCGCCGTTCGCGCCACCCCTTGTGGACCATTCCCACAACTGGGAGCCATATCGTGGCAGGGTCGTGTCCGCTCGGGTATCGACGCGGACTCCCGGGCCGGATGTGGCTGTCGGCCCGCAGTCGACCACATACCCCACCGTGCTCCGACCTAAGACATCAACCAGAACTGAGCGGCAACGGCTCAGGCTAGCCGAACAGCGTCAACGGCTGCGGGTCGACGGCCGTTGGCTCGGGCAGTGTGAGTAGCGCCCGGCCCTCGTTGTTGACGTTGTTCACCAGCGGCGACACCTGTTGCACGGTCAACAAGCCCTCATCTGCCGGCCGGAGCAGGTCGCTCAGCAGCCCGGCGTCGTGGATCTCCGGGTCGGCCCACAACGGCCACGCCTCCGGCTCGAGGATGGCCGGCATCCGATCGTGCAGCCGGCCAACGACGGCGTTGGCCGTCGTGGTCACCACCGCCGCCGAGAGCAGCCACTCGCCGGTGGCCGGATCCCGCCACGGCGCCCACAGGCCGGCAAAGGCGAGCGGCCGGTCGTCCGCGGCGTGGATCAGGTAGGGTTGCCTGCGCCGCCCTTCGCGCTGCCACTCGTAGAAGCCGTCGGCGGGGATGATGCAGCGCCGGCGCAGGAATGCCGTGCGGAAAGCCGGGCTCGTCGCGACCGTCTCGGCGCGCGCGTTGATCAGCCGGTTGCCGGCAGCGACGCTCTTCGCCCAGGCCGGCACCAGGCCCCAGTGGTGGAGCTCGAGGAAGCGCCCCTCATCGCGTTGCACGACGACCGCGATGGGCTGGCTGGGCGCGACGTTGTAGCGCGGTCCGAGGTCGGCGAACGCCTCCGGCTCGCGCACCTCGGCGTCGAAGATGCGCGTCACGTCGGACGGGTCCGCGCGCATCGTCATCCTCCCGCACACGCCGCCGATCGTAGCGGCCGCTAGTCTGACCGCGGCGTGAACGAGCGCGTGACCGACGAGGGCCTGGCCCGCTACTGGGCGATCGATCCCGACGTGACCTACCTCAACCACGGCGCATACGGGGCGTGTCCGTGGCCCGTGCTGCGCGCCCAGGACGAGTGGCGCACGCGGATGGAGCGCCAGCCGACGCAGTTCAACGGCACGGACCTCGAAGGCCATCTCGACCACGCCCGCGGGCGGCTGGCCGACTTCCTGCACGCGGACACGGACGACCTGGCCTTGGTACCCAATGCCACGACCGGCGTGAATACGATCCTCGCCGCGCTCGACTTCGCGCCGGGCGACGAGATCCTGACCACCGACCACGAATACAACGCGTGTCTCAACGCCATCCGGCGGGTCGCCGGACGAACCGGCGCGCAGGCCGTCGTGGCCGCTGTGCCGTTCCCGGTCGCGTCCCCGGACGAGGTGGTCGAGGCGATCGTGGGCCGCGTCACCGAGCGCACTCGCCTGGCCGTCCTCAGCCACATCACCAGCCCGACCGGTCTCGTCTTCCCGGTCGCGCGACTCGTCGCCGCGCTGGCCGATCGTGGTATCGACACGATCGTCGACGGCGCCCATGCGCCGGGCATGGTCGCGCTCGACGTCACCACGCTCGGTGCCGCCTATTACGCTGGCAACTGCCACAAGTGGCTGTGCGCGCCAAAGGGCGCCGGCTTCGTCCACGTCCGGCGCGACCGCCAGGAGCGCATCCGTCCGCTGGTCACCTCGCACGGCGCCAACTCGCCGCGCCGCAACCGCTCGCGCTTCCGGCTCGAGTTCGACTGGACGGGCACCTCCGATCCGACCGCCTACCTGGCCATCCCCGCCGCGCTCGACTTCTTCACCGCGCTGGTCCCGGGCGGCTGGGCTGAGGTGATCGAGCGTAACCACCGGCTCGTGCTGGTCGGTCGGCAGAAGCTGCTCGACGTGCTCGGCTCGGGGCCGGCGGCACCGGCGGAGATGATCGGCTCGATTGCCGCGGTCGAGCTCAGCGACGACATCAGCCCCGGGCCGGCCGAGCCGGCGGGCGATGCCGATCCGAGCGCGACGTACCCGCTCGATCCACTCCACGAGGCGTTGATCTACGAGGACGCCATCGAGGTGCCCGTCTACGCCTGGCCGCACACCCCCGCTGACGGGTCGCCGCGCCGGCGCCTGCTGCGCGTCTCGGCCCAGTTGTACAACACGCCGGCCGACTACGACCGGCTCGCCGCTGCCCTGGCCGCGCGCCTCGACCACCGCCCGGGCGATCAGAGTACGATGCCGGCAGCTGTATGACGTCAAGGAGGTACGAAGGTGCGCTGGACCATTGGTGCGGTCGTTTCGGCCGCCGCTCTGCTCGCCATCGTCGGCTGTAGCTCCGCGCCCGGGGCAACGCCAACCCCAGCCGGCGCCACGCAGCCACCCGGGGGTGGCACGCAGGCGCCAGTTGTCACGCAGGCGCCAGGCGGACCGACGCAGGCCCCGGTGGGCGTGACCGGCCACGAATGCGACGCAGTGCCGACGCTCAGCCTGAGCAATCCAAATCCCGCGAGCCCTCCGCCCGACACCCAGCTCACGGCCCACTTCCCGGCTCAGATCGACGGCCAGCCGGTGACCGACGTGCAGTCCATGTATTGGGTCTACTTCCTGTGCGCCTTCGGCGGCCAGGCATCGGTCAACCAGGCCATGCAGGAGGCCCAGGGCGGCCTCAACTTCGCGACGATGAGTTTCGGCTCGGCCACCGCGACGGTGGACGGCGAAGAGGTCGAGCTGCAGGCGTTCCGCACCCCGGGCACCGATTCGAACGCGATGGTCCAGTACCTGGCCCTGCTGGCGGCGCAGTCGGGCAGCACCGACATCCCCGGGCAGGTCACCTCGTCGAACGTCGGCGGCAGGAACGTCTATGTCTCGACCGACAGCGACGGCAACACGAGCTACGCCTATCCGTCGGGCGACACGCTGGTCTTCTTCGATGGCGTGACCGAATCGCAGGCGGCCAAGATCATCGCCGCGCTGCCCTGACCTCACGCCCGGCGCGTGCCGGGCAGCGGTTACAAGGCGTCCTGCTCGGGCGCGGTGGAAATGAGCAGGCCCGGTTCGCCTGCTGCCAGCCGTTCCGGGTCGCGCACGCCCGGCACGAACAGCAGCGCGATGGTCAGCACGCCCCCGAGCAGGGCGCCGACGACCATCGTCGGTCCCGCGCCGAGCAGATCCGAGGCCGGTCCGGTCAGCGCGTACGACACCGGGATCAGGCCGACCGACACGAGCCAGTCGAGGCTCGACACACGACCCAGCAACTGGCGCGGCACCAACTGCTGGATCATCGTCGTCCAGATCACCTGGCCGAGCTCGAACAGCGCGTGGGTGAAGATGGCCACCAGCAGCGCCTGCCATAGGCTCGTCATCAACCCGTACACGGCCATTGTGCCGATGCCGAAGGTCCACGCCAGGTACATCGCCGTCACCCGCCGCCGGGGCAGGCCGAAGTGGCCGATGGTGAGCGCCATGGCGATCGAACCTATGCCGCCGAAGGCAAAGATGGAACCCAGCGCCTCGGGCCCCAGCCCGAGGCGGTTCTTGATCAGGAACGGGACGAGCACCTGGACCGGACCGAAGAAGACCAGCAGGCTGAGCATGGCCGACAGCAGCGTGGCCCAGATCCATGTCGTCTTGCGCACGAATGCGAAGCCCTCGCCGATCTCGGCCAGCGTCTGGCGCACGCCCAGCTGGGTCGTCGCGCGCGCCTGGGGGCGGGTGCGGATGGCGAAGACGGCCACCGCCGAAACGGCGAAGGTCAGGGCGTCGATGACAAAGGCCGGACCCGAGCCGAACGCGGCGATCACGAAGCCGGCCAGCGCCGGGCCGACGATGCTGATCATCAGCCGGCGCAGGATGCCCGTCAGCGCATTCGCCTGCGGCAGCGCGTCCTCGGGCAGAAGGTCGGGCACGATCGCGGTCGACGACGGATTGAAGAACGCGTCGCCCGCGCCGACCACGGCCATCAGAGCCGCGATGTGCCACAGCTCGAGCGAGCCGCCGATGGACAGCAGGCCCATCACCCCGATCGCGATACCGCGCAGCAGGTCGGCGCCGATCATCAGCCGGCGCCGGTCGTAGCGGTCCGAGAAGGTGCCGCCGATGAGCAGGAAGATGACCAGCGGCAGCGTCGCCGCGACACCCACGAAGGACAGCGCCGTGGGGACGTTGCTGATCTGGTAGACCTGCCACGCCAGGGCGACGTGGAAGAACCCGTCGCCGATCAGTGATACGGCGCTGCCGCCGATGAGCAGCGCGAAGTCCCGCTGGCGGAGCGGCTGGAGGATGCGTGCGTCGGCCATGCGGCGTAGCAGACTCACGCGACCGACTGTAGCGGGGCAGGGCGGTCACTAGACTTCGGCTGGTGAACGAACACCCGTGGCCGCTGTTCGACATCCGCGTCTGGACCGAGCGCCTCGAGCTGCGCCTGCCGACAGAGGACGAGTTGGTCGAGCTGCTCGAGATTGCCCGGGGCGGCATCCACGACCCGAACGAGATGCCCTTCGGCTTCGCCTGGACCGATCAGCCCAGCCCGCAGTTCGAGCGCTCGTTCATGCAGTACCACTGGAGCACGCGCGCTAACTGGTCCGTCGGCAAATGGTCGCTTGACTTCGGCGTCTGGTCGGGGGGTCGGCTGCTGGGCACCCAGGGCATCGGCGCCGAGAACTTCGCCGTCCTGCGCAGCGTCTCGACCGGTTCGTGGCTGGCGCGCGAGTTCCAGCGCCAGGGGTTCGGTAAGGAGATGCGCGCTGCGGTGCTCGGCTTCGCCTTCGACCACCTCGGCGCGGTGTGGGCGACATCCGGTTCGTTCGTCGACAACCCGGCGTCGGCGTCCGTCTCGCGCGCCCTGGGCTACTCGGAGGACGGCATCGACGTGCTGGCCCCGCGGGGGGAGGCAAAGGAACTGATCCGTTGGCGGATGCACGTCGACCAATGGCACGCGCGCGAGCGGCCGCGGGTCGAGGTCGCCGGCCTCGAGCGCTGCCGGGACATGTTCGGCCTGGGCTGACTCCTGGCGCAGCGCCGGCGGGGGCGGGGCCGGTTGGCACTGGCGCGCCGGCGCGGAGCGGCGCATGCTGTGGCGTGCCATGAGAGCGAGGCTTGCCCGGGCTGCCGTTGCAGCGGTGCTGATTGTGCTCCTGGCAGTGACGCCACTCAGCGCGCTGATCGCGCCCGGACAGTTCGAGATCCGCTTCCCCGCCTTGAGCGCCGTGGATCCTGCGCTCACGGTGACCCTTGACGACCGGACCGGGCTTGTAAGAGGGCTGGCCATCGCCGCAGTCCCGAGGGCCCTACCGGACGCTGTGATCAACTATGGCTCTGATGGCAGGCTGCTGATCGTCACCTTAGATGGCTCCTCGTGCGACCACCTGACCGAGCTGGTCCTCGAACGGGTCAACAGCGGCTTTGTCATCAGTGCCAAGACGTGGGAATCGGGCTGCTCTATTGGCACAGGCATGACCCGCGCCGTGGCCATCATCCTGTGGGCTCCGGTCGACGCCTCGACGGTTGATTTCGTCCCGCACGACAGCGGCTCCTGATCATGCGTCTTGCCTGGGCCACGATCGCGGCGATCATCGCGACTGTTGCCGCGGCCTGCGGAGTGGCCGCATCACTGCCGGCGTCGATCGTGATCATCGAGCCGCTCACGGTGTCGATCTCCAACGAGACCTCGACACTTGCCGTGAAGGTGATGGTCAACGGCAACGAGGTGGGGATCTTCCAACCCGGCGAACGGGCGGACCCGATCGACCAATCGCGTTTGCCGTCCCCGCCCTGGCATGTCGTCGCGACAACCTTGTCGGGAAGGCCCCTGACTGCGTACGACGTCAAGCCCGGCGACGTGACCAGGACCGAGTACGGCGGCGGCAGTTCCGGGCAGTCAGGCAAGGCGATGCGGGTCGATCTTTCGTGTGGCCGGATCGATATCTGGTCCGGCCCACCGATGCTCGGCCCGCCGCACGACCTGATGCCCGGACGGTCCTACGCGCCTGGTGACTGCGACCCGTAGGGGTGTGACACGCTAGGTGTCACAGCCGCGCGTCACGATGCGGGCATGGAGCGTGGCGAGTCGACCATCGAATTCAGGCTTCGGCCCGGCTCTGGGCCGCAGCTGGAAGTTCGGCTGCGTCGGTTGGCGCGCGGTTGGGTTGCCGATGTCGCTGGCATCGGTGCCGGGCCGGGAGTCGGCCGTTCTGCCCGCCAGGCGTTGACCGCCGCGCTCCAGCCACTCGGTGACTCGACGGTCAGGGCGTTGCTGGCCGACCTCGGTCTGCTCGAGCCCAGCCTGGCCATCCTGAACGTCGAACGGGGAGCGCGCGTAGGCTAGGGACGGGCGCCGTTGACGGATGGCGCGCTAATTCCGATAATAGGAGTCGGGATTAGACCGCCGGCCGGGCGGTCGGCCCGGATCGGAGACGTGATGACCCTTACCAAGCGGCAGATGGTCGACAACGACCGCTCGCGCTTCGACTTCAAGGACGAGATCGTCTACCTGACCGAGACCAAGCGCGGCCTGACGCGCGACACGGTCGAGGAGATCAGCGCGATCAAGGAAGAGCCCGACTGGATGCTCCAGTTCCGGCTGCGCGCGTACGACCACTTCCTGAAGCGCCCCATGCCGCTCTGGACCGACGGACTCGATCGGATCGACTTCGACAAGATCATGTACTACCGCAAGCCGTCCGAGCGCGAGGAGAAGTCGTGGGAGGACGTCCCGGACAAGATCAAGGCCACCTTCGAGCGCCTCGGGATCCCGGAGGCTGAGCGCAAGTTCCTGGCCGGCGTCGGCGCGCAGTACGACAGCGAGGTCGTCTACCACTCCGTGCGCGAGGAGCTGTCCAAGCTCGGCGTGGTGTTCATGGGCACCGACCAGGCGCTCAAGGAATACCCCGAGATCTTCAAGAAGTACTTCGCCACGGTCGTGCCACCGGAGGACAACAAGTTCGCCGCGCTCAACAGCGCCGTCTGGTCAGGTGGCTCGTTCGTGTACGTGCCCAAGGGCGTCGACGTGCCGCTGCCGCTGCAGGCGTATTTCAGGATCAACGGCGAGAACACGGGGCAGTTCGAGCGAACGTTAATTGTTGTCGATGAGGGCGCCAAAGTACACTATATTGAAGGTTGTGTCCCCGGGCCTGAGCTTGTCAGCCTGGGAGATTCAATGGTTCCGGTCACCGAGGTTGTCCCCGGCCAGAAGGTGATGAACAGTGCCGGCATTGAGGCAGAGGTTTCGGCGGTACGGAGGCGGAGTTACTCGGGCGACATGCTGAAGATCGTCCCGGTTTCGGTCGGAAACGCCTTTGAAGTGACCCCCGAGCATCCGATCCTCGCTCTCCGTCGGCAACGCGCCGCGGTCTGGATGGGAACCAACTGGAAGATGGACGAGGCCGCATTCCATACATCGGAGCCCGAGTGGATTCCCGCCGGCGAGCTCGCCCAGGGTGATTTGTTGTGCTTCCCGGTGGCGGCAAAGCAGACCGCCCATCCCGAGCTGACTGACGATCTCCTCCGGTTCCTTGGCTACTACCTTGCTGAGGGCAGCGCCTTCGAGAACGGCGTCAACGGCGTTCCAACCGTGCGACTTTCGTTCAACATCAACGAGAGCGACAAGGTCGCCGACGCGCGCGCTCTGATGAGCACTCTCGCGGGAAAGCCCGCAGGCGTGTACGAAGTGCCCGTCAAGAACGAGGCACAGGTCTACGTCTATTCACGTCCACTGATGGAGCTGTGCGTCAAGTACATCGGCACAGGATCAAGCACCAAGCGTCTGAGCTCTGAGCTCATGGAGTTGCCGCCGGAGCGGCAGCGGTTGCTGATAGATACCTACTTGCTGGGCGATGGCAGTCGGTACGTCGTACCGGCCGGTGGCATGCGGGTGCGAGCAATTACCACTTCCCGTGTGCTCGCGTTTCAGTTGCAGGAGATACTCGCGCGGCTGGGCATCTATGCAGGTATCAACATCCGCAAGGCGTACACCGAAGCGATGAGGGACGGGCGCGAGATAAGCCACTCCGAGGCGTATGTCATCCACTTCATCGAAGGGCTTCGCAACAAGTACGTCTGGTTCGATGCGGTGCGAAATTGCTTCTGGGTGCCTATCCGCAAGATCGAGAGCCGGCCGTACGAGGGCTACGTGTACAACCTCGAGATGGCCAGCGCGCCTAACGCCTACCTGGCGCGCGGCTTCGCGGTCCACAACTGCACGGCCCCAATCTACGCCACAGATTCGCTTCACGTCGCGGTAGTTGAAGTAATCGCGTTGCCGAGTTCCAAGGTTCGGTACACGACAATTCAAAACTGGTCGAATGACGTCTACAACCTGGTTACCAAGCGCGCCCATGCCCATGAAAATTCAAGAGTGGAGTGGATCGACGCGAATACCGGCTCGCGCAAGACCGTTAAGTATCCGAGTATCTATTTACGCGGACGCGGTGCCAGCGCGGACATCATCAGCGTCGCCGTTGCCGGCAAGGGCCAGCACCAGGACACCGGCGCCAAGGCGATCCACCTCGCGCCCGATACCAAGAGCCGCATCGTCTCCAAGAGCGTCAGCAAGGACGGCGGGCGCGCGACCTACCGCGGCCATCTGAAGGTCGCGCCCGGAGCCACGGGCGTCGTCGCCAGCGTGCGCTGCGACGCGTTGATGCTCGACGACGACAGCCGCAGCGACACCTACCCGTACATCGACATCCAGGAAGACGACACGACAATGACCCACGAGGCGACCGTGGGCAAGATCAGCCAGGACCAGATCTTCTACCTGATGAGTCGCGGCCTGTCCGAGAACGAGGCGCAGAATCTCGTCGTGCAGGGCTTCCTCGAAGTTTTCACCAAGGAACTACCGATGGAATACGCCATCGAGTTCAACCGACTGGTGAAGATGGAGATGGAAGGCGCCCTCGGGTAAGTGACCGACGCGCTCAAGCTTCCTTTCGCGGCCGAGGACGTTGTCCGCCGCCTGTCGGCCGATCTTAGCGAGCCCAAGTGGCTTCTCGAGGACCGGCTGGCCGCGTACGAGAGTTACGTCGCGCTGCCCATCGAGGGCAACCAGCTGTTCACGCTCTACGTCGACCTGCGGGCGGCGCGCTGGGCGGACGTCGAGCCGTACCGCGAGACGGGTGACGCACCCCAGGTAAGCACCGCTGTCCCACACGGAGCGGCCGCGCTGATCGAGGTGGCTGAGGACAGGGTCGTGGCACGGGCCCTGTCGGATAGTGCGCGCGCCGCCGGCGTGATTGTTGACACGTTCCAGAACGTCCTGAGGGAGCGGCCGAAGCTGCTGCGCGACGCGATCGACGGTGGCTCGAGCCTGCCCGCCGACGACAAGTTCGCCCAATTCGCCCGCAGCCACGCGGCAATGGGTCTGCTGATTCACGTTCCCAGGAACGTCGCGCTGGAGCAGCCCATCGTCGTGCGCTGGAGCGCCGGAACCGCGGGACGCGGCCTCGTCGCGCGAACCGTCATCAGCCTCGGCGAAAACGCCTCGGCGCAGATCCTCGAGGAGCAATTGCCCTCGACCGACCACGCCCCCGACGCGGCCCAGAGCCTGTGGTGGGGCACGACCGAGGTCAACCTCGCCGCCGGCGCCAACCTGGGCTTCGCCGGCCAGCAGGACTTCGGCCCCAAGACTCTCGCGATCGTCAACCGCCACGCGACGCTGGATCGCGATGCGCAGCTTAAGTGGGCGCTCGCCAGCGTCGGCGGGGAGCTGCACAAGAGCCGAATAGACAACCGACTCGTCGGTCGGGGCTCGGGCGTCCGCCAGGTCGAGATCGGCTTCGGCGG
>Ga0209341_10005304_pt1 | contig 11711 bp, 11 predicted proteins | sample RifCSP13_2_FD_184020 | JGI IMG/M metagenome (GOLD analysis project Ga0209341, IMG submission 184020) | Soil microbial communities from Rifle, Colorado - Rifle CSP2_sed 13_2 (SPAdes) (version 2) | ecosystem: Environmental > Terrestrial > Deep subsurface > Rock core/Sediment | place: Rifle...
CCTTCACGGCGCCCACCACCGTTGCGGCTCGGGCGGCGAGGGGCGCCGTGAAGGTCCCTACGCCGCAGTAGAGGTCCGCCACCCGCTCACCGCCCTCCAGTGCTGCCATCTCCACGATGAGGTGGACGAGGGTCTCCGCAGCCGCTTCGCTCGGCTGAAAGAATGAGCTGGCGTCCACACGGAAGCGGTAGCCGCCTACCTGCATGGTGAGGTGCCCATCGCCGAAGCGGTCGAGGAAACGGACGGCCGGTTCGACCTTCCCGGTCGGACTCCGATCGGTCCGGTCGCTGCCCATTAACATCAGGCCGATAAGATGCGGGACGCGCTCGCGCAGCACAAAGAAGAGGTGCCGCAGCGAAGCCCGCTCCATCGGGGGGCCAACCAGCGTGAGCAGCGACTGGTTCGATCGGGGGCTCGCAAGCAGCCAGACCTGGGTGAGGCCGGGAATCAGCCTGGCGAGCGGCGGCGTGGCTTGTGCGGCCAGACCCTCCAGGATCGCATTCAGCATCGGGTGCAAGAGGGGACACGTTCCCACCGGGACGACGCGGTGCGAGGCGGGGGCGAAGAAGCCGAACCGGTACCACCCCTCCACCTCGCGCACCTGGAGCTGCGCGCGGGTGCGATATCCCAGCGCTGCGGCGGGACAGACCAGGGGCTCCATCGGGACGTCCCGAAAGCCGCCGAGGCGGGCCAGTTGATCGCGCAGGATCTCGGCCTTCCAGCGGCGCTGGACTTCATCCGCGAGGTGGAGCCACTGGCACCCCCCGCATCGGCCGAAGTGTGGGCATGGAGGGCTGACGCGATCCGCCGACTGCTCTTCCACCTGCTCGATGGTCGCCCGCAGGTAGTCGCCCTTTGATTCCAGGATGCGGGCCCGAATGACATCCCCGGGAGCCGCATACGGAATGAAGACGACCTGTCCCTCGTCCGTCCGGGCGATGCCGTGGCCCCGGAAGGTCAGGCCGGACACGGTGAGCGTGCACGTCTGTTTTTTGGCGGCGACTGGGCCTTCACGCATGGCAGCTTCGGCGGCAGAGCGCATCCCAAGATGTCGGACAAGGGCGGAGCAGCCCTGTGCGGGCTCCGGCATCCCCGCCCAGTCGCAGCCGCCGCGCTCGGGAAATGTTGCGCGAGAGGATGCGCGTGGTGCTGGCCTCAGCGGCCGGCGGACGTGCAGAGTGCCCGTATCTCCTCCCAATCATACTGGGGAAGGAGCTTCGTGGACTTCACCTCAACCTGCGCCGCCAGCGACTTCAGGCGCGCAACGCGATCACCGGTGCTCGGGTGTGTGGAGAGGTAGGTGAGAAATGCCGGGACGTCGCGCCCCTCTTCGTGGAGGGTGTCGAAGAAGCCGATCAGCCCGGCGGGATCGATCCCCGCCGCGACCAGCATCCGCATCCCCTCCGTGTCCGCCTCCTCCTCGTACCCGCGGCTGTACCGCAGTATTCCGAGGAGCCGGGCCCCTTCCAGCCCGAACGTCATGGCGCCGCTCGCGTCACCCGTCAGGGCGGCCACGAGGAGTCCGGTCGAGGCGTTCTGCACCAGCAGGCGGGTGGCATGGCGCTTCAGGACGTGCTGGAGCTCGTGGGCGAGCACACCCGCCAGCTCCTCGGGGGTTTTCGTCCGCTCCACCAGGCCCCGGAACAGGACGACGTGTCCGCCGGGAGCTGCGAAGGCGTTCACGGTGGGGTTGTCGGCCACCACGACGCCGAAGGTGTACGGGGAACCGGGAAGGGTGCGCGTCAGGGTCACGATGATCTCGTCGATGGCAGCCGTCAGGGTGGGATCCGCGCACCGTCTGGCGGGGGGCGCGAGGTGTTCGACGACGGCCTCCCCGAGGCGCTCTTCCCACGAGACCGGGACCTGGGACGCGATGATGCCCGCCAGAGCCGGGATACCCCACAGATACATGGTGGTTGTGATCCCGATGACGGCGAGGGCTGCGACGAGGGTCAGCTTTGCGCGCATCCGGCGACGGGCGGGATTGTGGAACCGGGTTGCCAGCTCGGGTGTGATTCGATGCAGTGCGGTCAGGAATGCCGCGTCGGCGACGAGGAGGACCTCCGGAATCTCACCGCCTCGCTCGAGACGCACCTCCTCACCCGCGTAGAAGCCCTGGGTCTGGGAAATATCCGCATAGGGCCACCAGAGGGTGCCGCGGTCCGTCGTGATCTCCAGGCCGGTCCGCTTCAAGCCGATGACGGCCCGGTGACGGGCGGCGCTTTGGCCGTCGAGGTAGTATCCCTCCCACTCGCCTTTCATTCCTTCAACCCTTGATCCGTGTAACGGGGAACCCTGAACGTTGAGCCTGAGAACCGTGGGTCCGCGGGACGGGGTGACGCCTAGCCTACGTCGAAACCGGTGTCCAGATCAAGGAAACTGGCCAGGCCTTCGCCCGTGGCGGAGGCGAGCTGGGCTTCCTGCCTGACCTCTGCGAGGGGCAGAGGGCCCTCAAGGGTCAGGTACCGGCACGTGAACCGGGCATTGCGGACCATTATCCATGGCCGGCCAAGGGTCAAGGTCACCACCAAAAGGAGCATATTCCCCAGCATGAGCGTGAGTAGCCGCCCGCCCGTCACGGTCGAGCGGAACCGCGCCTGCCCGAACCTCGTGTGTTCCGAGAGGTACCGGAGTATCTTGGCCTGGAACCAGAGCCAGTTCAGCCCCAGCGTCGGCAGCGTGAGCAGCAGGGCCAGGAGGTAGCTCTTGAAGAGGTCGCGCCCCTGCCCGTCGAAATCGAATTTCTGGGTGCCGAAGTAGGAGTGGGACACCATGAAGGCGAATTGCTTGGTGATAAAGTACGGATAGTAGAAGCCCAGCGTGATCGCGGTGAGGAACCAGCCCCCCAGGAAGATCTTCATGAAGTCCTTCACCTGACCCCGGAAGGAGAAACGGATCCCCCGCCACGACGTCCGACTCATGCGGTATCGGAGGACCCCCACCGTGGCGACGGGGATGAAGAAGACGATAATGACGACGCCTAGCCCCTTACTCACGTAGGTCACCATGTCGCCCGCTCCGAGGAGCTCTGGGCCGTAGAACAAGGCCAAAATGGGGATCCAGAAGAGAACGAGCACCTTCAGGAAGCCCATGAACAGCTCCTTGCCCGTTCCGTGGTAGGCGAATCGATCGCCCGCAAACTCGGTCTGACTCAGCATGTAGCTCCGGACCTTCACCCTCCCCCAGAAATAGTAGATCCCGAGCGTCAAGATCGTGAAAATCATATTGACGATGTAAATCCCGAAGAGCGACCCTCCCTTACCGTAGAAAGAGAGCCCGTACGTCCCCCGTTCGCCGCCGAAGGACGGAGGCTGCTGGTGGGGCATCGTCGGGGGCATGCGGGGGGGTGGGGGCGGCGGGGCTTCTTCCACCCACAAGGGGGGAGGCGTATCACTCCGATAGATAGGGCCCCCGCGTGGAGGAGAGGGAGAGGCTGGTCTCGGGCGTGGTGAATCCGGCTGGGCCGCTAGAGAGGGTGGAGAAATCGGCCGCGCGATCGCCCCCTCCAGGCGCGTGCCGCAGGATTTACACGCCGGCCTGGGCATCTGCATCAGCCCGCACTTGGGACATTTCACACCGGCCATCGCTCGAACCTCTGCAGTTTTCGTCTCCGAGTCTCAGGGCGACAGTGGCGGTTGCACAGCTACCCGTCCGATATTCGACAGCTATTCGCCTTTTATGCAAGAGTCAGTCCAGGGCCTTGAATTACGCAATAATAGCTCATAATCATCTTGACATGTCAACTTTCCCCATGCAATTGTCTGCCCGGAGGAGTTCCCATCGGATGAGGATCAGCTTCAATTGGCTGCGGGAATTCGTCACCGTCACCCTCTCCCCGTCGGCGCTTGCCGAGCGCCTCACGATGGCCGGCTGCGAAGTGGAGGGGGTTGAAGAGATTCGTCCCGCCTTCAAGAAAGTCGTCGTCGGCCGCATCACGGCCATCCATCCGCCTCCGCCCGGGGAAAGGCTCAGCCGCTGTCAGGTCGATGTGGGCCGCGCCGTCGTGCCGATCCTGTGCGGCGCGCCCAATATCGCCGTGGGTGCCCGCGTGCCGGTGGCACTCCCGGGCGCGCAGATGCCCGACCGGCGACGGATCGAGGAAGTCCTCATCGGCGGGGAGCGATCGGTCGGCATGATCTGCTCCGAAAAGGAGTTAGGACTCGGGGAAGAGAGCGCCGGGGTCCTTCGTCTCGACGACGGGATACAGGTGGGGCACGACCTGGCCGAGGCCCTCAGCATTCACGACCACCTCCTCGAGGTCGCCATCACGCCGAACCGGGGAGACTGTCTATCCCATTGGGGCATGGCGCGGGAGGTCGCGGCCCTCACGGGAGCGCCCCTGCGTCTGAAACCGGCGAAGCCCCGCGAAGGGACCGTGCCGACCCGGACCCTTGCCTCGGTGATGGTGAAGGCGGCCGATCTCTGCCCGCGATACGCCGCACGCGTGATCCAGGGCGTGCGCATCGGCCCCTCCCCCTTCTGGGTGAGGCGGCGGCTGACGCTGTTGGGGTTGCGACCCATTAACAACGTCGTCGATGCCACGAACTATGTCCTGCTCGAAATGGGCCAGCCGCTTCACGCCTTCGACCACGCGCGGCTGCAGGGAAGACGGATCGTCGTCCGCAGGGCGGTCGAAGGGGAGCGGATCGTGACGCTTGACGGTCAGGAGCGCACACTCACGCCCGCGATGCTCGTGATCGCCGACGCGCAGCATCCGGTCGCCATTGCCGGGGTCATGGGCGGTGCGGCCACCGAGGTGACCGCCGAGACGCGCGACCTGCTCTTGGAGAGTGCCCTGTTCCAGCCCGTGAGCGTTCGCCGCACGGCCAAGGCGCTCGGTCTGAGTACCGAGTCCTCCTATCGCTTTGAGCGAGGGGTGGATCCGGAGGGCGTGGATCGGGCGCTGAACCGGGTAGCACAACTAATCGTGGAGTTCGCCGGCGGCCGAGTGGCGCGGGGCCTGATCGACCTGCGGGCCAAGCGGCCGCGGCCCTTGTCGGTCTCCCTCCGCGTCGAGCGGATCCGGCTGGTGTTGGGTGCCTCCTTCACGCCGACGGACATCGAGGGGGTCCTTGCGCGACTCCAGTGCCGGACGCGGCGGCGCGGGCGCCAGGTCCTCGTGGTCACTCCTCCGAGCCACCGCCAGGACCTCACCCGGGAGATCGACTTGGCCGAGGAGGTCGCCCGGCTGAAGGGCTTCGACCAGATCCCGACGCGCCGACCGGCGAGCCAGGTCCAGCCGCTTTCGGTGACTCCCTTCATGGGGATCGAGCGGCAGATTCGCCGGCTGCTGGCGGCGTGGGGGTTTCAAGAAACGGTCAATTTTAGCTTTACACGCGAAGAGCTTCTTGATACGTTACGCCTGCCGGTAGAGGACGTCCGGCGCCGTCTGGTGCGGATCCGGAATCCCCTCGGAGGCGAGGCGGTCTTACGGAGTCTCCTGCTGCCTTCCCTCCTCGAGAATCTGGTCCTGAACGCCGCCCGGGGGAGCACCGACGTCAGGCTCTTTGAAATCGCGCGGACCTTTCGTCCCCAACCCGATGCGGCGCGCCCGGGAGAACCCCGGGTCGTGGCGGTCCTCGTTGCTGGGGATTGGCAGCCCGCCTGGTGGAGGACGAAGGGAGAGCCGGTGGACTTTTACGGTCTGAAGGGAATTGCGGAGGCCCTCGCGGCGGCCGTCGGGTGCGCGATCGCCCCAAAGGCGGGGACGGATATTTCGTACCTGCATCCCGGCCAGCAGGCGGGGATCGTGCTGGCAGGTCAGGAGGTGGGGTGGATCGGCATGGTCCACCCGGAAGTGCTCCGGAGCTTCGATCTCAAGATCGGGGCAGCAGCCATGGAGATCGACATCGATCTCCTCGACCGTCATCGGCGGGCGGCGGCGCGGTACACGCCTCTGCCGCGGTATCCGGCGGTCTTCCGAGACATGGCGGTGATCGTCCCGGAGCAGGTGGCGGCCGCAGAGGTGGAGGCGGCGATCCGGCGCGCCGGGGGGGCGCTGGTCGAAGGGGTGGGGCTCTTCGATGTGTATCAGGGAAAACCGGTTCCGGCCGGGAAGAAGAGCCTGGCCTTTTCCATCGCGTATCGAGCGGCGGATCGCACCCTGACCGATGACGAGGTGGAGGCGATTCACGAGCGGATCCTCCGGACGCTCGGGCACGAGGTAGGGGGCGTCTTGCGATGATTCTGGAAAGGCTTCAGGACCTTGAGCGCAGGGTCCGAGAAGTGGTGGGGCTCCTCCATGAATGTGAATCGCAGAAGAAGGTCCTGGAGGGGCGGGTCAAGAGCATGGAAGAAGGGCTGAAGGCGGCGGTCGCCGAAAAGACCACGTTGAAGAAGTCCGTCGAGCGGCTAGAGGCCGAGCGGAAAGAAATCCGCGCCCGGGTCGATGAGCTGCTCGAAGAGGTCTCGCGGGTGGAGGCTGCGCTGCAGGCGCGGAGATGACCAATCAAGGCGATGCCGTGGAGGTGGAGATTTTCGGGGAGCGGTACAGCCTGCGGGGGCTCGGCGGAGAGGATCCCGCCTACGCCCAGCGGGTTGCCCGATACGTCGATCAGCAGATCCATGAGGTGGCGGGTGGGACGGCCCTCCTGTCGGTCAAATTGGCCGTCCTCGCATCGTTGAACATTGCGGACGCGTACTTGAAGCTGGAAGAGTGGGTGAAAAGGGAGGAGACCGCAGCGGCGGCGAAGATCCAGGCACTGGAAGCGGAACTGGAAACGGTGCTTACGCGGAAGCCCTCCGGTGGAGGGCGTGACACATGACGACTGAAACCCCCTGCCGTGTTCGTGATGGGGTCAGTTTCCTTGAGCCAACGACAAATGAACGGGAGCCCCTACAGGTGTGCGGTGTGCATGCCCTGGGCTTGGCGAAAGGGTTTACCCTGAGCCTGTCGATAGGGTTTACCCTGAGCCGCTCGAAGGGAAGCCTGAAGCGCATGCGGGGCACCCACCTGCGAGGTCAGGTTCATAAGGAAACCCCCACACGGCACCGAGGCGGGGGGTTTGCGCCCTTCCGCTCTCCTGCCGCCGCCCCCGTTCCGCTCTCCCGTCGGGTCTGACCGACCGGGGAGGGACGTACTACGCCTCCCCACCCACCGGTAAGGATCCGTTCAATGACATCAAAAGCCTCGGTGCGCGCCGAAATGCGCCGGCTGAGGCAGGAACTTGCGTCGGCCGACCGTGAGGAACGGAGCCGGCGGATCACGGATCGTCTCTGGGCCCTTGAGGTCTTTGCCCGCGCCCGGCGCATCTTGTTCTACGCCGCCGGGAGTGGGGAGGTGGATACGCTTCCCCTGCTTCGACGGTGGGTCGAGGAGGGGCGCAAGCCGATCCTCCCGCGGGTCGAAGGAGAGGCGCTGACCCCGGTGGAGCTGGACGGACTCGGAGATCTCGGGCCCGGATATCAGGGCCTCCTCGAACCGATCCCCGGCAGGGGTCGCGTCGTGCCCTGGGAGGCGGTCGAGGTCGTCTTGGTGCCGGGGTTGGCCTTTGATCTCGAGGGCAATCGCGTGGGCCGGGGCGGCGGGCACTACGACCGGACGTTAGCCCGCCTCGGCCCGAAGACCTGTACGATCGGTCTGGCGTTCGATTTTCAAGTGGTCGAACGACTCCCCGTGGACGCCCGTGATGTCCCGGTCGATCTGGTTGTGACGGAGAACCGGATGATCGCGGGAGGAGAGACCAGAGGAGATTCCACGACGGGGTCTTTGAGGAGGTGACGGAACCGTGGAGATCGCGGGAATGAGCTGGCCGCTCCTGATCGGCCTTGCCATCGTTTGCCTCGCCCTGGGCTTCGTCGCGCGGAATGTCCTGGCCTCGCGCCAGGCCGCGGACGCCGCAGCCCGGGCGAAGACGATTGTGGCGGATGCCGAGAAGGAGGGCGAACGCAAACGGAAAGAGGCCGAACTCGAAGTGAAAGACATGACCTTCCGGGCCAAGGCGGAGCTGGAAAAAGAGGCTCGGGAGCGCCGGGATCAGGTCCAGGGTTTGGAGCGCCGGGTTCTGCAGCGCGAGGAGTCGCTCGAGCGCAAGCTGGATCTGCTGGATCGCCGGGAGCAGCAGATGGGCACAAAGGAGGCTGACCTCGCGCGGCGGGACGAGCAGATTCGGGAGAACGAAAGCAGGGTGCAGGCGCTGCATCACGAGGCGCGGCAGAATCTCGAACGCATCTCGGGGATGACCGCCGAGGAGGCCAAGCGGGTTCTGATGCGCCACATGGAGAGCGAGGCGCGACTGGAAGCGATGGCCCTCATGCGGCGGATCGAGGACGAGGCGAAGGAGGCGGCGGATCGCAAGGCCAAAGAGATTCTGGCCATCGCCATCGATCGGTGTGCATCCGACTTCGTCGCGGAGGCGACCGTCTCGGTGGTCGATCTGCCCAGCGACGAGATGAAGGGGCGGATCATCGGCCGGGAGGGGCGGAACATCCGGGCCTTCGAGAAGGCCACCGGGATCGACGTCATCGTGGACGACACGCCCGAGGCGGTCATCCTCTCGGGATTCGACTCGGTCCGCCGCGCGGTGGCGCGCATCGCCATGGAGCGTCTCATCGTCGATGGGCGCATCCATCCCGCCCGCATCGAGGAAGTGGTGGAAAAGGTCAAGAAGGAAATTGACGAGAAGATCCGGGAGGCCGGTGAGCAGGCGACCTTTGAATTGGGGGTGACGGGGCTGCACGCCGAGCTGGTCCGGCTGATCGGTCGCCTCCAGTTCCGCACGAGCTACTCGCAGAACCAGCTGCATCACACCAAGGAGGTGGCGCAGCTGGCGGCCACCATCGCCATGGAGATGGGGATCGATCCGACCCTGGTCAAGCGCGCCGCGCTGTTGCACGACATCGGAAAGTCGGTAGACGGGTACCATGAGGGGACCCATACGCAGATCGCCGCGGAGTTCGCGCGGAAGTACGGGGAACATCCGCATGTGATCAATGCCATCGCCGCGCACCATGAGGACGAGGCGCCGAACTGCCTGGAGGCCATCATCCTGCAGGCGGCGGATTCCCTGTCCGCGGCCAGGCCGGGGGCCCGTCGGGAGATTCTAGAGTCGTATGTGAAGCGCCTGGAGAAGCTGGAGAAGATCGCCGACTCCTTCAAGGGCGTGTCGAAGTCATACGCGATCCAGGCCGGGCGCGAGATTCGGATCATCGTGGAAAGCGGTCAGGTCTCGGACCCCGAGGCGCAGCAGATGGCCCGGGACATCGCCAAGCGAATTGAGCAGGAGCTGGAATATCCCGGTCACGTAAAGGTCACCGTGATTCGGGAGACCCGCGCCGTCGAGTACGCCAAGTAACAAGTAAGAGGACTGAGGACTGAGTGAAGATCCTGTTCATCGGTGACATCGTTGGCAAGCCTGGGCGGCAGGCCGTCGCCACCCTGCTCCCGGGCCTGCACCGGGAGTACGGCATCGCCTTGACCATCGCCAATGCAGAGAATGCGGCAGGCGGCTTCGGGATCACCCCCTCGGTGGCGGAGGAGCTCTTCCAGGCGCACATCGATGTGCTGACTTCGGGGAACCACATCTGGGACAAGAAGGAGGTGGAGTTCACCCTCGCCGCCGAGCGGCGTCTCCTCCGTCCCGCCAACTATCCGCCGGCCGCTCCCGGCTCCGGCGTGGCGCTGTGGGAGCGGGGCGGGGTGCGCGTCGGCGTGTTGAACCTGCAGGGCCGGGTCTTTATGCCGACCATCGACTGCCCCTTCCGGGTCGCGGAGGAGCAGATCGCCCTGCTCAAGCAAACGACCGACCTGATCGTTATCGATTTCCATGCCGAGGCCACCTCGGAAAAGCAGGCCTTCGCCCGCTTCGTCGATGGTCGGGTGTCGGCCGTGGTGGGAACGCACACGCACGTCCAGACCGCCGACGAACAGATTCTTCCCGCCGGCACCGCGTACATCTCGGATGTGGGGATGACCGGGCCCACCGATTCCGTCATCGGCATGGAGCCCTCGGACGTGATTCATCGTTTCCTGACCCAGACGCCGTCCAAGTTCCGGGTGGCGAAGGGGACCCCGATCTTGTCGGCCGTGGTACTGGACTTGGACGAGGAGAGCGGCAAGGCGAGGACCATCACCCGTCTCCAGCTCCGCGAAGACTGGACAGGAGTGCGCTAGCGAGCGACATGCCAGCCCAGGTGGTGGATGGCAGAACGATTGCTGCGGCGATCCGCCGTGAGGTCCGGGCCGAGGTCGAGCGCCTGGTCGCGGTACACGGTCGACCCCCGGGTTTGGCCGTGATCCTCGTCGGCGAAGACCCGGCGTCGGCAAGCTACGTGCGGAACAAAGCCAAGGCCTGTGAAGAGGTGGGTATCAAGTCCATCCAGATCCACCGTCCCGTCACCGCCTCCCGGGAGGAAATCCTCGACATCCTCCATGGCCTGGACAAGGATGAGACGATTGACGGCATCCTGGTACAGCTCCCCCTTCCCGCCCATATCGGGGAGCGATTGGTCCTGGAGGCGGTGGACCCCGCCAAGGACGTGGACGGGTTTCACCCTGCGAATCTGGGGGGTCTGCTCACCGGCCATCCCCTGTTCGTCGCCTCCACGCCGCTCGGCATCATGGAGGTGCTCGACCGGTTCGGGGTGGGCATCGAGGGAAGGCACGCGGTGGTGGTGGGATGGAGTACCATCGTCGGCAAACCGATTGGCTTCCTCCTCCTGCACCGGAGGGCCACGGTGACGGTCTGCCAGAAGTGGACGCGGGACCTCGGCCACTTCACACGGGAGGCCGATATCCTGGTGGTCGCCGCCGGGCAGCCCGGCCTCGTGACGGGAAACATGGTAAGGGAGGGAACGGTCGTCATTGACGTCGGCATCAACCGGGTTGATGGCAGGCTCGTCGGCGATGTGGACTTTGCCTCGGTCTCCCTCAAGGCCTCGCTCATCACCCCGGTGCCAGGCGGCGTTGGGCCGCTCACCGTCTCCATGCTCCTCAAGAATACCCTGGTCGCCTACAAGGCCCGGCTCGGTCTCCCCGGGCACCCGTGAGGCGGGCACTGGACATGTCAAGACCGGATGTCTCCCCCTGGTGACTTCGTGTCCGAAGCGTTCGCCCTGTTAGTCGAGGCAGAGGACTTTCTCGAGGCCGACTGCATCGTCTCGCTGCTTGAGGCCTATGACATTCCGTACTGGGTCAAGCGCGAAAACCCATACGCCGTGGATGCCCGCTACACAGTCGGGCCGTTGGCGAAGCATCAGATCCTTGTCCATGCGAGCGATCTGGAGCGGGCGCGAGAGGTCCTTGAGGCGGAACCCGATCCGCGAGATATGCCTGGCGGATGAGGAGAGGGGTGGTGAGCGCGCGCACCACGATGCCGTGTCGCGCCGTCATGATCGACGTGGGGATCAATCGGCTCGAGGGGAAGCTAATACAAACGCATTTCATCTTGTGACAATCGAGCAATAGAACATTAGACCGCAATGGGGCATTTCGCTTCCAAGATCACTCTATTGTTCTACTGCTCCATTGCTCCAAAGTAAACGCACTTCGTGCGTTTACTTTAGTTACCGGGGAAAGCTGGATTTCCTGCCGAACGCCGGACCGCGTCGCGGTGTCCGCCTGACGGGCCCGGTAGCAGACCCCTGATCGCTTCGTTCCGTCACCTCCCGGAGCCAGGCCAGGCCCGCCCCGACCCGGTCGGGGCCAGCTAGGCGCTGTCGGGAGAGCCGCGAAGGATTTCCCTTCGCCGACTCGCCCGGAACGCGAGGCGCCT
>Ga0209341_10005306_pt1 | contig 11707 bp, 12 predicted proteins | sample RifCSP13_2_FD_184020 | JGI IMG/M metagenome (GOLD analysis project Ga0209341, IMG submission 184020) | Soil microbial communities from Rifle, Colorado - Rifle CSP2_sed 13_2 (SPAdes) (version 2) | ecosystem: Environmental > Terrestrial > Deep subsurface > Rock core/Sediment | place: Rifle...
CTACCACCATATACCGAATGACTCACCGAGATGGGCCGCGTTGTCGCTGTTGCCAATCAGAAGGGCGGCGTCGGGAAATCGACCACCGCCGTGAACCTGTCGGCGGCGCTGGCCATCGCCGGCTCGCACATCCTCCTGGTGGACATGGATCCGCAGGCGCATGCGACGAGCGGCATCGGCGTGGCCAAAGCAGCCGTGGGTGTGTCGGTCTACGACGTGCTGATCAACGGGCTGTCGACCGCATCGGCGCTGATGCCGACCGCGGTCAAGGGGTTGGATCTCGTCCCCGGCAGCATCCACCTCGCCGGCGCTGAGGTGGAGCTGGTCTCGCTTCCCGCACGCGAGTACCGTCTGCGGGAGAGCCTCCGCCCCGTGCGCGACTGGTATGACCTCGTCCTCGTGGATTGTCCTCCGTCGCTCGGCATGCTCACGATCAATGCCCTGGTGGCCGCGGATGAAGTGCTGATCCCGATCCAGTGCGAGTACTACGCGCTCGAGGGGCTCTCCCAACTCATGGAGTCCGTGAACCTCATCCGCAGGAAGTTGAACCCGGCCCTGCGCATCGGCGGCTTGCTGCTCACGATGTTCGATGCGCGCACCAATCTCGCCGAGCAGGTCGCAGCGGAGATCCGCCGGCATTTCCCGGCCGAGGTGTTCCAGACCGTGATCCCCCGCAGCGTCAGGCTCGCTGAGGCGCCATCGTTCGGCCAGCCCGTCGTGACGTACGACCCCTCATCGAAAGGGGCCGAGGCGTACGTCGCGCTGGCAAAGGAGGTCGGGGCTCGTGCCGGACAGCCCGTTGTTGCCGACTGACCCTCGCCGCCGGCGGGGATTGGGCAAGGGTCTCGGTGCGCTGATCCCGGGCGCCGAAGCCGCGGGGCAGGAGCGCCCGACCGAGGTCGCCCTGTCGCATCTCACGGCCAACCCCTTCCAACCCAGGCAGGCCATGGATCCCCAGGAGCTGTCTGGGCTCGTGGACTCCATCCGCCGGCACGGCGTCCTCCAGCCGATTGTAGTGCGCCCGTCTGCGGGGGGGTTCGAGGTTGTGGCCGGCGAGCGGCGGTGGCGCGCCGCGGAGGCCGCCGGACTGAGCACCATCCCCGTGGTTGTCCGCACTCTCACCGATCAGGAAGCCCTCGAGTTGGCCCTCGTGGAGAACCTCCAGCGGGAAGACCTGAACCCGATGGAGCGGGCCAGGGCATACCGGAGGCTTATACACGACTTCGGGCTCACCCAGGAGCAGATCGCCGAGCGGGTTGGCAAGAGCCAGCCGTCGGTGGCGAACGCCCTGCGCCTGCTCAACCTTCCCGCCCAGATCCAGGTCAGTCTGGAGGTCGGCAGGATCACCGAAGGTCACGCCCGCGCCCTCCTGGCCGTAGGGAACGAGACCGCGATGCTGAAGCTCTGGGAGCGCGTTGAGCGACGCGGGCTGTCCGTTCGAGAGACGGAACAACTCGCCAGGGGGAGTATTTCACGTGAAATACGGCGGCATCCCCGGGCGCAGGATCCCCAACTCCGGACCGTGCAGCAGGACCTGTCCAGGCGCTACGGGACGAAGGTCTCGGTGGACGGGTCGCGGACCCGGGGCCACGTCGCCTTCGAATACTACTCCGAGGAAGACCTGCAAAGGCTGCTGGACCTGCTCCTGGACTAGGACCGGCCGGAGCGCCGCCGCGCCCGGAAATTCCTCGCCTTCGCACGGTTGCCGCAGACGGCCATGTCGCACCAGAGCCCGGAGCGGTTGCGCGATTGGTCGAAGAACACCGAGCCGCACGAGGGATCCCGGCACACCCTGAGCCGGCTCCACAACCCGGCGGTGACGGCATCGTGGAGGGCGGCGAGGACCTCGCCGATCGCCCGATCGACCGAGGACAGCCCGGTCGACGCGAATCCAGTCGATCCGCCTTCGGCTACAGCCAGCCTGAGCGGCATCATCCGCCCAGCGCGGTTCAGGGACTCCAGGGCATGAGCCGGCGGCGCCCCATCCGCCGCGATCCAACGCGTGAGACCGTCGCGAAGCTCCGCTGCCCTCGCCACGTCCTCAAGGCAGAGGCTGTCAACATCTGCGTTGAATCCCTCGCTTACGAGCCACGCCTCCAGCCCGTTGATGGTGGTGATCCCAGAGGCGTTCACGAATGAGAGAATCAAGGATATGAACCGAGGTGTGTTTGCCATGGCGCCCCCCTACCATATAGCGTGTGCGTGCATATGGATTTTTGAAGGTTATCATAGATGCATGTAGTAACTGACATATTCGATAGGCAGGTTACGATGACCTTCCCGAAGAACCGGGGCGCAGGAGGGACAAGTCCATGGAGCGGGAGCAAGTGTGAACCACATCGTGTTCTGAAGTGGAGCAGCGCAACTGGGAAGAACCGGCCCAGGTCGGCGAATCTTCGTGGACCGAGACGAAGCGACGCTTCAGGGAGTCGTATGTCCGCGCGCTGCAGGGCCTGCCGCCGATCGAATGAGGATCCGGCGCACCGGGGGGAAATACGAGCGCGCTGGATGCGATCGCGCTCGTCCCCGCAACCGTGGTGAGCTTCCTGGTGGTCCTGCCGCGCGTGGGCCTGTCGCTCGAGCTCCGGACCGCTGCTTGACAGGCCCGCGGGCGGGGCGGAGAATGCTCCCTATGTCCACCACCGTCGTCTCGCCGCCCCCGCACGTCGACTACGCGTCCACCCTTTCCGCCCGCACCAAGGCCTACGTCCTGGCGGGCGTGCTCGTCAGCCTGTTCCTCGCGGCGCTGGATCAGACGATCGTGGCCACGGCGCTGCCCGCCATCATCGCCGATCTCGCCGGGATCCGTCTGCTCGCCTGGGTCTCCACTGGGTATCTCGTCGCGAGCACGGCGATGGTGCCCGTCTACGGCAAGTTGTCGGACCTGTATGGTCGGCGGGCCATCGTGCTATTCGGGATCCTTGTCTTCCTCACGGGCTCGGCGCTCTGCGGTGTCGCCGCCACGATGCTCCAGCTCATCGTCTTCCGCGTCCTGCAGGGCATCGGCGCGGCGGCCCTCACCTCCTCGGCGTTCGCGGTGCCGGCCGATCTCTACGCTCCGGTCGAGCGCGCGCGCTACCAGGGTCTGTTCGGCGCCGTCTTCGCGCTGAGCAGCGTGATCGGCCCCTACCTGGGAGGCTTCCTCACGGACACGCTCTCCTGGCGCTGGGTCTTCTACGTCAACGTCCCCGTCGGCGCGGTGGCTCTGCTGCTGATCGTCACAAAGATGCCGCCGCTCAGCAGCGGGCTGCGCCTCCCGATCGACTGGGCGGGTACGCTGCTCCTGATCGCCGCCGTCGTCCCGCTGTTGCTCGGGCTCACGCTCGACAAGGCCGTGTTCGCGTGGTCCTCCCCGCTCGTGGTCGGTCTCTTCGGGCTCGCCGCCGTCTCCACGGTCCTCTTTCTGTTCGTGGAGTTCCGCGCGCCCTCGCCGGTGCTGCCGCTCGAGCTCTTCGGCATCCGCACCATCGCCGTGGTCAGCGTCGCGTCGGTGTTCATGGGGGCGGCCTTCATGGGCGCCATCTTCTTCCTCTCGCTGTTCATGGTGAACGTGGTCGGGGTTTCGGCGACCGCCGCGGGCAGCACGCTGATCCCCCTGACGTTCGCCGTGGTGATCGGGGCCATGACGTCATCGCTGCTCGTGCAGCGGCTCGGCCGCTATAAAGTCGTGATGGTTGCGGGATCCGCGGTGGCGATCGTGGGGTTCATCCTGCTGGCGCGGATGGATCCCTCGGTCACACGCTGGGACGTCACCTGGCGGATGATCATCCTCGGCGTGGGCCTCGGTCCGGCGATGCCGCTGCTGACGCTCGTTGCCCAGAACGCGGCGCCCTTCGGGAAGGTGGGGGCGGCAACGGCCACGCGCCAGTTCTTCATGCAGATCGGCGGTGCGGTGGGGATCGCGGTCTTCGGCGTCGTTCTCTCGGGCGTGCTCGCCTCCGAGATGCAGGCGGGATTCAGGCGCGTCGCCTCGCAGCTGCCGCCGGCCGTGCGGCAGCAGATCGATCTCCAGCGGGTGGCCGCGGGACGCGGCGGCGGAACGCCCGGCGCCCGGTTGGACCTGCCCCCCCAGGTTCGCGAGGTCGTGCGGACTGCATTCGCGTCCGCCGTCACCCGCATCTACGCCTACGCGGGCGCGCTGATGGCCGCCGCACTGCTCGTGCTGCTCGCCCTGCCGGAGATCCCGCTGCGCGCGGCCACTCCTCGTGCCGGGCCGGGTCCACCCGCTGGCGCGGACTAAGACCGCTCTCCCCGGGCGTTGACCCCGGCGATGGTGCGCGTGTACGTCATCGCCGAAGACCCGGTCCTGCGCCACCGTCTCAGGGAGCTCCTCGCCGAGCACCACGACTACCCGGTGGTCGGCGAAGGAGACGTGGATGAGGCGTCGGCTGAGCGTGGCGCAGATGTGATCGTCTGGGATCTGGGACGCGATCCCGTCGATCTCCGCCGGCAGATCGCCGCTGTCCCCGCGGGCGACATCCCGGTGTTGTTGATCGGCCCGGGCGCGGGCATGGCTGATGCCCTGGCGGCCGGAGCGCGCGGGTATCTTGCCGCGGAACCCGACGGACGTCGTCTCACCGCGGCTCTCCAGGCCGTCGCGCACGGCCTCCTGGTCACCGATCCTGCCGCCGTCACCGAGACCCCCGACGCGGACGAATTCACGGCAGCAGAGGCGTTGACCGCGCGGGAGCGCGACGTGCTGCAACTGCTGGCCGAAGGCCTCGGCAACAAGGAGATCGCCCGGCGGCTCCACATCAGCGACCACACGGTGAAGTTCCACGTCAACGCCATCCTCGGCAAGCTCGGCGCGCGCACGCGGACCGAGGCCGTGACCCGGGCCGCCCGGCAGGGTCTGATCACCCTCTGACACCGACCTAGCCGATCGGGGGATGTGCCTCAGGCCGTCCGCGCGTAGGCTGAAGCCGGAGGTGCACAGCATGAACGTCCTGGAGAGTCTGTCAGACGCGCTCGCCGCCGTGGTCGAGCGGGCCGGAGCGACGGTGGTCAGGATCGAGGGACGGCGTGGCGCCCCGGGAAGCGGCATCGTGTGGTCCGCGGACGGGGCCATCCTTACGGCCGAGCACGTCCTCGAACGAGAAGACGACGACATCAAGGTGGGCCTCGCGGATGGGAAGGTCGTGTCCGCTGCGGTCGTCGGCCGAGATGCCACGACCGATCTCGCCCTGCTGCGGGTGGAGGCGAGCGGCCTGGCCACGCCTGAGTGGCGGAGTCCGGAAGGCATCCGCACCGGGCACGTGGCGGTCGCGCTGTCGCGGCCGGGGAACGCGGTGCGAGCGCAGCTGGGCATCATCAGCGCCGCGGCGCCTTCGTGGCGGACACCCGCCGGCGGAGAGCTGGCGGCATATCTGCAGCCCGATGTCGAGCCCTCGTGGGGTTTCTCAGGCGGCCTCCTCGCCGATGTCTCCGGGAAGGCGATCGGCATGAACACCTCCGGCATCGTGCGCCGCACGCCGCTGGCCATTCCCTCTCCCACCCTTGAGCGGGTGGCGAGGATGCTGCTCACGCAGGGCCGCGTGCCGCGAGGGTACCTCGGAATCGCGGCGTATCCCGTGAGGCTGCCGAAGGCGGCCCGAGAGCAACTGGGCCAGAGCCGCGGTTTGATCGTCATCGGCGTCGACCCCAATAGCCCCGCCGAACAGGCCGGGCTGGTGCTCGGGGACGTGCTCACCGCGATCGAGGGCACCGCCGTGCGCCATCACGGCGACGTGGCCGCACGCCTCGGTCCCGAGATGGTGGGAAAGGCCGTGACGCTGCGGATCATCCGGGCCGGGACTGTCCAGGACCTCCGGGTGACGATCAGAGAGCGCGCCGGCGCCGCGTAGGCAGGGAACGCACCGCTCAGCGGCTCGGCGTGAGGTGGCCGTGCTCGATGAGCCAGCGCTGCGTGATCCCCATGGCTTGGTCCATGGTGTAGCGCGGCGTCCACCCGAGCAGGCGGCGCGCCTGCTCCGTGCTGAAGGTTGCGCGGCTCACCGCGTACCCGAGCGCGGTGCGGCGGACCCGTGGGGGCCGCCGCGTGAAGCGCGCCCTGGTCTCGTCGGTGACGGCGATCAGCCAGCTGGTCAGGTAGGAGACGGAGCGCGCGTTCTTCCCGACCATCCGGCCGTACCGCTCGAGGTAATCCCGCCAGCGCATGTTGGCGTCGATCAGCGTGAAGGCCTCGCCGGCGACGGGCTTCACCGCGCAGAGGATGAGCGCGTCCACCAGGTTCTGGATGAAGATCGGGCGGGCGTATCCGTGGCCGCCCGCGACCATCGCCGGCCGGCGCTGATTGATCCACTGGATGAGGCGGATCGTCCAGCCCCGCGACCGCGGGCCGTAGACCATCCCGGGCCGGGTGATCACGGCGGGCAGCCCGCCCGCGGCGACCTCGCGCAGCGCATCTTCAGCCATGATCTTGCTGTCCCCGTAGAGATCCACCCCCTTCCACAGCGGGCTCTGCTCAGTCACGACGCCGGAGCGCAGCGGGCCGTAGACGGCGATCGAGCTCAGGTGCACGAACCGCGCAACGGCCGCGCGCAGCGCTTCCAGCGCCATTGCCCGCGTCCCGGTGACGTTGGTGGTGTACGCCGCGTCCCAGGTGTACGGGGTGCCGAGCCACGCGCCGCAGTGGAAGACGAACTCGATGCCCTCGCAGGAACCGCGGAGCGTTTCGGGATCGCTCAGATCGGCGGCAATGACTTCCGCCCCCGCGTCCCGCAGGCCGGCGGCGCGCTCGGGCCGGCGCACCACTGCGCGCACACGCGAGCCCGTTGAGACGAGCCGCTCGGCGAGATGGCCGCCGATGAACCCCGTGGCGCCGGTGACGAGCACCGATCGTCCGGGAAGCGACGGTACGCGGGGTTCAGGCGTGACGGCCACGGCGCGTGCTGTTCGACGGGGCGCAGCACAATCCATGCCGCAGGCCTGCACGAGCGCGGGCGCGAATCCGCTAGGCATGACGCGTGACGAGGCCTGGGCATTGGTCTGCGAGTGGATCCAGAACCCGAACCTGCGCAAGCACCTCCTCGCCTCGGAAGCGGCGATGCGCGCCTATGCGCGGACCTTCGGCGAGGATGAGGAGACGTGGGGGACCATCGGCCTCCTCCACGATCTCGATTACGAGCGCTGCCCGTCGCAGGAGGCGGGGCATCCCTTCGTGGGCGTGGAGGAGCTGCGCCGGCGCGGCGTCCCGGAACCCTGGACGCGGGCGATCCTCTCGCACGCGGACTACTCCGGGGTGACACGCGAAAGCCGCCTCGAGAAAACCTTGTACGCCGTGGACGAACTCGTCGGCTTCATCACCGCGGTGGCATACGTGCGCCCGAACCGTTCCCTGGCCGAAGTGGACGTCGGCGCAGTGCGGAAGAAGATGAAGGATAAGGCCTTCGCGCGGGGCGTGAACCGCGAGGACGTGGTCAAGGGAGCGGAAGGGCTCGGCGTCCCGCTCGACGAGCACATCGGGTTCGTGCTCGCGGCCCTCCAGGGAATCGCACCGGACCTCGGCCTGTAGCCACGCCCGGCGTGACGGGCCCACGGGAGGCGTCGATGAAGGACGGCAGGCTGGGTGACATGCCGGCGGATGAGTTCGAGGAGTACGGGCGCCGCGCGGTGGCCTGGGTCGCGGAGTACCTCGCCCACCCCGAGCGCTACCCGGTCCTGGCGAAGGTGGCCCCCGGCGATGTCACACGCGCCTTGCCGGCAGAGCCGCCGATGCGCGCCGAGCCGATGGAGGCGATCCTCGCCGACTTCGAGCGTGCGATCGTCCCCGGGATCACGCATTGGAACCATCCCTCGTTCTTCGCGTACTTCGCGATCAGCGGCTCCGGCCCGGGGATCCTCGGGGAGCTGCTGGCCGCGGCGCTCAATGTGAATGCGATGCTGTGGAAGACCTCGCCCGCGGCGACCGAGCTGGAGGAGGTTACCCTCGGCTGGCTGCGGCAGATGGTCGGTCTGCCCGACGCGTTCATGGGGATCATCATGGATACGGCGTCGGTGGCCAGCCTGTGCGCGATCGCCGCCGCCCGGGAAGCGGTCGGCGAGCATCGCTTCCGGGATGACGGCAGCTCCGGCGGCCCGCGCCTGCGGATGTACACCTCCGAGCAGGCGCACTCCTCGATCGAGAAAGCGGGGATCGTGCTCGGTCTCGGACGTGCGGGCGTGCGCAAGATCCCGGTGGACGGCCGCTTCCGCATGGACCCCGCCGCGCTGCGCACGGCCATCGAGGAGGACCGGGGTGCGGGATGGCGGCCGTTCTGTGTCGCGGCCACGGTGGGCACGACGTCCACGACGAGCGTCGATCCCATCCCCGCGATCGCCGAGGTGTGCCGCGCCGAGGATCTCTGGCTGCACGTCGACGGCGCCTACGCCGGGATCGCGGCGATCGCCCCCGAGCTCCGCTGGGCGCTGGCCGGATGCGACCGGGCGGACTCCATCGTCATCAACCCGCACAAGTGGCTGTTCACGCCCATCGACTGCAGCGCGTTCTACTGCCGCCGGCCCGACGTGCTGCGCGCGGCGTTCAGCCTCGTGCCGGAATACCTGCGCACCGCGGAGGCCGACCAGACGGCCGTGCGGGACTTCATGGACTACGGCGTGCAGCTCGGCCGGCGCTTCCGCGCGCTGAAGCTGTGGATGGTGATCCGGTATTTCGGCTGGGAGGGGCTGGCCGCACGCATCCGTGCGCACGTGCACCTGGGGCAGCGCCTGGCCGAATGGATCGATGCCGATCCCGACTTCGAGCGGCTGGCCCCCACCCCGTTCAGCACCGTCTGCTTCCGCGCGCACCCGCCTGCGACGCCGGAGGAAGCGCTCGAGCCGCTCAACACCGCGCTCCTCGAGGCGGTCAACGCCTCCGGGCGCGCCTATCTCTCGCACACCAGGCTGCGCGGGACCTACACCCTGCGCTTCGCGATCGGCAACATCCGGACGACCGAGGAGCACGTCCGTGCGGCGTGGGACCTCATCCGCGCCGAGCTCCGGCGCCTGCACGACCCCGGCTAGCCCACATGAACTATGGCTCCCTCCGGTGGTGTCCCTCACTATGAAGGAAGGGTGCCGCGAGAGCCGCACAGGAAACCGATTTCCTGCCGTGGAAGGGATGACGCGCCGGGAACGAACTGGCAGGTGACTGCGCGGCGATGACGTTCCGCGATCGCCGGGATGCCGGCTGCCGGCTGGCCGAGGCGCTGGAGCGCTACCGCTCCCGCCGGCCGTACGTGCTGGCCATCCCGCGCGGCGGGATCGTCGTCGGGTACGAGGTCGCGAAGGCGCTGGGCGCGCCCCTCGACGTCGTCGTCCCGCGCAAACTCCGCGCCCCATACAATCCGGAGCTGGCGATCGGCGCAGTGGCTCACGACGGCAGCGTCTACTACGACACCCCGCTGGTTGGCAATCTCAAGGTTTCCGAGGACTACCTGCAGGACGAGATCGCGTTTCAGCTCGAGGAGATCCGCCGGCGCCTGCTGGCCTACCGGGGCGAGCGGCCGCAGCCCGATCTGACCGGGCAGGCCGCGATCGTCGTGGACGACGGCATCGCCACGGGATCGACGATGATCGCCGCCTTGCGCGCGGTCCGTAGGATGGCGCCCGCGGTCACGGTGGCGGCGGTGCCGGTAGCGCCCCCCGAGGGCTGCGAGAACCTGCGCGCCGAGGCCGACGACGCGATCTGCCTCTACACGCCGATGCTGTTCTACGCCGTCGGCCAATTCTACGACGACTTCGAGCAGACGTCCGACGAGGAGGCGATCGCGCTGCTGCGCGCGAGAGAGAAGGAGATCCATGGCGGTTGACCAGCTCAAGCGCACGAGCCTGTATGCCATCCACGTCCGCAGTGGGGCGCGCCTCGTGGAGTTCGGCGGCTGGGAGATGCCGGTGCAGTACGCTGGCATCGTCGAGGAGCACCGCGCGGTCCGCATCGCTGCGGGTCTCTTCGATGTCTCCCACATGGGCCAGGTCGAGGTGGAGGGGCCAGGGGCGCTGGACTCGGTGCAGCGTCTCATCACGAATGACGCCGCGCGCCTGACCACCGGCGGGGGGCTTTACAGCCCGATGTGTCTGCCGACCGGGGGGATCGTCGACGACCTCACCGTGTTCCGCCTCGGCGAGCAGCGCTTCTTCTTCGTCGTCAACGCGTCGACCGCGGAGGCGGACTTCGCCTGGATCCGCGAGCACACCACCAACGCCACGGCCCGCAACCGGTCGGCCGAGTTCGGCCTGCTGGCGCTCCAGGGCCCGAAGGCGGCGGCCATCCTCGGGCGCGTGACCCGGATCAACCTGGGCGATCTGACGTACTTCCACATGCGCGACGGTGTGGAGGTCGCCGGCGTGCGCGGCTGCTTCATCTCCCGGACGGGCTACACCGGTGAGGATGGGTTCGAGGTGGGCTGTCCCTGGGACGCGGCGCCGCGCATCTGGGACGCCCTGATGGAGGCGGGAGGCGCCGACGGGCTGGTCCCGATCGGGCTCGGCGCGCGCGACACGCTGCGGCTCGAGGCCGCCTACATGCTCTACGGCAACGACATCGACGAGACCACGACGCCGCTCGAGGCCCCGCTCGGCTGGACGGTCAAGCTGGACAAGGACGAGTTCATCGGACGTGACGTCCTCGTGGCGCAGAAGCAGACCGGCGTGCCCCGCAAGCTCGTGGGCTTCGAGATGCTGGAGCGGGCCATCCCCCGCCACGGCTACGACCTGCTGTCGGGGACCGCGAAGATCGGCCACGTCACGAGCGGGACGTTCGGCCCGTGGGTGAACAAGAGCATCGGGATGGGATATGTGACTCCGGAGCACACACGGCCGGGAAATCGGATCGCGGTGGAGATCCGCGGCCGGCCCGCGCAGGCGGCCGTCGTGAAGCTACCTTTCTATAAGAGGAGCGCCTGAATGTACCCCAAGGACCTGCGGTACAGCAGCGAGCATGAATGGGCGAAGGTGGAAGGAGGGCGGGTGCGCGTCGGCATCACGAAGTTCGCCGCGGACAAGCTGAGCGACATCGTGTTCGTGGAGCTCCCGCAGATCGGCGCCCAGGTGGAGTTCATGCAGCCCTGCGGGGTGATCGAGTCGGTGAAGGCGGTCTCTGACATCTACTCGCCCGTGACCGGGAGGGTCGTCGAGGTCAACACGGCGCTCGGGGATACGCCGGAGGTAGTGAACAGCGATCCCCACGGCCGGGGTTGGATCCTCCTCGTCGAGCCCAAAGACCTCAAGGAGCTGGACAAGCTCATGACCGTCGAGCAGTACGTGAAAGCCATCGGAGAGGAGGCCTGATGACCGCGAAACCCGAGCACGCAGCGTTGGCACGCCGCGTGCAACATAAGTACATCCCGGCGACGGAGGCGGAGCGGGAGGAGATGCTGCGCGTCATCGGCGTCCCGTCCGTTGACGCGCTGTTTACCGACATCCCCACCGCGGTGCGCCTCACGGCGCCGCTCCGGCTGCCCCCCGCCCTGTCTGACCCGGAGGTGATCGCGCACCTCAGCGCGCTGGCCGGGCGGAACGCGCACGCGGAGGCGATGCCGTGCTTCCTCGGCGCCGGCGCGTACGACCACTACGTCCCAAGCGTCGTCTGGGCGCTGGCCGGCCGTGGAGAATTCCTTACGGCCTACACGCCCTACCAGGCCGAGATGATGCAGGGCGAGCTGCAGGCGGGCTACGAGTACCAGAGCATGCTGTGCGCGCTCACCGGGATGGATGTCGCGAACGCCTC
>Ga0209341_10005307_pt1 | contig 11707 bp, 13 predicted proteins | sample RifCSP13_2_FD_184020 | JGI IMG/M metagenome (GOLD analysis project Ga0209341, IMG submission 184020) | Soil microbial communities from Rifle, Colorado - Rifle CSP2_sed 13_2 (SPAdes) (version 2) | ecosystem: Environmental > Terrestrial > Deep subsurface > Rock core/Sediment | place: Rifle...
CGACGATGACGGCTAGCGATAGGTAGGTGTTCATGTGGTACCAGTGCGAGATTGCCATCTTGATTCCGACGAAGATGAGAATGCCGCCCAGGGCGTGCGAGAGGTAGTGGAAGCGTTCTTTGGCGTTGGCGAGCAAGAAGTACATCGCTCGTAGACCCAGGATGGCGAAGGCGTTCGAGGCGAACACGAGATAGGGCTCGTTCGAAACCGCCAGAATGGCCGGCACCGAGTCGACCGCGAAGATGATGTCGGTAACTTCGACGACGAACAGGGCGGCTAGCAGCGGTGTGGCGGCCCGTCGGCCGTTGAGCTTGGTGAAGAACTTCTGACCGTCGAGCTCCTCGGTGACCGGCATGATCCTGCGCAGGAGGCCGAGACCTCGGGTGGCCTCCGATTGGCCCTCGTCGGCGCGGTGGCGGATGATCTTGGCTCCGGTGTAGACGAGGAAGACCCCGAACAGGAGCAGTATCCACCAGAAGCGACCAATCAGGGTGGTGCCGAGCAGGATGAAGATCGCTCGCAGGGTGAGGGCACCGAAGATGCCCCAGAACAGGACGCGATGCTGGTACTTCAGTGGGATCGAGAGGGTAGCGAACAGCATCGACCACACGAACACGTTGTCGACGCTGAGCGACTTCTCGATCAAGTAGCCGCTGATGTACTCGCCGAACGCGTCGCCGCCAAACACGATCGCAGTCACCAACGCGAAGGTGAGTCCGCACATCACCCAGATGATCGACTCGGTGAGCGCCTCTTTCGGGGAGGGAGCATGCGCGTCACGATGCCGGTAGAGGTCGATCGCCAGCAGGGCGAGTATCACGACCAGTAGCCCGATCCACGCTCCCAACGGGACGTCAAGATCGACAAACGTCGACCGGTCGGCTTCGGCGGCTAGGAGCATCAGGGGGAACCTTTCGACAGCCTGGAGTGTTGACTGTCGAAAGTCTGGCTACCGTCTCAAGCGACGGTCGGGGGGCCGGACAGCGAACTGCCGAACTGACGAACCGATCCCGTGGGGCTACTCCCTTTCGACCTGTCAAGTATGGTGTATCAGGCATTGCCTAGCAAGGCGCAGATCACCCTGTTATCGAGTGATAACGATCACGTCCCGATAAGACCGCATACCGGCGCCACTGCGTGCGGGTCTCTGAGCACAGGTCGACCGCCGCCCGTGACGTCACACACCGCCCGACAGCCAGTTACACCGGATTTGTGACACTCCCATTCTTGGGGGAATAGAATGCCGACATGAGACTTGGTGCTCAACTGTGGTTCCGATGGAGTCTGTTCACCGCCGTTGTTGGCGGTATGGCAGGCGCAGCGCTTGTCCTGGTGGGTAATGCCGTGGAAGGCTCGTTCGCGGCCACGGGATCGAATTGGCTCGGAGTGGTGGTCGGCAGCCTCGCGAGTGGCGCTTTGATGGGTGCGAGCCTGGGACTCGTCCTCGGCTTGGGTGCAGGACTGGCCATTGTTGGGGTAGCCGTCAATCAGCTGAGACAAGGCCGTTGGTCCTCGGGCTTGACCAAGCGGATACGCACCGTCGCCATCGCTGCCATCATTCTGACGGGTGCCCTTGTTGTCCCCATTCTGTTGGGAATCGAAACGGGCATGGCGATCCTCGTGGGTTGCTTTGCACTCAGCCTGGCGGCCACTACCGCAGCTGTGACCACCTGACCCGCACAGCGGGACACGGCGATTCTCGACTGGCAGATCGGCGGGTCATCAATCCGAGGTCCCCACCGCTGTCCAGACAATCACTCCCTACCGCCCGCCCAATGCCGCCCATATCTCCAGATCATGCGCCATATCGCCCCGCTCACCTACCCGTCCGGGAACGGCACCCTACGAGTGCGGCGTCGAGAATCGCGCCGATCACTGTCCGTGGCGAGTTCAGACCCGGAAAGGCGTCAGCCGAAGAAGATACAGGTTGGGTCTTCGTCGATCTCGTCGAGCAGGGCGCTGACGACACCTCGAGGAGCGGGTCAGCGGGGTCGGTAGACGTCGGCGCGATGATCGACATAGACCACTCGCACCATGTGGTCTGCTTCATGGATCTCGTAGACGACCCGATAAGTGCCGACTCGTGCGGAGTGGAGTCCGGTCAGTTCACCACGCAACGCTGTACCGACACGGTGTGGATTGTCGAGAAGGGGACCCAGCATGAAGTCGAGGACGGCTACTGCGATCTTTTCGGGGAGTCGGTCAATCGTTCGCTGAGTGGGTCCGGCAACGACCAGATCCCAGGGCGGCTCCTTCACCCTGTGCGGGCACGGAGCCGATCGCGCATGGCTTCGACTTCGTCCTTGGAGATCACATCGCCGGCTTCGATGGCGGCTCTGCCGTGCTCGATGTCGCGAACGGCGGCCGGGTCGGACAGGATCGCCACGGTCTCTTCGATGGCATCGAGATCATCGGTACTGACCAGCACGGCCACCGGGCGGCCGTTGCGAGTCACCGTCACTCGCTCATGGGTAGCGACGATCTCGTCGACAACCTCGGAGAGTTTGGCTTTGACTTCCGAAAGCGGCAAGACCTTAGACATGACCATAATTATAGTCTGAGTGGTCGGCGAGGATCAACTCTATTGAGGACTCGATCACAGCCGCCATCGCGCCCGTTTCCGAAAGTGTTCGATACCGGTGCATCCGAGTGCGGATCGATCGTCGGAGGGTCGTCACGCATCGCGGCCGCAATCTGAATCGGTGTAAGGTCGTGAACGGCCACGCCGTTCTCGGCGCCCCGGCTCAGACGATTGAAGGCCAGTTTGGCTTCCCACGCAGAAGATTCGGAAGCAGGCGACTGCCCGAGCGACAAAACAGACAACCACAGCCAAGAACCAACCGGGATTCCACCCCCAGCCGCCCAGCACCGCTCGCCGATCCACCCCTCTCAATTCCACACGCATCTGCAACACAGTTGCGGGCGGTATACCAGTAAACCTCGCATCCAGATGATGCAACTGTGTGCGGTGAGACTCACGGCACACACGACGGTGGGTTTCCCGCCTTGCTCAGGTCGCCTGAAGGTAAGTCCGGCGACCTGGCGGCGCCGCCGGCTCGTGTAACTGTCTCCAGCCTCTGTGAGGCCTGCGACGAGCCGCCTGAGCCTCTCCTGGAGCGGGCTGAGCATCCGTTAGCCAGCCCGCCGCCAGGAGCCACACCTTTCAGGCGGCACGTACATGCGGGGAGGGCACCAGCCCATCCCACAGATCGACCAATTCATCGACGTCGATGAAGTAGCGGACGTCGTCGGCGGTTCCTTCGGTCAAGACCTGCTCGTAGGCACTGATCCGATCGCGCCGATCAGAGAGGTTGTAGTCGGTACGTCCAGTCCAACGGATGTGGGGGGAAGGACGACCCAACCTCCTGCCTTTGAGATCGTCGGGTCGTCGACGTCACCGGGGACGGCGACCGGTCGGGTCGTCGGACCCACGCCTGCGTTTCGCGTTGTTGCCAGGCAGCGGTGAGCAGTCTGTCGGTTTGGGGTCGTCGGGTGCCGGCGGCCACCGGTCAGGAACCCAGCGTAGGCTCAAAGTCTCGAAGGAGAAAGCGTGCGCGGTCCAAGGGTTCTGTACGTGAGTGGGTCTATCGGCCTCGGTCATGTCAAGAGAGACCTTGCGATCGCAGGCGAGTTGCGGAAGCTCAATCCGGGTGTCGAGATCGTTTGGCTGGCAGCCGTTCCAGCCTCAGACGTTCTGTCCCAGGCCGGCGAGACACTGGTTCCGGAGTCCGCAGATTTTCGAAACGAAACCGAGGTGGCCGAAGCCGCCGCGGGCGGTGGCGGGCTCAGTTTGACCCGCTACGTCTATCGGGCCCTCGTCACGTGGTTTCACAATGCTCGAGTCATCGGACGGGCTGCCAAACGCGGAAATATCGACGTGCTGGTCGGCAACGAGACCTACGAGGTGATCGTCGCCTACGTTTTCGGGATCAACGTTCTGCCATCGGTACCGTTCGTGATGATGTACGACTTCTGGGGCATGGATGTGACCACCGGAGGGCTATTCGAAAGGCTCGGGGCGTGGGCACTCAATTTCATCTGGGCTCAGGAACGTCGGGTCACGACCCATGGTCGGAACGCGGCGATCTTCATAGGAGAACCCGAGGACATCCCGGACCGAAGGTTCGGGCTCTTCCTGCCGAACCGGCGGCGCCATGCAGAAGACCACGTCACTTTCGTCGGATATACGCTCACCTTCTCCCCGGACGAGGTGAGCGACCCCGAGGCGGTCCGACGCGAACTCGGATACGGAGATGAGCCGGTGGTGGTGTGCGCGGTGGGTGGTACGGCGATTGGCCGCGAATTATTGGAGTTATGCGGGCGCGCCTATTCGCTTGTAGTGCAGAGAATGCCAAAGCTTCGCATGGTTCTCGTGTGCGGGCCGCGCATTGACCCGCTTCAACTGGACGTGCCCGACGTTGTCGATAGGGTGGGAATGGTGCCCGACCTGTGGCGTCACTTTGCGGTGTGTGACCTGGCCATCGTGCAGGGAGGCGGAACAACTACGCTCGAACTGGAGGCTCTTCGCCGACCGTTCCTGTACTTCCCCATCGAGGGGCACGCGGAACAGGAACTCACTATCGGCCCCCGACTAGCCCGTCACGGTGCCGGCGTGCCGATGACACTGTCATCGACGTCGCCAGAATCGCTCGCCGAGGTGATAACGCAAACCGTGGGCCAGCCCGTGGAGTATGCACCCATCTCCACCGATGGGGCGCACCTCGCCGCAAAGATCATTCTCGACCGGGCCGAAATGGGTTCCTCGCTGGAGCGACCAGCGTTGCCCTGACACCATGCCCCTGTCGGATGCAACCAGGGCACACGGGCCGCACCGTCGACACCTCCCTCCTCCTCATCGACACCCCCACCGACTCCCGCGGCATCTACACCCCGATGACCCGAGGACGAGAAGCCAACCACGCCCACGTCGCCGTCGAAGACAACCAGACGGCCCGCGATGTGCTCACCCGCGCCATCACCCGGGACTGGATCGACCAGCCCGCCAAGCCCAACTCGATCCTCACGACACCCGACGACTTACTCCCGCTGGCCCGGCCGAAGACGACGAGTTCAACCAACTTGAACAGCGTGTCCGCGGGCTCATCGCGCAACGCCAGGCACGATCACGAGAGACGGAGCGCACAACCGGCCGTAGCCTGTAGTCGCCGTCGCGACCGAAGACCGGCCTTCCACCGCGAAGCTGTCGTCCAGGGACAGATCTGGGATCGCCTGACCTGACCCAGTGCATCGATCTCGGACCGTTGATCTGTGCGACCCTGATCCTGCAGTGTCTGGGATCGGCTAGCCGATCTTCCTCTCGTCGTCCAGCCTGCCCAGGAAGTGGAGGACGCGCTCCATCATGAGTTGCGCAGCCCCGGGATCGTGATCGGCCGAGTCCGAGTCTTCGAAGAGGTGACTAACACGGTCGTACACGTAGACCTCGACCGAGACGTCAGCAGCAAGCGCTGCCGCCTCTAGCGCGCGAACCTGGTCAACATCGACTAGCTCGTCGTTCCGAGCGTAGTGCACCTGGACGGGAACCTGTGGCCACGCCTCGATGCCGATCTCGGCCGGCGCCAAGGCACCATGCATCAGGATGGCCGCCCGGGCGCCTGGGCGTGTCGCGGCGAGGAACTCTGCCGCGCCCGTACCCATCGAGAAGCCGGCGAACACGATCTGGGATGGAAGGTCGGCCACGGCCGCCTGCGCCCGTCCGATGAGCTCGGGGATGCCGAGCGCATCGCGCTTCCTGATCCCGTCCTCGAGGTCTTCGAACGCCTCGCCATCGAAGGAATCGGGCGTGTGAACGTTGTGGCCGGCCCCGCGCAGACGATCCGCGAACTTGCGAACCGCCGGACGCAGACCAAGAGCCGAATGGAACAAGACCACTTCTTGACCCATCGGAGACCTCCCTTTCACAACGATGCTCGGTAACTTCGCGCTCGACGAGCCGTGGAACCAAAACGGGCACTCCCCGATCACCATACAGTAGCTTGGGCGGTCGCCAGAAGCGCGCCACATAGACCCGTTACCCACACGCTGAACAGGTAGCTCGAGTTCGATCAGCCTCCCGCGTCGGGCATATCTGACAGGGTCGGACGCAGTGGGTCCCCGGGCCTCCGATCAGCCAATCCGCACGCGGCGGTCGTACGCCCGAATGGCTAGTCATCCCGGTGCCGGTAGAAGCAAGCTACGCCCCAGTGGCTCCGACATGATCCGGATCCGACGGGATCATCACCGACGCTCCTGGACAGGGAATACAACTACCGGCCGACTGAGCACACTACTCATAACGCTCGATCTACCGCAAGAACGCACAGTTTGGAGATTGCACCAGATCATCAATCAGGCGCTGATGCGCTCGACTAATCGGATCGGTGGGCAAGGGCGGCCGCGATGTCGCTCATCTTCTGAACTAGACGGTGGGGATTGTCGGGTACCGTCGTGAACCCGTGGTGTTGGTAGAAGACGGCGGCCGGCGGGTTGATGGCGTCGACGACGACCAGTCGGGCGGCGGCGATGTCGGAGGCGGCCAAGGCCCGTGTCAATGCATCCCACAGCAACTCTCCTCCTAGCCCCTCGCCGTGGAGTGTCGCATTCAACGCGAGTCGAGCCAGCAGGACGGCGGGGATCGAGGCGGGTGATCCTCGCCCTACTTTCTGGGGGAGCTCCGCTCGGACCACGAGATGGGCGGCGAGACTGTAGTAGCCCACTACGGGGCCGTCTCCCTCGTGCCATACGAAGGTCTGGGCGGTGCGCATCGATTGGGCGTGGGTGGCGTGGTCCATGAGCCATCGGTCGAGCGCATCCACGCCGCTGTGAAACCTGGTGAGATCGTGGTGGATAGCCAGCCGTTCGGATACGAACCGGGCCACCGCGTCAGCGCTGTTCGACTTGCCGTTCGGCTTGCGCTCGACGTTCGAGGGCTGGATTCGGCTGGCCGGGGGTGTCGAGTGCCTCCCAGAGCTGGTCGAAGAAGTCGGAAGGCACCACCGTCGCAGCCGACGAGCCGATGACCTGTTCGGCGCGTTCGGCGGCGGCGTCGAGCACGAACGCGCTCACCGATTGATGCTCGAGTTCTGCTGCGTAGCGGATTCGCTGCTCGCGTTCGGGGTCAGCGCGCAATTCGATACGAGAGGTTCGGGTAGCCATATGTACGGTGATTGTACGGCATCGCCCAGGAAAAGGGAACCTACTCAGTCACCGGCCGATCCACCAGATCCGCCGTCCGAATGGACCTCCTCCGATCGGGACGTCATGCTCGCCGCTCAGGAGGGGCGGGTGTCCGTCAGGTGTCCGTCTGAGAACGGAAAATGACGAAATTGGGCGCTGACCGCTGAGAGCTGAAACCCCTGCTACAGCTCCACTACGCGAAATCCCTCGTGTTTGCGGGGGATTTCGTCATTTCAGAGGTCGAGTGACATGCCTCGGGATCTGCTTAGAGTCCGCGGAGAACCCGCGAGAAATCGCGCTCGTGCTGGTTCGAGAGCGTCGGCGGCCTCACCATCTCGGCCCTCGAAGAGGCGTCCGTACGGGCAGTCTGCGTCGACCGGTTGGGGGCAATCGGTCAGTAGTTCAGCAGCGTCTTGATGATGGTGGCGACCCGATTACTGACCTTGGGGTCGATGCCGCCGAGACGGTGGACAAGGCGGTTTCGGTTGATCGACCGGATGAGCTCGCATTGGACATAGCTGGTGTGGTCGATACCGGTGTCTGCGTTTGCCTCAACTTCGACGTGGAGCGACAGGCCTCGTCGGGTGGTGGTGAGCGGGGTCACGATGACGAAGGGGAACCCAGGCCCGAAGGTGTCCGGAGGACCGATCACGAGTGCTGGTCGATGCGCGGCCGGTTCCCCCGGATACGCCCTGCCGAAGTCGACTAGCCAGAGGTCATCAATCGAAGCCATCGGTCACCGACGTAGCGTTCGCTTCGGAAAGGTAGGTCGCCCAAGCCCCGGGGTCGGTGCGGAGCTCGGCAAGTTCGGCCGCCACTTGATGGGCGAAGCGCTGCCGCCGGAGAGCTTCGGCGGCATCTCGGACCGTTTCGATGAGAGATGCCCCGGTCGCATGGCTCAACTCGAGGAGGCGAGCGTGGGTGTCGGTGTCTACACGAATGGTTGTGGTACCCATGCCGATAGTCTACATCATGCATGCGCAATGGTCTACACATCCAACAGGTTGCCCCTGATCCCGGCCCATATCGAGCATCTCACCCACCGTCCACCAGACAGGGAGGGATTAGCCCACCATTTCTCATCTCGAGGAGCGGGAGACTCGACGATGCCAGCTAGAGCTAGAGGGTCCCGAACACCAGATCCGGTACAAGAACTCCGCATTGATAGCGCCCACCCGGCCGATCAGAGTCCGCGCAGAGTCGGTGAGAAGTCCGAAGACCAACAAATGCCCTCAGCTCCACCACTCGAGATCCCCTGTGTTTACTGGGGATGTCGTCGTGTTCGGTGTCAAGCCTGGTGACGGTTGGGCCGTCCTCGGGCCGTACCTGGGGGTCGTCAATGCGGGTGTCGACGGGAAACCCGAGCACTGCTAAAGTGAATTCACTCTAGTTTCGAGGCGAAAGATCTACCGGTACTTGCTCTACTCCACGTCGGGCGCGGTGGCTACGATCACGCTGAACCGTCCCGAACGACTCAATGCGATCGTCCCTCCGATGCCGGACGAGTTCCAGGACGCCATGACCAGGGCCACCAGAGACCCGCAGGTCAAGGTGGTCGTGTTGCGCGGCGCCGGGCGATCGTTTTGTGCGGGTTACGACTTCAGTGGGGGCTTCCACCATTGGGATGAGCATTTGACCACCGACGGAGTGTGGGACCCGGGCAAGGACTTCGTGATGGCCACCGCCCCATCAGAGTCGCCCACGCAGAAGTTCATGAGCATGTGGCGCAGCCCCAAGCCGGTGATCGCGCAGGTCCACGGATGGTGCGTGGGGGGCGGTAGCGAGATGGCGCTTTGCGCTGATATCGTCATCGCATCCGATGATGCCAGGATCGGCACGCCCTACGCTCGCATGTGGGGCTGCCACCTCTCCGGGATGTGGATCTACCGGCTCGGTTTGGCCAAGGCCAAGGAGTATGCCCTGACCGGCAAAGCCGTTGCAGGTAAAGAGGCCGCAGCAATCGGCCTGATCAACAAGGCGGTCCCTTTCGTCGAGCTGGAGGCCGAGGTAGCACGGCAGGCCGATCAGCTCGCCAGCCTACCTGTGTCCCAACTATCGGCCATGAAACTGATCGTCAACCAGGCGTACGAGAACATGGGACTGGCGAGCACCCAGACGCTCGGTCCCATTCTCGACGGGCTGATGCGCAACACGTCTGAGGCGCGCCATTTCATCAGTCTGGCCGAACAGCAAGGAGTGGCCGCGGTGATCGCGGAGCGCGACGGTCCGTTCAACGACTACAGCGCTGCGCCCAAAGACGAGCAGCCGGACCCAAACAATGTCATCACCCCCTGAAACCCTGACGGCTCGGGGGGAAGCCAGCCGGCAATCGCTCATCGAGGCGGGTCGCGCCGAATTGCTGGAAACCGGCGGAACGCTCGAGGTAGCGAACGTTGCTCAGCGGGCCGAGGTGTCTGCCGGCCTGCTCTATCGCTATTTCGCCGGCAAAGACGGTTTGGTCGCGGCTGTGGTCCATGCCTTTTACGACTCTTATGAAGCGGCGGTGTTCGCCACTTCGCTGGCACCGGATTCAAGCTGGGTGGAGCGTGAGCGACTTCGCCTGACCCGCGAGATCGACTTCTTGTGTGATGAACCGTTAGCCGCCGTCATCGTTGGTCGGCGGCTCCGCGAACCAGCGGCCGCGCAGGCCGACGCTGAACGGCTCGCCAGCCAAATCGATCTAGCGGCGCGTAACGTCGCCCATGGGCAGCGGGCCGGCGAGATCGACTCGACGATCGACCCGCGGTTGGTCGCCGCCGCCTTCATGGGGGCATTCCGCGAGCTGATGGCTGAGGCACTGAGCCGTGACGTGACTCCCAGCCGGGCGAGCTTGCTAGACACTACTTGGCGCCTTGGCGCCAGCATCATCCCAGGAGCTGACGCATGAGGTGGTATGGCCCCCAGGACACCACAGGTCTCGACTACGCTCGAGACCTCGGCGATCCAGGCGAGTACCCGTACACGCGTGGCCGCCGTCCCATTGACACCACCAGTTCCTGGATCCAGCGTGAGTTGTCGGGAGAGGGCTCACCGAGCCGCTCCAACGGGCAGTTCCGTGGCCTGATCGCCGCAGGAGCCACCGGTGTTGATGTCATTGGCGACACGGCCACCATGGCGCTGATCGATCCGGATCATTCGATGGCTGCTGCCTCGGTCGGCACAACGGGTGTCTCGTTGTGCCGGCTAGCCGATTACATCGAATTGTACGACGAGATGCCACTCGATCGGATCACGGTTTCGCACTCGCTCAACGCGCCATTCTGTGTCGCCGGCCTCAACCTCGCGGCTCGTCACCATGGGTACGACGCAGCGCAGGTCCGTGGCTCGGTGATCAACGCCCCGATCTATTCAGAAGACTGCGGGTACGCGACGCATATGCCGTACGACCTTCGGGTGCGGCTGGCGCTTGACACCATCACATTCTGCGTCAAGGAGATGCCAAAGTTCCACTCCTTCGTCGAGGACACCTACTACATCAGCGATGGAGGGCTGGACGTCGTTGAGGAGATGGCACTCGGTTTTGTGGAGATACGCGAGGTGACCAGGCGGCTGATAGAACGCGGCCTATCCGTTGATAGTTTCGCCCCCCGTATCGCCATTCTTGTCAACTGCCGCATGGATCTGTTCGAGGAGATCGCCAAGGTCCGGGCGAGTCGGCGGATGTACGCCCGAATGATGCGGGAAGAGTACGGCGCAACCGATCCCCGCTCGCTTGCGGTCAACATCAGCGTGCATACGTCGGGCCTCACGATGACCGCGCCACAACCCGTCAACAACGTGGTCAGGGGAGCGGTCCAGGCCCTTGCCATGGCCATGGCAGGCGTACAGGCAATCGAGATCTCTACTTTCGACGAGGCGTTCCGAACGCCGGGTCATGAGGCCCACATCGTGGCGCTCCGGACCCAGCAGGTGATCGCCGAGGAGACAGGAGTCAGCAAGGTCGTTGACCCGTTTGGTGGCTCTTGGTTCATCGAGTCACTCACCGACGAGTTGGAGGATCGAATCTCCAACAAGATCGCCGAGATAGAACGAAAGGGAGAAATATCTGTCCTCGCCGAGGACGGATATTTCCGATCGATCCTCAATGACGGCATGAGTCGTCATGCCCGTGCGATACAGAGCGGGGAGTTGCGCCAGGTCGGCGTGAATTGCCACACCATGCCACCCGCAGAGGACACGCTGCTACGCGATCTGAGCGAGTCACGGTTTGCTCCCGACACCGCACACATCGCACGCATTCGCGACTGGAAATCTACCCGGCACCCGGACCGCCTTGCACACGCATTAGCGGCAATCTCCCAAGCGGCCAAGGACCCTGAAGCAGATCTGATGGCCCCGATCATCGATGGCTACCAGGCCGACGCGACCCAGGGTGAAATGGCCTCTGCTCTTCGTCTTGGTTACGGATTGGCGGCCGACCCGTTCGCCGGAAAGGTCGTACGCCGGTGAAGGTCCGCATTGTTGTCGGGATCATTGGTCTGGATCAGCATGAGGTTGGAGCGATTGCCATCGCCCGGCTTCTGACCCTGCACGG
>Ga0209341_10005310_pt1 | contig 11705 bp, 8 predicted proteins | sample RifCSP13_2_FD_184020 | JGI IMG/M metagenome (GOLD analysis project Ga0209341, IMG submission 184020) | Soil microbial communities from Rifle, Colorado - Rifle CSP2_sed 13_2 (SPAdes) (version 2) | ecosystem: Environmental > Terrestrial > Deep subsurface > Rock core/Sediment | place: Rifle...
ACCCAAAACGCTATGACATAGTAGCACCACCCAGTGTCAGACTATCGCCGAGGGTGGCCGGATTGCGTCGGAACAACTGGCCGGAATCAGGCCGGAATGAGTGGCCGGAATCGTCGGAATACGCACATAATATTCCCTTCTGACAATTATGCCGGGAACTTTCAGGTCGTAAGTTCTCAAGATGCTTAATTTGTCTCCGACGAAATTTTCACAGCCTATCAAGCACGATGCACTCTAAGAACCAACGTGCCCGACATTCGCCCATCTTCAACTTTCACCGGTTTAGGTCTATCCGGTCTGGTCGACCTTCAATCTCAAGCTCGATGCGGTTGGCTTTCCATTGCCCCATATCTTTTGTGGCGTCAAGGTAAACGACGCCTTTGGCTTTTTGACCTTCTACGGAAAACGAGATATCAGCTTTGCCCGAGGGGCCAGAGGTATGGATGTTCCCCTGAACCATTCCGGTCTTGATAGGCGGCGCTAATACAGCCATGGCTTGTGGATTGGCTTGGAGCCTGGAATAGGCAAGCTGGTATGCATCGGAATTTTTGAGCATGGTTGAGATGAAGAAAAATAATCCGACAAGTAGTGCAATGAATAACGCAACACCAATAAAGCTCCAGACAGTCCATTTTCGCTGGACGCGCTTAAAGTGCTCTATGCTGTCCCACCGCTTATTTCTCCACGCCCAACTGCTGCCCTTGGCTCCGAGGACAAATGGCATGACGAAGTTGGCAAAAGGGACAAACATTAACAAAGCAATGAACGTATTATTGCCGATCCCCCAAATCCAGTTCAGGAGGAATGCCCCCCAGTTCCACCGATCTACTTCAGGCGGCACAACCGCTGCTTTCCCTTGTCCAGATGTATTTTCCAATTTACCCCCTTGTTGCATTAGAAAAGATAATTAACTGTGAGCTGCTTAATACCGGCCTACTTGATAAGCGCCATAAATTCTTTTGTGTTCCGGATCTCGTCAAAGTCTTTGTCGTTTCGCGCCTGGTCCTTGAATTCAGGATGCGCTTCGACGGCTTTTTTTAACGACGCTATCGCTTCGCGCGTTTTCCCCTGCTCAGCGTACACGCACGCAATGTTGTAGTAGGGGCTCGGCTCTTCGGGGGCGTATTCCAATTGTCTCTTGAGATATTTTATCGCCTCAGCATACTCTTTTGTCTGCTTGTAGCTGATCCCGAGAAAGAAGTTCAACATCGGGTCTTTATAAAAGGTACTTTTTGCCTTTAAGAGCCAGGGGATGGCATCGGCATACCTGGCATCCATGAAACGGCTTTTGCCTATCTCAAAATACAGGCCGGTATACCGCGCATCGATAAGCATGACCGGATGTCCTGTCTTTTGTGCTTCTTTGTTCTCCATTTCAGCATGGTACTTTTGAAATTTTTCGATATACGGTTTTGCCTTGTCCTGTTTTCCTTCATACAGATGGATGGCTGCAAGGAAATAATAGGCGTCCAATGATCTTGGCGAGTGTTTAATTTCTTTTGAACATTCCTGTTCTATGGTTTTGAAATCCTTTTTTTCATACAAGGTCAACATCTTGCCGTAGAAATCAGTAGAGAAGGCACCCTGGATGGAGGAAAGGAACAGGACAAGAAAGAATAAAGTCTTTTTCATCATGGTATCTCCCCGGATATCTACTTTGTTTTAACTTTCTTCTTACCGCCTTTTCCCTGGAATGCTATTTCATACACACGATACTTCCCGTTATACGGAAAGAACACGATTTCCTTCAATATTTTCCCTTTGTTAAATTTATAGACCTGCCCGACTCCCACGTTCTCCGCGGCCCGCATCTGCATTTCGGGCTCTGTTTTCCCGAGCTCTTCCCGAACGCTGTTGCGCTCGCCGATGAGCGCATTCACGAAATCGGCGTCCGGTTTTGCCCGGAAATCTTCATACCGCCTCTTGATGGAGAGAACGCCTCCGCCCTTGAATATCTCCACATCGGGCCGCACCAGTTCGAGGACCGCTTTTATGTCCTTTGCAAGGACCGCCTTCTTGAATGCCGTCCATTGATCGAAGTCATCGTCCGCATCGTTCATGAATTCGTTGGTAACATGTATCTTGATGGAGTAGAGGCGGCCGTCAGCGTCGATCTCGGTCGAATAGTTGGTCTTGTCGTAATAATTAACAGTGACCGGCGGCTTCTCGAGTTTCTTTGTCCTGCTCGGCTTGCCCAATGCTTCCTGGACCTTTCTGGCCGGGTCTCCCAACACCAGTCCTTTGAACGGCAGCATCCTTGTGGGATAGCGGGTGATCTGGATCGAGAAGATGTTATCCGGATATTTTTCCCAGTGCTCGATCACCATGTAGGAACTGTCTGTGACCTGATAGGCTTCAATGGAATATTCGTCGTTCTTTTGCGTTTGGAAAGGCTTGCCGAAATAGGTTTGCGCGGTGTCCTTGTACTGCCATAAGCGAAAACCATTGAGGTCCGTAGCAAATTCCTGTGCGACCGCTGTGCAGGGGAGAAGGAGAATGAGCAGCAGCAAGAGCTTGTGCGCGTGACGGTTATTTGACATAGTCAGCTCCCTTCAGATGAGGTGCATCTCGCTCCGGCATCTTTGCCCTAACCCGGACAAGCCGGAACCCAATATGCCACGAAGACGCGAAGGCACGAAGAAATTCATAAAGAGGTTTGGAGCTTGGTAATTCCTTAATTCTTCGTGTCTTCTTTGTGCTTTAGCAGGTCGCCGAAAAACCCCAGAAAACATAGTAACTGTCATTCTGAGCGCAGCGAAGAATCTCGCCTTTCCAAGTACTTGAGATCCTTCACTTCGTTCAGGATGACACCTGAAAATACTTTTTCGACAACCTGCTGGACACTACTGACCTTTTTCTACTGATATGGATTTGTTGACCAAATACTTGTTGTCAGCATCTATGTTCTTAAATGTAACGGTCCATTTCTGTTTATTAGAAGTTTTAACTGCAAGATGATACCTGCCGTCCTTTTTGGAAAATTTTACCTCTCGTAAATTCGGCGTGTCGTACATCATGCATTCCTGGTCCGGATATTCGTTGTAGCGCTCTCCCAATAACGCAAGCGCGAATTTCTTGTATTGCGTTTTGTCTATCAAGTACCGCTGCTTGGTCCGCTGGCCAAAATGGCCGTGAAAAAATTTACCGTACGGAACGATCGTTCCCCCTTCTTTCTCGAAAGTTTCTATTGCCGTTTTTGTGGTTTTGTCGCCGATGGACGGTGGTTTGCCTCCCTCCATAAAAAAATCAAGGGCATAGCCGATAGTATGCAGATCCGGCACCCCGGACGGTTCATCCTGGATGCCCAAACAGAGCGCTTCGTAAATTCTTTTTAATGAACCGTCTTTCGGGTTGACCTTGAACAGAATAATATTGGGAAATTCCCGGTAAGGAGGGACCAGTGATACGGCAATTACATTATCAATTACTTCCGATATCGAAAGAATTTTATAAGAGTAATCTCCTTCTATGAGAAGGCTGTCGATCTCTGCTTGAATTGATTTTTGGTGACCCGGCTCGGCATAGGATGAAAGTGCGAATGTCAATATCAGTATGCCGGCCAGGACACTTATACCTTTCATGTTTTGCTCCTCATATCGTTAAAACCAATAATACCACAAATTCTATCCCCCGATGATGCTCCGGTAGAGGGTCTTCGTTCTTGCGTCCGGCTCAACATCCAGTTCCCTGCTGAGCGCGCGCTGGCATCGCTCATACGTCCGGATGGCCTCGCTGCGCTGTCCGGCGGCGAGATGCCACGACATGAGCCAGCAACAGGCTTTCTCGTTGCACAGGTCCGCATGGAACAGTTTTTCATACAGGAGCGCGGCCCTGTTTTTATCGCCGAGCGAATCGCTGATCTCAGCCGCGTCCTCCAAAGCCTTGAAGCAGGCAAGCCGGATGCGGTCTCGCGCTTTTGCGGCCCATTCTTCATAAAGGTCCTGGGGCAGAAAATCCCCCTGGTACAGCGCGAAAGCCTTTTCATATTCTTCCACGGCCTTTTTTCTTTCATTCCCGTGTTTCATCCTGACGGCGGCTTCAAGGTGGGAGAGAAACTGACTGATATCCGTCCAAACAATTTCGTGGTTGAGGCCAAGAAGATTTCCTTCCTGAAGGATGCAGGGCTCCCTTTTGTCCGGCGCGGTATCAGGTTCGAGCAGTTTTCTCACCCGGTGGAGCATGCTGTTGAGTGTCAGGCGGCTCGATTCCGACGACGGCCCCGGCCAGAGCGCCTCGATGATAATATCGCGCGGGACCTTCTGCCCGTCCTGCGCAACGAGCAGTTTAATGAGCGCCTTTGAACGCCTGCTCTTCCACTCCGAATCCTTGATCAGCGTATTGCCGCGCCGGACGCTGAAACCGCCGAGGCAGGTGATCTTTATCCGGGACGCGTCGTTCCTGGGAGAATATTTTTTGAGCAGCAGTTCGCAGTATTCCGTGCAGATGCCGGCGGCAAGCGCTGTCCTGGCAAGCTCTCTCACGCCCGCTGCATTGAGCAGGTAATAGTATGTGAACCCCCGCTCCTGTCCGATGCGGAAGCCGGCCTGCAGGTACTGGTTTGCGATGCGCGTGTTCTTTCGCTTCAGATTCAACCGAGAGAGCAGGAGGAGCACGTTCGACTGCTGCTGGGCGGCGCCGATCTGCTGAAATATTTGGAGCGCGCCGGCGAGCTCGCGCCCGGCCTGCGCAAGCTTGCCGAGCTTCAGGTGGATCGCTCCGATGGCGGAGAGGGAGACCGCGGAAAAGAGCTTGCTCCCCATCCGCGTCCTGACCGCGAGTGCATACTCAGCCTCCCTGAGCGCATCATTGAGCTTGTTCTGGTGGAGGTAGTTCACGGCGAGCAGGTGGGCGGAAGAGGTGTTGAAGAATGCGTTCTCGAGCTCCTCGCCCTTCCTCTTGCATTCACGCAGAAGCTGTTCGGCATTCTCGTAATCGCCCGTCGCGATCTTGAGCCAGCCGCCGATATCGAGCGAAAGAAAATCGAAGGCTTCGAGATCATACTCGTGCGCGAGGCCGTGGCATTTGTCGATACACTCCTGTGCCTCGGCGAAGCTTCCTTCGAACAGGGCTGTCATGGCTTGCGCCATGGAGAGAGCCGCTTCTCCGCCGGTCTCGTCGGGAATGGACTCGAGCGCCTCGAACCCCTTGCGCACGGCCTCCCGGGCAAGGCGGAAGTCTCCGAGATAGAGAGAGCAGGGCGCGAGATAGATCGCGCTGTGGATCTGGTAGAAGTGGTCCCCGGTCCTTCGAAAAAGTTCCAGGGCCTGCTGCAGCGCCTCAACGCCCCGGCTCAGCCTGCCCACGAAGAAATAGGCTGTGCCGATGGCGAGAAGGAGCCGGGCCCTGGCATCGGCGGACCCTTTGCTCCCGTGCTTGAGAAGCGTGTTTGCCATGGCCGCCGCACGTTCCATGCGTCTAAAATTCCCGCCCGCATAGAAGCACGCCTCGATTATTCCCCCGAGCGAGAGCATCTGGCCCGGTATCGTCCGCTTCGGGCTTTTGTCCGCACGGAAGCCCGCAAGAGCGCGGTCGAAAAACGCGAGCGCCGTGCGCGGGTCAATGAACCGGCAGGAGACGGCCTTGTAGAACAGGAACCACGGTCTGTCGGCTATGTCCAGGGGGAGCGCGTCGAGCCAGCGGAGCAATGTCCGCGTCTGTCCCCGCGCGATCAGTTCCAGGCCGCAGGTCTCTATTTGCCGGACCGCTTGTTCGAACTGGCCTGACGCGAGGTAGAGGTTGACGGTGCGGACGGGGTCGTCTGCGTCTCTGAAATAGCGCGCGGCGATCGTGTGCAGCCTCCTGACCTCAGCGGGCCTGGCATGGGCCAGGAATTTCTTCAGGAGAAATTCGCGAAAAAGCGCGTGGTAGCGTACGACCGTGGCATCGTTGTCAAGGGCCGTCACAAAGAGATTTTTCTTCCGGAGCTCATCCACCATCCCGCGCGTCGTCATCCGGCCCGGTGCGGCTGCCGTCGGCAGGGCAGTGAGCAGCTCCATGAGCGGCAGCGGGAGGTAGTCGACGATCGAGGTGCGCAGGAGAAAGTCCTGCATCTCCGCCGGGAGGTGCGTGAAGACCTCCTGCGCGAGGTAGTCAAAGACATGGTCCTGGAAACCGCAATGCCGGCCGCGCGAAAGAGAGGCGGACCGGTCGATCGGATCTTTTGACGCGAAGTATTCGTGCATGAGCACGAGCCCGGCGGCCCATCCCTCGGCCGTCCGGTTGACGAGGGATACCTCGTTCCCGGCAAGCTGCATCCCGAACACCGAGCCGAAAAGATCGCGCACCTCGGGGTCGCTGAACTTCAGGTCATCGCCGGTGATCTCCCCCACGATCCGTTTCGCGCGGAGCCGGGCTATTTCCAGCTCGGGCTGCGTGCGGGAGATGAGCATGAACCTGATATGGGGCGGGGTGAATTCCATGAGGGCCTTGAGGATGTGCTGGAGCGTGAGCGGAGAAGAAATATTGTAGTCATCGAATACGATAAGGCTTTGCGGAGGAAGGTTTCCGAAGACCTGGCCGATCCACCTGCCGATCCCCTGATACATGCCGCCGCCACCGTAACGGTTCTGGGGGATAAGCGGGAGCTTCGGCACGCGGCCGGGACAGGCGCGCTGGATTGCCTGGCCGAGACAGGACAGGAACACGGCAGGGTTGTCGTCTTCCAGGTCGATATTGTACCAGACCGACGGCGACGCGAGCGTGCCGACGTACCCCGCGGCGAGCGTGCTCTTTCCCTGGCCCGCCTGTCCGTGGATGATCACGAGCTTTTTGTCTTCCCATGCCCTGAGCCTGTTGATGAGCCGCTCGCGCTCGAGAATGTTGATGGGCCTGGGAGGAAGGATCTTGGTCAGGTTCATGCCAAGGTTCCCCTCTTATGATGGTGCGGTGGACAAGCATTAAAATTCTACGAATAGTTCTGCGATTATAGGGATGACCGCGCAAAAAATCAACACAATTTTATTGTTTTTCCTGATCTCTGCCAAACCGGGAAGCATCCTGGAAGTTCACGATCCGTTTTCTTTTTTCTGCACCGCCGTTCACAGGTCCCCGCAGGCATGCCATGGTAATGTGAGCCTTGATCGATCGTCTTGCCCACCCGCAGCACTCACGCTCCGCTTTGCTGCGCTGTGCTGTTTTGGCTTATTGCTTTGATAATGGTTTTTCACGCATGCTTGTGCGTGTCCCTGTTCACGGGATGCAGGCGTCTTTTGAACTGCAAAGAACCAGAAAATATATTCTTTTAACTGTTTTAACGTTACCATTTGGAAGTTACAAGTTATATGTTAATCTTTGTTAAGCACGGCTTTCGCGTCAGAGCCGCCCGCCGCAGGGGAAAGACGGAAGCAGTAATCGTGTGTTTGCGGCCATTCGTTTGGTTCAATTTCCTTGACAATGTTCGTTCCCATGCATAGAATTAAAAAAAACACGGGAGGCCTTTGTGGACCTGAAAAATCTTGAACTGCCGGTGTCGGAACTTCGTCACTCCTGCGACCCTGCCGAATTTCCCTTCGAGACGACCGCCGAACTTTCCCTGCGCGACGAGGTGATCGGCCAGCAGCGGGCGGTGAAGGCCATGGAGTTCGGCCTGTCCATCCGGAACCACGGATATAATATCTTCGTTTCCGGCATTCCGGGCACGGGCAGGAACTCGATCGCGAAATCCATCGTCAAACGCATCTCCGCCAAGAGACCGGTGCCGGATGACTGGTGCCTCATCAACAACTTCAAGGATCCGGACCAGCCGCGCGCGATCAAGCTCCCGCCCGGCAACGGCCGGGAGTTTCACCGCGATATGGAAAAGTTCATCGAGCTCATGATGAACGAGATCCCCAAGGTGTTCGAGTCCAAAGAGTACGAGGAGCAGAAGACCCGTATCTCGGAAGAACTCGAGAAGGCCAAAGAAGCCCTGTTCGGGGAGACCAACCGGCGTGCCCTGGAACTCGGGTTTCAGCTTTCGATCACGCGCACCGGGATCGTCAAGGTCCCGCTCCTCAAGGGCAAACCTCTTGAGCCCCAGGACATCGATAAACTCACACCCGACCAGCGCAAGGACATCGAAGAACGCGAAAAAAAAGTGGACGCCGAGATCAGGGATTTTCTTTCAAAGGTGCGGCAGCTTGACAAGGAGACGCACGAGAAGATCCACGAACTGAACCGGCGCATCGCGCACTTTGCCATGGGGCACCAGCTTGACGACCTCAAGGAAAAGTATACGGTCAATCCCCGTATTCCCGAGTATCTTGCCGAGGTCGAAGATGACATCCTGAACAATCTCAAGGAATTCCTCGGCCAGACGCCCGAATTGCCGTTTCCCATGGAAGGCATGGACAAGGCGAGTTTCCTTGAGCGCTATAAGGTGAATTTGCTCGTTGACAACTCGAAAACCAAAGGGGCGCCCGTGGTCGAGGATGCGAATCCGACCTACAACAACCTCGCGGGCCGCATCGAGCGCAAGGCGCGGTTCGGCGCGTTCTTTACCAACTTCGGCATGATCAAGTCAGGCTCCGTGCTCCGGGCGAACGGCGGATATCTGCTGTTGAACGCCCTCGACGTGCTCCGAAACCCCTTTTCCTGGGAGGCGCTCAAGCGTATCATCAAGAAGAACGAGGTGAAGATCGAGGACATCGGGGAGCTCTACGGTTTCACGACCGGCGGCATCAAACCGGAACCCATACCGGTCTCGCTCAAGATCATCATGCTCGGGAGCCCCTGGCTCTATTACCTTCTCTATTACTACGACGAAGATTTCCGGGAGATCTTTAAGGTCAAGTCTGATTTTGATACTCAAATGACCGGCTCCCCTGAAGAGAAGGTGCGCTACGCCAACTTCATCGGCAATACCGCGAAGGCCGAGGGCCTGCTGCCGTTCCACCGCGAGGCGGCTGCGGGTGTCGTGGATTTTTCCGAGCGTCTTGCCGAGAAGAAAGGAAAGCTCTCGCTCCGCTTCAGCGACCTCACCAACCTCGTCCGGGAATCTTCGTATTGGGCGGCGCAGGCGGGGAGCTCGGTCGTTCAAAGCGAGCATGTGGATAAGGCGCTCGAAGAAAAGATATACCGGTCGAACCTTCTCGAAGAGCGGATACAGGAATTCTTTATTGACGGCACGCTGATGGTCGATGTGGCGGGCGCTGTCATTGCCCAGGTGAACGGGCTTTCGGTCTATGACCTCGGCGACTTCTCGTTCGGCAGGCCTTCACGCATCACCGCCCGGGTCTTTCTCGGCAAGACAGGCGTCCTCGACATCGAACGCGAGGCCAAGCTCTCAGGCCGCATCCACAGCAAAGGCGTGCTGATCCTCTCAGGATATCTCGCGGGCAAATACGCCCAGGACAAGCCGCTGTCGCTCTCCGCGAGCCTTGCGTTCGAGCAGAGCTATGGTGAGGTCGAGGGAGACAGCGCGTCGGCAGCCGAGCTCATAGCCATCATCTCCGGCGTAGCTGACGCGCCGGTGAAACAGAACCTCGCCATCACCGGCTCGATCAATCAGAAGGGCGAGATCCAGCCCATCGGCGGCGTGAACGAAAAGATCGAAGGGTTCTTTGCCGTCTGCAAGAGCAAGGGACTCGCCGGCGACCAGGGCGTGGTCATTCCTCAGCTCAACGTAAAGAACCTGATGCTCAAGAAAGAGGTCGTCGAGGCGGTGAAGGCCGGCAAGTTCAGGGTCTATGCCGTCAAGACCATCGACGAAGCTCTTGAGATACTGACCGGCAGCCCCGCGGGAGAACGCCAGGCAGACGGCTCCTATCCCGAAGGTACGCTCAACTTCCTCGTGGACAAAAAGCTCAAAGAGATGTCGAAGAAGCTCAAGGCCGAGGACAAGGAGAGGCCCGAGGAGAAGAAGAAAGAAGAGAACAACGATACCTCGTTGAAAGAGAAGAAGCCATGAGGATGGTCTGTGTAGTGACCGCTCCTTCCATCTCTTTTTCATACCCGCAATATAACGGGGATTTTTAATTTGACAGCGCCGTTTTTTTAAGGAATAATCAGAACATGATAAAGCTCGAAAAACTGCCGCCGCATATCATGTCGAGAATCCCCGATGTCCGGAAAGCGCTTGCAAAGGACGAAAACGTTATTTTTGCCTATCTCTTCGGGGGTCTTGCAGCAGGCCGCGCGAACCCTCTTTCCGATGTCGATATCGCTGTTTATGTAAGAGATGCCGGCGATCTCGCGGACTATAAACTCAGCCTTTTCGACAGGCTCACCGACGCCCTCGGGACAACGGAACTCGATCTTGTTGTGCTGAATACAGCGCCCGTCAGCATTGCAGGCAGGATCCTTCAAAACAAACAATTACTCGCAGATAAAGAACCGTTCAAGCGTCATCTCTACGAATCCCTGACGCTTCGGGAGTTCTTCGATTTCCGCATAATGGAAGAAGCATTGTTCACGCGGAGGTATGGAATTGGTCGATAAGACGGTTGTTCTGAGAAAGCTCTCGGAGCTTGAGACTTATCAGAAACAAATCCAGGAGTTTTCCGGGATAACGCTTGAGGTTTATAAAGCGGACTGGAAGACGCAGCGCATTGTGGAGCGGACCCTGCAAATGATGATCGAGACGTGCGCGGATATCGCCAATCACATCGTCTCCGACAGGGGCATGAGGCCCCCGACAAGCTATGCCGATACCTTTAAGGTTTTGCTCGAAAACTCGGTGATCGATGCAAAGCTCTTTGCCCCTATGGAAAAGACGGCAAAATTCAGGAACGTTGTCGTCCATCAGTACGAAGGCGTTGACGCCGAGATCGTGATCGCCATTCTCAAAAAACATCTCAAGGATTTTGAACAGTATAAAGACGCTATTCTATCCTATCTGAAAAGTTCAAACACCTGACCGCGCGGTTCTCCGGCAAATTCACTGCAATTAAGCTCAGAGTTCTTGGTTTTGCTATCAGCGATGAACTATGAGCCGCCTTATTAACCCACTCTCGGCGTTATTTCACACAATTTCAGCGCCATATCACCCCCTGTAAAATAATAAAAAAGTTTTATAAAACCTATGGCTATGCTCGGCCACATACGGCATCACCAAAAATATTTTGCCGCACTTTTATAAATTTGTTGTAAATATGAGATTTTTTTGCCCGCCCATCTATGATTAGAACGCATTAAACATTTTTTGTCTGAGACCTAAAACCTGCAATTCGGCGTGGCTTGTTTCTTGCTTCCTCTTCTTTACCGGATAATTCCCATAAAACTCCATATCAGCAACATTTTATGAAGACTCGAGGCTACGAACGGAGCGCATGTGGTGGCGATTGTGATGGAGAAGGGGTTGTTTTATGTTTAGAGACAATGGAGTGGGGAATTCTTGTGAAATATGACAATTTGTCGGCAAATGTATGAATCTGAAATTGATGCCCGGAGGAAAATAAAATGCTCAGATTTCCAGAGAGGTTTTGCAATTTATTAGCAAAGCGACATCAATTTAGACACAACAATAATAATTATCTCAGACTGACAATAATCTTAATGTTGTTGCTAAGTCCGACTGCCATTTTAGCATTGGATCACAGCCCGCAGTGGGATGGCGTAACAAATGATTATTTATATTTCAATAAATCGGGATCGGGGGAAAATATTGATGTCAGTGAAAAGGGCCTTATTCAGATTAAGCCTTATAATAAGCGAGGCATGAGGAGTGATTATTCAGATTATGTTGTGAATGGAACATCTCCCGTATTAAACCTGCCACCTTTATATGA
>Ga0209341_10005313_pt1 | contig 11701 bp, 11 predicted proteins | sample RifCSP13_2_FD_184020 | JGI IMG/M metagenome (GOLD analysis project Ga0209341, IMG submission 184020) | Soil microbial communities from Rifle, Colorado - Rifle CSP2_sed 13_2 (SPAdes) (version 2) | ecosystem: Environmental > Terrestrial > Deep subsurface > Rock core/Sediment | place: Rifle...
GGTGGGGGCGGGCAAAACGACCCTCTGCCGTGCGCTTTTAAACAAGATTGAATCTCATGCGACAGACAGCGCTCTCATTCTCAACCCGATGGTCTCCGGGCAGGAGCTATTGCAGAGCATTCTCAGTGACTTTGGCATCCCGGGCCCGGGAAACAGCAAGAAGGAGCTGCTCGATGAGTTCAATCGGTTTCTTCTGAGCCAACAGGCCGCCAATCGCAACTCCGTCCTCATCATTGACGAAGCCCAGAACCTGCCTCTCCCTGTCTTAGAGGAGCTGCGTATCCTCTCGAATCTCGAGACGGAGAAGGAGAAGCTATTACAGATTATCCTAATGGGTCAGATCGAACTGAAAGAAAAACTCTCCCTGCCCCGGCTGCGCCAGCTCAATCAGAGAATTTCGATTCGTTATCACCTGCAGCCGCTGGCGAACGAAGAGGTCCCTCGGTATATCCAGCACCGTTTGATGGTGGCTGGATCAGCGGGCGATATCCACTTTAGCGCAGGGGCGCTCCGGGAGATCTATCACTACTCGCAGGGGATTCCGCGCCTCATCAACTTGGCGTGCGATCGCGCCCTTTTGGCGGGCTATGCGGAGCAGACCCGAGAGATTCAACGCCAGACAGTGGTCAAAGGCTTGAAGAGCCTGGAAGGCGAAGAAACCTCGGCTAAGCGGGGTGCGCTAAGACACAGACTTGTTCTCGGTCTTGCCGGGCTGCTGATTTTTTGCTTGGGTCTTTTTGCTGCCACCCTGTTTCTGCGCTCCGAGAGGGAAACGCTAACGCGGATCTCGCCGGCGCATTCTCCCGGCTCACCCTCGGCCGCAGCCGCCGCGAACCCGCAGCCCGCTGGGCCCCAGGCGGGCTCGTTCTATACCGTTCAGCTTGGCGCCTTCAAAACTGAGGCCGAAGCCTTAGAGGTCGCGGAAAGGGTCAAGGCCACCGGCTACCCCCTCTTCTTGGCGAAGCCCGATCCCGCGGATCGGGAGGGCAGCCATCGGCTTTATTTAGGAAGATTTGCTCAGAGGAGGGAGGCCGAAGAGGTGGGAAAGACCTTTATGAAGGTGGAGGGATTTTCCCATGTCGAGGTGGTCACGACCGCGGTCGAGAATGCCAAGGAAAAAGCGCCATGAGCCTGATTGCGGATGCTCTCAAGAAGGCACAATCGGCAAAGTTGGGAAGGCGCTACGCCGTTCCCGATCCTGCGGGGGTGTTGCCCCGCCCTAAAGGCGATCGTCGCAGCCCGCGGGAGGTTTTTCTCAGCTCCATTCTGAATCGGGTTCAGCTCTCGCCTACCCTACTCATCGGCTTGGGTTCCGGAGCGTTTCTGTTCGTGGTTCTGTTCAGCTATTTCTTCCTATCCGGTCGCGGTCCGAGAGCCGGACCACTCGCGACCGGATCATCCGTCGCCTCGGCCAATCGGCCCGCGGGGCTCATTCTTACGCCTCCGCCTTCGATTGCTTCGGTTGAGCCCCTCGTTCTGGAGGAAACAGCGCCGGCGGGAAAGGCAGGAGAAACCGCGGTAGCCGAAAAGAAAAGCCCAGAATTAGAAAAGGCCGAGGAAAAGCGCGTGCCGGCGAAACTCAAAGCGCGTGACGACTTGAGAAAGCCTGCTGAACGGCGCAAGACCGGGGAGTCCGCGAAAGAGAGCGAGGCGCCAAAGGTTGCTGTGGCACCGGATCTCTCTGAAGAGGTACGGCGTCATTTCAATCTCGCTCTTTTCTATCAGGAAGAGAAAAATTTTCCCCTGGCGCGCCGGGCGTACGAGAAAGTGGTTCAGATGTGGCCTCTCTATGCCGAGGCCCATAATAATTTAGGCGTGGTCTATAAGGAGCTGGGATTGTACGACAAAGCCGTCACCGAATTGAAAAAGGCGCTTGCCCTGAACTCGCGTTACCCCAGGGCCTATCACAATCTGGGGGTTATCTATCAGATCAAGGGGGATTGGACGCAGGCGATAAGAAACTATGAGCTGGCCCTCTCGTTGGATCACAACCATTTGAGCACCTATAACAATTTAGGCTTGGTGTACCGTTCGCAGAAGCGACCCCATGAGGCGCGTGAGGTTCTGGAAAAGGCCCTGGCGATTAACTCGGCCTTCGCGCAGACTCACTATAACCTGGCCCTGGTGTTGGAGGAGATAGGGGAACTGGACCGGGCGCGTTTTCATTTCCAGAAATTCATCGATCTATCCGGTGAGGAGAACCGAACCCTCGTCGAGAAGGTCCGCGCTCATCTCCAGGAGTTGCTGGCGAGAAAGTGAAGCGATGCCCAGGGTTGTGATCTATACGAAGGACTACTGCTCTTACTGCCGCGCCGCTAAGTCGCTTCTGCGAGTGAAGGGCGTAGATTTTGAAGAGATCGATGTGACCGATGACGAGCTTTTGCAGGAAGAAGCCCGAAAGATGTCGGGTCGCTCGACCGTTCCCCAAATCTTCATCGATGGCAAGCCTGTGGGAGGCTTCCAGGAGCTTAAGGAGCTCGACGCGCAGGGAGAGCTCGACCGCCTGTTGGGCGTGCGCGCCTAAGCTGACACCCTTTCTGGCGAAAAGAACCTTGCAGAGGTATCGTGCTAAAAGGACACGGACAAAGCGTAATAGTTCGTGTCACCAAAGATCCTTCAAGACACCCCCACCCCAAAAAGCGAAACTGTTTCATCCGCTAACGGGGAGAAGCACGATGCAGGATTCGTCTGACGGAGAATTCAGTCTAATTGCGGCAGATCCGCAGACAATAGAATCCTCTAATTTTCCCACAATTAACGTATACTGTCCCCGGAATTCCCCGGGAAAGAATAGTTTCATCCGGAGTCCCATTCGGAAGGCGAACGCGACACTCGTATCCGCTCCCGATCTGGCGGACCGACTCAAGCACTACCGGCTCTGGGAAATGGCCGGGAAGGTCGATTCGCTGGCCTATGGGGAATTGGGCGTCAGACAAGTGTGACTCGCTTGTTTAATTTGCTCTGGTTATTCTTCTTCACCCGAGCCATTGAAGCGCCTCGCAGGGTAGCAGAGCTGTTTGGGAAAAATCAAAGGTGCGTGGGCTTGCCCGCTCTAACCCGGGGCGCGGTTCGGAAAGCCTATAATTTTCGCTGATTTTACGTGATTCGCCGCTGGGGAACAAGGGTTTTTAGGTCAGATCCGGGGTCTTTCCAATCTAGTTATCATTCAGCCGGCTGTGCTCCAAGATGGCCACGGGTTCGGGAAAAACCATTGTCATGGCGATGCTGATCGCCTGGCAGGTCATCAACACAGTCACCTATCCGCAGGACACCCGCTTCTCCAAGTAGGTTTTCGTGGTCGCTCCGGGCTTGACCGTGAAAAGCCGTCTCCAGGTCCTGCTCCCGGCAGGGAAAGGGAATTTCCAAGCCGGTTGGACTCGGGGTCGTGCATGACTTTTGACTTTTAGAGTTCTCGGGTTTTAGCTTGGTTAATATAGAGGGGTCTGCAACGCCGTTTTGGCCTTTTTTTGACTACGCCGTTTCTCTGTGCTGCCAGCTCTGATCCCTTCGAAAAATCGAGGCTTCCTGGCTCCCCTCACCGAAGGGATTTTTTGAAACGGGCGGGAACATTGGCAATTTGGTCCCATCAAAGCCTTGGGGGCACGCGCCCAGGTGATCGCGCTCCGCTGGGAGGACCTAGATCTCGAAGGGGGCTTATTGCCGTAAGGCAGTCGAAAACGCTCAAGCTTAAGTCCATGGCGATCAACGAACCCGGGAGAGAGGCACTGGAATGCCTGAAACAGTACCGTTGGGGCGACTGCGCTTTTATGTGGCCCTGGGGAGAGGAGAGGCTTAGCAATAGCTAAGAATGTTGAAGGGTTATTGGAGGCGGCGGGCGGATTCGAACCGCCGCATCGAGGTTTTGCAGACCTCTCCCTTAACCACTTGGGTACGCCGCCCTTTTTTATATTTAACATAGCCGTTCTTTGACTTTCAAGGTCCGTCGCGATTCATTGACAATGATAGATGAAAAAAGTATTTAATGACCGGATGGGTTGACTAGGAGAATCTTTTCATGGCGACGATGATCACCAGCGAGTGCATCAACTGCGGGGCGTGTGAGCCCGAGTGTCCCAATAACGCGATCAGCCAGGGCGAAGATATCTATGTCATCGATCCCGTGTTGTGCACCGAGTGCGTCGGGTTTCACGACCACGAGGCGTGCGCCGCGGTATGTCCGGTGGACTGCTGTGTTGCGGATCCCAATAACGTTGAGAGCGAGGATGTTTTGATCTCCCGCGCGCGGGAACTCCATAAGGATGTCGAGTTCGGGGAGAATTTCGAGTCCCGTTTCCGCGCCGGCGCTGAGAAAGCGGCGCCCCAGCCGGCGGCGACAACGCCCGAAGCGAAACGGGAAGCGGCTCCTCAACCTCCGCCGTCGCAGGCGGCTCAAAAGCCTAAAGAGATGCCCAAGCCAGCCGCCCCTCGGGTGGCGGAAAAGGCGCCGTCTCAAAAACCGGCGGCGCAGGCTCCCCCGCCCCCGAAGCCTCCCAAACACTTTCCGGGAGAGCTCCCCACGGGTTTCCCAGAGCTCTTGCGCCGGTTCGAGAAAAAGGGTCCGCTCACCCGAACGCTCCCCCGCCTTTTCATCTTTCTCCTTCAGCCCTTCCTGGGAGCACTGCCGCACCAGGATAAAAAGGAACTGGAGAGAGCGGTCGGGAGTTCCTTTGTCTTCAGCGCTGCGGGTGCCACCGGCCTTAACATTCTGCTCGACATGGTGCTCTATTCTCTGGTCCTGATGGCGGTGGCGGTGGCGATTGCGGGGCTGGGTGTCCTGTTCAGCCAACGCATCAATCATTACATCCTCATCGGCGTGTTGCTCGGTTTCGTCGAGGGGGCTTACCGTCTGCGGGAAGGCATTTTGAAGGTCAAGCCAGCCGAGGAGATGAGCTTTGGCGCTGCCGCTTACGGTTTGCCTTTGTCCTTTGCGCTACGGCCTTTCATGGCCCAACAGACAGGAGTCGTGCGGAAATCCGTGGTGCCGGTCGACGGTTTTTATGCGAAGGAGTTCGCGGACAAAATAGAGCGGGAGAGGCGCTACGGCAACGCTTACAGCATCGAAGATTGGGGAGAGGCGTATTTCTTAAGAATGGAGTTTCCGAAGAGAGTACCGGATATTGGTCTTCCGGTAAGATCGGAGTTGCCCGATGAGATGCCCGACTATGACTATGATTTGATGTTGAAGGATGGCCATTTCATCGTCAAGGGCAGATGCCCGGACGAAAGGATCAGGAAAATATCTTCCAGCATAGCCGCCTTTCCACCTGAATTTACCACGAGCATCGCGGTCCAGGAAAAGGTCGAGGGATTTTCCCACCGCTTTGAGCGTAAGCTGTTGGAGGTTCTCCTGTTAAAGGAAGGAAAGGCCGGGGGAGATCGGGAGGGCCCTCATCTTTAAGAGTAACCGAGCCATGGCGAGATCACCGGACGAGCTACGGGACGAGTACCAGTCCCGTGGCTTTTCTGTTTCTGAAAGCGGCTTGTTTCTTCGCCCCATCACCTCCTCGGATCTTGAGGAGGTGATGGCGATTGAGCTGGCTGCTTTTTCCTTTCCTTGGAGTGCGCGTTTTTTTCTCCAGGAGCTCCGGGTTCCTTGTGCTCGTTCTCTACTGGCGGTGGCGGACGGAAAAACCGTAGGCTACATCATCTATTGGCGTCTGCCGAGCGAGACCGACATCCATAATTTGGCCGTCCATCCGGCCCACCGCCGCCAAGGGATCGGGCGCGTCTTGCTGCAAGCGGTCATCGAGGAGGCGCGGCGAGAAGGCTTACAACGGATCACGCTGGAGGTCCGGAAATCAAATGAGGCGGCGCAGCGCTTGTACCAGTCGCTCGGCTTCGTGTCCCAGGGCGTCCGAAAAGGTTACTATTCTGATGACGGGGAGGACGCCCTGATCATGGTGCTTGAGCTTGAGCTTTGAAGCTGCGGCGTTGCGCCTGGATAGGGAATAAATAAAAGGTTATGATTTAGTTTATTATTATAACTATCTGTAATTTAAAGGCTTTCTTTTTTGAATTCCGGCCCTTGACTAAGCCCTCTCCTGTGCGCTATGGTAAAGGCGCTTTCAAATAGCGGTCTGGTGGTTGGGGCCGCTAATTTTTTTGTCGATACTTTACGGTGCGGGAGGGGTCGTGCCAATTCCAAGTCACGGATCGTCTTCGGCTTCCTGCTTAAAGGCCCTGTCTTTGCCCTTAGCTCTGAGAAACCTTTCTCTTTTACATCGTTCTGAGCATTTAACAGCCGCCCGCCCTCAGGGGTGCGGCGGCCAATCGATGATGGGAGGCCTAGATTATGTTTAAGGTCGGCGAAAAGGTTGTGTACCCCGCCCATGGGGTGGGACAGATCGAGGCGATCCGGACGCAGGTCATCTCGGGGACGGAAAAGAGGTATTATATGCTGCGTATTCTCGATAGCGACATGAAGATAATGGTCCCTATCGAAAATGTGCAATCGGTCGGGCTGAGGAAGATTATCGACCGGCAAATGGTTTCAAGGGTGTATAAGATTCTGCGCCAAAAGAAGGTGGAGGCGGACCAACAGACCTGGAACCGTCGCTATCGCGAATATACGGAGAAGATCAAGACCGGTTCCGTCCTGGAGATTGCCAAGGTATTACGCGATTTATTCGTTCTCAAAGGCGACAAGGAGCTCTCCTTCGGGGAGCGAAAGATGCTGGATACCGCGAAAAACCTCTTAGTCAAAGAACTCTCGATCGCTCGCTCCCACTCGGAAGAGAAAATCATGGAGGAATTGCGCCATATCTTTACCCACTAGTTTTCCGGGGCAAAGCGTAACCTGCCAAGGGCCGAGGGAGAAAACTCCCTCGGCCCTTATTATTTTTGAAAAGGCGGTCGTCCAATGCGCGTGAACGCTGTGATCGTCGCGGCTGGTGAAGGGCGGAGGATGGGTGGAGCGATCCGCAAGCCATTCGTGGTCATCGCTGGCCATCCCCTCATCTTCCACACCCTTCATCGTTTCGCCGCATCCCGGACGGTGCGCAAGGTCATCGTGGTCGCGGCAGAGGAAGATCTCTCGAGGTGTCAGGAGGTCGCTCGCGCCGCGCCTGAGCTTCGCTCGCTGGAATGCGCTTTCCAGGCCGGGGGTCCCCGGAGGCAGGATTCCGTGACAGAGGGGCTGGGGCGGCTCGATGCTGATTGTGAGGTTGTGGTCATCCATGATGGGGCGCGCCCGCTGGCTTCCTCCCTTCTGATTGATCGCTGTGTGGAGGCGGCGTTCGTCGAGGGAGCCGTGGTAGCGGGTCTACCGGCTCGGAACACGATGAAGTTCGTTTCGGCAGATCGGCGCGTGCGGGAAACCCCTCCAAGAGAATCCCTGTGGGAAATTCAGACCCCTCAAGCCTTTCGGGTCGAAATCATTCTCGAGGCTCACCAGCAAGCGGTACGGGAAGGGGGGGAAGTCACGGACGACGCGACGCTGGTAGAGCGGCTGGGAAAGCGGGTGACCGTGGTGGACGGCGAAAGAACCAATATCAAGGTCACCTTCCCCGAAGATATCCTCTTGGCTGAGACGCTTCTCAGGACGGGGCAGATTGGTTAGCGATAGCCAAAGCGAGCGCAATCACGCACCCTTGTTGCCCAGGGGCTCGTTCATGCTTCCGGTCCGGTACCCCTGAAGGTCGAGCGCGACGAAATTGAAGCCGACCTCCTTAAAGCGCTCGACGATGGCAGTTCTCGTGGCGAGGTCGAAGAGCCGATCCAGTTCCGGTTGCCCCAACTCGATGCGCACCAGCTCCCCGTGATACCGGACGCGAAATTGCCTGAACCTGAGTTCCCGCAAGTAGCGCTCGCACGCGGCAATTTTTTCCAGTCTTTCCACGTTGATCGTGAGGCCGTACGGAAAGCGGGAGGAGAGGCAGGCAATGGCGGGCTTGTCCCACGTTGGCAGATTGAGTTCGCGGCTGTATTGGCGGATCTCCTCCTTGGTCAAGCGGGCTTCCACCAAGGGATGGCGAATGCGCCATTCCCTGGCAGCTTTGAGTCCCGGACGGTGATCCTTGAGATCATCCAAGTTGGTGCCATCGGCGACCGTCGCCAAGCCCACACGGTCCGCCTGCATACGACAGATGCGATAGATTTCGTCCTTGCAGAAGTAGCAGCGATTGACTGGGTTTTGGGCGAAGGAGGGATTCTCCAGTTCATGCGAATCCAGGATGATATGCTCGCATCCGATGCCTTGGGCCAACTCCCGAGCCGCCTCCAGCTCTCCCGGCGGTGCGGTCGGCGAAGAGGTGGTGAGGGCAAGGGCGCGGTCTCCCAGCACCATATGCGCGATTTTGAGCAGGAAGGTTGAATCGACGCCCCCAGAGAAGGCCACTAAAACTCCGTCGGTTTCCCGCAAGATCTCTTTTAGTCCTTCGAGTTTTCCATCCATCGTCGATCACCAAAAATATCCGTGCTGAGGTAATGCTCCCCTTTGTCTGGGAAAATGGCAACTACCACATGACCTCGGCCCATGGCTCTGGCCACTTTCAGGGCAGCGAAGCATGCGGCGCCAGAGGAGATCCCTACCAAGATGCCTTCTTCCAAAGCTAATCGGCGGGTATAGGTGGCCGCCTCCTCGTCGCTTACGGCGATCACCTCGTCGTAGATCCGCGTGTTGAGGACCGCCGGGACGAAACCGGCCCCGATCCCTTGAATCTTGTGGTATCCCGGCTCTCCTCCGGAGATGACGGGAGAGGCGGCGGGCTCAACCGCGTAAACCCTGACGCCCTTCATCTCGGCTTTGAGGACTTCACCGACTCCCGTAATGGTTCCTCCGGTCCCCACGCCGGCGACAAAGGCATCGATGCGTTGAAACTGCTGGAGGAGTTCCACGGCTGTTGTGCGCCGGTGAGTCTCCGGATTGGCCGGGTTGTTGAACTGCTGAGGCATGAAGTAGTTCGGGTGCTCAAGCACGAGCTCTTCGGCCTTGCGGATAGCTCCCCCCATGCCCTTGGTATCCGGAGTGAGAATAAGTCTGGCGCCGTAGGCACTGAGCAGGCTGCGCCGCTCTTCGCTCATCGTGTCCGGCATCGTCAGAATCAGACGGTATCCTTTTACTGCGGCGACAAGCGCGAGGCCGATGCCAGTGTTTCCGCTCGTCGGCTCTACGACGGTCGCCCCCGGCCTTAACTTTCCCTCGCGCTCGGCAGCCTCAATCATGCTGAGACAGATTCGGTCCTTCACGGAGCCGCCGGGATTGAAGGACTCGAGTTTGGCCCATACCTCAGCAACGTGAGGATCGACTAAATTTCTCAGCTTGACAACCGGAGTGGAGCCGATAAGGTCCAGGATGGAACGAGCGCCGTTTCGATTTGCCACCGTTAGAGCTCTTCCTCCACCAGCAGGAAGGATCGTAACGCAGTCGGAACTATGCTATATTTTTAAGGTGTGAATGTCAATTGAACGCTGCGTTCAAAGCCAGGTTACAGGCTCTACCTGAGAGGGTTTTGGTCATCTTCCCGGGGGCCTTAGGAGATTTTATCTGTTTTCTCCCGGCGTTGGAACGGCTGGCAAGGAGCCGACGGGTGGATCTCTTTGCGCGGGCAGAATATGGAGAGATCCTTCCCGTTACCGTGAGGACACGCTCCCTGGAATGCCGCGAGATCTCCCGCCTCTTTACGCCGGAAGCAAAGCGAGACGAACAGCTCAAGGGTTTTTTCGCCGCTTACGCGGGCGTCTACTCGTGGATGGGGAGCGGTCAGCGGGAATTCGTAGACAATCTTTCGCTGCTCGCGCGCGGGAAGCTCCAAATCTTTCCTTTCCGTTCGGCCGATTCGCGGCGACACATGGCGGACTATTATCTCTCTTGTCTGGGGGAAAACCCGTCACCCGAAATCAGCGCCCATATCACTTTAACGGAGGACGTGTGGCGATGGAGTCTGGCTTACTGGAAGGAGCGGGGGCTTCCTGCGACGAAGGTTTTGGCCCTCGCTCCTGGGAGCGGGGCGAGAGAGAAAAATTGGCCGGCCGAGTTTTTCGCCGCAGTGGCTAAGCGGTGGGAGCGAAATCTTGGCGGCCGGGTACTGATCATGCTGGGACCAGTTGAAGCGGAGCGGTCGGAGCTGGAGTATTTCGGGAATTGCGGGGAAGTGGTCCAAAACGAGGGGCTGGGCCGGGTGGCTGCCCTGCTTAGTCGATGCGATCTCTATCTGGGCAATGATAGCGGCATAACCCATCTGGCCGCGGCCCTGGGGGTGAATACTGTTGCGCTCTTTGGTCCGACCGATCCTGCCCAGTGGGCGCCGTGCGGAAGACGAGTCGCTGTTATCAGCCAGAACGTGGACTGTTCCCCATGCACCGATCGGATCATGAAGAGCTGTTGGCACCGCAGGTGTCTGACCGGGCTCAGCCCCGAGAGGGTCGTCGCGAAGTTGCATGTGCTGTTGCGGTATGCTGGAATGCATCGAGATCGTATCCTTGACAAGGGGGGGTGCAGAGATTAAATTTTCATGTACCATGGCTTGGGCACGTAGGGGCGAGGTAGGCACTCGAGGGATGCCCTGAAATCAATCGTAAGTTCGTTGTAGGTTCATTGCCGGGAGATTCCTTCCTGAAGCTAATCAGTATTTATCCTTGGCAGCGTTTTCTCGGTCACAGCTCAATGCCGGAGGTCCTATGGCGGGAGCGGGAGAAAAGGGAGAAGAAAAGGGCTTCAAGGTAGAAGACCGCCGCCGTTTTTCGCCGGAAGCGCGGGAGCCGGGGCCGACCAAGGAGGAGGCGGTGGAGGCAGGAGAAGCGCAAAGTCAGGAGCCGGCCGCGGAAGAGACCGCCGGCCAGGAGCAGGCGCGTTCCGACGACGCGCCTGAGATTAGCTTTTCCACCTTCGTTATAGGTCTCAGCACGCAGGCCTTAATGCATTTAGGAGAGATCCCCAATCCGCTGAGCGGGAAGGTTGAGAGCGCGCTGCCCGTAGCCAAACAGATGATTGACATCATAGGGATCCTGTGGGAAAAAACCCACGGAAATTTAAATCAGGGAGAGCAAAAACTCATGGACGACGTTCTCTACGATCTGCGGATGAGATACGTCGAGGCTGTGAAGAGGAAATAGGAGCAGTTCATGGAAGAAAAGGGGCTATGGGCTAAAAGGATAGCCCTCAAGGATTTGATCGTTGTGGGGGTGGTCTCAGCGCTGGTCGGGTTGGGACTGAGCGGGAGCTTGGGTTGGCTCTCGAGCGGTCGCCCGATTAACGTTCAGTTGGCGAGTCAATCCGGCGGTCCGGAAACCCGAGCCATTGCCGCAGCCCAGGGGTTGCCTGATTTTGTCCAGCTGTCGAAAACGCTCAGCCCGGTGGTAGTCAACATAGCCACAACTCAGGTCACCGAGGGATCTCAAGGCTTTGGGAGTCCCTTCGGCGAGGAAGACCCTTTTAATGAATTCTGGCGTAGATTTTTTGGTGGTCCGTCGCCCCGTGGGCCGCAGCGCCAGAAGAGTCTGGGGTCTGGTTTTATCATTGATCGTGACGGTTCGATCCTGACGAACAATCACGTGGTAGAGAACGCGCAGAAGATCGTGGTCAAGCTGGCCGACGAGCGGGAGTATGAGGCGAAGGTGGTCGGGCGGGACCAGAAGACCGACATTGCGGTGATCAAGATCAACGCGCGCAACAACCTGCCGGTGGCCTCTTTTGGGGATTCGGACCGGCTGGAGGTGGGCGAGTGGGTGATGGCGATAGGGAACCCGTTTGGTTTGGACCACA
>Ga0209341_10005315_pt1 | contig 11700 bp, 6 predicted proteins | sample RifCSP13_2_FD_184020 | JGI IMG/M metagenome (GOLD analysis project Ga0209341, IMG submission 184020) | Soil microbial communities from Rifle, Colorado - Rifle CSP2_sed 13_2 (SPAdes) (version 2) | ecosystem: Environmental > Terrestrial > Deep subsurface > Rock core/Sediment | place: Rifle...
CTCTACTCAACGGTGCCGGCCTGCATATGCGGGACCTAAAGGAGGAAGGTCTTGGCGGTCTGGCAAATTGGATCATGACGGAAAAGATCAGCATGTTTGTCTCTACGCCAACTGTCTTCCGCAATTTTGTCGCGACCCTTGGCAAGACAGAGACGTTTCCCCGGCTTCGTCTCATCAAACTGGGAAGCGAGTCGGTCCGGAAGGCGGACGTAGAGGAGTTTCACAAACACCATTTTCCCCCCGAATCTACTTTGGTGGTCTGGATATCAACGACGGAGAGCGGAAATTTCGCGCACCATTTCATTGACAAACAAACTGCGATCGCTGGAGATCCTGTCCCGGTCGGCTATCCCGCTCAGGACATCGAAGTTCTTCTCCTCGATGACGCCGGAAAAGCGGTGGGAGTCGACCAGGTCGGTGAAATAGCTCTGCGAAGTCAATATCTGGCATGCGGCTACTGGCGCCGGCCAGATTTTACAGAGGCTAAATTTTTGCCTGACCCCGATGGCGGAGCCAAGAGGATTTTCCTTACGGGTGACTTGGGACGTATGCTGCCCAATGGCTGCCTCGTTCACCTCGGGCGCAAGGACTTTCGCGTCAAGATCCGAGGGTACGCGGTCGATATCACGGAACTGGAGAAAGTCTTGTGCGGCCATTCGTCGGTTCGAGAAGCCGTCGTAGTAGTTTCACAGGACAAAGCGGGTGAAAAGCGGCTGGTTGCTTACTTTACCCCCGCTAACGGAACTGGGCCCAGCGTTGGCGACCTGCGCAGTTTCTTAAAGGAGAAGCTGGCGGACTACATGATTCCGTCGGATTTTGTATCCCTCGATGCGTTTCCATTGAGACCTAACGGAAAGGTAGATCGACAGGCGCTTCCGCTCCCAACCCAAAAGAGGTCCAGGAGAGATACCTCTTTCGTTCCGCCCTTTGAAACCGTGGAGCATCAACTGGCGCAGATCTGGGAAGAACTTCTTGGGGTTCGACCGGTCGGGATCCGCGACAACTTTTTCGAGTTGGGGGGGCATTCTCTGCTGGCTGCGCGGATGGTGCACCGGGTCGACCAGGTCTGCGGTCAAAAGGTTCCCCTTGCCACGCTGTTTGCAGGAGCAACGATCGAGCAACTAGCTAGGGCGCTGATACAACAGCGGGTCGAGCAAGACCGGTCATTGTTGGTCCAAGTTCAGGCAGGAGGCGACAGGCGGCCGCTCTTTTTCATGCACGGAGATTTTGAGGGTGGTGGGTTCTATTGCTTGAATCTGGCTCGCGCTCTGGGTGAGGATCAACCCTTTTACGCGCTGGCACCGCACGGAGTTGACGGCTCTCCGATACCACCGACCATCGAGGCAATTGCGGCGTCTTTTATCGAGATGATTCGGACCGTACAGCCCACGGGGCCCTACCTGCTCGGCGGGCTTTGCAAGGGCGGGGTTACCGCCTACGAGATGGCCCGGCAACTTCAAAAGCAAGGCGAGCAAGTCGATCTTGTGATGATGGTCGGGTCCACGATGTGGAACAGTCATTTCAAGTTTCTTCGCCGCCTAGTTTGTGGAGTTGGCTATTTGTGCGGTATGGGGCCTGAGCGGCGCGCCAGCCTGTTTTTGCAATGGCTTGATCGGTTGAGCTACGCTGTTCGCCTTTATCGGTGTGCGATTGATCGGTTGAAGCAAGTGGCGCGAATGTCGCTGAGTGAACAGTTTGCGTGTGCGCGTCATTTGGTCAAAACGGCAGGTCGGATCGGCCCGGAGCCTGAATACATGGGAAAACAGTATTACCATAAACAGCTCGGCGGCTATGTGCCGGGCACATATTCGGGAAAAGTCGTGCTTTACTGGGCGGGAAAAGAGCCGTCCCGACATCCATTTGGAAGAGGTCTATTGCGTGGCCAAACGGGCGACCCTACTCTGGGCTTGGGCCGGGTGGTGGGTGATTTGGAAGTCCATATCCTGCCAGGAGTGTCCAATACGGCCATTACCAAGGACGTGAAAATCCTGGCTGATCACATGCGATCTTGTCTCAACCACGTTCAATCTAACGGTAAGAAGACGAATAAAAAGGCCGCAGGAAAATGACCGAGTGTGGCAATAGGTCCGGTGATTAGACGGGCGATCGTGGCACGGATCCATAGTTCCCATGATAATGACCCAAACGATCACAGAGGGATTACGCAGCCTTGGTGTCCGCAACGGAGACAAGGTGCTCGTGCACGCTTCCCTCAGCAAGTTCGGATACATCGTTGGGGGAGCGAAAGACGTAGTGCGGGCATTACTCGACGCCGTCGGCCCGGCGGGTACGGTGTTGGTGCCGACGTTGACCGGCAGCGCCAAAGATGGACCGCGATGCCCGCCGCGCTTCGACGTGCGCAGGACGCCTTGCTGGACCGGTAGAATTCCGGAAACGGCCCGCCTGTGGCCGGGGGCGTTGCGTAGCTTGGGACCGACCCATTCGGCAGCCGCGTTGGGCGCGGACGCGCGCTCCCTGCTTGCCGGCCATGAGGATTGTCGCACACCCTGCGGCGAGGGTTCGCCGTACGTCAAACTGGCGGTGGCCAGCGGCAAGATCATCTTTTTCGGCGTGACTCTGGATGCCAATACGACCTTCCACGCGGCCGAGGAGCTGGCCGCCGTTCCATATCATCTGCAGACGGAACCGACTCGCTGCCGTATACTAAATGAAGAAGGGCGAGAGCTGGAACGAGAGTGTGTGCTCCATCGTTGGGATACTGAACGCAGATTCGCCGAGATGGAAGAAGTGCTTTATGCGAAGCGCGTTCTCCACCGCGGTCAGATCGGTGCGGCGAAAACGCTTATTGTTGAGAGTAAGCCCATGCTCGATTTTACGATCGATCTGTTAAGAAAAGACCCGTGGTCTTTAACGAAGCGAGGAGAGCGACAGTTCTCATGCTGACCGTCCTTAGCATATTCGGCACGCGCCCCGAAGCCATCAAAATGGCCCCCGTGGTGAAGGAATTGAGCAATCACGCGACGCGAGTCCGCTCGGTGGTCTGCGTGGTCGCTCAGCATCGGGAGATGCTCGATCAGGTGCTCAGCCTGTTTGAGATCAAGCCCGACTACGACCTCAACCTGATGCGGCCGAATCAAACGCTTGCGCAACTTACCGCGAAACTTTTTACGGGGTTGGATGAAGTTGTGACGGAAGTAAACCCGGACTGGGTTCTCGCGCAGGGAGACACGACAACGGTTTTCGTAGCGGCCATGATCGCTTTCTATCGTCAGGTTGCCTTTGGGCATGTCGAGGCGGGGCTGCGAACGGGCGACCGGCAGAGGCCCTTTCCCGAGGAGATCAATCGGCGCATAGCCGATATGGCTGCGAGCCTTTACTTTGCGCCGACGGAGAATGCCCGCCAGGCTTTGTTACGAGAGGGTTGTCCGCAGCGAGATATTCATGTCACGGGAAATACCGTGGTGGATGCGCTGAATGATATTGCAACGCGCCCATACGATTGGACGTCGGGACCGCTCTCCGGACTGCCGCTGGACCGGCGGTTGGTTTTGATTACGGCTCATCGGAGAGAGATCTTCGGCCAACCTTTTAAGGAGTTGTGTCAGGCCATCCGCGACCTTGCCGGCATGTTTGCGAAGGAAGAAGTTCATTTCATTTACCCCGTGCATCTCAATCCCAATGTACAGCGGCCTGTGCGCGAGACTCTATCCGGGCTCTCCAACGTCAGCCTCCTCGAACCGCTCGATTATCTATCTCTGATTCATTTAATGAAGCGTTCAACGCTCATTCTCACGGACTCGGGCGGCATTCAAGAAGAAGCACCGAGCCTGCGTGTGCCGGCGCTGGTAATGCGTGACGCCACCGAACGCCCCGAGGGCGTCGAGGCGGGAGTGGTCCGTTTGGTCGGCACGCAGCGCTGCCGGATCGTTAAAGAGGCGGAGCGGCTGTTGCGCGATCCGGTCGCGCGCGAGCGTATGGCGACCGGCGTCAACCCTTATGGAGATGGAAAGGCCGCGGCGCGAATCGTTTCTATCCTTTTAGAATGCCCAGACGCAACGAGAAGTGAAACGGCAAAATCCATTCGTGTGGCAAGTTGTTAGATACTAACCAGGTAATTGTTTCACAAAACGAGTTTAAGAAATTTATCGCGCCAAGCACGCTAAGCTCGCAAAGAAAGCCCCGTTGTCATTTCGACCGAAGGGAGAAATCCTTCTTAGATCCCTTGCATCCGCTCGGGATGATGGGCCTCGGCCTGTCACCTTGGCGTCCTTTGCGCTCTTTGCGCGAGACACGTTTTCCCGATCTCTTCTTCATCCGAACATTTCAAATATCTTTGGCTAGGAACTTATGCTGAAAGCAAAATTTACGGCGCTTAAAAGCAAAATTCGCGAGGAGGCTGTCAACGCCCTTTTCGACCGGCTAATGCGCGCGGGACAAGAGCGCCACGGCAGGAAGCCGTTCGACGCGAACGAGCTCAAGTTGATCCGCCAAGCGCTGAACTCCCAGAATCTCTGCTGTATCGACGGTCAGATGGTTTCGTCCTTCGAGAAGGAGTTCGCGAACCTCTACGGCGTGCCGTACGGCGTCGCGTCAACTTCTGGTACTGCGGCGATTCACGTAGCGTTGGGCGCCCTCGATCTCAATCCCGGCGACGAGGTGATCACCGCTCCTATAACCGACCTGGGGACCGTTATTCCGATTCTTTACCAGAACTGTATTCCCGTGTTTGCCGATATCGACGACAGCTACAACATGGACCCGGCGGATGTCGAGAGAAAGATCACGCCCCGCACGCGCGCGATCGTCCTGGTGCATCTTTTCGGCAATCCGTGCGACATGGACGCGATGGCCGAGATCGCCAAGCGGCATCGAATCCCTTTGATTGAAGATTGCTCGCAAGCTCATCTCGCTGAATACAAGGGCAAGTACGTCGGCACGATAGGTGATATCGGTTGCTTCAGCTTCCAGCAATCGAAGCAGATGACGACCGGCGACGGCGGGATGACCATTACGAGCAATGCATCCTATTATGAGCGCATGAAGCTTTTCGCGGACAAAGGCTACGCTCGAAAAGGCTGGGGCCCGCGCGCCTATCTCTTTCACGCTCCCAACTATCGCATGAACGAACTCGTCGGTGCGGTTGGTCTGGCGCAGCTCAAGAAAATCGAGGGCGTAATCCAGAAGCGGCGTGATCTCGGCGGGCGAATGAGCAGTCTCTTATGCGGATTGGAAGGTGTCACGCCGGCGCCCATTACCCCGGGCGCGAGGCACTCCTATTGGTTTTATCCGATTCGGCTCGAGGGTGTAGATGTCGACTGCTTCGCCAGGAAGATGGCCGAGGAACAAGTCTGGGTCATGCCTGGTTACACCGGGAAGCCGATTTATCTCTGCTCGGAGTCTCTGACCGCGAAGAAAACCTACGGGACGTCTCAATGGCCTTTTACCTGCCATGGCGCCGACGCTAAGTATGAATACCAAGAGGGTCTTTGCCCACGCGCCGAAGAAGCGTTGCAGCACATGATCTGTGTTCCCCTGGACGAGAGCTGGACCAAGAGGGAGGTCGAGAGAGTCGTTGCGGCGATCCGTAAGACTCTCATGTCGATGGCCGCGCCGAAGGCTTCAGATTCCGTGGAAGTTATGGAGCGTACCGATTCGACTGCGGTTTGCGGCAACGGGAAAGCGATGAGGATCGCCCTCATCGGATGCGGTCAGATTGGACGCTGGCACCTCGATTCGTACAAAAAGGATCCGCATGCCAAGGTGGTCGCGGTTGCGGATAGCGATTTCAGCCGAGCCCAAGCGTTCGCCAATGAGATAGGCGCGAAGCCTTACTCATCGCATCAGGCAATGATCGCGAATGAAGGTCTCGACGGGGCGAGCGTTTGCACTTTCCCATCAACACATGCGGCTATCGCCATCGATCTGCTAAATGCCGGCATTCACGTGTTGTGCGAGAAGCCCTTGGCCGTATCCGTCGATCAGGCCGAAGCGATGACCACGGCGGCCAAGGAAAAACAACGGTTATTACTCACCGCGTTCAAATTCCGCTTTTTCGACGAGGTCACAAATGCGAAGGCATTGATTGATCAAGGCGAGTTGGGAAAAATCTTGAGCTTCCGTCTTATGTTTGGCGGGTACCTCGATATGGCGGGAACCTGGTTTGCTCAAAAGGAACTCTCCGGCGGCGGAGTCATCATGGACAATGGGCCGCATGCTTTTGACCTGATCCACTATCTGTTCGGCGAGATCGAAAATATCACGGCGGAGGCGCGTACCTCTCAACCCATCGAAGTCGAAGACACAGCAAAGCTCACTGTGTCGCTAGCCGGCGGTGCGGTCGGAGTCGTTGACTTGAGCTGGTCTGTCGCCGTGCCGTCACAATCCTATCTCGAAATATATGGAGAGGACGGCACCGCGCTGCTCGACCCGGAAGGCATGAGTTACCGATTGAAGAGTTTGAACGAATGGAAAAGGGTTTCCAATCGGGTGGGGATCCAAGAGGCCTTCGCCCGCCAAATAAACCATTTCATCGATGCCCTTCGCGGGCAGCCCCCTTCGATCGTTGGAAACGGCGAAGGTGTGGCGTCGCAAGCCGTCATAACCGCGGCCTATGAATCGATCGAGCAAAACAGAAAAGTGAACGTCGCGGGCAACCGCATTCTCCTATCTGACTGAAAATGTTCATAGTTGTTCGGCGCGAAAGAGAACAAGATCGGGAGTCAATTCGATTCGGCTTGATATTGACCCGTCGGGCCGTTCACTCGCGATAATAAGTCCGAGAAAAGCACCGCTTTAAAAATAGTAATTCGCGTGGATAGCTTTTCGCAGACGGAGATGCTTAATCGACGAGCTTCCCGTTAAGCCGGCAAATTTAGGCAACGACGGCGCGGGCCACGACATCACCAAACCCTCTTTTCAGGGCGCCCACAGGGGCTTTTGTGATGCGTCGCTATTGCGAAAACTATCGCTGGAATCTGATCCATCCGCAAAGTCACTGATACCTGGGTTAAGTAGTTGAAGGAGTCCAAGAGTGACAGCTCTCTTTTTGAAAAACATTATGTCCAGGTTCCTGGGTAAAGTCAGGGATGAGAAGGTAGCCGTGGAGAATGCCGTTCAATGGGCCAAACGTGCGCACAGGATTAAGGACGGCAAAATCGAAATTCAATCGGGGATCCATCCGCCGTCACAAGAGACGACGGGGTACATGATTCCGACTCTCTATAATTTTGGCGAAAAAGATTTGGCGATCGAGCTTGCTCGTTGGGAAGCCTCTTGCCAGGCGGAGGATGGAGCGTCTTCGGCCGTCGACGGAGTTCCATACACTTTCGATACCGCCCAGGTGGTTCGAGGTTTTTTAGCCGTGTTGGATGACGCTCCCGAATTTGAAGGTAATCTAAGAAGGGCGTGCGATTTCGTTGATAGGAATATTGCTCCGGATGGAGAAGTTCGGACCCCATCGTATGATCTGTGGCAACTTCCTGACGGCAGCATGTTACATGAGTATGGAAACCTCTATGTCTTGCCTCCTCTGTTGCAAGCGGGACAGAAGTTGTCTGAAAAGAAATATGTGGAAGCAGCCACGCGGGGAATGGATTATTTCAGGCGAAAGAAAGATTTGGTCGAATTTAAGCCTGAGCTGAGCATGCTCTCCCACTATTTCGGATACATGATGGAGGCGTTGGTAGATTTGGGTGAATTCGAATTGGCTAAAAAAGGTTTGGCGCAAGCCGCGGCCATGCAGAAGGCCAATGGTGCGATCCCTGCGTATCCCGGTGTCGATTGGGTCTGTTCGACCGGAATGGCCCAGTTGGCGGTGGCTTGGTATAAACTCGGCCACAGAGAGCCGGCCGATCGAGCGCTTGACTATCTCGCGGCGCTGCAAAACTCAAGCGGAGGTTTCTACGGCGGTTACGGCAAAGGGGCAGTCTATTTTCCACAGCAGGAGATCAGTTGGGCGGTAAAGTTCTTTCTGGATGCTTGTTATTTTGGGAACCACGTCTCTACCCGAGGACAAGCCGGCGCGCTTTGAGGATCCTCAAATTAGACCCCGGTCCGTTAAGGAAACTAAACTGTGGTGAAGACGTATTTTGATGGTAATAAAGCCGTCGTCAGGGCTGTGGAGGCTGATCTTAACCAGGAGAACCATTCCGATAAGAGCTTGCCATTACGCATTTGCGCCTTTAGCCCTGACGCAGACGCATCTGGCCTCAATCAAAACTTCGTAGTCGGGATACCGTCGGTTGTTGGATCTGAAAAAGTCCAAGCCACGTTTCTGACAAATTCTCACTGGGTGAAAGAGGGTTCTGCAGGCGGCGGGCTTTATGTGATGACGGGCGCTGGCACCTGGAGGACGAGAGTATGCCGCAAGCTGCTGCAAGTTATCAATAAAAATGCTTGGATTCCGCCGTTCTTTGGATTTCTAGCAGTGCGGCTTTGCGAGACAGAAATCATCGAAAGCCTCTTAGGCTGTGATCCTGACATTATCGTCTGTTCGGACCCTGAATGGGCGAGGCAACTTGACCGGCTTCTAAGGAGACGGACACTACCCTGGCGGTGTGTGACGCCAACGGATTCTCTACTACATGTTAACCGGCATTGGAGAAAGTACGACCCGTGTGCCAAAGTAAGCATAGTCTTGCCCACTTACAATGGTTCCAAATTTCTCCGCCAGTCTATTGAGAGCTGTTTGTGTCAGACACATGTAAACCTTGAACTAGTTATCGTCGACGACGGTTCGAGCGAGGATATTCAGGGAATTGTGGGCTGCTATAAAGATCTCCGGATTAAGTATTTTCGGCACCCTAAAAACCTTGGACTGCCAAGAGCCCTCAACACAGGCTTTAAACATAGCACCGGAGATTATCTGACATGGACCTCGGACGATAACTATTATGTCGCGACCGCAATCGAAGACATGGTGCGTTTTCTGCAGACGTACTCCGGTGTGGATTTTGTTTACGCCGAAAGCTTCGTCATAGATGAGCGCGTGGATAGTTCGGATCTGCGAATCCGAAGAACCCAGGTTCCTGATCGTCTAAGCATCGAGAATGAAATCGGAGCCTGTTTTCTCTACAGGAGAAAAGTGTATGAGACTGTCGGTGAATATGATCCGGCATTTGTTTTGGTTGAAGATTACGAATATTGGCTCCGTGTTGCCAAGCGGTTCAGAATGCAGAGGCTATTCAGGCCGCTTCTGTATTATAGATATCACAAGGACGGTCTGACGATGAAATTTTCGGATGAGGTCGAAAAAAAGAAGCAAATGGTGCGGCGACTTCGCACCCTGTAATTGGTCTGATTCGTCCGTTGTAGCTGCTTCTAGTCGCTGCCTGCCAGGTTCGAAACCCATGAGAATTCTAATCGTTTCAAACCTGTATCCTCCTTATTATATGGGCGGCTATGAGCTTCGATGCGCTCAGGTGGCTGAGGCTCTGTCGCTAGCGGGACACGACGTTAGAGTCCTTACGAGTCGGTATGGTCTTGGCTGCCACCGGCGTGGGGCTGTTTGTGAAGAATACATCGGGGGCGTCAGAGTTCAAAGGCTCTTGGGTCAATACCACCATGGTCCCCAGCCTCCGGTCCGGTGGCCGCACTTCTTGACTAAGACAAGGCCTCAGTTGCAAGACGCCCATCGCTTTCTTCGAGTTATCCGCGAGTTTAAACCTGACATCATTAATTGGTGGGCCATAGGCGGCTTAACGAAGGCCATACTCCCGATTCCGAAGCATCGGGGCATCCCTGATTTGTTCTTTGTTGAGGATACCTGGCTGATCGAAGAATCGGAACGTAACGGGAACGAGGAAAGGCCACTCTGGGGAATTCTCTGGGACAAAGAGGACAAATCTTGGTACTGGCGTCCTGTTTTGGAAAGATGGGAAAAAAGCCTCGAAAGGAAAGGGATCACGACGCGTCCGGTTTTCTTCTCCCCAGCGCGGGCATGCTTCGTGAGCGATTTTTTGCGCGCGGAATTCGAGGCTGCGGGCTTCCACTTTCCTGCGGCGGAAACAATTCATGGAGGGGTTTCCGTCAATAAATTTCTCTACCGGCGTGAAACGTTCCCCAATGACCGAGGACCCGTTCGGCTCCTCTATGCGGGTGAGATTACAAAAGACAGGGGTCTTGACACGGTGATCAAGGCTGTAGCTTTGCTCCCTCAAGAGGTTCGTTCGCGCGCCGCGCTTTCAGTGGTGGGCGAAGACCCCATTGTTGGGACAAGCTTTCTCCAGGAGGTTAAAGAGCAGGTCCGATCCCTACGACTCTCTGATAAGGTGTTTTTCGCTGGCAAGGTTCCCTATGAAGAGATGCCTGAACTTTATCGATGTCACGATCTCTTGATCGCCCCCTCTTTGAGAAAGGAAGGGCTACCTTTATCCATGGTGGAGGCGATGCTTTCGGGTTGTGGCGTAGTCACGACGGGCAGCGGGGGAGCGATGGAGATCGCCAATTTAGCAGATCTCCCTCTCTTCCCAAAGGGTGACGCTGTGGCCTTAAGTCGCATTCTCGAAAGCATGATCGATAATCCACAGATCCTGGACGGGCTCGCCAGAAGAGGCCAGGCCGTTGCGCTGCAAGAATTCTCCTTGGAGCGGATGATAAATCGCTTCTTAGAGGCCCTCCAAATCTTGTACGAAACAAAACAACGGGAGAACGTTGAGCCATTTAAGTGAACTGTTGGTGTCGGCGGAGATCTTTAGCTCGTTAACGATCCGCCTCTTTGCGGAACCTCGAATAGGAATGAAATGAAGATTCTCCATGTCAGCCCGATGTACGCCCCGGCTCTGGGAGGTGCTGAACACCACCTGCAAGCGATCTCGGAAGGTCTGGTTTGCCGCGGGCATGCGGTAACGGTATTTACAGCGAACGTCGTTAATGGATTGGACGCATGGTTGAGTCGACACGGAGGGCTTCCAGAAGTTGAGTTCATCAATGGCGTCAAGGTCGTACGCTTTGATCCTGAGGGTGGGCTGTTGGCCAAGGCCTTTGACAAATGGCTGCGTTTAAAAGGCGGATGGCGCTCCGTCAACTATATTTTCACACCCGGTGGACTGGAGTTGCTATCGCAAGGTCCGCGAACATTGACGATGATCCCTCAAATTCTCAGATGTAACGCGGATATCATTGCATCCATGAACTGGTACTGGCCTCCCGCATATCACACATACCTGGCCGGTAGGCTAAAACGGTTCACGTTAGTAGGTATACCGCTTTTCCACACGGCACAGCCTTGGTGCAACCGGTCAATTTATAGACGTATGCTTCCAAGCCATGATGCGGTCATTGTCAATACGAACTACGAAGGACAGTTCGCGCAAGAGAGAGGGGCGACGCGCGTGGAAGTGACTGGCGTCGGAATAGACCCGCATACCTTTGATCGGCGAAGGGGCGAAGACGTGCGGGCGTATTACGGTCTCGGTAGTTTTCCCGTTGTCGGCTTTGTTGGACGGCAGGAAGCAACCAAGGGCGTCGTGAAATTGATTGAGGCCATGCGGACCGTGTGGGAGTGGAACAAGGAGGTTCGTCTTGTTCTGGCTGGGCCCCGTTCTGATGAGAAGGTGGAAGCGAAGCTTGTCAACCTTCCAAGCAATCAGAAGGCCCGCATTGTTCAAATCGGTCTGTTTGAGGAAAAGGATAAGGGATCTATATTTGATGCATTTGATGTCTTTGCAATGCCCTCTAGGGAGGAATCTTTTGGTATCACCTATCTTGAAGCCTGGCTGTGTAATAAACCGGTAATCGGGG
>Ga0209341_10005316_pt1 | contig 11698 bp, 11 predicted proteins | sample RifCSP13_2_FD_184020 | JGI IMG/M metagenome (GOLD analysis project Ga0209341, IMG submission 184020) | Soil microbial communities from Rifle, Colorado - Rifle CSP2_sed 13_2 (SPAdes) (version 2) | ecosystem: Environmental > Terrestrial > Deep subsurface > Rock core/Sediment | place: Rifle...
ATCCCGGCTTGGTCGTAATCAGTTGCGTGTTTGCGCAACTACCGATACACTAGACTCCGATCCGATGACCACCACCGTCCCGCCCGCTCCCTCCCCGACCATGCCTGAGGTCGACGACCAACGCCACCCCAAGCTCGCGATCATCGGTTCCGGCCCCGCCGGGCTGACCGCCGCCCTGTACGCGGCTCGCGCCAATCTTGCGCCGCTGGTCTTCGCCGGCAACGTTCCGCTGGGACAACTGATGATCACTTCCGACGTCGAGAACTACCCCGGCTTCCCGGGCGGGATCCAGGGCCCCGAGCTGATGGCCCTGTTCCGCGCCCAGGCCGAGCGGTTTGGGGCACGCCTCATCGACAGCGACGTCACCCGGGTCGACCTGAGCGAGCGGCCGTTCCGACTGTGGGTGGGCGAGGACGAATACCGCGCCGATGCCGTGATCGTGGCCACCGGCGCCTCGGCGCTGTGGCTGGGCCTACCCTCCGAGGAGGAGTACCGCGGGCGCGGGGTGAGCGCGTGCGCCACCTGCGACGGCTTCTTCTTCCGTGACCGCGAGATCGCGGTGGTCGGCGGCGGCGACACGGCACTCGAGGAGGCGCTGTTCCTGACCCGCTTCGCCTCGAAGGTCACCATCCTCGTGCGCCGCGACGCGTTCCGCGGCAGCAAGATCATGCAGGACCGCGCCCTGGCCCACCCCAAGATCGAGGTCCGCTGGAACACAGAGGTGACCGAGGTCCGCGGCGAGATGACCGTCACCGAGCTCGCGCTGCGCGACACCCTTACCGGCGAGGCCTCGAGCCTGCCGGTCCAGGGCCTGTTCGTGGCCATCGGCTACCAGCCCAACACCGCCCTCTTCAAGGGGCAGCTCGACCTCGATTCGCGGGGCTATTGCATGGTGGAGGCCGATACCCGGACCAAGATCGAGGGCGTGTTCGTGGCCGGTGACGTCCACGACCACGTCTACCGCCAGGCGATCACCGCCGCGGGGGATGGCTGCCGTGCCGCGATCGACGCCGAACGCTGGCTGGAGTCGGTCGGCGAGACGGTGCGGTCGACCGCCACCAACTGGTAGCGCCCAGGCGCTATCCCTCCCCGGTGAGCGCCTCGTACAGCGCAGGCGTCATTCCCTCGCGGCCCGCATCCGCGAGATGGCGCAGGGTCGTCTGCCAGCGCCGGTCGGCGGCCACCGCGACCGCCAACTCCACGCGCGCGGCGGCCACATCACCTGCGACGGCCAATTCCACGCCGCGCCAGAAGGCCAGCTCGACCGCGTCGGGAGCCATGGCTCGGGCGCGAGCGTAGCGGTCGGCCGAGCTCTCGCCGGCGCGGGCCGCCTCGCCGGCTTCGTCGAGCAGGTTGTAGGCCAGCTGCATCGTGACGATCCGGCGCAGCTCGGGGACCGGATCGGGGTGGTCCTCGACCCGCAGGTCCAGCAGGCGCCCCTTCCACGCGGCTGGCTGTGGCGCCGCATCCACGACCTGGATGGCAGCTGATTGACGGCCCCGGACGTCGCCACCCTCGCGTTCGGCGGCCTCCAGGGCCAGCAGCAGCCGCTCGACGAACGGAACCTCGGCACGGAGTGCGGCGGAGTACCCCTCGGCCATGGCCGGCCAGCAGGTGTCGCGTTCCAGCAGGTTGCCCTGCACGGTGAAGGCGTCGCCCACCAGGTGGCCCGCGGCGGGGATCGTCTCCGCCCCGGTGAACGCCGCCGCACCGCCCGCGGCGTCCACCACGCCCATCTGGCGGACCTGCGCCCGGTCGTCGCCACCCACCAGCGACGCGACCACGGCATCGGCGGTCATGCCGTTGCGGAGCATCTCGAGCCCCATCGGCCCGAAGCTGACGTTGACCGATGCCTGGGTGGCGACGCCGCCGACGCCCGCCTCCAGCCACGGCACCACCGGCCCGACCGAGAGATAGTGGGACTGGACCGCGATCCCAAACCGGCCGGTGAGCGGGTCGCGGGCCACGATGCTGTAGGTCACGGGGCGAGCCTAGCGCGGCAAGCGGGCCGCCGCCAGCCAGTTCTCTTCCCGAGCCGATCTTGACACGCGGCGCTACGCTGCTGCGACATACCGAACAAGGAGATCACGATGCAGGCGTTTCTGATCGAGCTTCCGGACCGGCCCGGCGCCCTGGCCGGCGTGGCCGAGGCGGTCGCCGGCCGATCCATCAACATCACCGCGGTGACCGGCCTGGCGGTGAGTGGGACCGGCGCATTGGCGCTGACCACCGATGACGAGGCTGGCACCCGCGCCGCGCTCGACGCGGGCGGCTTCAACTACCGGATGGTGCCGTTGGTCAGCGTCGCGCTGGAAGATCGCCCCGGGACACTGGCGGCCGCAGCGCGCAAGCTCGCCAATGCCGGCATCAACCTGGAGGCCGCGTTTCCCACCGGGATGGAGGGCGACAAAGTCGTCATCGCGTTTGCTGTCGCCGATCCCGCTGCCGCCGAGCGCGCGCTCGGCTGACGCCCCCCGGGGGGCTGACCAGGACTAAGGCCGGGGCCCGAGCGTGGCGCGGGCCAGGGCCGGGTCATCGGTCACGAAGGCCCACACGCCGTAGGCGGCCAGCAGCCGCATGCGGTCCGGATCGTTGACCACGTAGCAGGCGACGTCGAGGCCATAGGCTCGTGCCTGGGCCAGCACTGGAGCGGGATCCAGCCCCAGGTCGCCCTCCCAGGGGTGCACCCCGCGATGCCCATGCTCAGCGGCCCAGGTCAGGGCGGGCTCGATCGGCTGCATCGGGACCAGCAGGTAGCCAGTGGGCAACCCCGGGTCGAGCTGGTGGGCGTGCTCGATGGTCGCCTCGTCGAAGCTGATCAGGACTACCTGCCCGGCGGTGCGCACCCGGGCGCCATGCAGCGCGGCGATGGTCGGTTCAACCGCCGCCCGCGCCTTGACCTCGACCACCAGGCCGATTCCCTCCGGCAGCCAGCGCAGGACCTCGTTGAGGGTTGGGACCCGCAGCCCCGTGTCCCGGAACGGGGTGGATCCATCGGGGGCCGCGAAGCGCGCCCCCGCGTCCGCCTTGCGGATGGTCGCCATGGTCAGTTCGGCGACGCGGCCGGACGCATCGGTGGTGCGATCCAGCTCCTCGTCGTGGATCACCGCCAGGCGACCGTCGGCGGTGAGGTGCACGTCGCACTCGATGGCGTCGGCGCCTGCCTCGACTGCCAGCCGGAACGCGACCATGGTGTTCTCCGGCGCCAGCGCCGTCGCGCCGCGGTGAGCCACCACCAGGGTCACCCCATCACATCCCCGAACGCGGCGGCAGGCTTTCCCCGATCTCCTGCTCGTCGCTGATGCCGGGCGGCTCCGGGACGCCGCGCAGGATGGCGAGCCCGATCAACATCAGCACGAAGAGCGACAGGATGGCCACCTGGTAGGCGGCCCGCCCGATCGACTCCAGCAGCAGGCTGATGATGATTCCGTAGGCCAGCGGCCCGATCACCGCGCTGAACTTGCCGGCCAGCCCGTACAGGCCGAAGAACTCGCCGACCCGCTCCGGAGGGGAGAGCCGGAGCATGAAGACCCGATCCGAGGTCCACATCCCGCCCAAACCCGCGCCCAGGATCGCGCCACCGATCAGGAAGGTGGGCAGCGTCAGGAAGGCCCCGACCAGGCCCAGCCCCACGCACCATGAGCTCAGCACGAAGAGCAGGACGCGTTTGGGGCCGAAGCGCTCGACCGCGTGGCCGTACCCGAAGCTGGCAGCCACCGCGGCCACGGTCAGCACCAGCAGGATCAGGTTCGCCTCCCCCTTGGTCATGCCCATCGCTTCGGTGGCAAACACGGCCATCACCACGATCGCCGTGTTCGCCGGGTCGGTGTAGAAGAAGCGGCCGACCAGGAAGCGCAGCAGGCCCGGGACCTCGCGCGCGTGGCGCAGCGTCTCGGCGACCTGCGACCAGGACCGGGCCGCCTCTCCGATCGAGAACGACTCGCCCGTCCCGCGACCGTCCCGGACGGCGAGGAAGATCGGCACCGCGAAGATGGCAAACAGGCCCGCCGCCAGCAGGAAGGTGAGCCCGCTCGAGCCGGTGTCGAAGATGAGGATCAGCAGGGCGATGGCAATCGTGCCCATGTAGCCAACCGCCACCCCGATGCCCGACATCCGACCCCGCGACGAGGGACGGGCGACCAGCGGCAGGCTGGCGTCGTAGTAGATCAGCGCCGCCTGGTAGCCGAAGTTCGACACGGCGAAGAGCGCCAACCCGACCAGCGCCAGGCCGGCACCGCCCCCTTCGGGCAGGAGTCCGACCGCCGCGATCGCGATCACGCACAGCGAGGTGAAGCTGAGCAGGAAGGACATCCGGCGTCCCACCCGGTCGCTCATCGCCCCCAGCACCGGGGAGACGGCGGCGTTCAGCCCCACGCTGATGGCGGTGGCGACGCCATACCACAGCTGGCCGTCCTTCGGGCCCATCCGATCCACCGCCCACAGCGACATGGCGTACGACACCACCGCGTAGCTGTAGATCGTGTTGGCGAAGTCGTACATGGCCCACGACAGGCCCTGGCCGGCGCTCCCCGAGCGGGTGAGCGAGCCCAGCCCGCGCCACCAGCCGACGGGCGTCCAGGCAGTCACGCGGCAACCGTGGGGCGGGTCACGCCGCGGATCATACCGTCGCCGCGCGCTACACTCGCCTTCCCGCGCGTCAATCAATCCCCACATTTCAGGAGGCTCGCCCCGCCGTGTTCGGCGCCCTCGGCAGATTCACCTACCGATTCCGACGCTGGATCCCGCCCGCCGCCGTGGCGCTGCTGATCGGGATCAACCTGCTGGCCTCCTCGGCCGGCGGGACGCTGATCCAGGGCGGCTGGCAGATCCCCGATTCGGAGGCGATGCGCGCCGAGGCGCTGCTGGCCGACCGCTTCGGCGAGCAGGCCACCAGCCTGCTGGTGATCTACCGCGACCCCGCCGGCGACGCCCGGTCAGCGGCGTTCGCGCAGGCCGTGGCGGACTCGGTTGCGCCGCTGGCCGAGGACCCGTCGGTCACCGAGATCCTGACCTTCGCCACCACCGGCGACCCGAAGTTCGTGTCGACCGATGGGACCTGGACCTTCGCCCTGGTGCGCCTCGCCGACCAGGTGGAGGCCGCCGTGGACGATGCGTCGCGGCTGGCCGGCGCTGTGGTCCGCCCGGTGGGGGTGGAGCTGTACGTCAGCGGCGTGCCGATCATCTATCACGAGTACAACCAGAAGATCGAGGGTGACCTGGTCCTGGCCGAGGCGGTCAGCCTGCCGATCGCGCTGCTCATCCTGCTGGTGGTCTTCGGCTCGCTGGTCGGGGCAACCCTGCCGCTGCTCATCGCCTTGCTCAGCCTGGGCACCACCTTCGCCGCGATCCAGGTGGTCGCCGGCTTTACCGAGATGTCGATCTTCGTCAACAACCTGGCCAGCATGATCGGCCTGGCGCTGTCGATCGACTACGCGCTGTTCATGGTCAGTCGCTTCCGTGAGGAGTTGCGCCACCACAGCGTGGAGGTGGCGGTCGAGCGGATGATGGCCACGGTCGGCAAGGCGGTGGCCATCTCGGGCGTGGCGGTGGCGATCGGGCTCTCCTGCCTGGTCGTGTTCGAGGCCGTCGCGCTGCGCAGCATGGGGCTCGCCGGGATCACCACCGTGCTGGTGACCCTGGTCTTCGCGCTCACCGTGCTGCCCGCGGTGCTGGGCATGCTCGGCCCGCGGGTCAACCGGCTGCGTATCCCGCTGCCCCGCTTCCTGCGGGTGATCGAGGCCGATGCGGACGCGGCTGAAGCACGCCATGGACGTGGCGTGTGGATGTGGGTGGCGCGCCGGGTGATGCGCCGACCATTCCTGATCGGTGGGCCCGCGCTGCTCGCCCTGCTGCTGCTGGGTGTCCCGTTCCTGGGCCTCCAGCTGTCCACCGGCGGCAACCTGCAGGACCTGCCCCAGATGCCCAGCCGCACCGGGTTCGAGATCCTGCAGGCCGAGTTCCCCGGCGGCGACACCGACCCGATCGTGCTGGCCGTCACCTACCCGCAGAGCGACCTGCTCGTCGACGGCATCCCCGCCGACCGCCTCGCCGCGCTCCAGGCGTATGAGGCCGACCTGGAGTCCATGTCCCACGTGGCGAGCGTCTCCAGCGTGCTCGACGCTCCGCAGGGCGTTCCCGCCGACCAGTACCTGGCGCTGCTCAGCGCACCCGCCGCGGCTCGCCCCCCGGCGCTCGGCGCGTGGATCGGGCAGTGGCTGGCGGGGGATACCGCGAAGCTGCAGGTCTTCAGCAGCGAGCTGCCCGACTCCGAGCCGGGGCGGGCGCTGGTGGCCGACATCCGCGACCTCGTGCCGCCGGATGGGGCGACGGTCCTGACCAGCGGGCTGTCGTCCCAGTCGCTCGACTTCATCACCAGCTTCGACGCATCGGTGCCGGTGGCGGTCCTGATCGTGATCGGGGTCACCGCCGGCGTCCTGTTCCTGACCTTCGGATCGGTGTTCCTGCCGCTCAAGGCGGTGCTGATGAGTCTGATCTCGATCAGCGCCAGCTTCGGGGCGCTGGTGTGGGTCTTCCAGGACGGCAACCTGGCCGGGCCGCTGGGCTTTGAGCCGAGCGGAGCGACCGCCGCGTGGCTGCCAGTGCTGATGTTCGCCATGCTCTTCGGCCTGTCGATGGACTACGAGGTCTTCCTGCTGTCGCGCATCCGCGAGCGGTACCTGGCCACCGGCGACAACACCCTCGCGGTTGCCGAGGGGATCGGGATCACCGGCGGGATCATCACCGGGGCGGCGCTGATCATGGTCGCGGTCTTCGGGGCCTTCGCCCTGTCGTCGATCACCTTCCTCAAGGCGCTGGGCATGACCCAGGCGCTCGCCGTCCTGATCGACGCCACGGTTGTGCGCGGCCTGCTGGTGCCGGCCTTCATGCGGATCATGGGCTGGGTCAACTGGTGGGCCCCACGCTGGATGCAGCGGGCCGTCGCGCGCCTGGGGTTGTACGAGGGACCGGCCTCGGCCTGAGGTGGTCGGCCGGCGGCGGCGTCCGCGTGGCGCCTTGGTCGGTTATTCACCCAGGCGCTGGTACGGCCGCTGGGTCGAGGCTCGTCGACACGTCGCACCCCGCCGCCGGTCCGCTCAGCCGCCGGATGCATGGGCCGACCGCCGCGCACCTCCCAACGGCGGTTCGCCGGTCGTACCAGTGCTGTGCTGAATGATCGCGAGCCCGGCCCGATGGCTACCCTTGGCCCGATGACCGGCGACCCCTCCAGCCGTCTTGCCCGCCTCACCGCCCGATGGCGTGAGCGTCATGAGGCCTGGCGTGCGGCCGCGGTGCGCGCCGACGCGCTGCCCCCTGCCGACGCGGAACGCGAGGAGCGGGCCCGCACCGCCTTCCCGTGGCAGACCCAGACGCCGGCCGAATACGCATCGGCACATGGCGCGGCGATGGTCGGCTACACCTACGATGCCTACCGCTACTCCGACGCGGCCCTCGAGGCGTGGTTGCGCGAGCTGGGAGATCTCTTGCGGGAGCGCCGGTGAGCGGGAGGGCGCCCGCCTGGGCGCGCCAGCTCACCGCCGAGGTGTGTGCGGCGGCGGGCGTCCCCGAGCCACGGCTCGGCTGGCGTCGCGTTGCGCGCGAGTCCTCGTCCGGGGTGGCGCGCCTGGAGGCGGGGACCGTCTCCGTCTCGGCGGGAAGCCATGCACTCGACCAGCGCCTAACCCTGCTCCACGAGCTGGCGCACTGGCTGGGGTCGCGAACCACCGGGCGCCGCGCAAGGCGCCGCCGGGCCCACCACGACGCGGCGTTCTATGCCAGCGCCTTTGCCCTGTACCGCGCCCACGCCATCCCGGATCCGGACGCGCTGGCGCTGGAGAGCCGCCGCTACCCCTCCGCCCTGCGCCACGCCCGCGGGCTGGGCATCGCCGGTGCCAACGAGGCCTGGGCCGTGCGCCGCGCTGAACTCCGCGATCGGGCGGCGCGTCGGCCGGCTCCCCGCGTCCTGGTGGCCGAGCACGTTGTCCGGCTGGTGCGCGACGGGCGCTGGACGCGCTGCTCCGTCTGCGGCGTCCGGGTGGTGGGTCCGGTCCTGGCCAGGCTCCGGCGTCGCGGCGGACGACACCTGCTCCTGGCCACCGGCTAGCCTGTGTCTGGCATGAGCGACACGCGACTCCCCCTGGCCGGCCTGCGCGTGCTGGATTGCTCTCGGGTGTACGCCGGGCCGATCGGCGGGATGCTGCTCGCCGACCTGGGCGCCGACGTGGTGCGCCTCGAACCGCCCAACGGCGACGAGACGCGGGGCTGGGGGCCGCCGTACTGGGGCGACCCGGCGGAGCGGCGCAGCGCGTATTTCGCATCGGTCAATCGCAACAAGCGCAGCATGCTGCTCGACCTCCGCGGCGAGGCCGGGCAGGCGGTCCTCGACCGGCTGGCCGAGCGGGCCGACCTGCTGCTCCACAACTACCAGCCCAGCGTCGCCCGCAAGCTCGGACTGGGCCCGGACCGATTGCGCGTCCGGCACCCCGACCTGGTGGTCGCCAGCGTCGGCGGCTTTCCGAGCACGGGGCCCGATGTCGAGCGCCCCGCCTACGACCTGGTGGCCCAGGCCATCACCGGCCACATGTCGGTCACCGGTGAGCCCGACGGCGAACCGATGAAGATCGGGGTCGCGCTGCTGGACATGACCGCCGGCCTGCTCGCCGCGATCGCCGCGCTGGCCGGCCTGCTCGGCCGCGAGCGGCTCCGGATCCGCCCCGCGCCGCAACTGTCGGTGAGCCTGATCGAGGCCGGTGTGGCGGCCCTCACCAACGTGCTGGGCAACTACCTGGCCAGCGGCGACGAGCCGCGGCGCTGGGGCACCGCCCACCCCGACATCGTGCCCTACCAGGTCTTCCACGCGCGGGACGGCCACCTGGTGGTGGGGGTCGGCAACGACGGCCAGTTCGCCCGCTTCCTGGGTGTGCTGGGCGTGGAGCCGCAGGAGCGCTGGAAGACCAACCCGCAACGCCTCGCCACCCGCGATGAGCTGGTGCCGATCCTTGCCAACGTGATTGCCACCCGCGGCCGCGACGAGCTGGTGGCCGCCCTCACCGCGGCGGATGTTCCATCCGGTCCGGTCAACCAGGTGAGCGAGGCGCTCGCCTTCATGGAGCAGTCGGACCCGGCCTGGATCACCGACCTGGACGGCATCCGCAACCCGCCCTCCCCGATCCTGGTGGATGCCACCCGGCCGCCGGTGCATCGGGCTCCGCCTCGTCCTGGCCAGCACACCGATGAGATCCTGGCCGAGGCGGGTTACATCCCCACCGAGATCGCCGCCCTGCGCGCCGCGGGGGTGGTCCGCTAGCGGCGGTTCACTTGCCGGCCAGGGCCTCGACCAGCGGGGCCATTGCCTCCATCGCCCCCTGGGGGACCGCGTAGTAGGTCAGCCCCAGCTCGGAACGGCGGCGCTCCAGCTTGTCGCGCAGTGAGCTGAGCGTCCCGTACAGGACGTACGGCGAGTTGACCAGCGCCGTGGCCAGCGCCTTGGTGGCCGCCACCAGCGACGCGGGCAGCGGACGCCCGCTCCCGGCCAGGCCGGCATCGGCCACGAACACGTTGAGCTCCAGGCGCTCGAAGCCGTCGCCGGCCGCCTCGCGGATGATCGCCACCTTGCGCGCCGTGGCCTCCGGGCCGGCATCGGTGATCATCGGGCGCCCCTTCGGCGAGAACTGGGGGATGAGGCCCACGATCTGCGACTCGCGCGCCGCCAGGCGCAGCATCCGCGGACCGCCGGCGCCGATGTGGATCGGGATTGGGCGCTGAACCGGCCGCGGCTCGACCCGTGCGTTGTCGAGGTGGTACCAGGTCCCGGCGTGGGTGACCGTCTCGCCGGCCAGCAGCCGCTTGACCAGGCCCAGCGCCTCCACCAATCGGTCAACCCGCAACCTGGGCGCGTCGTAATTGAATCCCAGCTGGCGGTAGTCGCTGGTCATCCACCCGGCGCCGAGCCCGAGCTCCAGCCGCCCCTCGGAGAGAAGGTCGAGGGTCGCCGCCTCGCGCGCCATCATCAGCGGGTGGCGGTAGTCGTTGGCGAAGACGTACGGCCCGATCCGCAGCCGGGGGGTGACCGCCGCGGCGGTGGCCAGTGCGGTGATGGGGGAGAGGCGCGAGCCAAGGTGGTCGGGCACCAGCAGCGCGCTGTAGCCGAGCTCTTCGGCCCGCCTGGCGAGCGACTTCCACTCCTCGGCCGAGGAGGCGCGGCTGGCGTGGACGGCGAAGCGGAACGGATGCACGCCGCAACGGTAGCGCGCGCGTGCCCACGCGACTCGGTGCTAGATTGCGCGCCAGTCATGGACGAAGGGGCCGATCACGCGGGCTTCATGCGGATGGCTATCGACCTGGCCCGCAAGAGCGCCATCGAGGACCAGACCGGGTCGCCGTTCGGCTCCGTCATCGTGCGCGACCGCGAGGTGGTGGGCACCGGAATCAATGCCGTCATCGCCCGCCGCGATCCGACCGCCCACGGGGAGGTGGTCGCCATTCGGGACGCCTGCGCGCGGCTGGGCACCCACGACCTGACCGGCTGCACGGTGTACACCAGCAGCGAGCCGTGCCCGATGTGCTACGCCGCGGCCTGGTGGGCGAGGATCGAGGTCATCTACTACGCCTCGACCATCGACGACGCGCTGGAGTGGGGCAACTTCGACGACCGGCCGATCTACGAGGCCATCAGCCAGCCCGCCCACGAGCGCGACGTCCCGGCGCACGAGCTGCTCCGCGACGAGATGCTGGAGGTCTGGCGCGCGTTCCACGCCATCCCCAACCGAATTCACTACTAGGCCGACCCGCATCGTCTGATATCGTCGTGTGGGAGCGTTCCGCCAGCCGGGCACCGGCGGACGAGGGTTCAGCGGCCAGGGGGGCCATGAATCGTAGCGGAGCTCTGCGACACGAACGCTTCTTCCCCTGTGGGCGGGTCTTGGCCACCCAGGGATGGAACATCCAGCGCCCTGCGCACCATTCTCGCGGTCCTGTATGGGGCCGCGTTGCTTGGCGCCTGGCTCGTCGCGGCGCCGCTCGTCCAGGCTGCCACCCGCACCTGGGACGGCGGAGGCGCGGACAACAACTGGTCCACGGCGGCCAACTGGTCATCCAATCTCGTGCCCGGGGCGGCTGACACCGCGGTCTTCAACGCCACCAGCACCAAGGACGCCACGATCGATGTCGCGGCTTCGGTCCTGGGGGTGTCGATCAACATGGGCTACACGGGGACCATCACCCAGGCTGCCGGCGCGCCGCTGACGGTCGGGGGATCCAACTTCTCACAGTCGGCGGGCACGTTCGTCGGCGGCAGCTCGGCGATCACGGTCAACGGTTCTTTCACGGTCAACACCGGATCTGCCTTCACCGCTACCACCGGCACCCTGACCGTGACGGGCGCCGTGACATTGGCCGCATCGGTGTTCACGCATAACGGCGGGACGGTGGCGTTCTCCACCAGCAACGTGACCCTGAACCTGGGCGGCGGAGCGACGTTCAACAACGTGCAGTTCGTGTCGGGCACCAAGACGATCAGCGCCGGCAACACCATGACCGTGCTGGGGACCTTGACGCTGACCGGGGGTGCTGTGAACACCGGGACCCTCGCCGCGCAGGGCGACATCGCCGCGGCGAGTGCCTTCACGGGGGGTGGCACGGCGACTCTGCTCATCAACGGGGGCGGGGCGCAGGCCTTCAGCGACGCCGCGCTTGCGACCAG
>Ga0209341_10005317_pt1 | contig 11698 bp, 10 predicted proteins | sample RifCSP13_2_FD_184020 | JGI IMG/M metagenome (GOLD analysis project Ga0209341, IMG submission 184020) | Soil microbial communities from Rifle, Colorado - Rifle CSP2_sed 13_2 (SPAdes) (version 2) | ecosystem: Environmental > Terrestrial > Deep subsurface > Rock core/Sediment | place: Rifle...
CTGTCCTGTCTCCGTATCCAGGACCTCCACTAGAAACATGGCTTCATTGACGTGGAGGCCCCCGGGCTGCTCAGCACATTCAAATCCCCAGGCGCCGCCCTCGGTGGCTCCCGCATGATCGTACACCTTCGCTCCCCACCTCTCCTCGATTCGCCGCTTGGTCGCGGGTATTAACGCGCCCGGCTCGCCGGAGCAGAGCATCTTGGCGATGTGCAGCTCATTGGGCAAATTGATTCCCATCCGTCCGGCGACCTCAGCCATATGCAGGGCATAAGTGGGCGTGCACATCAAGGCTGTGGCCTGAAGCTCTTTCATCTTGAGTATGCGATCCTCGGTGGAGAGCCCGCCCCCCGGGATGACCTCACAGCCAATCTTCTCACAGGCGTAGTGCCCCGCCCAGAACGCTATGAAGACCCCGTAGGAGAACGGGATGAAGACGCGATCCTGCGGGCGAAAGCCCTGGGCCCACAGGACCGTCGCCCAACACTCGCTCCACCATTCCCAATCTCTCCACGAGTCTGCTTGTCGGACCGTTTGACCCGTCGTGCCGGAGGTCTGATGGTAGGCGGTGACCTCCTCGGTCGAAACTGCGAGCAGGGCCCCGTAAGGATAAGGATCGGTTTGTTGAGCCTCGCGCAGCTCATTCTTGTCCGTCCTCGGGATCTTTTGGATATCGGGCAAGGTCTTAATATCAGCCGGTTTGATTTTGGCGCTGTCGAGTTTTTTGCGATAGAAAGGCGAGTTCGTGTAAACATGATTGACGGCGCGCTTAAACTTCATCAGTTGGAGTTGCTCCAGTTGATCGCGCGGCAGGGTCTCTAACACCGGGTTCCAGTACCGGGCGGTGCTAAAATTCATGCGGCCTCACCGTACCGCGAGCAGACTCCCATTAATGAGTTGGTCACGTCCGGTTAATCCAGCGATGATAATCATGAGCACTCAAGTAGTCTTTCAGGTCGGTCTTTTTGAATCTGGCCCGCTCAAAAATCGGCAGGCTGGTTCCTCTTTTCAGGTTCTTATACTTCCATGGAACCGTGGCATCGATAATCATTTTCGCCTTGCCGACGAAACTTCCATCCATTAGCTCTCTGGCCCCGGCTATGGGGTTGTTTCGGTGGGTTTTGACTTCCGGGATGATGTGAATCTGCTCGGAGGGGTTACACCGGGTGGTCACGGCCCAGTCAATCTCGTCCATATCAAGGATATTGACGTCTTCGTCTACGATGGTGATGGTTTCGAGGTAAACGGAAAAACCGAAGGCGGCCATCGCGACGTGGAGTTGAAGTCCCTCAAAATCGTAGTCATCCTTTTTGACCTGGATGACGCCATGATGCCAGTGCGCTGAGCCGGGCGTCAGGGCCGCGTCGATCACGAAGTTCGGTTCCAGGCCCTTCGCGTACCGATAAAAGGCGACATCGTTCGATATCCTCAGGTTATAGTTTTCCTTGGTCCCGGCCACAATGGCATACGCGACCGCGTCTTTTCGCAAGGAGAGGGCCTTGATTTTAAGGATCGGTTTCTCCTGGGGAATACTTAAGTATTTCAAGAACTCGGGCCAAGGCCCCTCTGTGCCCAACTCGTAAGGGGGCTCGATGACTCCTTCGATCACAAATCCCGCCTCCGCAGGGACATCCACGTCTATGGTCTCGCATTTGACCATTTCCACCGGTTTCCCCCGGATCGCACCGGCCAGGCCGAGCTCATCCTGGCCTATAGGCAGCTTGGTCGCGGCAGAGATGTACATCTCGAGAGGCGCCCCAATGACCAGGGCCACCTCGAAAGGTTTTCCTTCCTTTTTGCACTTCCTGAAATCATGGCCGACTCCGGTTTCATTTCTCACATTCAGGATGACGGTGTTATTTTGGAGGAGCATGGCCCTATTCATGGCTACGTTTTGAACCCCGGTTTCCGGGTCTTTCGTGATGACGAGCGGCTGGAAATATTTTCCTCCGTCGTCCGGTGTAGCCTTTATGGAAGGGACGATTTTAAGGGCGTCAAAGTCGCGGGTATAGATTTTCTCTTTGCAGGGGCCATTTTTAACTTTGACCGGAGGGATACGCGTTTCGCTGACTCTTATGAAAGCCTCTTTAAATTCCAGGGGTGAGGAGGGCAAGCCAAGGATGTCACAGGTCCTGGCCCGTTCAGACAGGATGCATGAGGCAACGGGGAAGTTGTAACCTTTGACGTTTTTGAAAAGGACCCCCGGCGTCCTCGGTAGCGCGTTCAAAGCTGAAATGATTCCCGGCAACTCGCACTCTGAGTCCACCTCTCTCTCTATTTCAACGACGTCCCCTCTCTCGGCGTAATAGTCGATGACACCAGCGAGTCCGGTCAGCTCATGCAATTTCCCCATGTCCTAGCTCCGATTAAAGTTTATCCAAATTCACATAGGCCTCGAGCTTAAGCCCTTCCATGACTTCCTTGGGAACCTTGTTTCTCTTCGGAAACGAAGAAAGGAAAGGTTTGGCGGTGGCATCAATTCCCATCTTGGTCATGACGCCCTCAGCTCCGGAGGAGGGATCCAGAGACGAGCCCCTTACCCCCGGAATGATCAGGATGTCTCGATCTGCCTGAACCCTCGTCGCAACCGCCCAAATAACTTCCTGCAAATTGGTAATATCGATATCTTCATCGACGACGATGACCTGTTTTAAGTACATCTCAGCCGACAGGGCGGCGATCATGGCCGATTGCGCCTGTCCCTGGAATCTCTTTTTGATTGAAATAATGAGGGAGAACGGTGCAGGGACGTGAACGTCAATGAGGGTCGGCACCGCGCCCTTGACGGACTTATAGAGGTTTGCCTCCATGGGAATGGTCGCCATCACAAGATGCTCTCGATGCTGCCCGCCGCAAATGTCCTGGTATATCGCTTTCTTCCTTAGATGCATGGATTTGACGGTTACAACCGGTCTCAATCCTTTCCCGGTCGCGTATCCCGAGAATTCGCAAAAGGGGCCTTCTTCTTCCCTCAGGTGGGGCTCAACGACCCCTTCCAGCACAATCTCAGCCGCGGCAGGGAAAAGGGTGCCGGTTAAGTTTCCCCGCAACACCTCAGCCGGGCCTCCGAGAAGACCGCCGATAATCCCCAGCTCACTATCGCCGTAGGCGCCGATATAGAGGGCGCCCAGTGCCCAGGCGGGGTGATTGCCGAGGGAGACGCTGATGGGAAGCGGTTTCCCTCGCTCTTCCATCCTCGAGTATATCTCATGGAGGTGCTTTCCCACCGTCATGAAAATTCCCGCCCGGTTTCGGCTTTTGTACATCAGCCGGTTGAAGCTGGCATTGTACTTTCCCGTTTCCGGGTCTTCCGCCAAAACCATCCCAGCCGTAATGTAGGGGGCGGCATCGCCCTCGTGATAGGTCATCATGGGAAGGGTCTTCAAGTCCACATCATGTTCACCGATGGTCTCTTCCATGACGGGCCCATCGGAAACAATCTCGGGCGGAATTTGATTTTCAACAGCCTCCAGGTATTTGTCTCTGAACTTTTGTGGATCAATGCCGAGGCTGGATGCAATCTTCTTCTTGGTGGAGTAGAGGTTCGTGACTACGGGCAAATCCGAGCCCTTGACCTTTTCGTAAAAAAGGATAGGGAGTTTCCTTGTCTCCTCGAGCTTCGTCAATATCGCGGCGACTTCATATTTGGGATCGACTTCCTTTTTGATCCTGCAGAACTCTTTCGGGTTCGCCCGTTCATACTCGGCAAGAAATCCTCTCAAGTCTTTGGGCATCCTATTCTCCCCTCGGACTTGTATATCTTTTCTCCGGATCGAGAACGTGAAGAATTCTAAGCTCTTCTTCGGTTGGGGGCGAGGCTTCGTAGAGATCGCCTTTTACCATAAGAGGGAAGTCTGTGTTCTCTTGTACCTTCTCGACCGTGGCTCCCGGCTGAAGTCCTTCAAGGCACATCACGCCTTTTCTGTCGTTAAAGCCCAGGATCGCGAGATGGGTGACGACTTTGAGCGCGCCGCCCGCGATCAAGCCCGCCTGCTTCCTGGAATCGCCGCCATTCAGGTATCCAGGACTCGTGATAAAATCCACTTTTTTGACCAGCCTGCGCTTCTCGTGATGCATGGCGACGATGACCTTTGAGAGACTCGCAATGTCGTTTCCACCTCCGGTACCCGGAAGCCTGACGCTGGGTTTATTCCAGTCGCCGATGAAGGAGCTGTTGATGTTCCCGTACTGGTCTACTTGAGCTCCGCCTAGAAAGCCGTAGTCCACGTAGCCCCGCTGTTGGAGCAGCAGGACATCGGTTGTGGACAGGACCATATTGGCATGCGCGGCGCACCTCTGTTCGTTCGTCGAAGGAGGAAGTTTCCCCGGTTCGACGAAAGGGCCGATCACTCCGCCTTCGAAGAGGATGGTAAGGCCCTTCGCGTGGGTTTTCTGTGCAAGGATCGCAGCCAGGAGGGGGAGTCCGGCGCCCGCAAAAACCACCTTCCCGTCCTCAAGGAGTCTCGCGCTGGAAATACAGACCAACTCCGCCGTGTTGTAGGTAACCTCAGCCACCATGCCCCATCCTCGCGCCTGAAGTGGCTTTTAAGATATCCTTCACGGGGAAGAGCCCGAGGTAATCATCGAATGTCTCCGGCGCGTAGAAGTATTTATCCAGATACTCCTTGACCCCATCGACACTCTTTTCCATCATGAGCTTTACATACATGTCCATGTGGTTAAAGTCGGGCTCGTAGACCCCGTAACACTCGTGGGGGAGGCAGCCATAGGGCGCCTCCACCACGGCGTCGACGCACAAAAAGGGAATGTCGGTCCGGTCGGGAACCCGCCTGATTTCGCTGTTATCGATAATTTCTTCGGCGGTCAAAATCACGGTGGTTGCCGCCAGGGCAATGTCTTTGTCCATAAAGGGGAAACCGCCGATCTGCGCGTTGCCGTAGGGGTCGGCCCTCTGGACATGGATGATAGCCACGTCCGGATTAAGCGCGGGGATCAGGGCGAGTTTTTCGCCCGTGAAGGGGCAGTTCATCTCTTTTATTATATGGCCGAGCCTTTTGGAGACATCAGAGCCCAGCATGGATCGCGCCGGTAGGAAAGGAACGCCCATTGCTCCTGCCCTATACCTTAAGCCGAGGCTCATGTGGCTCCACTCCTCGTATTGAGCCTCTCCGGATTGAACGTAGTGCCTCATGATCCTTGAAACTCCCCAGGTGACCCCGGGGCTGAACCAGCTCGTAATGATATGGCGGGTGGTGCCTGCTACAAGTAGAAGGTCTCCTTCGGTAGCCGTAATGCTCTTGGAGAACGTCAGACCCTTTTTTCTCTGTCTGATCATCTCCCAGATCAGTGCCATGGGGGTTCGTGAATAGTGGCAGCCGCCAATGGCCACGTGGACGTTGTCGGGGATGAGGGCCACAGCCTCGCTTAAGCTTTTAACCTTCTCTCTGAGCCCCCTGTCCTTTTTCTCAACCTTTTCCCGAAGCTCGAGGTATGAACTTGCCATGAAAGCTGCCTTTAAGTGGTAGGAAACTCTTTCTATTTTTCCCGGAGAGCCTATCGCGTATGAGCCGCTATGTCAATCTGATAGGGGCTATGCTTCGTCGTCATCAAGGCGCTGCAGCGCAACGCTACGACTGGATTTGTCCCCGCAGTTTGTGACCCTGAGCCCTGATTTTCTTGACCGTCTTTGGGCGCGGTGGTAGGTTGCGCCTGTGTGACGGCAAACCGCGCGGCGGAGATTGGAGCAGCTGCACACAAGGTCTTGGAGAGGGATTAGACTCACACTTAGAGGAGGGTTAGATGATCAAGCCAATTCTGATTCGCCCCAACGAGGTTAGGGGCATCGTGAGCATGGATGAAGCCATTGAGGCCGTGCAAATGGGCTTTCGAGAATGGGGGAGCAATCCGCAAATCAACGCTCCCCGTCGCCGGATTCATGTCCCTTCCGGTGTCAGGGTTAGCGTGCATCAGGGCGGTGTGCCGGGCGCGGGAGTCACCGGGCTCATGACCCACTGCGAGTGGGTGAGGCCGCTAAGCGATTACCAGGAGTACCCAAGGCTGAATCATCCGGTGAGTGTCCTTTACGACGCCGCCGAGGGGGAGCTGAAGGGGATTATCGTCGGTGAGATTACCTGTAGCGAGCTTCCCGATAATGTTGCGGTTACAGGGTTACGTACAGCGGCTACGAGTGCTGTTGGCACAGACATTGTCGCCCGAAAAGATGCCGAGCGAGTCGGTATCCTCGGCTCAGCCGGGCAGGCCCGCAACCATCTGGTTGCTTTGGCGAAGATTCGTAAAATCAAGGAGGTAAAGGTCTACAGCCGGAGGGCGGAGAATTGCAGGAAGTTCGCGGCGGAGATGAGTCCGCTCCTGGGGTTTGATGTTCGACCGGTCTCTTCCGCCGAAGAAGCGGTTCGTGATGTGGACATTATCCTGACGGCGACAAATTCAAGCGTTCCCGTCTTTGATGGCCGGTGGCTCGCGCCCGGGGTGCATGTGACTACCATTGTGGGGAGTAATGTGGGGTTGGTGCAGGGCGGATTTACCAAGGCGAAGCGGCGGGAGATTGATGATACCACGCTCCAGCGCAGCGATGTGATCACCATCGCCTCTGTCCAACAGGCGATCCAGGACGAACAGGGAGATATCTTCGACCCGGTTCAGAAGGGGATTATTCGCTGGGACGAGGTGATCGAGATTGGTGCGATCCTGGCGGGAAAAAAAGAGGGAAGGACGAAGGCGGAACAAATTACCCTCTTCAAAAATAACGCCGGTCAGGGAGTGGCCGACGTGGCCTTAGGTGCGCTGGTGTTGAAGAAGGCTGAAGAGAGGGGCTTGGGCCAGCTCCTGAAGCTGTGAAATGTAACAGAGGTTCTATGATCGGCGGATACCGTTTCCGTTTGATGGCCGCATTTTTTGTGCTGCTCGCTGTCGCGCTGAATGTAGCCCCGGCCCAAGGGCAGACGAGGCGTGTGCTACTCGGCTACGCGTCACTCAGCTCCAACCAGACACCGCTCTGGGTGGCCAAGGAGGAAGGGATATTTAAAAAGTATGGGCTCGATCCGGAGATGATCCTCATCGAGGGAGGAACGCGCGGAGCGCAGGCCCTCATCTCGGGAGACCTGCCGCTGATCGGGATGGCGGGACAGCCGGTCATCAGCGCACGCGCCAGGGGTTCAGACCTTGTTCTGATCGGTGGCCTGGTGAACAAGATGAACTACATCCTCGCGAGCGCTTCAGGAATAAAAAAACCCGAGGACTTGAGAGGCAAACGCGTTGGCGTTACGCAGATCGGCTCCTCCTCCTACCACGCTGTGGTACTGGCATTGAAGCATTGGGGGATGGATGCGAGGCGCGATAAGGTGACTATGCTCCAGGTGGGTAACCAGGCGGGCAGAGTAGCTTCGCTCCAGACAGGGGGGAGCGATGCCGTCATTGTCAATCCAGGCCTGGCTACGACCTTGAGGGAGCGGGGCTTTAATGTGCTTGCCGATTTCACGGAACTGCCGATTCCCTATCCGCAGCAGGTCCTGGCCGCCCGCGAGCGGGCTATCAGGAACGATCCGGATTTATTCGAGCGCATCCTGAAAAGCATCGCCGCCGGCACCGCCTTTACCTGGGATCCTCGAAATAAAGAGAGGGTCAAGACAATTCTGGCCCGCTATTTGAGGCTTGAAAGCGTGGCAAAGGCCGAAGAGCACTATCAATCCGCCTTGAAGGCCCTGCCGAAGAAGCCTTACGTCGAAATGGTGGGGATCTCATCCATGATAGAGTTCATGGCGGAAGCGGACCCATTGGTGAGTAAGGTGAAGCCGGAAGAGGTGATCGACCATACTATCCTCAAGAAGCTCGACGCCTCCGGCTTTGTCGATCAGCTCTACAAAAGATGATCCCCGCATTTGCTTAGCCGCCCGCCATTAGGAATCGATTCAAGCGTCGATCAGTCGAATCCTGCGATTAGATTGATGCTTGGACCACCTACTAGACTTGTTGCTATAATCAGGCCTCGGGCTTTAAGTGAGTTGCTGCAAGCTCTAATCCTGGGTGGGTTCACAATCATTTCTATGGTTTATTGGTTCCACGCCTTCTCAGCGGCGGCGTTCTTTCCCGCAATCTTGCCGCCGACGAAACACTCCGTGATATTCCCGGCCTCCAGATACAAATGGCCGAAGATGGAGGTGATCTCGCCTGCCGCGTAAAGGCGGGGGATCGGCCGGTCCATGGGATCGAGCACCCTCTGCTCGGGGTCGTGGGCGGGCCCTCCTTGGGTGTTGGAGACAATGGGCCAGGCCTCCATCGCATAGAATGGTGGGCGGAGGATGGGCATCATGGTCTTGGGCGGGCGGCCGAAATCCTCATCCCGTCCCTTCGTGCGCAGGTTGTTCCAGCGCCCGACGGTCAACTTTAAAACCTCATAATTTACTTTAATTTTAGCGGCGATCTCCTCAATTGTCTCTCCCGCCAGGATCCAGCCCTTTTTTACCTCCGCCAGGTTATCCTCGCTCCAGGTGTAGTGGTAGCGCTCGTCGTTGACAATCACCATCGCCACCGGCCCGAGTTTTCTTCCCTCCTCGTCGAAGATGAGATAGCAGGGGATGCGTGGGTAGTCCTGGATGTCGGCGTCGTAGTATTCAAGCGGTCGGGTGCCGGTGTCCTGAGGCGCCGGTGGGTACTCGTCCATAAAGCGTTTTCCGTAGCGGTCCACGGCGATCCAAATCATTTTGCGGTTCTCGTTCCTGGGCCCGGCCCAGACATGACGGATGGCAAAAGGGAATTCGGGATACTTAAAGCCGTAGCCGCCGTGGAAATGCCACATATGCCAGAGCGCCGCCCCGGCCTTCTGCGCCATCTGGATGCCGTCGCCGGTGTTGCCGAGATAGACCGGGTAGACCGGCTTGGCCTCGAAGTATTGAAGCTTCATCGTTTCGTTGTTCTCAAAACCGCCGCTGCAGAGAATAACCGCCCTGCGCGCCTTGATGTTGATCTCCTTGCCGCCGCTCTCGGCCGTCAAACCGAGCACGGCGCCGTCAGAATCGGTGATGAGCCTTTTGGCCGGAGTGGAGAGCGACACAGTGATCTTTCTCAGCTCGACGTTGTCCACGACCATCTTGAAGAGACGCGCGCCGCCGCGCAGCCCTTTAGCCCAGGGAAAGGCCGAATAGGCAGGAAAATCTCTAAGCTTGATCGAGTCGATATCGTTGGTGCCGGGGAAAGGATAGGTGCCGTGGCCGCGCACCTCGCTTTCCGAAGGCTCTGTGCCGCTCACCTTGGCAAGCTCTCTTATCCAGTCGATGATCTCCACCATCCCTTTGGCCAAAGGCCAAAGCGCCTCATCGGGCGTGGTGCCGTTGCAGGTTCTCTTGAGGTATTGGAAGGCGCCTTCAGCGTTGCGCGCAAAGGCGACCCCGCCGCCGGAGAGAATGGAAATTCCACCGGGGTGTGGCATCTTTTCGATCAGCAGAACCTCGGCTCCGGCGTCGTGCGCGGTGATCGCTGAGACCGCGCCGGCGAAGCCGTAGCCTACGACAACAACATCCGCCTCCCGGTCCCAGCTAATGGAGTGTTTTTTTTCTGCCAAAGGACAAAGTCCCTTTAAGGGCCTAGATTCTATAAACAGGGAGGTGGCGCCTGTCAATGCCAAGGGAACTGTACGCCGTACCGGATCAGTTCACGGTGGCTTTGCCAGAGCCAAGCGGCGCGAGATCGGACCTGACCTTGACAGCAAACCATCGAGCGCTTATAGCTAGTGTGCGTTCGAAGGTCGGTGAAATTATAGGCTCTGCCGAAGGCAGACATACCATGGCTCATAGAGCGGAGGTAGGGGTCAGGTCTTGTATTATGATAATGTATAATTACAAGACTTGACCCCACTATTGCGCACCCAGCTTACTTCGCAACACGGCGAAACGATCCAGCGGTGTCCTGACTCGTCGACGAGAGTACGGCGTTGAAGAGAGCCGTCCGCTTCTTCGCCCTCGCACCGTTAACAGATTGGTATGTGGCGGCCATTTGGAAGTATCTTGACTATCTTTGGTATTTTCCTATCAACTGCGCTTCGCCGAGAATGTGACCCTTCATGGCAGCGAGGAGTTGCTGTTTCGTAGCGCGGGGCTTTAGATTTATGGGTCGGTCCAAGGCGTAAAGCTTAAAGAAATAGCGGTGCGCCGGTCCCCGAGGTGGGCAAGGTCCTCCATAGCCCACTTTTTTGAAATCATTCACTCCCTGCTTTGCGCCGTTTGGGAGACTTTCTTGGGTCGGAACTCCCTCCGGAAGTTCTTTAGCATCTCCCGGCAGGTCATAGATCACCCAGTGAACCCAGGTACCTACCGGCGCATCTGGATCATCGGAAATAAGTGCGAAGGCTTTGGCCCCGTTAGGCGGATTGTTCCAGATAAGCGGAGGTGATACGTCAGCCCCGTCGCAGGTATACTTCCTGGGGATATCTTGGTTGTTTTGAAAAGCTGAGCTCTTGAGTTCCATGGCCCGACCCTCCTCTTTGTCTTGCACTTCCGAGCCCAAGCCCGTTTGCGAGATGATCCAAAAGATTGCCGCCACCGCCAGCAGACTCGTCGCCCCTCTGCACACAGGCCCACCTTCCCGACCATGCTTCGAGCCTACCACCAAAATCGATCCGAAAAAACGGTCTCTAGCGGGTAGACGCTCAGGAAATTTGCGCCGTCAATTCAGGTGCCGCAAGTCGAGCAAAAGGGGAGACGAACCTTTGAGGTTTCGACGACCTCCGCTCCTCTTAACGTCAGGATTCGACTGTATTCTCCTACAATCGAATGCTGCAAAGTCCAAGTCCTGAGAGGGGAGCGAGGAAGAGGCCCTTGGGGAGCAAGATATTGAGGAGATACACTGGCAACGCTAGAAAAAGATTTTCTGTTACACTTTAGGATAAGCTAATTAGTCCCACGGTTTCTCCGTGGCTGCGTTCTTGCCCGCAATCCTGCCGCCGACGAAGCACTCCGTGATGTTTCCCGCCTCCAGATACAGGTGGCCGAAAATAGCAGTGATTTCCCCGGCGACATAAAGCCGGGAAACCGGCTGTCCGGCAGAGTCCAAGACCCGCGGCTCCGGATCATACACACGCCCGCCTTTTAAAATCCAGCCTTTTTCGATCTCCACAAGGTTGTCAACGCTCCACTGATAGTGGTAGCGCTCATCGTTCACAATCACCATGCCAGGGAACCGCACGCTGTTTCAGTTGACATGAGAATGTCTTCTAGCAATACTCCATCCCAAACAATTCTTTAACAAGGTTGAGCCGGTCGAGTCTAAAGTACTGTTGAGGAGGTGGAGCTTGTCTTATCAAATTGTGGGTAAACCCGTGCCGCGCATAGAAGGGGTGGACAAGGTCACGGGCAGGACCCAGTTTGCCGCCGATGTGCCGATTTCAGGCCTGCTTTGGGGCAAGGTTTTGCGCAGTCCGGTGCCGCACGCCAGGATCGTTCGCATAGATACCTCAAGGACGAGAACGCTGGCTGGAGTCCACGTCGTCGTGACCGGAGCCGATCTGCCGTCGGTATACGTTGGATCGCGGATGAAGGATATGCCGGTTTTGGCTAGAGAGCGTGTCCGCTTTGTCGGGGATCCGGTCGCAGCCGTGGCTGCCGAGAGCCGCGAGATCGCCGCGGAGGCCGTGAACCTGATCGAGGTCGAATATGAGGAATTGCCCGCGGTATATGATCCCGAGGAAGCGCTTCGTCCTGGCGCGCCGGTTATACATGAGGACCGC
>Ga0209341_10005319_pt1 | contig 11695 bp, 12 predicted proteins | sample RifCSP13_2_FD_184020 | JGI IMG/M metagenome (GOLD analysis project Ga0209341, IMG submission 184020) | Soil microbial communities from Rifle, Colorado - Rifle CSP2_sed 13_2 (SPAdes) (version 2) | ecosystem: Environmental > Terrestrial > Deep subsurface > Rock core/Sediment | place: Rifle...
TCGCTCGCCCTGCCGTGCGCGACCATCTCGAGGCGCTGGTGGAACGGCACCTGCTCCGCCCACAGGCGGCGGCCGGGCAGACCTTCGCGTTCCGCCACGCGTCGATCCGCGAGGCCGCGCTCGCGACGGTCCCCGATGAGGCACGAGCCGAGGTGCACGAGCGGTTCTCGCGCTGGCTGGAGTCCGCGGAAGCCGGCGGGCCGCGCGTCGACGAGCTGCTCGGCGCGCACGTAGCCACCGCGACTCGGCTCCGTCCGGCGGGCCCCGAGCGCGACGAGCTGGGCCGCCGCGCGGCGAAGTTCCTCGTCCGCGCCGGCGAGGCCGCGGAGTCCATCGGGGACCAGGCCGGCGCCGCCATGCTGTTCGGGCGCGCTGCTTCGCTCCTCCCCGACCCCGACCCCGAGCGAGCCGAGCTCCTGCTCCGGACCGCGATCGCGTCCGCCGAGGCCGGGCATCTCCGAGAGGCGGAGCGCCATGCCGAGGAGTCGGCCAGGGTCGCGAGGTCGGACGGCGACCGGGCCGCGGAGTGGCGAGCTCGCGTCTTCCGCGCGAGCGTTCGCGTGCGCGAGGCGGGCTACTACGGCACACTCGAGAGCGCGCGCTCTGTCGCGGACCGCGCGATCGAGCGATCCACCGCGCTCGGAGACGACCGTGGGCTCGCATCCGCATGGGCGCTCCTCGCGCAGGTCCACCGCGCCCGCGGGCACGCGGCAGGTGTGGTCGAGAGCGCTGAGCGCGCAGCCGAGCACGCGGCTCGCGCCGGCAGGCGAAAAGAGGAGGCCGACGCCCTCCGCCAGCTGGCGCACGCGATCACCGAGGGCCCCTCTCCGGTCGAGGAGGCGATCGAGCGCTGCGAGCGGATCGCAGAACAGGTCCGCCACGACGGCGCCGCGGAGCTCGACGTGCTCGGAGTGCTCGCACTTCTTCGCGCGAGACGGGGCGCGTTCGGCGAGGCGAGGGAGCTTGCCTCAAAGGCCGTGTCCTCGGCGGAGGCGCTCGGGTCCACGGCGGCAACGGCGACGAGCCTCCATCGCTCCGGGCTGATCGAGATGCTGGCCGGCGAACCCGACGCGGCCGATGAAGCGCTGCGCCGCGCGGCCGAGACATGCCATGGAGACGCGCCGATCTCGGCACAGATCGCCGCGTCGCTCGCGCACCTCGCGTGTGAGCGCGGCGATGCGGACGAAACACTCGCGCTTTCCGGAACGGCCGAGCGGCTGGCGGCGCCCGATGATGCCGCCACGCGCGTGGGGTGGCGGACCGCTCGTGCGCGAGCCCTCGCGCTGCTAGGCAGGATCGACGAGGCGGACGTGCTCGCCCGCCACGCGCTCCGGCTGGCCGAGCAGACCGACTCAGCCGAGCTGCGGGCCGAAGCGTTGCTCGACCTGGCTCAGGTGCTCGCCGCGGCCGGGCGCCCCAACGAAGCGGCCCCATTCGTGAAGCGCTCGATCCGGCTGTTCGACCGCAAGGGCTCGGCCGTCGGGGCGGGGAAGGCCCGGGCGGTGCTCGAGACGCTCGCGGGGATACCCGGTGGAGCCCGGGAGGGATCGGTTCCCTCCGAAGAAGGCTCATGAAGCGCGCCTTGCGCCCCGCTCCCCTCACTCGGTAGGCTCGCGTCCACCCCCGAGCCCGAGGAGCTCAGATGGCTGGTCGCGCGCATCAACCCGTGCGGATCGCTGTGGCCCTGCTCGTGGTCGCGAGCATCCTCAGCTCGGTTCCGGCGGCGGCCGGTTCCAGCGTCCGATTGAAGGTGATGACCTTCAACATCTTCTACGGGGGAGACGAGATCGACCTCGAGCAGAACCACTGGTGCGTCGACGCGGCCGGGTGTCCCGAGACGATGGAACAGGTGATCGCCGCGATCCGCGCGTCGGACGCCGACGTCGTCGGGATGCAGGAGGGGACGGCGAACGGCTGCGTGATCGCCGATCGCCTCGGCTGGTACTGCTCCGAGCGGCTGCAGGTCATCTCCCGCTACCGGTTGATCGACCCGCCGGGCGCAGACGGCGTCTACGTGTACGCAGAGGTCGAGCCCGGGCGCGTGGTCGCGATAGCCAACGTCCACCTACCCGCGGAGCCGTACGGACCCTACTACCCCCGCGAGGGCTGGACGCTCGAGCAGATCCTGGAGCTCGAGATCACGACCCGGCTGCCGTGGATCCGTTCGCACCTCCGTGCCCTGCCCAAGCTCGCCGCGGCCGGCATCCCCACGTTCATGACGGGGGACTTCAACTCGCCGTCGCACCTCGACTGGACAGTGGAAGTCGCCGCTGTCAGACCCGACGTCGTTATCTACCCGGTCGAGTGGCCGGTCTCAAAGGTACTCGCCGACGCCGGGTTGCGCGACTCCTACCGCGAGGCCTACCCCGACCCGGTGGCCAAGCCCGGATTCACCTGGACGCCGGGCTCGCTCGAGGAGATCCCCGACGAGGTCCACGACCGGATTGACTGGGTCCTCGCCGACGGACCCTCGACGACACTCGACAGCCAGATCGTCGGCGAGCCGGGGAACGCCGACACCGACATCGTCGTCGACCCCTACCCTACGGATCACCGCGGAGTTGTGTCGACCTTCCGGGTGATCCCGGGAGTGCCCGAGCTCTTCGCTGCTGTCGACGAGCGGCGCGTGTTCGGGGGGGACAAGCTCGTCGTCCGATTCCACGGGGAGGGTGATCCGGTCGAGCGGATCGCCGTCGTCCCAGCGGGCGAAGGCGTCGGAAGAGCCGTGGCGTCTCGTTCCACCGGCAGTGCGGTCGACGGGGCGGTCAACTTCGCGACCGGCGAGTGGGCTCCCGGAGACTACGAGGCGATCCTGGTCCGCAGGGATCACGTGAGGTCGCGCTCGCCGTTCTGGCTATACGCGCCCGGGACACCTGCCCAGGTGTCGACGAACCGCCGCGTCTACGAACGCGACGAGCCGATCAGGGTCTCGTGGGCTGCGGCTCCCGGGTACAAGTGGGACTGGATCGGCGTCTACAAGCCGGGCGACGGCCCCACGAAACGTGCGGCGGGCTGCAACGCCGGTTACTGCGGCAACGGGCACTATCTCCTGTACGAGTACACCGGCGCCTCGATCGAGGACTCCACCCGGTTCGACGCGTACTCCGCGCCCGGCTACGTCTCTTGGCCTCTCCGACGGGGTTGGTACGAGATCCGGCTGCTGATGGACGACGGCTACCGGCTCGTGGCGATCTCACTGCCGTTCAAGGTGATCGCGGTCCGCTAGATCGCGCTCGGGAGCTCGGGCTCCCGTCGCAGCACCGCGGGTGTGCACTCCTCGCGCCGAGCCCCTTTAGACCCGAGCGGTCGCGGCGCGGCGCGCCTCGATCACCGCCTGCATCCCGATGAGCACATCGTCGGGGAGTGACGGGACGGAGTGGTTGGCCCACACATCGAAGACCTTGTCTCGCGCGCGCTGCCGCAGCGTCTTGGCGCCGGCCGTCTCCCACTGGAGACGGCCCTCCCATGAGAGGATCTTCGGAAGCCAGAGTTCGCGGAAGTGCGCCAGCGTGTGGTCGGCACCGAGGAAGGTGTTGCCCGGACCGACCGAGCGGATCACGTCGAACGCGATCGTCTCGTCGCTAACCTCGATCGGCTCCACGGCCTTGCGGGTCATCCCCGCGAGCTCGTCGCTGATCACGAGAAGCTCGGGCGAGAAGAGCAACCCACCCTCGACGCACCCCGCGTCGAAGACCATGTCTATCGCGCCGAGCACTGAGCCGAAGCCGTAATAACCGGCCTCGAGCGCGGCCTGCTCGTCGGCGTCCTTGGCATCTCCCCCGAAGCTCATGCCGACGGTCGGCAGCCCCCAGCGTCGGCAGAGCTGGCCCATCACGACCATGAAGCGCAGGCCGTCGGGTCCCCCCGCCGTGACGCTCCCGCTGCGCATGTCCATGAGGAAAGGAACCGTGCCGCTGACGAAAGGCACGCCGGGCCGACGGAGCTGCGCGAGCACAAGCCCCATCAGGGTCTCGGCGGCCGAGATCACCGCCGTCCCGGCGATCGTGCTCGGCCCGGTCGCCCCGACCTGAGGCGCGGCCTGACAGCAGACCGGGAGCCCTCGATCGGCCGACACCAGCAGCTTGTCGACGGTCTCGGGGTTGAACAGCAGGGGCGAGACCGAGTTCAGGTACGGAACCACGAACGGCCTCTCGCGCAGAGCCTCCGCGCCGCCGGCGACCAGCTCCGCCATGTCGTAGATGTCCGAGAGCTCAGAACCGCCGGCGATCAACACCATGAGCGGCTTCGTCGTGTTCGTCACCATCTCGAAGAACTCGCTCTGGTTAACGATCGGAAGCGGCAGCTCATCGGAGGGGCGAGGCACACCGGGCGTCGCCACGAAATCGATGTTCGGCAGCGCGTCGGCCAGTAGCGTCGACTCGGCCGTCGCCCGGAGCGAGAACTCCTCGACCTCGAGAGTGCGCGGGTTCAGGTAGTTGAGGTTGGTGACGCCGGCGCCGACGTACACGTTGCCCTCACCGAGTCGCATGGCGGGTTCCCCGGCTCGATCGAAGATCGTGAAGCGCGAGGGCGCAGACTCGAGGGCTCTCTCCACGAGCTCCGGAGGGATCTTCACGAGGTCCTCGCCCTCGAGGGTCCCGCCGGCGTCGAGGAGGACCGAGCGCCCCTCCTCGCTCATGATCCGCGCCCCCACCTCCGAGAGCACTCGGAGCGCGGCGTCGTGGAGCCGGTCGAGGTCGTCGTCGGTGCACAGCCGAAGCGTGGCTCGTTCCATGCGCACATCCTCGTGCCTGGAACACCTCCTCGGCAACTCGCCGCCGCCGGACGCTACTCTTGCCCGCCGTGAACGAAAACACGCCGGCCATCCGCGCCGTCGCCGGTAGCGGCGTCGCGTTCGAGGTCGTTCGGACCGAGCGCCCGAGCAGCGCCGAGGAGAGCGCCGCGCTCCAGGGGATCGAGCTCGCCCAGCTGCTGCGAACGATCGTGATCCGCCGCGGCGAGGGCGACTACCTGTTCGTGCTGGTTCCCGGGGGGCGCCAGATCGACTGGCCGAAGCTTCGGGCGCACCTCGGGGTGAGCCGCCTCTCGCTCCCAGACGCGGAGGAGGCCAAGGCGGCGACCGGGTACGAGCGCGGCGCCATCACCCCCTTCGGAGCGTCTCCCCTTCGGCCCGTGATCGCAGACGCGAGCATCAGGAACCTGGACCGTGTGGCGATCGGCGGCGGCGCGAGGGGTGTGAACGTGCATCTTTCGGCCGCGGACCTGGTCGCGGTTCTCAAGGCCGAGGTTGCCGACGTTACCAAGCCCGACCGCCCGGGCTGAGGTCGCTGCATGCCCACCCAACACTGATCTAGGGTTGTCGGCAGGCCGCGAGATCCCCCGGCCGAGGAGGAGAATCCGATATGCCCGTCCGTCACACGCCCTACCACCAGGAGTTCGTCGAGCTCGGCGCGGAGATGGTCGACCGCATCGGCTTCGAGTGCGCGTTCAGGTTCACGAGTATCGAGGAGGAGCACCTGGCCACGCGGAACGCCGTCGGCTTCTACGACGTGTACCGACAGGGCCCGATCGACATCAAGGGACCCGACGCCGAGGCGCTGCTCCAGAAGGTCACCGTCCGCGACGTCGCCCGGAGGCTGACCGACGGCGGCGTGCTCTACACGTCGCTCTGCAACCAGGCCGGAGGCATGATCGACGACCTCACCGTCTACCGCCTCTCGCCCGAGCAGTTCTGGGTCGTAGCCACACCGGCCCGCGCCGATGTCGTGGAGGCGTGGCTCCGCGAGCAGGGTCGCGGGATGCGCGTCTACGTCACGAACTCGATCTCGGGAACGGCCTACCTTTCGATCCAAGGCCCGCGGTCGCGCGAGCTGCTGGCCGGGCTGTGCGACGCGGATCTCTCAAGCGACGCGCTCCCTTACTTCCGGTTCGTGTGGGCCAGCGTTACGGAGGTGCCATCGATGGTGTCGAGGACCGGCTACTCGGGCGAGCTCGGCTACGAGCTGTACTACGCGCGGGACTGGGCGCATCACGTGTGGGCGTCGGTGTTCGCCGCGGGAAACGAGCTCGGCGCGCGGCCGTGTGGCCTCGGCGCCCTGAGGAGCGTGAGGATCGAGAAGAAGTACCCCCTCTACGGCCTCGATCTCGATGAGAGCACAAGCCCGCTCGAGGCCTCACTCGGCTGGACGGTGGATCTGGACAAAGGCCCCTTCGTCGGTCGCGAGGCGCTGGCGAAGCAAACGGAGGAGCGTCCCTCTCGCCGGCTCGTCGGGATCGCGCTGGAGGGAACGGACTTCGTCCCGGCGCCCGGAGACGGGGTCGAGGCCGGAAGCGAGCCGGCCGGCACCGTAACCTCGGGAGACCGCGGCCACTTGGTCGGGCGGAGCCTCGCGATGGCGTACCTCAGCCCTGAGGTAGAGCACGGCGCCCGGGTCATCATCCGGTCGGCGGAGACGAACGCAGAGCACCCGGGCGTGGTGAGCACGGTGCCGTTCCACGACCCCGAGGGCGTCCGGCTCCGGGCGTAGCTTCCCAACCCCTTACACTGCGCCCGTGGCGCGGTCGATTCGCGTAGGTATCCAGCTTCCGGAGGTCGAGCGCGACGTGCGCTGGCCGGAGTACGCGGCGATGGCCAGGGCCGCCGAGGCCGCCGGGTTCGACTCGATCTGGCTGGGCGACCACCTGCTGTACCGAGGCGACGGGCGGTCCGAGCGCGGCCCATGGGACTCCTGGACCTTCCTGGCCGCGCTCGCCGGCGTCACGGAGCGCGTGCGTCTAGGCCCATTGGTCGCCTGCGCTGCCTTCCATCCACCCGGTCTGCTCGCCCGGATGGCCGCCTCGGTCGACGAGCTGTCCGGCGGGCGTCTGGTGCTTGGTCTCGGCGCCGGGTGGAACGAGACGGAGTTCCGCGCCTTCGGGATCCCCTTCGACCACCGAGCCTCGCGCTTCGAGGAGGCCTTCGAGATCATCCGCCGGCTGCTAGCCGGTGAGCGCGTCACGCTCCACGGCCGCTTCTGGGATGTCGACGACGCCGTCCTGCTCCCGCGCCCCGCGAGCCGGCCAGCGCTGATGGTGGGGAGCACGGGCCGCCGGGTCCTGTCCGTGGCCCTCTCCCACGTCGATGCCTGGAACACCTGGTACGACGACTACGGGAATACGCCGGCGGGGTTCGCGGCGCTCAACACTAAGGTCAGCGAGGCGGCGGAGCGCGCCGGGCGCGCCCCCGACGAGATCACGCGCAGCGCGTGCGTCCTGGTGGTCCTGGACCGAGCCACCGGCGAGCGACCCCTGCAGGACGGCGTCCCGCCGCTGCAAGGAACCATTGAGCGGATCGCGGCCGGTCTCCGCGAGATGGCGGAGGCCGGCGCCGACGAGGCGATCCTGGTGGTCAGCCCGATCAACGAACGCTCGATCTCAGCGCTTGCGGAGGCCCTGGCCCTCCTCGATACCTGAGCCCCACCGCACGACGTCCGGGGAGCCTACCGTCCCTTGGCGCTCCTCTTGGCCTTCTTCTCCTGCCGCTTCTGCTTGAGGTCCTTGCTGGCGGCCTTCTTGCTGCTCTTGCTCCCGCCTTTGTCCTTGCTAGCCATCGGTGCCCTCCCGCCTTGCGCGTCCCGGCATGTCCCCCGCCAATACTGGCGTCAACCAGCGGCTCGAGCAAGCGCCTCACCGACTTGTTCGCCGGCGGGGGATCACGTGCCGGGGATGAAGACCTTCAGCAGCTGGCCTCCGTCGTCCCTCGCCGAGTTGATCTCGAGGTCAGGTCCAGGAACGCGCATTAGCTGGTCGTGCGCCTGCACGTCGAGCAGCCACCATCCCGGCCCGAAGAACTCGCTCGCGTCGACGACGCCGCTCGACTCCCACGCGCCGACTCCCTCGGCGTCGATGATGTCCTGCGACGGGTCGGTCCGGGCGACCGGGGCGAGCGACCCATCCGAAAGGTCGTACACCAGCACGCGGTTGTAGCCGGACTTCTTCCAGTTGCGATCCTCCTGGATGACGAGCGCCTCGTGGGAGATGCCGAGGTTGTCCGGGCTGAAGATGTCGTCGCCGTCGGCGGCGTCGAGCACGACCGACAGGCTCGCGCTCGTCGGGCGGTCTGGGTCGACCTCCAGCTTGTACACGCGCCCGTGCGTGACCTCCTGGTTCGCCACGCCCGTTTCGGAGAAGTAGATCGTGCCCGCCTCGTCGGGGTCGTCGGTCTGGTCCTCGATGCGAGAGAAGTCCCACGCCCCCTTCCGCTGCGCGGTGCGTTCGAGCGTCTCGGAGTCGAAGTTCGCCCTGTCGGGCATCCGAACGAAGTGCCCCGGGATCGAATCGCCCTTGTCGATGTCGTTGCCGGAGGGGTTCCCGTCGGGGACCGAGTCCTCCGGCACCCAAACCCGCAGCGAGCCCTGCCCCCGGATCGCCGCGGTGAACCGAGCGGCGGTGTACGCCCACAGCTGCGACGGCTCGCCGAAGCCGTCTTCGGATAGACCGAGGAACGCGCGGTCGAGCCGCTTCACCGGCACGACGTTCTCGTGGGAGAAGTGACCGAACTGAGGCGTCTCCCGCCAGTTACCGGTGGCCGCGTTAAGCGCGATGGAGGAGCCGTTCCTTGGGCTCTTGATCGACTCCTCACCGGTGAAGTACCAGGGAACGCCGCCGAGGATCTCCAGCGTGCTCGAGCAGAACCACTGGAAGCCCTCGGTCCCGTCGATGACGTAGCTCGCCGCCTGGATGCGCCCGCGACGATCGAGCGTCATGTGCGAGACGCGTGCGTCGGACGCGTCGTATCGGCTGTTGGTCTCGTGGTTCATGAACAGCTGGAGGGAGCCCGGCCCGGTCTCGTACCAGCCGAGCCCGTCCGGGGTGCCCGACATCTGATAGCCACCCTCCATGCCGCCGATGATGTCCCCGGTGGTGATCAGCGGCTTGATGCGCACCCCGTCCGCTAGCGCCACCAGGTAGGGACGCTCGTCGGTGAGGAACCCGGGCGCCTCGGCACGTACGATCTGTGTTGCTGCACCGGCGGTGGACGCACCCAACATCGCGGTGGCGACGACCAGGGCTTCGAGGGAAAGGAGCGGCACGAGCCTGCGACGGAGCATCGGGGGACCCCCTTCTCGGCCTATGGGCGCGATCTTCGAGGTAAGGAGCGTAGTTCCCCGTCCTGCGACAGGTCAAACCGAGGCGGGGCTACGGATGCGTTCCGCGAACCGCAGCTCGAGGTTCCGAGGATTCGACGAAGAGGGCACGTAGGCTCACCCGACTAGTGGTTAACAGGAGGTGAGCCTCGCGCCCGAGGTGAGTGTAGTGGTGGAGCTGCGGGTGGCGGTGGATCACGGGGTCGAGCCCCTCGGCTTCGAGCAGCAGGTGGCTGCGGAGGGCAGGCGGGCAACCAAGGAGCTCTACCTCCAGGCGCTGCGGGCCCTCTATCAGATCGCCACCGACGCCGCGGTCGGTGCCCGCCAGCGCCTGGAGGAACGCTGGGTGGCCACCACCTTCGGCCGCGTTCGGATCTGGCGCTACCGGGTGAAGGACGCGGGCGCAAGCTTCCATCCACTCGATCAGACCCTTGGCCTGTCCCAAGGCGAAGCCTCCCCGGCCTTGCGGGAGGCCGTATGCGAGCTTGCCACCCGCGTCCCCTACCGCCAGGTGGCCGAGATCAGCACCCGGCTCACGGGCGAGCCAGTCAGCCACCAGAGCGCCTGGAGGATCCTGCAGCAAGAAGGAGCGAGGGTCCGCACATGAAGAAGGACGACTCGTCGCCTCGGTGTTCGAGCTCGGGGAGGCGCCCGAGGATACGGGGCTCTCACCCGAGCTCGTGGTCGTGGAGGCCGACGGCACCTTCCTCGCCGCTCAGAAAGAGGAAGGCGACCGCTTCGAGGTCAAGACTGGCGTGTTCTATACGGGCAAGGACCGCGCCGGCGGGAGGCGGCACCGCCGCTGGAAGCTCCTCAACAAGGGCTGCTACGCACGACCGCAGACGCCGACGCGTTCGGCAGGGGGCTTGCCGCCCGCGGGTTCCACTGGATCGGCCTGCACCGGGCGCGGCAGGTGCTGTGCGTGCACGACGGGCTGGATGAGTACGGCCAGACGTTCTCGGACTGGTTCCCCCACGCCCCCCATCACCAGATCGATCACTTCCACGTCGCCGAGCGAATCTGGCAGGTCTCGGGGGCCGACGCCACGATCTTCGAGAACCTGAAGCTCCGCCGCTCCCGGCGCCTGAGCCTGAGCTCGCCCGCGACGCGGCCCGCTACCTCGAGGGCGTCTCCCGCGACCTTCACGGTGTGGACCGACTGCCGCGACGGATCCGCCGAGGACGGATGCGCGTGGTGGGCTCCGGCGTGGTCGAGAAGCACCAGGACCTACTCGTGAAGCGACGGATGAAGGGCCGTGGGATGCGCTGGACCCGTCGAGGTGCAGACAACCTGCTCGCCCTGCAGGCCCGCAGGTTCTGCGATCGGTGGCCGACTGGTTGGGGGGTGATCTCGGGCTAAGATCGAACGGCACGGCAGCACCGCGGGTCGCTCCGGCCTTCGGTGCCCGTCCCCTCGGAGGACCGAGGGGCAGGAGGTCAGGGTGAGCCGATCGTCGACTCCCCGGACTCAGCTGCGGAAGTTGGAACGCTTAGCGGGGCTACGGGCGGCGCAAGGAGACGACCATGTTCGCCACCTTCGTGGCCAACACTGTCTCTCCGGGCTGGAGGTTCTCGGGAACGCCCTCCGGGCCCAGCCGGGCCTGATCCACCGACCGGTCCCGGTAGGCGATGCTCACATCCTGGTAGGTCACCCCGTGTAGGTCGAAGGGCTTGACCTCCAGAACCACGACCTCCTCTTCGCCCAGCACGAGTACAACCTACCCTGCGACGGCGAGCAGACATTCGCGTCGCGACCGCCAGGATGGAAGAAGACGTGTAAGGCCGTGGCCGGACCGACCCTCAGGACGGTGTGAGAACCGCGATGTCAGCCGCTGTTGCGGCCTCGGCCAGCCTCGCGTCGTAGGTGACCAAACCGGCGATGTCCCGGCGAAGGAGCAGAGCAGTCGCAAGGTGGATGGCGTCCAAGGTTCGGAGATCCGGAGGCTGCAGATCCGCGCCTCGTCCGAGGATGTCGGCATCGATCGGGACCAGGGCGATCCTTTCGAGAACTGCGGCTGCACGGCTCACACGGCCTGAGGTGACCCCAGCCCGCATGAGCGCCCGCATGACCTCGACCCGAGCCAATGCGCTCGAGATCGCGTGGGGATCCGATCGCAGCGCCTCGACGAGGCCCGCCGTTTCCGGCTCGGGCGCCACGAGCTTGACGATCGCCGAGGAGTCGAGATAGAGCATGGCTAGAGACGCTCGGCCCGCTCCTCGAGCAGGGCTTCGCTGAGGCGCGTGGAGATCCGTCCCCTCGGAGGAAGGAGGGCCATCAGATCCTCCTCCGGTCGCACGACTCGCCCAGACGCCAAGAGTTGCTCGAGCGGACTGAACGGCTGCGGAAGAGGCGCCAAGACCGCGACCGCCCTTCCACGATCGGTCACTTCGAGGGTCTCTCCGCGCACGACTCGGCGCAGGTACTTGCTCAGATTTTGCCGAAGCTCCCGAACTCCCACCGTCGACCTTTCTTCCCTCATGTAGCACATGGTAGCACATTGGCCAGTCCGAGCCGCCCTTCCACCTTCACGTCGCTAGACTTCTCGCTTGGAGCCTTCGGCCCCTCGGGCCTCGTAGCTCGGGCCTCGCCCTCGGGCCCTCGGCCCTCGT
>Ga0209341_10005320_pt1 | contig 11691 bp, 14 predicted proteins | sample RifCSP13_2_FD_184020 | JGI IMG/M metagenome (GOLD analysis project Ga0209341, IMG submission 184020) | Soil microbial communities from Rifle, Colorado - Rifle CSP2_sed 13_2 (SPAdes) (version 2) | ecosystem: Environmental > Terrestrial > Deep subsurface > Rock core/Sediment | place: Rifle...
GTCCAGGGAGCGGGTCGCCGACCCGTCAGCGCGACCTCCGCCGGCAGCGCGCGCGCCTCGGCGTGCTGTGCGATGAACTTCGTGACCCCTTCGGCGTACGCCTCGAGCGCGACCCCGAGGTCGCCAGCGGGCAGTGCATCCAGGAGGACCAGGGACGGCCCTTGCCGCATCGCCTCCATCTGCGCGAAGCGGTCCTGCGCCGTGACGTAGCCCTGGAGGAAGAAGAGGTCGTGCAGGTCGCCGGCCTCGATGCGCGGGATCCCGAACGCGTCTCGCGTCACCTCCGCCCGCTGATGCAGGCCGAGCAGGCGGTAGTAGCCGTCGATGGTGGGAAGCGGGCGGCGCGCGAGCAGCCCCTGGTACGTGCCGACGGTCAGCGCGAGCAGGATGGCGCCCACGGCCAGCGCCGTCAGGACGCGCCGGCGCATCAGGCGGGCTCGTCCACAAGGACCGCGATGAGCGACCCGCTCTCCACCTTCGTGCCCGGCGCGGGCCCCAGGCGCTGGACCTTGCCGCGCGCCGGTGCGCGCAGCTCGTTCTCCATCTTCATGGCTTCCAGCGTCGCGATCGGCGCGCCGGCGTCGACGACGTCGCCCACGGCGACGTGCACCGCCTTCAGCAGGCCCGGCATCGGCGCGCGCAGCTCGTGCCGCCCCGCGACGGTGCGCCCGCGGTCGCGGCGGGCCGCGAGCGTGCGCTCGTCCGACACCGCGACGGTCACCGTGACGCCGTCCACGAGAGCGCGCGGCGGATCGCCCGCCAGGAGCACGACCTCGTGCGCGCCACCCTCGACGACCACGGACCAGTGCCGCGTCCCCGCCAGCGGGCGGGCGTCGTACGCGACCACGCGGTCGTCCACGGCGAGCCGCCCCTCCGCGCTCGTCTCGACGCGCATCCGGCGCCCGGCGACCTCGACCTCGTATCTCACCGGACGCGCTCCCTCGGCTCCGGCAGCTCGCGGAGCGCGGCCTCCCGCGCCACCGCGGTCCAGGCGCTCGCCTGGGCCGGTCGCGGCCGCGCGCGCTCGCCACGGGCGCGCTCAGCGAGCACGAGGGCGATGGCCACCGCGGTCGCCGCGCCGTCGCCGATCTCCGGGTCGCGGATCGGCCAGGCGCGCTCCACATACGCCGTGTCGTACCGGCCCGCGACGAACTCGGGCTCGGCCAGGACGCGGGCATGGAACGGCAGCGTCGTCGGCAGGCCGGTGATGACCGTCTCGGCGAGCGCCCGGCGCATGCGCGCGAGCGCCTGCGCGCGGTCCTCGCCGAACGCGATGAGCTTCGCCAGGAGCGGGTCGTACTCGTTCGGCACCCAGATGCCTGGCTCGAGCGCCGAGTCCACGCGTATGCCAGGGCCGGCCGGCAGCCGCACCACGTCCACGCGGCCGCCCGCCGGAAGGAATCCGCGGAACGCGTCCTCGGCGGTGATGCGGCATTCGATCGCCGCGCCGAGCGGGGCGATCTCGCCCTGGCGGAACGGGAGCGGCTCGCCGGCCGCGATGCGCAGCTGGAGGGCGACGAGATCGAGCCCGGTCACCGCCTCGGTCACCGGGTGCTCCACCTGGAGCCGCGTGTTGACCTCGAGGAAGATGAAGGACCCGTCCGGCGCGACGAGGAACTCGCACGTGCCCGCGCTCCGGTAGCCCGCCGCCCGCGCGATGCGCACCGCGGCGTCGCCGAGGCGCTCCCGCAGCTCGGCGCCGACGGAGGGGCCGGGCGTCTCCTCGATGAGCTTCTGGTGGCGCCGCTGCACGCTGCAGTCGCGCTCCCCGAGCCAGACCACGCCCCCGTGCTCGTCCGCCATGAGCTGCATCTCTACGTGCCGGCCGTGCTCGATGAAGCGTTCCACCAGCAGCCCTGCGTCGCCGAATGCGGTGCGCGCCTCTCCGGTCGCCCCGCGCCATGCGCCTGGGAGCTCGGACGGGGACCGTACGACGCGCATGCCCTTCCCGCCGCCGCCCGCCGCGGGCTTGAGGAGCACGGGGTAGCCGATGCGCTCGGCCGCGTGGCGCACCTCGACCTCGTCCTGGACCGGTTCCGCCGTGCCGGCGGCGACGGGCACGCCGACGCGCTCGGCGATCCGGCGCGCTTCCGTCTTGGAGCCGAGCGCGCGCTGCACGGCGGCCGGCGGCCCGACGAAGACTAGCTCCGCGTCCGCGACCGCCTGGGCGAACGCCGCGTTCTCCGCGAGGAAGCCGTACCCGGGATGGACCGCGTCGGCGCCGCTGCGCTGCGCGACCTCGACGATGCGGTCGATCCGCAGGTAGGAGTCGGCGGGCGACGCGCCGCCGATCGGATACGCCTCGTCCGCGAGCCGCACGTGGAGCGCCTCGCGGTCGACGTCGCTGAAGACGGCGACGGTGCTGATCCCCAGGTCGCGGCAGGTGCGCACGATCCGGACGGCGATCTCGCCGCGGTTGGCGATGAGGACCTTGCGGATCGGCGTGCTCAGAGGTCCTGGGGCCCGATCACGATGCCGAAGCGCTCGGTCCCGCGCCGGAGGCGCTCATCGACGGTGACCAGCCTGCACTCGAGCAGGATCGCCAGCGCGATGTACTCGGCGTCATACGTCTTCGCCCAGCCGAGCTGGTCCGCTATCTCCCACGCCTTCACCGAGAGTCGCGGGTGTGTCCGCGCTGCGATCGGAGCGCCGTCCAGGTTGGTAAGTGCCGCGAGCGCCCGCTCCGGGTCGAGATCCTTGCGCCAGAGGGCCTCGTGCAGCGAGGAACGTACCTCCGACCAGAGGAGCGGCGGCGCTACAAGCTCCTGGGCACGGTAGGTGGAGAATGTCGTGTCCGCGAGGCATGCGTTCGAGGCGGCGCTGGCGTCGATGACGAGCGTCAGTGGCCTCGCCGCGAACGGTGGATCCATGCGACGACGTTCGGCATCGGTTCGCCCCAGAACGTCCGCCGGAGCCCCTTCGGCAGCGGCAGCATCTTCGGCTCTTCGACGAACGCGTCGAGGTCCGCTTCCTCGATGACGTGCTGAGTGCCGATCTTCCGAGCGCGCAGGCGGCCCGCCCGGATCCAGCGACGGACGGTTTCCGGGTCGCGACGGACGCGCCTCGCCGCCTCGGGGACGGTCAGCATAGTTGCATACTACTACATCGGCAAAGAGAGTCGGCATCCCTGCGCCAAAGGCGGTCTTGTGCGAGGGCGCGAGCGGGTTCGGTCGCGACCGACGATCCCTGGCCCGGGAGCGGCGAACGCGGAGACCTGCCCTACAGATCGTATATACTTCTTGGATGGACGAACGTCCCATCATGTGGGACGCTGCCAACCGCAAGCATCTCGGCGAGGACCATCCCGAGCGAGGGATCGCACTCAAGGAAGTCGAGGAGGTCCTCAGCGATCCAGATCGCGTCGAGGTCTACCTGGCCGAGCGGCAGGCATACCAAGTGGTAGGGAGGACGACCGCCGCACGTTGGCTGGTCGTGATCTGGATCGACCAGCCGGGAGGTCGTTACCCGGTCCATGCGAGGGCGGCGTCCAAACGGATCATCAGGAGGTTGGCGTGATGAAGGCCAAGGCGAGTCGGAGACCGTTCTCGGATCCATTCGACGACTTGACCGATGAAGAGTTCGAGAGCGAGGTATTGGAGGCCTTGGGCAAGGGCACAACAAAGATCTCGCTGCGCGTACCGACCGACCTTCTTGGCCGCACCAGGCAGGCGGCGGAACGGCGCGGCGTTCCCTATCAGTCGCTCATCAAGGTCCTGATCGACCAAGGCGTCCGGCGCCTCGAGCGCGCCCCGGCCCGAGGCCCCCGGCGCCATCGGTAGCTGCGTCGCCTGCGCTGCGCGACGGACGGCGGTCTACCAGGATCCGGACGGGAACACGGTTTTCCTGACCGAAGCCCCGCGATGACGTTCGGCGCGTGAACGGGCGCGTAGGCGACGTCGGGGGACGCTCCCGTACGACACCCGAGCGCGGTCTTACAGCGGGATGTTCCCGTGCTTCTTGCGGGGGTTCGAGTCGCGCTTGCCCTCGAGGGCGCGCAGTCCGGCGATGAGGCGAGGACGCGTCTCGTGCGGTTCGATGATGTCGTCGATGTAGCCGCGCGAGGCCGCGACGTACGGATCCGCGAAGCGCTCCACGTACGCGCGCACGAGCTCGGCGCGCTTGGCGTCCTTGTCCGCCGCGGCCGCGAGCTCGTCCCGGTAGAGGATGTTCACCGCGCCCTCGGGGCCCATGACCGCGATCTCCGCGCTGGGCCACGCGAGGTTGAGGTCGCCGCGGATGTGCTTGCTCGACATGACGTCGTAGGCGCCGCCGTAGGCCTTGCGCGTGATGACGGTGAGCTTGGGGACGGTCGCCTCGGCGTATGCGTACAGGAGCTTCGCGCCGTTGCGGATGATCCCGCCGTGCTCCTGGGCGGTGCCCGGGAGGAATCCGGGAACGTCGACGAGTGTGACGAGCGGGACGTTGAAGGCGTCGCAGAAGCGGACGAAGCGCGCCGCCTTCGTGGAGGCGTCAATGTCGAGGACGCCCGCGAGGACCATCGGCTGCTGCGCGACGATCCCGACCGTGCGGCCGTCGAGGCGGGCGAACGCGCAAACGATGTTCTGCGCCCAGCGCTCGTGGACCTCCAGCAGCTGGCCGTCGTCGACGATCCGGCGGATCACGTCCTTCATGTCGTAGGGCTTGGCGCTGGACGTCGGGACGATGCGGTCGAGCTCCTCGTCCTGGCGGTCGACGGGGTCCTCCGTCGGGACGACGGGCGGGCTGTCCACGTTGTTCGAAGGCAGGTAGCCGACGAGCCGGCGCAGCAGGAGCAGGCACTGGACCTCGTCGTCCGTCTCGAAGTGCGCGACGCCGCTCTTGGTGGCGTGAACGTCGGCGCCGCCGAGCTGGTCGAACGTGACGTCCTCGTGCGTCACCGCCTTAACGACGTCGGGTCCCGTGACGAACATGTGCGAGGTGTCGCGCACCATCACGACGACGTCGGTGATGGCGGGCGAATACACGGCACCGCCGGCGCAGGGGCCCATGATCGCGGAGAGCTGCGGCACGACGCCGGACGCCAGGACGTTGCGCAGGAACACGTCGGCGTAGCCCGCCAGGGACACCACGCCCTCCTGGATCCGGGCGCCTCCTGAGTCGTTGAGCCCGATGATCGGGGCGCCGTTCCGCACGGCGAGGTCCATGACCTTCACGATCTTCGCGGCGTGCGCCTCGGCCAGGGAGCCGCCGAACACCGTGAAGTCCTGCGCGAAGACGTACACGAGGCGACCGTCGATCCGGCCGAAGCCGATGACGACGCCGTCGCCGACGACGCGGTCCTCATCCGGCACGAGCTCGGTCTGCCGTGCCATCACGAACCGATCGAGCTCGGTGAAGCTGCCCTCGTCGAGAAGCAGGTCCAGCCGCTCGCGCGCGGTCATCTTGCCCTTGGCGTGCTGCTGCTCGATCCTGCGGTCGCCGCCGCCGGCGAGCGCCTTGGCCCGCATCTCCTCGAGCCGATCGCGCGGCGACGCGGAGCGCTTGCTTGTCATCCGGGGCGAGAATAGGAGTTCGCTCGAGCGGGGATCCGGCCCAGTCGGAGCCCAAGGGGGAGGAAAGAAGTGCCAAGCCACCTGAAGGAGCTGCGCGTCTCCATGGAGGACAAGCCAGGAGCCATCGCGAAGCTGGCGAGCGCGCTCGGTAAGGCGAGCGTGAACATCGAGTCGATCTCCGCCGCGACCTCGGGCGGGAGCGGCGACATCAGGATCCTGGTGGCCGACACCGCGGCAGCGCGGAAGGCGCTCGAGGCCGCCGGCATCAAGGTCGCGGGCGAGCGCGAGATGGCCTTCGTCGACCTCGAAGACCGGCCGGGCAGCCTGGCCGCGGCCGCCGAGAAGCTGGCGGCCCAGCAGATCAACGTCGACTCGATCTACGTGGTCGCCGCGGCCGGCGGGAAGAAGCAGCTCGCCATCGGCACCTCGGACGCGGCCAAGGCCCGGAGCGCGATCCGCTGACCGAGGACAGCCCGGCCGGGAACCAAGCGGGCGACCCCAGCGTCAGTGAGTGGCAGCACTCACAACGACCTGGAGGTCACCATGCTCACCACGTTCCAGAAGGCGCTGCTGGCGACGCTCGCCGGCTCCGCCCTCCTCCTCGCCCTGGTCCTCGCCGTCCGGACCCCGGCGGTCGCGGCGACCGGCGGCACCGGCGGCTTCAGCCCGTTCGGCGCGCTGGCGTCGCAGATCGCGCCATCGAACGGCGGCATCGCGCCGGGGATCGTCACCACCGGCGACGCGACGGTCTTCGTCGAGCCGGATCTCGCCACCATCTCCGTCGGGGCCACGGTCCAGGCGGACACGGCCGGCAACGCTCAGGCGCAGCTGGCGGACAAGGTCGCCAAGATCCTCGCCGCGGCCAAGGCGTTCGGCATACCCGACAGCGACGTCGAGACGTCGAGCTACAGCATCCAGCCCAACTACGTGTACCAGGAGCGCGAGGCTCCTCGCATCAGCGGGTACCAGGCCCAGCAGCTGGTCACGGTCACGCTGCGTGACATCAGCCGGGCCGGGGCCGCGCTCGACGCCCTCGTGCGCGACACGGGCGCGACGAACGCGAACATCGGGTTCTCGCTGGACGACGCCAAGGCCGCGCAGGCCGAGGCGCGCAAGCTCGCCATCGAGGACGCGCGCGCCAAGGCGCAGGCCATGGCCGGCGCCGCGGGCGTCGGGCTGGGACGGGTCATCGCCATCAGCGACCAGTCGGTCGGGATCCCGTTCAAGGGACGCATGGAGCTGCAGGTCGGCGCCGCGGCCGACACGCAGATCCCGGTCGGGGACCTCCAGATCGCGGTCCAGGTCCTCATGCAGTTCGAGATCCCCTAGTCGCAGCGTCGACACGGCTCGCATCGCAAGGAGCGCGCGGCGATCGCCGCGCGCTCTTCTACTCCGCGAGGAGCTCGTCGACCGCGGCATAAGGATCGACCTCGCGCCGCGCGACCCGCTCGACCACGCGCTCGAGGCGATCGCGGCCGATGCGGTCCGCCAGCCGGCGCACCAGCGCCTCGCGCAGGACCGCCTCGACCTCGGCCCGCGCCGCTCCGGCCCGGCGGCGGTCGTGCTCGCCGCTCTCGGCGGCCCAGGCCCGATGGCGCGAGATGGCGCCAACGAGGTCTTGCAGACCCTCGCCGGTGGTGGCCGAGGTGCGGACGATGGGCGGCTTCCAGGGGGTCCGGCCCTTCCCGAGCGTGAGCATCTGCGCCAGGTCGCGCGCCGCATCGTCCGCGCCGGGCCGGTCCGCCTTGTTCACCACGAGCACGTCGGCGATCTCGAGCACGCCCGCCTTGATGGCCTGGATGTCGTCTCCGAGGCCCGGCACCATGACGAGCACGACGGTGTCGGCGACGCGCACGACGTCCACCTCCTCCTGCCCCACCCCGACCGTCTCGACGATCACGACGGCGGTGCCGAGCGCGTCGAGGACGGTCACGACCCGAGCGGTCGTGCGGGAGAGCCCGCCAGCATGCCCGCGGCTGGCCATGCTCCGGATGAACACGCCGTCGTCGAGCGCGCGCTGCTGCATGCGCACGCGGTCCCCGAGGATCGCCCCTCCGGTGAACGGGCTGGATGGGTCGACCGCGACTACCGCGACCCGCGACCCGTCCTCCCGGTACGCGCCGACGAGCCGCGAGACGAGCGTGCTCTTCCCGCCGCCCGGCGGCCCGGTGATCCCGATCACGACCGCACGTCCCGCTTGGGCGTAGGTCTCGCGCAGGATCTCCGCAGCTCCGGGCTCCTCGTTCTCGACCACCGAGAGGACCCGGCCGAGGGCGCGGCGGTCTCCGGAGCGCGCCCGCTCGAGCAGGGAGGGCGGGGCCGCCGCGGTCACGCGCTGAGCAGCTCGCGCGCGATGACGACCCGCTGGATCTCGCTCGTGCCCTCGCCGATCTCCATGAGGCGAGCGTCGCGGACCATCCGTTCGACGGGCTGGTCGCGCATGTAGCCGTAGCCGCCGAGGACCTGCAGCGCCGCGTTCGCGGCGCGCGTGCCGGCCTCCGTCGCGTACAGCTTGGCCATCGAAGCCTCGAGGCGGAAGGGCCGGCCGCTGTCAGCGAGCGCGGCCGCCCGGTGCACCAGGAGACGCGCCGCGTCCAGCTCGGTGCGGGCACGCGCGAGCTTCCAGCGGATCATCTGGAAGTCGCTGATAGGCCGCCCGAACTGACGCCGCTCCTTCGCGTACGCCGTGGCGACCTCGATGGCCCCGCGGCCGAGCCCGACGCCGATGGCGCCGATCCCGATCCGGCCGCGGTCCAGCACCTTCTTCACGTCCTCGAAGGCGGTCCCCTCGCCTCCGATGCGGTCGGCCTCCGGCACCTCGCAGCCCTCGAGGAGGACCGGCGCCGTGTCCGACGCGTGCAGGCCCATCTTCCGCTCCGGCCGGCCCGCGCGGATGCCCTTGGCGCTCATCGGGATCCCGAAGGCGCAGAGCTTCCGCTCGGCGCTCGCCGCGATGACGACGGCGAAGCCGGCCAGGTTGGGGTTGGTGATGAACTGCTTCGAGCCGTTCAGGACCCACCCGCCGTCGCGCCGCTCGGCCCGGGTCCGCGCGGCCGCGGCGTCCGATCCCGACCCGGGCTCCGTGAGCGCCCACGCTCCGAGGCGCTGGCCGGAAGCGAGAGGCGGAAGCCAGCGCCGCTTCTGCTCTTCCGAGGCGGCGACGAGAAGGTGGCCGATGCAGAGCGAGTTGTGCGCGGCGACGGTCAGCGCGACGCTGCCGTCGGCGGCCGCGAGCTCCTCCATGACGAGCGCGATCGCCAGTGCATCGAGCCCGGCGCCGCCGTGCTCGGCCGGGACGGCGAGCCCCAGTAGCCCGAGGCGCGCCAGCTCCGGGACGATCTCCGTCGGGAACTTGCCCGCCTCGCTCCACGCGGCCGCGTTCGGGGCGATGCGCTCGCGCGCGAACGCGCGGACGGCATCGCGCACGAGTAGCTGGTCCTCGCGGTAGCGAAGGTCCAGCTATAGCCCCAGCCGCTTGCCGAATTCCTGGGCCTCCGGCATCTCGCGCGCGAGCGAGTCCGCGATGGCGTCGTCGCTCTTCACGAGCGCCTCGTCTGCCGCATAGGTGAGCTTTCGCGCGGCGAGGATCCGCTGATGCTGCTCGCTTCCGAGCGACATGAATGCCTTCATCCGCTCTCGCGTGAGGCGGCGGCGCTCGGGCTCAGGCAGCTGCGAAAGCTCACGCATCTGCGGCAGGAGCGCTCCCGCCCGCGCAACGTCGGTCGGGATGGCCGCGAGCAACGCGAACCGCTGCTTCCACCATTCGAGCACCTCCGCGTCGCTCTTGCCTTTCACGCTCGTCAGCCCCGCGTCGACGGGGCGATCCTCGACCTTCGCCATTCCTGGACCTCCTTGCCGTCTAGGGCGCCACCGGCGTCCCGCGACGCTCGGCCACCGCGCCGCGCACGTAGGTGACGATCTCCTCGAGCGAAGAGCCCGGCTGGAACACGCGCTCGACACCGTGCCCCCGCAGGAACGCGACGTCGTCCTCGGGGATGATCCCGCCGCCGAAGAGCAGCACGTCGTCCATCCCTCGCTCCGTCATGAGCTCGCGGATCCGCGGGAAGATGAAGTTGTGCGCTCCCGAGAGGAGCGACACGCCCACGGCGTCGGCGTCCTCCTGCGCGGCCGTCTCGACGACCTGCTCGGGCGTCTGGTGCACCCCCGTGTAGATCACTTCCATGCCCGCGTCTCGCAGCGCGCGTGCCACGACCTTCGCGCCGCGATCGTGGCCATCGAGGCCCGCCTTGGCCACGACCACGCGGATCGGCCGCTTCACGGCTGGAACTCCCCGCCGTGCTCCTCCCAGTGGAGGATCGTGCGCACCGACACCATGAGGGCGATCCGCGGGTTTCGGGCCTCGTCGGCGCTGAGCCCGAGGACCGCCTCGCGCATGCGGCGGTACGAGGTGTCGAGCTCGTCGAGCATCGCCTCCGGCCCGACGAGCGCGCGGCTCGCGACGGAGCGGGCGTTGTATTCGTCGATCTCCCGCTGCGACGCGATCGGCTTGTGGGTCCCCGCGCGGATGGCCTCGATCCGCCGCGGGACGTCCTCGAGCCAGCCGACGACGTGGGCCACCAGGTCCTTGTACGTCCAGCCGATGGAGGTGCGCTCGCCAAGGCCGGCGCGGCCCAGGTGCCGCACGCGCTCGCGGAAGCGCCGCCAGTCCATGTCGATGCGCGCCGCGAGCGCCTCGCCGGTCGCGGGCACGACCACGGCGAGCTCGGCCTCGTGCTCCGGATAGTGGCCGAAGGAGTCGCCCTCGACGACGGCGTAGGCAAAGCTGCGGCCTTCCTCGACGTGCGCCGAGACCTGCTCGTCGCTCAGCGCTGCAACGACCTCGCGGAGCCGGGCGAAGCTGCCGTCCAGCTTGGTGAAAAGCACGTGCCGGTCGTCACGCAGGCTCGCCGCCCCGATGGCGGCGTTGAAGCGGTCCATGTCCCACTCGCCTAGGAGCGCCTCGCGGTCCTCGGCCGCCAGGCCGAGCGCCTTGAACAGCGCATCCGTCGCGTCGCGATCGGCGTCGGCCGGCTCGGTCTGGCCGGTGGCGCGGAAGTCCCGGAGGCGGCGCGCCGCCAGCTCGTGCCACGCGGCCACGTGCCCGAGCATCTGGCGGTAGGTCCAGCCCGAGGACGTCTTCTCGTCGAGCTGCTCGTCGGTGAGCGTCCCGGCGGCGATCCGGAAGGCCGGCCAGGCGGCGGTCATACGCGCTACCAGCTCCTTAGAAGTAGCCGGGATCGTGGTAGAGGCCATATACCTCCTTCAGGACCGCGACCTGCTCGCCCACGCTGGCGTACGCCCGCGCGCACTCCAGGAACGCCGGCATGAGCTCGCCATGCTCCGTGGCCGCGGCGCGCAGCGCATCGAGCGAGGCGCGCCAGCGGCCCGCGTCGCGCTTCCGGCGCACCTCGACCAGCCGCTCCACCTGCCGGCGCTCCACCTCGGGGTCGATGCGCAGCACCGGGATGGGCGCCTCCTCGGCCGTCGCGTAGGCGTTCACGCCGACGACGATCTTCTCGCGCTCCTCGACCTGCTGCTGGAAGTGGAAGGAGGCCTCGGTGATCTCGCGCTGCGGATAGCCGCGCTCGACGGCCTCGACCATCCCGCCCATGGCCTCGATCTCCTCGAGGTAGCGCTGGAAGCCTCGCTCCATCTCCGTGGTGAGGTGCTCCAGGTAGTACGAGCCGCCCAGGGGGTCGACCGTGTCGGCCACGCCCGTCTCGTGCGCGATGATCTGCTGCGTCCGAAGCGCGAGGGTCACGGCTTCCTCGGTCGGGAGGGCGTAGGTCTCGTCCAGCGAGTTGGTGTGGAGCGACTGGGTCCCCCCGAGCACCGCGGCGAGCCCCTGCAGCGCCACGCGGACCACGTTGTTGTACGGCTGCTGCGCGGTGAGCGAGACGCCCGCGGTCTGGGCGTGCGTGCGCAGCATGAGCGCGCGCTCGTTCTTGGGGTGATAGCGGCGCTCGATCTCGCGGGCCCAGATGCGTCGGGCCGCGCGAAGCTTGGCGATCTCCTCGAAGAAGTCGTTGTGCACGTCGAAGAAGAAGGAGATGCGCGGGACGAACTCGTCGATGTCGAGGCCGGCCTCGACGCCCCAGCGCACGTACTCCAGGCCGTCGATGAGCGTGAAGGCCAGCTCCTGCAGCGCCGTCGCGCCGGCCTCGCGGATGTGGTAGCCGGAGACGCTGATGGGGTTCCA
>Ga0209341_10005323_pt1 | contig 11686 bp, 8 predicted proteins | sample RifCSP13_2_FD_184020 | JGI IMG/M metagenome (GOLD analysis project Ga0209341, IMG submission 184020) | Soil microbial communities from Rifle, Colorado - Rifle CSP2_sed 13_2 (SPAdes) (version 2) | ecosystem: Environmental > Terrestrial > Deep subsurface > Rock core/Sediment | place: Rifle...
CCCTCTATTGGGGGTAAGCCCGCGGGAACGCCCCGAGTGGAGAAATGGATGCTGACGTGTGTGTAGCTACGCAATGAGTCCACGCCGGAAGCCGACCGCTACGGCGTGGGCTCTGCTTCGCGCTTGAAGCTTCGCGAGCAGATGCCTGACGTGTGACTTGACCGTCTCCTCGGACAGGAAGAGACGCTCGCCGATCTCACGGTTGACGAGGCCGTCCGAGACGAGTTGGAGGACCTCGATCTCCCGCGCCGTCGGATCTTGACCGACCTCACGCGTAGACGGTGGTGTGAACGGGATAACCGACCCATGCCGGCTCGAGCTACGCCGCGCAGCGGCCGCCTCGAATCTGCGGCTGTGGTCGCGATAACGGTTCAGTATCTCCTTACGCTCGGCGGCGTCCACGTTTCCGGTATCGGCGCTCGCGCCGTGGCGCTTTAGCGAACGGGTTTCGCTCGAACGGGGGAGACCAGTGCCCGCGCGTAGACTTGACCGGCATGGCTAGATGCGATTACGTAGGGCCCGCACGACGTGAGAAACACTTGATTTCAGCCGCCGAGACCCGCGCGGGTCGACCGACCCCGACTTTTCGGGGGCGGCGGCGTCGTACTTCGTGCAGGCCGTCCATTTCTGCCTGCGCCGCAGGTAGGAGAAAGGGGTTTTACATGAAACGAAGACCACGTGGCTGGCGGTTCGGCGCGATGGCTTCTCTCGTCGCGCTCTCCGTTGTGGCGCTCGGCGCCGGAGCGGGCCAGTCCGCGCTTGGCGGATCGTCCCAGTCTGGAATCCTCGTTAGCGGAACGAGCGACTCCGTCACCAACGTCGACCCGGCGGGGAACTACGACTTCGGCTCGGCGACGCTCGGCTACAACCTGCTCGAGCACTTGTACGACGCGAGGAACGGATCCAAGATCGTGCCGTCGCTCGCCACGAACTGCTCGCCCGCGGGAAACACCAGGACCTGGAGGTGCAGCATCCGCAAGGGCGTCAAGTTCCACGACGGCTCCGACCTCGACTCCGCCGACGTCAAGTTCTCCTTCGACAGGGTCATCAAGATCAACGACCCTTCCGGCATCTCGTCACTGCTCTCGAACCTGAAGAGCGTCAAGACGAACGGCCGCTACGGGGTGACCTTCAACCTCAAGGCTCCGCAGTCGACTTGGCGGTTCATCCTTGCGTCGGGCGCGGGCGGGATTGTCCCGAGCGGTGCCTATCCCGCCAACAAGCTCCAGGCGAACAACCAGCCGCAGTATGGAACCGGCCCATTCAAGCTGACGAAGTACACGCCGGGTCAGCAGGCCGTTTTCGAGCGCTTCGACGACTACTGGGGCCCCAAGGCGAAGAGCGAAGGCCTCATCATGCGTTACTACTCGAAGTCATCGACGATGAAGCTCGCGCTCGAGCGGGGCGAGATCGACATGGCGTTTGCGACGTTCACGCCGACCGAGCTCGGATCGCTTGGCAAGGCGAAGGGCATTCGCGTGTACTCGGGTCAGGGTGCGGTGATCCGCTACCTCGTCATGAACGTCACGCGGGAGCCGTTCAACAACATCGCAGTGCGCAGAGCAGTCGCGTTCATGATGCCGCGACAGGCGATCGCGACCCGGGTCTACCGAGGGACCGTGAAGCCGCTCTACTCGATGCCGCCGGCGGGGTTGCCGGGGCACACCGACGCTTTCGCGACCCTATATGGGCGTGTGCCGAGTCCGGCGAAGGCAAAGAAGGCGCTTCAGGACGCAGGGGTCCAGACACCATTTCCGATCGAGGTCTGGTGGACGCCCACTCACTACGGCGATGCCTCGGCCGACGAGTACGCCGAGATGAAGCGTGGACTCGAGAAGGGCGGGGTGTTCAAGGTAACTCTGAAGTCGACAGAGTGGGCGCAATACAGCGACGCGCTCGGCAACCAGTACAACGCGTTCCAACTGGGCTGGTTCCCGGACTACCCGGACCCCGAGAACTACCTGCTGTCCTTCTACCAGCCGGATAACTTCACAGCGAACGGCTACGAAAACCCGAAGATGACGGCTCTCCTGAAGCAGGAGCAAGCCGCCAACACGGAGGCTAAGCGGCTGTCGGTCATTCGACAGATTCAGGCGCTTGCCGCAAAGGACGTCCCGATCATCCCCTACTGGCAAGGGAACATGATCGCCGTCGGCCGCACCAACGTTCGGGGGATTCCCACTACCCTCGACGCGGCCTTCATCATGCGTTTCTGGAAGGTGTCCAAGTCCTGAGCTCCAAGAGGGGGCGTCGCTCATGCGACGCCCCCTCCACCTCGGCTGCGGCTCGCACGGGCGCGGCGACGACGGCTACGGTTAGGCGTCCATGGGCGGCCAGGGAACTTCACTGAGGCGATACGCGCTCACGCGCCTCGTGCTAGTGATCCCGATGGTCTTCATCCTGCTCACGTTCGTCTTCCTGCTGATGCGGGTGGCGCCCGGAGACCCGATCACCTCCTCGCTGGGAGGGCGCGTGCCGCCGGAGGTAGTCGACGAGATCAAGCACGACCTGGGCTTCGACAAGCCTCTTTACGTCCAGTACGTCGACTACCTCGGGGACATCGCGAGAGGCGACTTCGGCACGACGATCACCGATCGTCGCCAGCTCGGCGAGATCATCAGAGTGAACGGCGCGGCGACGCTCGAGCTGACGTTCTTCGCCATGATCGTCGCCCTCGTCGTCGGCGTCACCTTCGGCCTCATCGCCGGTCGCTTCCGTGACACGTGGCTCGACGTAGGAGGCCGCATGTTCGGAATCGTGATCTACGCGATGCCCGTGTTCTTCATCGGCCTCATGGCACAGCTGTTCTTCGGCTCCTACCTCGGCTGGCTTCCCACGTCAGACCGCGCCAGCCCGATCACGCAGGCGACGCTCGAGACGCACACGAACATCTTCACGATCGACGCGCTCATCGAGCGCGACGGGGACGCGTTCGTCGATGTCGTCAAACACCTGATCCTGCCGGCGGTCACCCTCGGTCTCGTCACGGCCGGCGTCTTCATTCGCCTAATCCGCGTCAACGTGATCAGGACGATGAAGGACGACTACGTCGAGGCCGCCCGCGCGCGGGGCATCGACGAGCGTTCCGTTGTGTACCACCACGCCTTCCGGAACGCGCTCGTCCCCGTCATCACGATCGTGGGGCTGACGGTCGCCTTGCTGCTATCTGGCGCCGTGCTGACGGAGACGACGTTCAACTGGCCCGGGATCGGGCACACGTTGATCCTCTACCTGCAGAACCGCGACTACACGGCAGTTCAGGGGATCATCGTCGTCTTTGCGCTCGTGGTCGTCGCGGCGAGCGTCGTCATCGACTTCGTAAACGCGTACATCGACCCGAGGATCCGGTACTAGTGGCGGTTCCCGTTCCCTCGTCGGTCGAGCCAGCGCAGAGAACGCGTTTGCCGGGTCTGCGGCGGGCACTCGCCCCGATCGCGGACGCTCGCGGCACGACGCGCACGATGCTCTGGCTCGGCGTAGGCATCACCCTTGCCTTCATCCTCATAGCGCTCTTCGCGCCCTTGATCGCCCCCTACGACTTCGACACGTTCCAGGCGAACGGCGAGCGCTTTGACCAACTCGAGGCGCCGTCTACGGACCACTTGATGGGTACGAACGTGCAGTCCACCGACGTCCTCTCGCGAATCATCTGGGGTACGCAGACCGAATTGAAGGTCGTGCTCGTTTCTCTCTTCTTCTCGATCTCGATCGGTGTGCCGTTGGGTCTCTTCGCCGGCTACTTCGGCGGAAAGCTGGACCGGGCGCTCGTGCTGGTGATGGATGCCTTGTTCGTCTTCCCGTTCCTCCTGCTCGCGATCGTGATCGCGTTTCTCCTCGCGGACAAGGTGGGCCAGGGGATTCTGAGCGCTGCGATCGCGATCACCGTCGTGTACATCCCGCTCTACTTCCGTGTCGTTCGAAACCACACGATCAGCATCCGCGAGGAGCCTTTCGTCGAGGCGGCCCGCGCGCTCGGCGCCCGGCCGCTGACGATCATTCGCAAGTACGTTTTCTTCAACGTCGTGCAGAACGTTCCGCCGCTCGCGACGCTGAACGCCGCCGACGCGATTCTCACGCTTGCCGCCCTCGGGTTCCTGGGGTACGGGATCCAGCCGACGGACGGTGCCGAGTGGGGATACGACGTCAACCGTGCCGTGTCGGACGCTGCATCGGGGATTTGGTGGACGGGTCTCTTCCCGGGGCTTGCGATCGTCTTGCTCGTCGTGGGTCTCACGTTGCTCGGCGAAGGTCTTAGCGAGACGATCAACCCCGTCCTCCGTAAACGACCGAAGGCCGAGGCCGATCTCTCGGGATCGGTTGCCGAAGCCGAGACACCTTGACCGCGGACCCCGTCGTCTCCGTGCGCGACCTGCGCGTCTACTACGGCACGCTTCGGGGGACCGTCCGGGCCGTCGACCGTGTCTCGCTCGAGATCGGGGCCGGCCAGGTCCTCGGTCTCGTGGGCGAGTCGGGGTGTGGGAAGTCGACACTCGGCCGCGGAATCCTTGGGCTCCTCCCGGAGGGGGCGGTGTCCGACGGAGAAGTTCTTTACGCCGGCCAGAACCTCGTGAACATGTCCCCCAGGGAGCTCCGGCGTCTTCGTGGGCCCGAGCTCGGGCTCATCTTCCAGGAGCCGATGACGCGGCTGAACCCGCTCATGCGCATCGAGGAACACTTCTCGGAGACGCTGAAGCAGCACGAGCCCAGTCTCGACGACCGCGAGATCCGTCGGCGCTCGCTCGAGACGCTCGGGCGAATGGGGATCCCGCCTACTCGTTTTCGCCAGTACCCCCACGAGTTCTCGGGGGGCATGCGGCAGCGGATCATGATTGCGCTTGCGCTCTTGCTACGTCCGAAGCTCCTGATCGCGGACGAGCCGACCACCTCTCTCGACGTGATCGTCGAGGCGCAGATCCTGAGCATCCTGGCGGACCTCCGGCAGAGCTTCGGAACGGCGCTGCTACTCATCACCCACAACCTCGGAATCGTTGCCGAGGCCTGCGATCGCGTTGCCGTCATGTACGCCGGCCAGATCGTCGAAGAGGGGACAGCACGAGAAGTGTTCAGCGAGCCCGCACACCCGTACACCCGAGAGCTCCTCCGCTCGACGATCTCGCTCGACACGAAGGAGCTCCACTCCATTCCCGGAGCTCCGCCGAGCCTGATCGAACCCCCGCGTGGCTGCCGCTTCCACCCACGCTGCCCGGATGCGATGCAGGTATGCGCTGTCAATCCGCCGGTCGAGCAGGAGCTCGATCGCGACCGGAGGGTCCTCTGCTGGCTGCACGGTCCGGCCGAGGAGGTACCCGAGGACGGCTGGTCCCCGCTCGAGCGGCAGGAGCTCGCGGTCGCCGAAGAAGCATGACGGCATGACGGCGGTCAACTCAGCGAAGGATGACGTCCTCGTCTCGGTGCGGGGGCTCAAGACCTACTACTCGCTCCGGGGAAGCTTCGGCCAGCGGCTCGTGGGGCGGGAAGCCGGACATGTGAAGGCGGTCGACGACGTCTCGTTCGATCTCTACCGGGGGGAAGTCCTCGGGCTCGTCGGTGAGTCCGGGAGCGGCAAGACGACGCTCGGGCGAACCCTGCTGGGGCTCGTGCCCGCAACCGAGGGCAGCGTGAGCTTCGAGGGCGCGGACATCACGCGCATGTCCGAACGGGAGCTCCGCGTGCTTCGCAGAAGCATGCAGATCGTCTTTCAAGACCCTCACGCCTCGCTCAACCCGGCGATGACGATCGAGCAGTCCGTTGGGCACCCACTGACGATTCATCGGATCGCTCGTGGCCGTGAGCTTCGGCAGCGCGTCGCGGAAGCGCTCGAGACGGTTGGTCTCGCCCCGGCGGAGCAGTTCCTCGAGAAGTACCCCTCCGATCTCTCGGGGGGGCAGAAGCAGCGGGCAGTGATCGCGCGCGCGATCATCCTCAACCCACTGCTCCTCGTCGCCGACGAGCCCGTCTCGATGCTCGACATGAGCGTCCGAGCCAAGATCCTCGAGCTCATGCTCTATCTCAAGCATGAGTTCGGCTTCACATACCTCTACATCACGCACGACCTTGCGACAGCGAAGTTCTTCTGTGACCGCATCGCAATTCTCTACCTGGGACGGATCGTCGAGATGGGGCCCTCGGCAGCGATCTACGAGGATCCGAAGCACCCGTACACGAAGGCACTCCTCAAGGCGATTCCCGAGCCAGACCCTCTTCGCAGCGTTCCCCGAGATCTTCCGCGGGGCGAAGTGCCGGACGCCGCTCGTCCACCGCTCGGGTGCTCGTTTCATCCCCGTTGCTCAGCCGCCTTCGAGGTGTGCGGTTGGGAGAGCCGCGATCTGCGCGACCTCCTCGAGATTCGCTGGGCGCGGATGGCTGCGGCGGAGTACGAGGCCGAGCGCGCGACGATTGGCGACATCGCCGCGCTCGATCAACCAGCGACGAGCTTCCGCGTCGCGGCCGGCAACGGGCGCCCGGGGAGTGAGGTCCTCGCTCTCCTCGAGACGATTCGCGGCGAGATGCCTGACGAGCCGTTCTGGAAGGGCGTTCGCGCCTTGACTGCTGCGGATGGCTACGCGGAGGTGGAGCTCTTTCCGCCCGTCGTGCCGCGCTTGCTTCCTCTTGGCCGCGCGCACGTGGAGTGTCACCTCTACGACGCCGAGGCCCTTCGGGAGGCCGATGCCCGCCAGGCTGCGAGGCTGTAGCGAAGGAGAAAGGGCTGCGCGAAGGACCCCTTTCTCGTTCGTGGTGCGGCCAGACCGCGGAGACCAGGTCAGGCCGCGAGGCCTGCCAGATCCCGAAGAGCTTCGAGGCGCTTGAGCGCCTGGCCTTCGAGCTGACGGACGCGCTCACGCGTCAGGTCGAGCTCGTGACCGATCGCCTCGAGCGTCCACGGCTCTCCCTCGAATCCGAACCGCAGCTCGAGGATCCGCCGCTCGCGCTCGGGAAGTGCGTCGAGCGCACGCCGGATGCTCTGGCGGCGGAGCGACTCCTCGGCCTCGTCGAACGGGTCGGCTGCCTCTCGGTCGGCGAAGAGGTCTCCGAGCTCACCCTCGTCGTCTGCGCCGACCGTCTGGTTCAGCGAGACCGACGCATGCGCGGCTCCGAGCGCTTCGTCGACGTGCTGGATCGGCAGCCCGGTGGCCTCGGCGAGCTCCTGCTTCGTGGCCTCACGCCCAAGCTCGACCTCGAGCCGACGGGCGGCTCGGGAGAGCTTCTGCTGGCGCTCGACCACATGCACGGGCACTCGGATCGTTCGCGCATGATTCGCCACGGCGCGCTGCACCGACTGGCGGATCCACCACGTCGCGTAGGTCGAGAACTTGAAGCCGCGACGCCAGTCGAACTTCTCGACCGCGCGGTTCAGGCCCAGCGTTCCCTCCTGGATGAGATCGAGGAACGGGACGCCGAGACCGCGGTAGCCCTTCGCGATGGAGACGACGAGCCGAAGGTTCGACTCGATCATCACGCGCTTCGCGACGGGGTCACCGCGCTCGATCCGCTTGGCGAGCGAGACCTCCTCGGCGGCGGTCAGCAGCTTGTGGCGGCCGACGTCGGCCAGGAAGAGCTGGAGGCTGTCGGCTGCGCCTGACACTGCGCCGGCCTCGTACTGCTTGGCGGCAGCGGCTTCCTTCTCGGCGTCGACGTCGGGCTGCGTGATCTCGATGTTGTGCGCCTCGAGCTCGCGCTGGAGCAGCTCGGCGTCTTCCTCGCCGATATCGTGCTCGAGCACGAACGCCTCGAGCTCGGGCGCCTCGAGCTGGCCCCCGTGCTCCTCGGCGCGCTCGATCAGAGCCTTTACATGCTCCGACTCGAACAGTTCGATGAGCTGGTTCTGCGTCAAGTTCGTGTTTCAGTCCTTTCGAGCTTCTTCAAGGGGGAGTGACAAACTTACGGAGTCTACGGCGACTTTTTGTCTCGTTCCAGCATGATCTACTCGGCACTGTGTGCCACAAGCTCGTAACGTTCACACCCTTCTCTCGTATTCCGCCTCACGAGCCCAAGCGGTTCACGGCGCAAACGCACGGAGCCCGTAGGCCCATTTCCTACCTGAGACGTTCTCCGGCCCAGGCAAGTTAGATCATGACCGCTCGAGCGGACGGCGAAAACCCCCCTCGCACAGGCTTTACGCGCTCTTAGCGCGTCTTTCCGCGAGGAGCTCGCTCGCGCGTTCGAGGGTGACGCCGTCCGGAGTGTCCCCACGGCGAAGACTCGCGTTCGTCTCGCCGTCGGTCACGTATGGCCCGAACCGCCCGTCGCGGACGACGATCGGGCGTCCACTGGCCGGATCGGCGCCCAGTTCTTTGAGCGGACCGCGCGCGGCGCCCTTTCCGCCTCGTCGTCGCGGTGGTTGCGCGAACAGTGCGAGCGCTTGCTCGAGAGTTACTGAGAAGAGCTGCTCTTCCGTTTCCAGCGAGCGCGACTCGGCCCCCTTCTTCACATAGGGGCCATAGCGGCCGTTCTGGGCCGTCACCTCGTCGCCGTCGATCTCGCCGACGACGCGTGGAAGCGAGAGGAGCCTGAGCGCGTCGTCGAGAGAGACGGACCCGGGTGACATCGTCGCGAACAGGGAGGCCGTCCTCGGTTTCGTGTCCGCATCCTCGGGCAGCGTCTCCGTGACATACGGGCCATACCGTCCGGTCCGAACGACCAGCTCGTGACCGCTGTCGGGATCGAGGCCGAGCGAGCGGCTGTCCGGCTGCGAGAGAAGCTCCTCGACCTTCGTCGTCGTCAGCTCGTCCGGTGCGACATCGACCGGCAGGCTTGCGCGCTGTTCCCCGCGCTCGAGGTACGGCCCGTAGCGGCCCACGCGCACGACGGCTTCGCTCCCCGGAATCGCGATGGAGTTCACAGCGCGGGCGTCGATCTCGTCGAGGTGGTCGGTAACGAGGTGGTGGAGCCCAGGGTCGTCGCCGTTGCCGAAGTAGAACTTCGTGAGCCAGTCGACTCGCTCTTCTCCACCTGAGGCGATGCGATCGAGGTCGTCCTCCATCCGCGCCGTGAAGTCGAAGTCGACGAGCTGCTGGAAGTGGCGCTCGAGCAGGTTGACAACCGCGAACGCCACGAACGTCGGAACAAGTGCTGTGCCTCTCTTGAAGACGTAGCCGCGGTCGACGATCGTCGAGAGGATAGCGGCGTACGTCGATGGGCGGCCGATGCCTCGGTCCTCGAGTGCTTTGACGAGGGTCGGTTCCGTGTAGCGGGCAGGAGGAACCGTCGCGTGCCCGTCCGGCTCGAGCTCCACCACCGAGATCTCCTGTCCGACGGTGAGCTGCGGGAGGACGCGCTCTTCGTCGTCGTCGGCGGGCTCGTCGCGACCGGGCTCGTACGCCTCGAGGAAACCGCGGAATGTGATCACCGTTCCCGAAGCGCCGAACTCCGCGTCCTCACCCTTCGAGCTGCTGGCCGCGATTCGCAGCGACACGGTCTGACCACGGGCGTCCTCCATCTGCGACGCAAGCGTCCGTTTCCAGACGAGGTCGTAGAGCGCGTACTCGTCGCGCCCGAGCTGCCCTTGCACCTCCTTCGGAGTTCGAAACTCGTCGCCGGCCGGCCGGATCGCCTCGTGCGCCTCCTGGGCATTCGCGACCGTGCGCCCGTAGCGGCGCGGCTTCTCGGGCACGAACTCGTCACCGAAGAGATCGCGAACCTGCCTCCGCGCGGCTTCCAGCGCGGACTCGGAGAGCGTCGTCGAGTCCGTGCGCATGTACGTGATGTACCCGGACTCGTAGAGGCGCTGGGCGACGCGCATCGTCGTCTGCGCCGAGAAACGCAGCTTGCGACTTGCTTCTTGCTGCAGCGTCGCCGTCCTGAAGGGCGCGGCCGGCTTGCGACGATAGGGCCGCTCCTCGACCGAGCGGACGACGAAACTCGCGCCTTCGAGGCGGGCGGCCAGTGATCGCGCGCCTTCCTCGTCGAGCCGGACGACTCCTTCGCCACTCAAGTCTCCCGAGGACGCGAAGTCACGCCCTTGCGCGACGCGGGCGCCATCGAGAGCGACAAGCCGTGCCTCGAATGCTCCGGGGTCGAGCGTCGTCAGGAGGTCCCAGTACTCCGCTGACGTGAATGCCATGCGCTCGCGCTCGCGCTCGACGACGAGGCGCGTGGCGACCGACTGCACGCGGCCAGCCGACAGTCCGCGAGTGACCTTCTTCCAGAGGACGGGCGACACCTCGTAGCCGTAGAGCCGGTCGAGTATCCGGCGCGTCTCCTGCGCATCGACGAGGCGCTTGTCGATGCTCCTGGTCTCCTCGAGCGCTCGCGCGATCGCGTCCTTCGTGATCTCGTGGAAGACCATGCGTCGAACTGGAACCTTGGGCTTCAGCACCTCGACGAGGTGCCACGCGATCGCTTCGCCCTCTCGATCCTCGTCCGTTGCGAGCAGGAGCTCGTCGGAAGTGGAGAGGAGCTTTCGGAGCTCGGTGACGATCTTCTTCTTGCCGGGATCGACGACGTAGTACGGCTCGAACCCCTCAGAGACGTCCACGCCGAGCGCGCCGAACCGCTTTCGTTGGGCCTCGGGAACGTCAGACGCGCGATCGGGCAGGTCGCGAATGTGTCCCACACTGGACTCGACGGCGTAATCGCTGCCCAGGAAGCCCGCGATGGTCCGTGCCTTGGCAGGAGACTCGACGATGACGAGGCGCTTCGGCATGGCGCAACACCTTAGCGCCGGGATCAGGCGCCGCAATCCGGCGATACTCCTGTGCGTGGCCCGACCGCATCGTCCGAGCTGGTTCTACTACGTCGTTGCGGCGCTCAGCTGGCCGGTGCTGAAGACGGTGTTTCGCCATCGCGCGACCGGCGTCGGAAACGTCCCGCGGGACGGCGGCTACGTCATCGCCGCGAATCACTGGTCGAACTTCGACCCGTGGCCGCTCGCCCTCGCGTTCTTTCCGCGCCGCTTCTTTCGCTTCATGGCAAAGGCTGAGCTCTTCTGGTTTCCGCTCAGCGCGGTGATCACAGCCGGAGGTGGCTTCAAGGTGCGTCGCGGGGAGCGGGACGAGGAGGCCATGAACACGGCGCTCGAGCTCGCCCGCGACGGCCACGTGGTGGTGATGTTCCCGGAAGGTACGAGGAGGCGGAAAGGGCTGCGCAAGAGGTACGAGGCGCGGTGGCATACGGGCGCCGCTCGCATCGCGCTCGAAGCTGGCGTCCCGCTCGTTCCAGCGGGGATCTCGGGGACGAATCGCCTCGCCCGTCTCGGGCCGCTCCGTGTGGCCTTCGGCCCGCCGATCGAGCTGGGCGACCTCGCGGGTCTTCCTGCCTCCGACGCCGCGCAGGTTGCAACCGATCGCTTGCAGGAGGCAATCACCGAGCTGGAGCGTTCGCTCGCTTGAAGCCTCTGCTCGTGATGGACGGCGATTCGTTCGCCCACCGCGCGTACCACGCACTGCCCAAGACGATGCGTCGACGCGACGGAGGTCCGGGGAACGCCCTCATCGGGTTCGCGAACATGCTGCTTCGCCTGTGGCAGGAGGAGCGGCCGCGGACGATCCTCGTCGCCTGGGACACGCTCGATGTCCCGACGTACCGGCACGACGCACTCGAGAGCTATCAGTCCGGCCGCACGTTCGACGCAGAGCTGCTCGAGCAGCTCGACCTGTTGCCCGCACTCGTCACGTCAGCGGGTTTCGCGTGTGCGAAGAACGCGGGTTACGAGGCAGACGACTTCCTTGCCGCGGCTGTCACTCGCGAA
>Ga0209341_10005325_pt1 | contig 11684 bp, 9 predicted proteins | sample RifCSP13_2_FD_184020 | JGI IMG/M metagenome (GOLD analysis project Ga0209341, IMG submission 184020) | Soil microbial communities from Rifle, Colorado - Rifle CSP2_sed 13_2 (SPAdes) (version 2) | ecosystem: Environmental > Terrestrial > Deep subsurface > Rock core/Sediment | place: Rifle...
GGCTGCCGCCAGTCTGATCAAGGATCGTGAGCTCGAAAGCGTTTGCCAGGAGCTGCTCACCATCCTACCCCGCTACATCCATCCCGCGATCACCGTTGCTCAGTTTATGTCCGGCGGCCCACAGCTGCTCTCTCCCGAGACGCCAGTCGAGGAGGCCGCCCAGCGCATGTTACGCTACGGCTACGAAGGATATCCAGTTGTGCAAGAAGGAAAGGTAGTCGGTTTACTCAACCGCCGCGCCGTAGACCGCGCTCTCGCCCACAAGCTCAAATTGACAGCCGCCAGCTTGATGGAAGCCGGAGAGGTCAGCGTGCGTCCCGAAGACTCGATCGAACATCTGCAACGTGTGATGACCGAAACCGGCTGGGGGCAGGTGCCAGTCGTGCACGCTGAGACCGGGCAAATTGTCGGCATCGTCACCCGCACCGATCTGCTTAAGACTCTGGCGAGTGCGCAGCGCATACCCGGCCGGCAGAACCTAGCTGACCGGCTGGAAAATGCCTTGCCAGCTGCCCGCTTATCTCTGCTTAAAGCGATCGCTCGCGCCGCCCACGATCGGCACTCTGCCCTTTTTATCGTCGGTGGGTTTGTGCGCGACCTGCTGCTCGATCGCCCCAGCCAGGACTTCGACCTGGTCGTCGAAGGGGATGCCATCGAACTGGCCCGCGGCTTGGCAGGCCTGTATGGTGGACGTGTCACGAGTCACTCCCGCTTTGGCACTGCAAAATGGCATATCGCCGGGATCCGTCCTGACCTGGTTGAAACACTTAAAAAGGTTAGTGAAACCCAATTCGCAAACGGCAAATCCCAACGGGCAACGTTTAATTTCAATATCACCGACCTTCCTGAGTTTGTGGATCTGATCACCGCCCGCACCGAATTCTATACCCACCCCACCGCGCTGCCGACAGTCGAACGCGGCAGCATCAAGCTCGACCTGCACCGCCGCGACTTCACCATCAACACCCTGGCATTGCGGCTCGATGGCTATCACTACGGCGAACTCCACGATTACTGGGGCGGGTTGAACGATCTCCGCAGCGGCTTCGTGCGCGCCTTACACTCCTTGTCTTTTATCGATGATCCTACCCGCATGCTGCGAGCGGTTCGATTCGAACAACGTTTCGCTTTCCAGATCGAGGAACGCACATTGGAGTTGATCCAGGAAGCTCGCTCTCTCCTGGAGCGTGTCTCCGGCGACCGTATCCGCCACGAACTCGACCACATTTTGCAGGAAGACCGAGCTTGCCTTATCCTGGCGCGGTTACACGATCTGGACTTATTGACTGCTATCCATCCCGACCTGGTTTGGGATGATTGGCTCGCAGTGCATATTCAGAATCTGACACAAGCTAAACCTGGACCAGAATGGGATTTAAAAGATGAGAATGGGACTTGGCTAACACCAAGCCTGACATACATCCTGTGGCTGATCCGCCTGCCCACCGCCCGCGCCCACAGTTTGATCTCCCGCCTGAAGCTCTCGCGTACCCTGGGTGAGGTGGGACTTGCCGCTCGCCGGCTGTGGCGCGACATGCCTTCTTTAGCGGAAGTCACCCCGAGCCAGGTCGTAACCCGGTTGGAGAGCCTACCGCCACTGGCGTTGTATGCTAACTACCTGGCATGTGCAGACCCCTTCTTGAAGCAAGTCTTACTGGATTACGTCACCCGTTGGCGGAATGTCTCGCCCACCATCGATGGAAACATTCTTCGCGCCCGCGGTCTGCCGCCTGGTCCACGCTATCGCCAGATCCTGGCGACCTTGCGCGCCGCCTGGCTTGACGGTAAAATCGAAACCGTAGAACAGGAGACAGCTTTATTGGAGGAGATCATAAAAACACAAGGGATAAGGGATTAGAGAAGAATACACTAACCACCTTATTCCCTTATCCCTTTTTCCCTTTCCCCAATGGTTACTTTCCCCTTGCTTTATCAGACTCACATCCGCCTAGCCACCCGGGAGGATTTGTCCGCCCTGGAGTGGGACGGTGAGTTCACTCACTTTCGGCGCCTGTTTGCCGAGGCTTACCGCTACACAGAAACGGGCGAGGCGGTGATGTGGGTCGCCGAACTGCCTGAAACAGGGATCATCGGTCAGCTTTTCGTCCAAATAGAAAGTTTGAATACCGCCCTGGCAGACGGTCGCACGCGTGCCTACATCTACGGCTTCCGGGTTCGTCCAGCTTATCGAGGGGCAGGGGTGGGAAGCCGTCTGCTGCAGACCGCCGAGGCCGATCTGGCGCGCCGAGGTTTTCGATTGATCTGCCTGAACGTTGCTCGCGTCAACCAGGGCGCCCGCCGCCTGTACGAGCGCTTCGGCTACCGGGTCGTCGCCGCAGAGCCCGGCGTCTGGTCTTACCTGGACGAGCAAGGCCGTCGTCGCCAGGTCAATGAGCCCGCCTGGCGTATGGAAAAAGGACTCTAATTCAACCTTGCACCTCTCCCATTTCTATGTTAAAATCTACGCTGTAGAGGGGTGGTGGCGATATAGGCTTCTCCGAAAAGTGGGAACAACCCACTTTTCTTTACATATAAAGCCTGTTAGCCAGACCCAATGGTGAGCGTTTTATTCATTTGGAGAAATTGCACGCATGAAGAACGAGTTTACTCTGGCATTTAATGAGGTCCTGGAAGAAAAACAGCTTCCCCGGGAAGTGATTATGGAAGCCCTGGAAGCTGCGATGGCCTCCGCCTACCGGCGGGCTGTGAACGCCTCCAACGCCCAGCACGTTGAAGCCAAAATCGATCCAGAGACCGGTAAAGTGAACGTCTATGCCGAGAAAGAAGTGGTGGAAGTTGTTCAAGACTCGCGCACAGAAGTTTCCTTAGACGATGCTTTGATCGTGGACAAAGAGGCCAAACTGGGCGGAATGGTGATCGTCGAAACCACGCCACAAGATTTTGGACGGGTGGCCGCCCAGACCGCCCGGCAAGTCATCCAACAACGCATCCGCGAGGCCGAGCGAGATGCCCAATTGAACTACTTCAACAAGCAGCTTGGCGAAATCGTCAGCGGCGTTGTCCAGGCGATCAGCTCGCAAGCCGTCACCCTGGGATTGGACATGAAGGCGGAAGGTATAATGCCGCGCAACCAACAAATTGGTGGCGAGCGCTTCCGCTTGCATGACCGTGTGCGTGCCTTGCTAGCCGAACTCAAATCCACCCCCCGCGGCCCACAACTCGTGCTTTCGCGCGCTCACCGGAACTTTCTCCGCCGCTTGCTGGAAAACGAAGTGCCTGAAATTTACCACGGCCTGGTAGAGATCCGCTCAATCGCCCGGGAACCGGGACAACGTTCCAAAGTCGCCGTGGCTGCCCTCCAGGCGGGCGTCGATCCAGTGGGGGCCTGCGTCGGCATTCGCGGCGTACGCATCCAGGCTATTGTGCGCGAACTGAACGATGAGAAAATCGACGTAATCGAATGGAACCCGGACCCCGCCGCTTACATTGCCAAGGCCCTCAGCCCCGCGCGAGTAAACGGCGTCTACCTCAACGAACATGCCCGCGGCACCAAAACGGCGACCGTTGTGGTTCCAGAAGACCAACTCAGCCTGGCGATCGGCCGGGACGGGCAGAACGCCCGCCTGGCGGCCAAGCTGACATCCTGGCGGATTGACATTAAGAGCCTACCAGAGGCTACATCCGACGCGTTGCACAAACTAAAGACCGATCCCGAATACGCAATACTGGCCGAAAAAGAAGCCGGCTTGTTCACGCAGGTTGAAACCGTCCTGGCCAAGAAAAGCGAAGGGCGGCCGGTTACTCCCGAAGAATACGCGTTGCTCAGCCAGTTCGTCGATCGCGTCGAACGAGGCATCATCAGCCAGCGTCAAACGGAGAAGAAGGTCGAAAAAGATCGCCGGGATGCGATCATTGCCACCCTCCCTCCCCAGGCATTTGAGATGCAATTGGAAGACCTGAGCTTACCAGAGCGGGTTAATACGCTGCTCAGCGAAGCCGGTTACAACACGGTCGGGGATCTCATGTTGCAGATCCAGTTAGACGCTGACTCCATCCTCGGCTTAAACGGCATTGGGCCAAAAACCATGCAGGAAATCGATGCTGAATTGGCCAAGTTGTCCTTCCCAGAAGCTCCAGTCGAGGTGGAAGGCGAAGTGCTCGCTCCAGAGGAGGTTGAGGCTGTCGAGGAGGAGATTCAACCTGTGATTGAGATCCCGGCTGAGATCGTCATGGCTGAGCCAGCCGAGGCCGAATTAGTCACCGCACCGATCGCTGAGGAAATCCCAGTCGCAGAAGCGGAGGAGCCAGAAATCCTCGAGGCAATCCCGCTGGCCGAAGCAGACGTAGAGCAAGTCTCCGAAGCGGAACCGGTCAGCCCAGCAGAGATAGGAGAGGAGTTGCCCTCTTCCCTGGATGAGCTCTTCACTCTCAAACCAGAGGTGTTCGATGTCAACCTGCTGGAGATAGAGGAAGACGAGGAAGGTGAGGAAGGCGATCGCAAGAAGAAGAAGAAGAAAAAGAAGTACGTTGAGATGGAATATGACCCAGACAAGGACGTCGTCATCGTCAAGCGTAAACGCAAACGCGGCGTTGCTGGCTGGGAAGACGATTGGAATTTATAGGATCCGCAAACCAGAGAGTAGTTTGCGTGCCGAAAAAGTCAAAGAAGCATAAACACGTCCCCCAACGCACATGCGTCGGCTGCCGGGAAGTCCTTTCCAAACGCTCGCTGATCCGCATCGTGCGTTCTCCGCAGGGAATCCGGGTTGACCCGACAGGCAAGATGGCAGGCCGCGGAGCTTATCTACACGACCGGCGTTCTTGCTGGGAACGCGGCCTGAAGGGATCCATCGCCCAGGCGCTAAAGACCGAGCTATCGGCCGACGACCGGGAAAGTTTATCTGCTTTTATGGCCGCATTACCGGAAGAACGATCTGCTCAAGAGACAATCCGGAATGAGCAAAGATAGGGGTGTTCTCCGCAAGAATGCGTTCGGCAAGCGAGTGGAGCGTGCTGAGATGAACCAATAACTCGGCCCGCCTCACTGGCTCATTGGGACGCGAACGACAGATTGCAGGAGGTACCAAATGAGCGAGAACGGGCACAAGATAATTGAATTACCCGCCAGCATCACTGTGCGGGAACTGGCCTTGAGCATTGAAGCCAGCCCCATTGATGTCATTAAAACGCTGATGGCCAATGGGGTCATGGCAAACATTAACCAGCAAATTGACTTTGACACCGCCGCCATCGTAGCTGCTGAAATGGGCTACGAAGCGACGATGGAAACCCCAGAAACGACAACCGAAGAAGAAAGCGGCGAGATTCCGCTCTGGAGGCAGTTAATCGCTGACGAAGATCCGAAAAACCTGGCGGATCGCCCACCGGTTGTCACCATCTTAGGGCATGTTGACCACGGAAAGACCACATTATTAGATGCTATCCGCCACACGAATGTCGCCGGCGGGGAGGTGGGCGGGATCACGCAACATATCGGCGCCTACCAAGTGGAGCATAATGGTCAGATGATCACATTTTTGGATACTCCTGGCCATGCCGCATTCACCGCCATGCGCGCCCGTGGGGCGCAGGGAGCCGATGTCGTGGTCCTGGTCGTCGCCGCTGACGATGGCGTCATGCCCCAGACGCGCGAGGCTGTCGCTCACGCTAAAGCCGCCCATGTGCCGATCGTCGTGGCAATGAACAAGATCGACAAGGCGAATGCAGATCCCGATCGCGTCAGGCAACAGCTGGCAGAGATCGGGCTGGTCCCCGATGATTGGGACGGGGATACGATCGTCGTCCCTATGTCCGCTAAGCGGAATGAAGGCCTGGACGATTTGCTCGAAGCCATTTTGTTAGTCGCCGAAAACAGCGATATCCTTGCCAACCCGGAGGGGCGCGTGATCGGGACGGTCATCGAAGCCGAGATTGACCGCGCCAAGGGCATCCTGGTGACACTCCTGGTGCAAAACGGCACCCTGGGTGTGGGCGATGTGGTCGTCGTGGGCACCGCTTATGGCCGCCTGAAGGCCATGTTCGACCACCTTGGGCACCGGCTGCGAAAAGCTGGCCCGTCAACGCCCGTGGCGGTGATGGGTTTGAACGATGTCCCCCAGGCCGGGGATCTTTTTCAGGTGGTAGTGTCCGATCGCGAAGCGCGTGTGATTGTCGAAGAGCGTAAACTTAAACAGACGCATACCGCAGCCCAGGAGAAGAAAGCGCTCACATTAGAGCAGTTATTCGACCGGTTTAAAGCTGGCGAGGTGCGTGACTTACGCCTGATCGTCAAAGCGGATGTCCAGGGCTCCCTCGAACCGATCATATCCTCGCTGAAGGACATCGGGGCTGGTGAGATCGCCATCAACATTCTACATGCCGAAACCGGTAACATCGGCGAGAACGACGTCATGCTGGCTGCCGCCTCCAAAGCGATTGTGATCGGCTTTAACGTCGGCGCCGATTCGGCCGCTATGCGTCTGGCCGAGGCCGAGGGGGTTTCCATCCGTCTTTATAACATCATTTACCGCTTGACCGAAGATGTGGAAAAAGCCCTCAAGGGTATGCTCGAACCCGAGCTCAAAGAGAACGTGCTCGGGCATGCCGAAGTGCGCCAGATCTTCCGCATCTCAAAAGTGGGCAACATTGCCGGCTGTCGCGTCCTGGACGGTGAGTTGCGTCGCAACAGCCATCTGCGCGTGATGCGCCACGGGCAGGCTGTCTTCACGGGCGACGTGGCTTCCCTCAAGCACCTCCAGGATGATGTGCGCGAAGTGAAAGCCGGCTTCGAGTGCGGGGTAGCCGTGAGAGGCTTTAACGATTTTGAAGCCGGGGATATCCTGGAATGCTATATCATCGAGAAAGTAGCGGTTGCTTAAGCTGGAGATTGGAAGTGGTGTCTAAATTGCGCGTACAGCGCATCGCTGATCGGATGCGGGAAGAACTCTCGGAGATGATGATTAAGGAGGTGCACGATCCGCGTTTGACCGGAATATCGGTCACAGATGTGACTGTGGACAGAGAACTGGCCTACGCAGAGGTGTACGTTTCTGCACTTGAAGGTTCCGAGCGCGCCGAAGATGTTCTGGCTGGGCTTGAGCACGCCGGCGGCTTTCTTCGCCGGGAATTGGCCAACCGCATCGACCTGCGGGTTTTTCCTCGTTTGCGGTTCCATTGGGATCCCACTCCAGAACGGGCCGAGCATATTGAGCAATTGTTAGACATGTTACAGGCCGAATCCTCCTCAAAGCAGAAGGGCGCTCAATCTGCTTCAGACAAGCAGGATAAAGCAGATGGATGAGCAGCTGCTCCAGATTGCCCGAAGGCTGCTGCTGGGTGCCGATCGGTTGCTGGTGGCTTCGCACATTCGACCAGATGGGGATGCGATCGGATCGCTATTAGGATTAGGATTATCTTTACGAGCCGCGGGTAAGGATGTACAAATGGTTTCCGCCGACGGTGTCCCATCGATTTTCCGCCACCTGGCTGGCAGCGAACTGGTATCCACCCGGCCAGAAGGGCATTTTGACTTGATCATCGTGGTCGATTGTTCTGACTTAGACCGGGTTGGGAACGCTCTGAACGGATTTTCAACCCCTGATTTAAACGTCGATCACCACCCGACAAATTTGAACTTTGCCAGGCTCAACCTGGTAGAAACCGAGGCCGTGGCGACGGCGGAGATGCTGGCAGGATATCTGCCGACCTTCGGGTTACCCATCACCCGCCCGGTCGCAGATGCATTGTTATTCGGGATCATCACAGACACTTTAGGCTTTCGCACGCATAATATGACAGCCAGGGCTTTGCGCATCGCCGCCAACTTGATGGAGGCTGGCAGCGATCTATCCAACCTTTATCACCTCGCTTTATTGAAACGCTCCTTCGAGGCTGCCCGTTATTGGGGGGCTGGTCTCTCCGCACTGCAGCGCGAAGGCCGTTTAGCCTGGACCAGTCTCACGCTCGCTGACCGGCGCGCAGTCGGTTACCCTGGTCGCGACGACGCAGACCTGAATAACATTCTCTCCACCGTGGAGGAGGTCGATGTTGTGGTCGTGTTCGTCGAACAGGGAAATGGGCACATTAAAGTCAGCTGGCGTTCACTACCGGGATTTGATGTCTCCCAGGTGGCACTGCGCTTCGGAGGCGGCGGGCACGCCGCTGCAGCCGGCGCCGAATTAGATGGCAGCTTGGAAGAAGTTCAAGCAAAGGTGCTGCCCGCTACGCGCGCTTTGCTTAATCGAAACCAGGAGTTTATCGTTATTGAGAATTGATGATGTCAAAATCGATATACCCAGCGATTTTTCGCATAAATTCTTCTTATTGGGGATGAGGACATGGACACAGACCAAATGAAAAACATTGTATCTGGAGTGTTGGTGGTAGACAAGCCGATTGGCTTGACCTCCCACGACGTCGTCCAGATCATCCGGCGAGGGACCGGGATTCGCAGGGCTGGTCATACCGGCACGCTCGATCCGCGCGCCTCAGGCGTGTTAGTGATCTTGGTCGGGCCGGCAGTCCGCCTGAGTGAATATGTCTCCGCTTCCGATAAACGCTATCAAGCGACGATCCGCTTGGGCAGCTCGACGGATACGTATGACGCGGAAGGCACCGTGACCGGCTCGTCATCGGTGGATCATATTTCCGAGGACAAATTCTTCGATATCTTGCAGACTTTTGTCGGTGAAATCGAACAGGTGCCGCCGCCTTACTCAGCAGTCAAGGTCAAAGGACGCAAAGCCTATGAGATGGCGCGGGAAGGAGAAGAAGTTGACCTTGCACCGCGCATGATCCAGGTCTACAGCCTGGATGTGCTGGAATGGGCGCCCCCGGAAGTGGTCATCGATGTGTATTGCTCGTCCGGCACTTATGTGCGTTCGTTGGCCAACGACCTTGGCAAGTCTCTTGGCACAGGCGCGCATTTGATCGGCTTACGCCGCACCAAGAGCGGGCGGTTTACACTGCGCGATGCGGTCCCTCTGCGCCGCCTCAAAGAAGCCTTCGACGCTGGAGACTGGTATAAGTACCTGATCCCGGCCGCCGATGCCCTTGGAGACTGGCCGATGGTGGAACTAGACGCCGACCAGGTCGAGCTGGTCCGCCACGGGCACCGCATCACCGCCGAATCTGACGCAAAGGGTTGGGCGCGCGCCATCAGCCAGCAAGGCGACCTGGTGGCACTGCTCGAGATCGACGAAGAAACTGGCGAGTGGCAACCCCGCAAAGTCTTTTTCCAGACCTGAGTGTGAATTGAATGCTTTATGCGCCATTTCCTGTCCTTGGAGGGGCTGCAACTTCAAGACACCTGGTTGACGATCGGTACCTTCGATGGCGTCCACCGTGGCCATCAAGAGATTGTGCGGAAACTGGCTACCGGTGCCCACTTGGCTGGCTATCAGGCCGCAGTGCTCACCTTCTTCCCTCATCCCGCGTTGGTGCTTGGCAAACGTAAAGATCCGTTTTACCTGACCACCCCCGACGAGCGCGCTGTGCTGTTAGGCGGACTCGGGGCAGACACCGTCATCACCTTCCCATTCACCCTCCAAACAGCTGCCACCCTGGCCTCCGACTTCATGGCGCTGCTCAAGAAGCATCTCGACTTTCACCATCTTATTGTCGGTTATGATTTCGCCCTGGGAAAAAACCGGCAAGGTGACGTCCCAACTTTGCAAAAGATCGGCGTAGGACTTGGCTATACAGTAGAAGCCATGCCCCCGGTCAAGATCGAAGGAGAGGCAGTCTCTTCCAGCCGTATCCGCTCTGCCCTGGCTGCTGGGGATATGCAGCTGGCCGCGCTCCTTTTAGGCCGGCCTTTTCAATTAAGCGGCAAGGTGGTCTCCGGCGACGGGCGCGGCCGGACGATCGGCATCCCGACCGCCAACCTGAGCCTGTGGGCAGAACGCGCCATCCCCAGGGCCGGGGTGTACGTTTGCCAGGCCGTGGTAAATGGCAAGACCTGGGGCGCGGTTACTAACGTCGGCTTTCGTCCCACCTTCGAGTCCCAGCCAGTCCCCCCACGCGTCGAGACTCACCTGCTCGATTTTGAGGCCGAAATCTACGGGCAAGACATCTCTCTAAATTTCCTCAGCCGTCTGCGTGACGAACAACGCTTCCTAAATGTGGAGGCGCTGGCGGCACAGATTCAACAGGACATCGCCCAAGCCCGCCAGGTGCTTGATCAAATTGAATTGGTATCCGAGTGAGACTCTTCTCCAGGAGGGCCGGTATGCGACAGTATCTCGATCTTCTCCAACATATCCTCGACCATGGCGTCCAAAAAGCCGATCGCACCGGCACCGGGACGATATCGGTCTTCGGCTACCAGACGCGCTATAACCTTCAAGCCGGCTTCCCTCTGCTGACTACCAAGAAGCTGCACCTCAGATCGATCATTTACGAACTGCTCTGGATCTTGAACGGGGACACCAACGTCAAGTACCTGCAAGAACACGGGGTGCGCATCTGGAACGAATGGGCCGGCGAAAACGGCGAGCTGGGGCCGGTTTACGGCGCGCAGTGGCGTTCCTGGAGAGCTGCTGACGGGCGCATCATCGACCAGATCGGGTGGGCGATCGAGCAGATCAAGACCACTCCCCACTCAAGGCGGATCATCGTCAGCGCCTGGAACCCGGCGGAGATCGAGGCCATGGCCTTGCCGCCCTGCCACCTGTTGTTCCAATTCTATGTCGCCAATGGCAGCTTATCCTGCCAGCTGTACCAGCGCTCGGCCGATGTCTTCTTGGGTGTGCCGTTTAACATCGCTTCTTACGCCCTGCTCACCTTGATGTTCGCCCAGGCATGCGGTCTCCAACCGGGTGAATTCGTCCACACCTTCGGGGACGTGCACCTGTATCTTAACCATGTGGAGCAAGCCCAGCTGCAGCTCACTCGCCAGCCCTATCCCCTGCCACAAATGAAGATCAACCCGGCAGTGAAATCGATCTTCGACTTCCAATACGAGGACTTCGAACTGGTCGAATACCAAGCCCACCCCCACATCAAGGCCGACGTCTCGGTATGATTAAACTTGATTTCACCGCCAAGATGCAAAGAGCACAAAGAATTTTCCGAGAATTATCTTTGCGGTCTTAGCGCCTTAGCGTTTATATCCTCGTTCATCAGCGTCCCACCAAAAGAAAATGATCATCTCTATCATCGTCGCCATGGATGAGCAGCGCGGCATCGGTAAGGGGGGCCGCCTGCCCTGGCACCTCTCCGCCGACCTGAAACGCTTTAAGAGCCTGACCATGGGCCACCACTTGATCATGGGGCGGAAAACGTACGAGTCGATCGGCCGGCCGCTCCCTGGGCGGACGATGATCGTTATCACGCGCAACCGCAGCTACGCAGCGGAAGGCTGTCTGATCGCGGCCTCCCTGAAGGCGGCTATAGCCATCGCCGAGAAGCGTGGGGAAACAGAAGCCTTTATCGCCGGAGGCGGCCAGATCTTCGCCCAGGCGCTGGAGTTCGCCGACCGCATTTATCTAACCCTGGTACACACAATCGTTAATGCAGGTGTCTTTTTCCCAGAATATAAACCCAAGGAATGGATCGAGGCAGAGCACGGCTATCATTATGCTGATGAACACAACCAGTTCCCGTTCACTTTCAAAGTGCTCGAGAGGATCAATTTGGAGGCTAGGGCAATCGCGTCTAAATGAAAACCCTTGAATTTGCAGGGCAAAACGACTATCCTCCACGAACCAGAGAGGATAACGATG
>Ga0209341_10005326_pt1 | contig 11683 bp, 9 predicted proteins | sample RifCSP13_2_FD_184020 | JGI IMG/M metagenome (GOLD analysis project Ga0209341, IMG submission 184020) | Soil microbial communities from Rifle, Colorado - Rifle CSP2_sed 13_2 (SPAdes) (version 2) | ecosystem: Environmental > Terrestrial > Deep subsurface > Rock core/Sediment | place: Rifle...
TACTTCGCCCACAAGCGCAACGTGCTCCACGCGCACTGTCGCGAGGTCGGGCGCGATCCATCGAACATCACCCTCTCGTGCGGCATCAACATCATGCTGTGGGGCCGCTCACGCGACGCGGTTGAAGCCGGATTCCACGGGACAGCCTCGCATGGCGCCATTTCGGAGCCGGAGCGCCAGCGCGTCAAATCCACGCTCGCCAGCGCCGTGCAGACGTCGCGTGAGGCCGCCTCGCTGATCGAGCGGTACGTCGCCGAGGGCGCGACGTATGTGACGATCGGCCGGCCCAGCCTCGACGGCCTGCGGCAGTTCGCCGAAGACGTCATCCCCCAGTTCAGGAACGGTAGCGGAGGGGGGCCGCGACCCGTCGAGAAACAATCCCACGCCTGAGGTGGATGCGATGCGAAAGTGGGAACAGGCGATTCCACAGGGGGACCGGGACGTGCACGCCGCGGCGGGATACGGGAAGCCGCTGGGTCTCGGCGAGCGCCCGGCGGTCCTGGTCATCGATGTCAACTACCGGTTTCTGGGGCGGCGCCCCGAACCGATTCTCCGCTCGGTGGCGCTCTGGCCGAAGAGTTCCGGCGAGCGGGGATGGGCCGCGCTGCCGCACATGCAGACGCTGATCGCCGCCGCCCGACCCACAGGCGTTCCGGTGATCTACACCACCGGGCAGCACGGTATTCCGCCCGGGCCGCAGGGCGAAAAGAGCCGCCGGGACGGGGAAGCGCCTCGCGCGCCGGACGAACTGGCCATCGTGGAGGCGGTCGCGCCGGCGCCGGCTGATCTCGTCATCAGCAAACCCAGCGCGAGCGCGTTCTTCGGCACCGGGCTGGTGGCGTATCTGGCGCAGCGCCGCCTGGATACGCTGCTGGTCGCCGGTTGCACCACCAGCGGGTGCGTGCGGGCCACCGTGGTGGACGCGGCAGCTTACGGCCTCAGGGTTGGCGTCGTGGAGGAGTGCGTCTTCGATCGCTTCGAGATCTCCCACACCGTGGCGCTGTTCGATCTCAACGCCAAGTATGCCGACGTGATCACGCTCGCGGATGCCCGGCGGTATCTGGCGGAGCGGAAGGTGGCGGTATGAACGCCGTGGTGGCGCGGTTTGCGGAGGCCGTCGAGCGCACGTATCCGGACGGCATCTCCAAGGTGCGCGCTATTATCGGCGCGCGGACTGATCTGCCGCTCGGTAAAAACGTCGCCAGCCCGGTGCTGTGGTCGTTCGGCGTGGCCACGGTCAACCCGGGCGGAGAGATCGCCCGGCACACGCACCACGAGCGGGAGGAACTCTTCTACATCATTTCAGGCGCGGGGGCGGTGGAGGCAGGCACGGAGACCTTCCCGGCCGACCCCGGGACCGCCATCTGGTTTCCCGTGGGGTGCGAGCACCGTATCTTCAATCCCGGTACGGAGCCCGTCGTAGTGATCTTCGCCGGGATCCTGTCGCCTGGGAGTACGTTCGGGATTTCTGGGCGGAAACGATCCGCATCGGCCAATGAGGAGGAGATTCGATGACAATGCGGTTGCGCGCCTTCGGCCTGATCGTACTAATGGTCGCTGCCGCGGGGTTGGCGGCGGTGACCGATTCGTCGGCGCAGGCGGACGGGCGCCCCGAGTTGCGCATCCGCCTGCAGTTCGCGGCGCCCGGAGGGATTTTTGATCCGGCGAAGTGGCGGTATACGTCCGATTGGTTCGTGTACCCGAGCCTGTTCAACTGGCTGGTGCGGTGGGTGCCGGGAACGGGCGGGAGCCAGCTAGAAGCGGACCTGGCGGAACGGTGGACGGCGAGCCCGGACGGGTTGACGTACACGTTCGTGCTGCGCAAAGGGGTGCAGTTCCACAAGGGGTTCGGAGAGTTGACGGCCGAGGACGTCGTCTTCTCTTTCAGGCGGCAGGTGGGCGATGAGAAGATGTCGTTCGCCCGCGTCTTCGAGCAGGTCGCCAGGATCGACGCGGTCGACCGCTACACGGTCAGGATGCGCCTGAAGGAGCCCAACGCCGCCTTCCTTTCGTCGATCATCGCGTACCGGCCGGGGATCGTGGTGTCGAAGAAGGCCGTCGAGCAACTTGGCGAAGAGTTCGCTAAGAATCCCGTCGGCACCGGCCCGTTCATCCTTGAGCGCGTAAGCGCCCGCGACGTGGTGGTCGTCGCCAACGATCAGTACTTCCGCGGCCGCCCTGAGGTCAAGCGCATCACGTTTAGCCATATCCCCGACGAGGTGGTCGCCGCCACCGCGCTGGTCAAAGGCGAGTTCCAGATTATCTGGACGCGCGGCAACCCCGAGGCGGTCCGGCAGCTTCAGCAGACACAGGGGGTGAAGGTGCAGCGGGTGATCGTGTACGATTCGGTACGGCACGTGGCGATGAACCCGACCTTCAAGCCCACGCAGGACGTCCGCGTGCGCCGGGCGCTGTCGTACGCCATCAACCGGCAGCAGATCGCGGCGGCGCTGCCCGGGCTGGAGCTGCCCACCGACGTCATGCGGTCGAACCGGCTGTTTGGCGGCAGCCTGGATGTCCCGCGGTATTCGTACAGTCCCGACAAGGCGAAGCAGCTCCTGGCCGAGGCGGGGTATCCCACCGGGTTCCGCGTCCGCATCATGTACCAGACGCGCTCGCCCGAAGACATCCTGGCTAACATCGTCCAGTCCAGCTGGCGCGCCGTGGGGATCGACGCCAGCCTCGACCCCGCTGAGCCCACGGCGGCGTTTGACCGCCGCAACCGCGGAGACTTCGAGGTGACGGTGACGTCGGTCGGTCGGCCGGCCGACCCCGACCTGTTCTTCTCGGACCTGTTCTGGTCGGCCGCCAAGCCGCCGGGAGGGTCCAACTACTTTGCCTACAGTGCCGCCGATGACCTGATCCTGGCGGGCCGGCGCGAACTGGACCGCGCCAAGCGCGAGCGGATCTACAAGGACCTGCACACGAAGCTCATGATCGATCTGCCGATCATCCCGTTGTCGCTTCAGATCTTCGCCGCGGCCTGGCGGCCGCCGGTGGTCAGCGTCATCAACGGGGTCAACAACAACTTCTGGGCGGAGACGATCAAGGTCCGCCAGTAGGACCGCCCGTCCCGATGAGGGGCAGCAGCCCGTGCCTGAGGAGGCCGCAGCGTATGGAAGTGCCGAAGGACCTGCGCAACGAGATCTACAGGCACTTTGAAGACGAGATGCTGGGACACGCGCCGGACAGCATCCGCATGCTGGAGCGCTACAGTCCCGGCGCTATGGAGGGCTTCTATCGCCTCAGAAAGGCGACGACCGAGGACAGTTCGCTGTCCAAGAAGGTCCGCGAGTTGATCATCATCGCCGTGGAGGCCGCGCTCAAGAAGGAGCCCATCGGGCACGCCCGCATTGCGGTCGATGCGGGCGCGACGCCGCAGGAGATCCACGACGCGGTGGCGCTCAGCCTGTGGCTGGCGGGCATGCCGGCCTATCACGCCGGGATGAAGGCCGTGCAGGCCGCCGAGGAATACCTGGCGCAGCGTCGCGGCGGTTATCCCGACCGGCCCGTGACCTTCATCGCCGCGGCTCCGCCCGGCGGCGGGTGGCACCAGACGTGCGAGCAGACCCTCCGCGTGCTCAAGGAAGAACGTTTACTGCCGGTTGAGGCGCAAATGGTGACAACGCCCGGCGGCCTGAAGGTGTTCGAGGAGACCATCTCGGAACGCCGGGGTGACCCCTACACGCTCGTGGCCTTCTCGCCGGGCCTGACCCTGCAGATCCTGATGAAAGGCAGCCGGTATTCCTACGCGGACATCACGCCCATTGCCGCGGTGAGCACCGACTATGGGGCGTTGGTCGTGCCGTCGTCATCCGGCCTCGCCGACCTCGGCGCGCTGGTGCACGCGCTGCGCCGGGACTCGGGTGCCGTGCGCGTCGGCGGGGGGTCGGGCCCCGGCGCGATGCACCACGGCATGATTGCCGTCACGGCGGCGGCGGCCGGCCTGGCCCCGGGCGCGGTGCAGTACGTCGGCGGCAACGGGGTGGCCGAAGTGGTCTCGGCGCTGCTGGCCGGGCGGATCACGGTGGCGGCGCTGGGCGCGACCGACGTTCTGGACGAACTCCGGTCGGGCGCGGTGCGCATCCTGGCGGTCCTGGCCGAGCGCCGGCTGCCCGGGCTGTTTGCCGGCGTGCCGACGGCGAAGGAGCTGGGTCTCGACGTGACCTTTCCCATGTGGCGCGGCTTCTACGGCCCGCCGGGCATCCCCGACGGCGTGGTAAAGTTCTGGAGCGACATCTTCACCAGGATGTGCCGGACATCGAGCTGGGCCGGGGTCTTGGACGAGACGGGATGGTTCCCGTTCCTCCTGACCGGCGACGAGTTCCGCGCGTTTCTCGAAGAGGACACCCATCGATACGCTTCCACCCTGGTTCCGGAGCGTGCGTGACCCGGCGTGCGTAACGACCGGAGGAGACGGATGATCGACGCCGGCTGGCATTCTCACTCCCGGTGCCGATCCTGGTCGGGTCGGCGACGCGGTGGCTCTTGAGGGCGCTTTCATGATCACCCTGCACGACTACGACGCCGTCATCGTGGGCGGCGGAGGTGCGGGTCTCTACGCGGCGCTGGAGCTCGCCGGCCAGTCGGATCTCCGCGCGGCGGTAGTCAGCAAACTCCATCCCGTTCGGTCGCACACCGGGGCCGCCCAGGGAGGTATCGGCGTGGCGCTCGGCCACGCCGAGGAAGACTACCCCGAATGGCACATGTTCGACACTGTCAAGGGCGGCGACTATCTCACGGATCAGGACGCCGTCGAACTCATGTGTCTTGAGGCCATCGAGATCGTCTACGAACTGGAACGGCTGGGGCTGCCGTTCGATCGAGCCCCGGATGGCCGGATCGAGCAGCGCATCCGGGCCGGCGGGCACACGAGGAACTTCGGAGAACGTCCGCTGGCCCGGACGCTGTATGCGGCCGACCGTACGGGACAGATGATCTTGTACACGCTCTACCAGCAATGCTTGCACCGCGGCGTGCGTTTCTTCGACGAGTTTCACGCGGTGGATCTGTTCATCGAGGACGGCCGGTGCGGCGGCGTCCTTGCCTGGGATATCCCGCGCGGCGGATACCATGCGTTCCGGGCGAAGGTGGTCCTGCTGGCCACGGGTGGCTGGGGCCAGATCTATAAGACGACGACCAACGCGATGACGCTGACCGGGGACGGCGTGGCGATGGCCTGGCGTCGCGGCATTCCTCTCGAAGACATGGAGTTCTATCAGTTCCATCCGACGGGCGTCTACAAGATGGGGATCCTGCTGTCGGAGGCATCGCGCGGCGAAGGCGCGTATCTGCTCAACGGGCAAGGCGAGCGGTTCATGGACCGTTACGCGCCGACGATGCGGGAACTCGCCCCGCGCGACATGGTGTCGCGCTCGATCCACCGGGAACTCCGAGAGGGACGCGGTGGCGGGCCTAACGGCGACTGCGTCCTTCTTGACTTCCGCCATCTGCCCGACGAGGTGCGCCGGACCAAGCTGCCGGAGGTCGTCGAACTCATCCACACGTATATAGGACTGGATCCCGCCCGCGACCTGATTCCGGTTCGCCCGACCGCCCACTATGCGGTCGGTGGGATCCCGACGGATCTGTGGGGCCGTGTGGTCACAGACGAGCAGAACCGCGTGCTTCCGGGACTCTATGCCGCCGGCGAGTGCGCCTGCGTCTCGGTCCACGGCGCGAATCGGCTCGGCACGAATTCGCTCGTCGACATCCTGGTGTTCGGCCGCAGAGCGGGACGCGACATGGCGCGCTTCGCCCGCGAGGCGGATACCCCGCCGCGGCAGGCAAATCCGTTAGCAGGTCCCGCGGAGGACCTCACCAGGCTGCTGACAGGCAATGGTTCCGAATCTCCGACGCGGGTCCGGGAGGATTTGCGGCAGCTGATGGACGACCAGGTCTCCGTGTTTCGTACCGAAGCCGTGCTGCGGGACGCCCTGGACAAGATCTATGTGTTGAGGGAACGCTATCAGCGAGTCCGGCTGGACGACCGTGGTGCTGTCTTCAACCAGAACCTGCTTGAGACGTTCGAGACGGGCTGCCTGCTTGACGCGGCAGAAGCGACGACCGCCTCGGCGCTCAACCGCACCGAGAGCCGCGGGACTCACTTCCGTGAGGATTTTCCTAAACGAGACGACGCCAACTGGTTGCGGCACACACTGTTATACAAGAAAGGCGCGAGGGAATACGAGATCAGGTACAAACCGGTGGTAATCACCCGGTTTGCTCCCAAGGATCGCACCTACTAGGGTTGCTGGAGGCGCTGAGGTGGCTGAAACCAGGGTGCGAGCGGTGCTGATGCGCGGCGGGACCAGCCGCGGGCTCTTCTTTCACGAGAAGGACCTTCCGAACGATCTCGCGCTCCGCGACGCGTTGATTCTCCGGGCGTATGGCAGTCCCGATCCGTACGAACGCCAGATCGACGGCCTGGGTGGCGGGACGTCCTTGACCAGCAAGGTGGCCATCGTCGGCCCCCCGACCCATCCCGACGCGGATGTGAACTATACGTTCGGGCAGGTCCTCATTCGGGAACCTCGGATCGACTACGGTGGCAACTGCGGCAACATGTCATCGGCGGTGGGGCCGTTCGCTATAGATGAGGGCTTGGTCGGGGCGCGACAACCGTCCACGCTGGTCAGGATCTACAACACGAACACGCGGAAACTCATCCGGGCACACGTCCCCGTGGCGGACGGCCGCGCTGAGGCCGCCGGGGACTACGCGATCGCGGGCGTGCCCGGCACCGGCGCTCGCATTGCGCTGGAATTCCTGGACCCCGGCGGGGCCGTGACCGGACGCCTGCTTCCCACGGGCCATCCGCGCGATGTGGTGCCGGTCGCGAGACTTGGACGGCTGGAACTCTCGGTGGTCGACGCCGCCAATCCTGTGGTCTTCGTCCGCGCCGCCGACCTCGGGGTGGAGGCGTCCGCCCCCACGGCCGTCCTCGACACCGACGAGGGCTTCCTGGCGTCGATGGAGCGCATCAGAAGCACCGTGGCAATGCTGCTAGGCCTCGCCTCGACCCCCGAGGAGGCAACGCGCCGAAGCCGCGGGGTCCCCAAAATCGCCATCGTCGGTCCGTCGACGCCCTACCGGGCCGATGGGGGACGGGAGATTCCCTCAGGAGCCACCGACCTGGTTGCGCGGATCCTGACGGTGGGCCGGGTGCATCGCTCCTATGCCCTGACGGGCGGCATCTGCACCGCCGTGGCCGCGTGCATTCCCGGCACCGTGGTCCACGAGGTCGCGCGGCCCGGGTTGTCCGGCCAGGTTGTGCGCATCGGGCATCCGTCGGGGGTGATCGAAGCGGGCGCCGAAGTGGAGGATGCGCCTGAACTGCGCGCCGTAAGGGGGATCGCTCACCGTACGGCGCGCCGCCTGATGGAAGGGTTCGTCTGCGTGCCTTCAACACTGCTCACGGCGGCGTCGGCGTAACGAGCGTCCGCCATGTTGATGGAATGGGGCCCACCCGCTGGTCGATGTCGTCGAGAACGAAGGCCAGGTCCTGTCTGCCGGCGACTTTATCTTTTACCCTCGCATGAAGAAGATCGCGATGGCTTATGGCACAGCCGAGTGGCGGCATCCAGATCCCAACTTCAAGCTCCACGTGAGCGTCATCGGGCGAGTGGAAAGCGGGCGCGAAGAAATCTGTGCGGCGTCCACACGCGTGTGGACCCATGGGTTCCGGCCGCTGGCTCTTAGACGAGTGGACGACTAGGCCGAGAGGCGAGAGCGCTCCAGGGTCCCTCCCAACAAGCGTCACATCTCTGAGCCTGGTTCCTTCGATGGTCGGGCAACCACCACGGACGCCGTGGGCCAATGGGGCAAACATAAAATTCCCCTCCCGGCACCATGGAAGTTCGTAGCTATTCAACAATCGCCCCAATCCTAGGTTTCCTCGAGCGCACTCACCGCCCAAGTAAGAGCGTGGCGGCCGTCATGCCTGGCTAGCAGCCATCAGGGTCGAAGCCCGCGCGCACCGCAGGCGAACCGCTCGATCTCTAGATACGCGTCGCCCGGTCGGAGGTGATCCGTGTAGATCAGGATGTTCGTGCCCTGTGCGGGCGTGGCGTGGATCGACACCCGGCCGTCACGCCGGATGGAGAATCGCGGATACAGCGCTGCTGAGTTAGCGTGTAATCGTCCGCGGTCAATTCCTCAACCGTCACTCCCAGCGTGGCCCGCACAGCGGGCGCGGTGAGATCGAGTGTGACGATGCGCTGTGACGGGCTACGCAGTGCGCCGACGCAAGTTCGCAGGCGGCCGCCAGCCGATCCTGATGTGGCAGACCTTCGATAACCTTGATGACTGGCTCCCGGCACCAGAGTTTCCAACCTTTAACTGTATGTGAAGGCTGACGTCTCCTCTAACCTCTGCAATCAGCCCTCCGCTTGGGGGTTTGACGGGCCAACCGCACAACACCAGGATCTGATTGGTCACGAATAGTCACGAACAAACAGCCACAGCACAATAGCGACAACCATGGTGGTCAAGAACCAAATGGTAATGGCCACCGCCTGCAAGAACGCCGCAATGGCCGCTCTCCGTTGAACGGCAACTCCGGCAAAAATAGAAACCGCTCCAATCACGACAAGAGCGAGCATCCATCCACTCCAGCGATCACCGACCGCCAGGCTCAAGCCGACATAGGCCAAGAACAGGACACCGATCAAGAAATCAATTGCAGCAGATATTCTCATGAGTGCACCGCCCGCAGATTGTGCCACCCGAGATAGGCTGTACTTTCACGGCCCCTTCTCCGCGCAATACCTTTCCCCCGGTAAGTACTGAGACACGCACCGTGCGACCTGCCGAGGATGCCGCATCCGTGGCGTCGAAATAGGCCGCGACGGTGAGCATCTGAAGTTTCCCACCAGCCGATTGGAGGCGGAGAGGAGGCACAGCATGTTGCAGGATGTGCTGTTGACCCCTGAGGAGATAGCTATTCGGGACGAAGTCCGTGAGTTCGTTCGCACTGAGGTGCCCGCCGATCTCCTCTATCGGATGGACCGCGACGAGATCACGTACCCGCGTCAGTTCGTGGAGGCGCTCGGTGAACGCAACCTCCTCGGACTCCGGTTCTCCAAAGAATACGGAGGGCGGGGCCTGAGCTGGCGGGCTGAGCTAGCCAGTCTCGAGGAGGTGGGGGTTTTGGGAACCGCCCTCGGGTGCGCTTTCGCCATGCCGTCGATCGTCGGTGAGGCCCTGCATGCCTTTGGGACCGAAGAGCAAAAGCAGCGCTTCCTGGTGCCGATGCTGCGCGGAAAGCTGGTCTCGGCCGAAGCCTTGACCGAGCCCCGCGGCGGATCCGACTTCTTCGGCGCCACCACCCGGGCGGAACTGAAGGACGGGTGGTTCACGGTGAAGGGGCAGAAGCGCTTCGTGGTCGGGGCGGAGGGTGCCGACTTCTTCTTGGTCTACTGCAACACCAATCCTGAGGCCGTTCCCCATGACCGGCTCAGCGTCCTCCTCATCGAGAGAGACCGAGAGGGAGTGGAAGTGAAATACCTCTACCACCTGCTGGGCACCCGCGGCGGCGGCACCGGGCGGTTGGTGTTCCAGGATGTCCGGGTCCCGCAGGCGAACCTGATCGGCGGGCTCAACAGGGGAGCTGAGATCTTCAACACGATGATGGTGCCCGAACGGCTCACCTCAGCCGGTGGCGCCCTGGGAGGAGCGCGGGCTGCTCTAGAGGTGGCGGTGCGGTACAGCCATCGGCGACGGGCCTTCGGCCAGACGATACGGAGCTTTCAGGCGGTGAGCTTCAAGGTGGCCGAGGCCATTACGCAGCTCGATGCTGCCCGGGCTCTGACCCTCTCGGCGGGCAGCGCCGCTCAGGCCAGACTGCCGAGCGCCCGACGTCTGGTGAGCGAGGCCAAACGGTTCGCCACCGAGACTGCCTGGGAAGTCGTCAATCTGGCGATGCAGATCGTGGGCGGAATCGGATACACTAACGTTTTCCCCATCGAGCGGCTGCTGCGCGACATTCGACTGACGCAGATCTGGACCGGGACCAACGAGATCATGAATCTCCTCATTCAACACGAGTACTACCGGGAGGTGCTGGGCGACCCCAATCTGGGCCGACAGGTCGAGGCCGACGCGGCAGAGGCCGACGCTGCCGACGAGAAGGTCTATGAGGACGAGGAGATGTGGGTCAAGGGCTGGTGACACCGGGGTCCTCCATCGTCCGAGCGTCCCACGCGCTCTGCCTCGGCGTGACGCCGCCGCCGGCTCAGGAGGAGTTCCCCTTTCTCACACTAACTCCCCAGGGAGACCACGCATGAGGGGAGCGACTGTGAGCATCAGGCGCATCAATCCCGGCCCGAGGTTCTGTGGAGCCGTCGTCCATGGCAACACTGTCTACGTGGCGGGTCAAACGGCCTCCGATCCAACGGCCGCTGTGCGGGGCCAGACTGAGCAGGTGTTGCAGCGAATTGACGACTTGCTCGCGGCCGCTGGGACGGACAAGTCGAAGCTCCTCTCGGCCACGGTGTATCTGTCCGATATCCGCTACTTCGATGACATGAACGCCGTCTGGGAGGCGTGGGTCGACAAGAGCAACCTCCCAACGCGCGCAACGGTGGAGGCCAGGCTTGCCTCTCCAAGGCTCCTCGTCGAAATCGTCGTTGCCGCCGCCCTCCCCACGTAGGGATGGCGCCGCCCAAAACCACAAGTGGCACGAGTCATAGACGGGACTGGACCTACCAGGGCAGCCGGAGCGTCTTCGTTAGGAACTGCACGAGTGGCGCGGCCGTCCGGCAACTCTGCAGGAAGAGGTCCATAAAATCGCGCGAACATACGTCGCGCTCGCGAAGCTCACGCATGGTGTAGAAGTCCTTCCGCTTGAGGTCCTCAGCGTAGGGGTGGTCCTGAGCATACGTCGACGGGACGCGCTTGAGCGCGTCGCCCTGGATCGGGATCCCACGGCGGCGCACTGTTTCCCAGCCTCTGGAGCGGCTTGCGATCTGGTCTCGAATATGCGTGAGCGCCGCGGCGTCAGGGTGCCAGAGCCCGCCGCCGCCGAACGACTGGCCGGTAGCGAGGTGAAGGTAGAAGCCCGGCGCGTGGGCGTCCCGACCGGCCCGGCGGTGCGGGAACTGGGCGCCGACGTTGGTCTTGTACGGGCTCTTATCCTTCGAGAACCGAACGTCTCGGTGGATGCGGAACATCGAGCCACCGACCGGACGCGGGTCGGCGCTGAAGTGGGCACTGACAGTCTTGAGTCGCGGTCCCAAGTCGGCGATGAAGCGTAGCATCGGTTCCTTCACGTCGCGCTCGTACCGCTCGCGGTTCGCCTCGAACCAGGGCCGCGTGTTGTGGGCCTTCAATTCAATAAGGAACTCGAACAGGCGTGGCGTGAAGTAAGGTTCGCGCATGTTGCTCCTCCTACCGTGTCCGCTCAGAGTGCGGGCGGTATCGGACGCGGAAGTTCTGCATGAAGGAAGCGCCCCGGTCCCTCGAGCCACTCGACGTACCGCTTGAGCCCTTGCGGCAGGGTGGTCCGCGCGGAGAATCCCGCCCGCCGCAGCCGCGTGACGTCCAGTGGCGATACGTTGGTCACAAGCGCTCTGCCGTGGTCAGCACGCGCCTCAGCGTGTCGCTTTCCTCCAGGGCAACTCCAGTGCCCAACGCGACCGCGGACAGAGGGTCAGTGCTGATCGACACCGGCATCCCCGTTTCC
>Ga0209341_10005331_pt1 | contig 11672 bp, 6 predicted proteins | sample RifCSP13_2_FD_184020 | JGI IMG/M metagenome (GOLD analysis project Ga0209341, IMG submission 184020) | Soil microbial communities from Rifle, Colorado - Rifle CSP2_sed 13_2 (SPAdes) (version 2) | ecosystem: Environmental > Terrestrial > Deep subsurface > Rock core/Sediment | place: Rifle...
TTGTCTTCTGAAGGGGGCTATATTGCCATTGCCATTGGCGATCTTCAGTGACAGACACGAATGCCCTGAGGAGGCGGACGGAAAGCCAAGCGCACGGAATCCGGCTGCGCCGGCGGATGATTCTCGGCATGGTGGCGGAATACGGTCCCAAATACAACTGAAGCCCGCTGCCCGGGCTGCTCGATGGGCGCGGCGCGGCCCAGGACCCCGCACAGTCGGGTGAGGCGCATTCGGGAAGGCGCACGGACGAAGCCCATCAAAACAGCTCAGATCGGCTCAAACCCCAACGACGAATGTGGACCAGAGATCCGGAAACCCGTCGGTGACCAATCCCTGCAACTGGGGAAGATGCCCGCGACGAGTCGCCGGTCGACCACCTCGAAAGTGATCCTTTGAAACGATCCTGCAGCGAGTTCGAGGCCCAGGCGCGACTGGCGATCTGCTATTCTTGTGGGTCGATGGTTCAACCGCGACCCGTCCCTCCCGCCAAAAACCCCGCCTGCCTCCCCAGCAGCAAGCTGAAGCGGAGGGCAGTCTCTCTAAGCGAGACCTCGCTTGACTGCTCGCCCCAGGTCCATCTCTGCAGCTATATGACTTCATCTCACGATCAAGAATAGGAGTTAGCCCGTGCGCAATCTGCCGCGATTCTCATTGATAGCCTGGTTCGCCGTCCTTGCGCTTGTCGGTGCTTGCGCACCGGGGGGCACAGATTCGGCCCGCCAGGCTTCTCAGGGTTCGCCATCCACCATCCCCAGCGCACCCGTCTTGCCCTTGCCGACCGTAACACTTTCGCTCCCCCAGGTTTCCTTCTCCGAGGAACCCCCCGACTGGCTAAGCGACCCGGCGGTCGACGTGTTGGCCGTTGCCATCGGCAATGAGCCGCTCTGCTCTAAACCAGAAGCCGTTCAGCTCTTGTTCATAAACGCCGAGACCGGGGAGGAGTTCGACCTCACGACCCCGCCCGCCCGGGCGATGTTATGGCTCGATTCACAGACCTTCGGGCTGCTTTCGATGGATGGGGATACGACTCTGTCCGTTGACCTTACCGATGGGTCAGTTGAGCCGACATCGTTCGAGGCAGAGGGTATCCTCCTGCTTAGTGGTACGGAGCCATTCCCTCCCCAGGAACTCATCTGCACGATGGGATCGTTGGAACTCGTGCGGAGCCGCCCCACCGATCAAGGCGGGGTCGTGCTCGCGGGCGTGCGTTCGGATTACTCGGCCGATCTCTCATTCATCGGCGCGGCCGGCGGCACCGCTGAAGCCTGGCAGGTGGCGAGCGGCGAACTTGTCTGGACCTCCGGCCTTGATGATCCACCCGGTGGCAGAATAGAGTATGAGCTGGCCTGGTCGCCCGTGGAGCGGACCCAGCTGGCGGTAATCGTCGAGTGCGACGACCCGATGCCGGACATTCCCTGCGAGGGAGAGCGCCTGTACGTCGTTGACGTGGCGACAGGACAGGAGGTGGGCTCCTACCCTGGGGACTTCATGGGGATCAGTTGGTCACCGGATGGCACTAGCATTCTTTATCAACACCCGGAATGGCAAATCGCCGAGCTGCAGCTGTCCGGGCCCCCCTGTGTGCTCGACCTTCGAACCGGAGAGAATCGGTGTTTCTGGGAAGTCGTTGAGACACACTTCCCTGAGCACGCGGCCATTACCTACAGGGACCTGTTTGACATGCGATGGGATCGGTACGGCAATGGTTTCTTCTACAGCTATATGGGTGTCCAGTACATCCTCAATGACCTCGGGACCCCAGACGCTCCGCTAGGCCTGGGCGGGCTCTGCCACTTCGAAATCATCACACGACAGATCGACTGCCCCTCGGAGGATCAGCCCGAATTGCAGGGGAATGCGACCCTCGACAAGGAGACTTTCGGCCTTGAGCTTTCCCCGTCCGGGCGATTCGGATACGTGCAAGCCTCTAGGGACAGTCTGGCCCATGGCATCCTGGACTTAGGGAACGGCCGCTACGCCGAGCTGCCGGGGCTTCCGGGCAGAGGTTATGTCAGCGTCCTCTGGCGCCCGCCCTCGAGAACGCCCGTCTCGGACCAGGTTCGAACAAACCGGCCAACCCGTCAGGGGGCCCAGGACATCCAGAGCATCTGGGCCTTCTACAGCCTGACGGAGGGACTGGACCTCACCCAACCAGGAACCCGGTCGTTCGCGGTCGACGTGGATCCGGCGTCCACCTTCATCTGGCCTTACTACTGGTGTGCTTCGGACAAGGAGACGCTGGCCGACAACCTGCGATCGATCACAGTCGACTTCATGATCGACGAGGTCGGGGTGCCGGCAACCGACATCCTCGAGTACAAGATGCTTTCGGCGGATTGGGATTGCCAATTCTGGGCGACAACGGTGAGCGGCTGGCAGAGCGGATCCGAACCTTCCCTTGCGATTCGATATAGCTTCAGCCAGGACGTCTTCGACGGGGTGAGCCATTACCCGGCTGGTGAATACTCGTTCGAGGTTAATGCGAATGTCATGGACTAACCGCGGCTCCAAGCCCAGGGTCACGCCAAAGGCTGAGGCGACGGAGGCTGATCACTCTCCCAAAACCCTGATACTCATCCTCGGCCCCACTTTGGTTCTCCCATGGGTCATGCTAGGCGGCTGCCGAAGTAGCGCGACAGCGCCTCCTCCCTCATTCGCCTCCTCAGCTACGACATCGGCACCGAGTCCGACGCCCGGGCCCACCGCAACCGAGGCGGCCACCCCAACAATGGCCGCCATCGATGGAGGCCTCGTCTCCGGAAGCTTCGAAGTCCTTGAAGGTCATGGGCCAGTCGTGGACCTGGAGTATTCGCCGGATGGCAGCCAGCTGGCGCTCGCCAGCGAACGGGCAGTCTCTGTCTATGGCCTCGATCCGTTCCAAGCCCTATGGCAAAAGGAGACCGAGTTCCTGCTCTACGACATGACCTGGTCGCCAGAGGGCGATCGCTTAGCCCTGGCCATCGAGAACGGAGGGATCGCTCTTTGGAGTGCCGAGAACGGAGAGGAGCTAAGACTTTGGGGCGGCCACGACGATGACGTTTTCGCGGTAGATTGGTCGAAGGAATCGAGGGGTTTGGCATCCGGCGGCGAAGATGGTTGGGTCCGTATCTGGCAGATCGATTCCGCAGGGCTACTTGATATGTTGGCCGAACAACCGGCCTCGGGGCCCGTATCGGGCCTGCAGTGGTCGGACGGCGGTCATCTATTGATCCTCTCCAAGGGTGCCCTCGTCTGGGAGACCGAGACGGGCGAGTTAACCCGCGCCGTCGTCTACTACTACGAAGGCCCTATCGCATCCTGGTCGGCGAGCGAGGAGAAGATGGCTTATGCGTCGCCCTCGCGCGGCTTGAGGATTGAGAAGTCCGGCACCGACTTGGACTATCATGATCTGGACTTGCCTGGATCTGTCGCCTTGGTCACCCATGTGGGGTGGTCTCCCGATGCGCGCATGCTCCTTTCGGGATATGAAGATGGGCAGGTGATTCTTTGGGATGCCTGGACAGGAGAGAAACTCGACGCAACAAACGGTCACGATAGCGCCATCACTGCGTCCAGCTGGTCGCCATCCTTGGGTCAATTCGCCACAGGATCCCAGGATGGCATATTGATCCTCTGGCAGACTCGTGGGTGCGTTTCGCCTGCGGAGGCTGAGCCAGACGAGGCGGGCCAAACCCTCTTCGACTTCTTCAACCTCCTCAGCGATCGGAGGTTCGAGCAGGCCGCTCCTCTATTCGGCTTGTACTCAAACCTGCAGTACCAGACCGGCGACTACGAAGCCGGCCAGGCGGAGCTGCTGAGCCAGATGTGCGACTTTCTTGTATGCATGCCCATCGAGAGAATCGTGTCCCAGGAACAACTGACGCCCACGGAGTTCCGGTTTAGCGTGATCTTCACCGACGAGCGACTGGGCTACGACATCCACGGACTGGAAGCCCTGGAAGTACCATATCGGGTCATCTTGGATTGCCAAGGGCAGTTTCGGGTAATGGGCGAGGGGATCTACCCAGGCTAGACTTGATCCCGATGCGCTTGGCGACAAAACTGCGTTCCTCCACAGCGATGGCACCCGAATCCTCTAGCAACATCCAGAGTGACAAGGCGCCGAGGGAGAGATCTCCGGCCCGCCGGGTGAAATCGGATTCCGGGGTCATGACCTCGCCGACGCCGAGCGATCCCCGGACGAGCAGTTCGCTTAGGTCCAGGCTTTCATCAGGGACGATCTGGTCCACGGCATCCTGGATCCTAAGAACGGCCGCTTTATCGAGCTGCCGAACCAGGAACCCGGTCGTTCGCGGTCGACGTGGATCCGGCGTCCACCTTTATCTGGCCGTACTGCTGGTGTGCTTCGGACAAGGAGACGCTGGCCGACAACCTACGCTCGATCACAGTCGACTTCATGATCGACGGGGTCGAGGTGCCGGCCACCGACATCCTCGAGTACAAGATGCTTTCGGCGGAATGGGATTGCCAGTTCTGGGCGACAACGCTGAGCGGCTGGCAGAGCGGATCCGAACCTTCCCTTGCGATTCGATACAGCTTCAGCCAGGACGTCTTCGACGGAGTGGGCCATTACCCGGCTGGTGAGTACCTATTCCAGCTCAATGTTAGCGTCGGCAGGTAGCCTGTTTCAGCAACGGCGACCAGTGCGGCACTACGGCGAAAAGGCCGAGGAAATGACGCCATTTCGGCGGACGATCGTCCGGCCTCACCCGCCTGCCTCGCGCCTCGCTAAGCACGGGCCATGACGTCGCGGCGAACCAAGCGCTTGGCATTGGGGATTTCCGCCCTGCTGGGGTTGCTTGTTCTCGCCGCGCTCCTGGTCGGCTGCGCCCCTGACGTAGGCGCCAACATCGCCGCCTGGCGGGACCCGAACCTGGCTCCGATCCTCGAGGCACGCCTCGGGATCGGGAATGCCGAAGAGCTTTCCGTGTCGTCAGATGGGAAGACGGTGGTGGTGGCGACCGGGACGGGGCTCTTCTCGTATCGACTTGATACGCTGAAGCCGCTGTGGGCATCGGCCTTCGAAGATGTATCAGCCATCCTTGGATGGTCCCGCGAAGGACGTCTTCTGGTCGCCAGCTCAAGCCAGGGCAGGTTGACCATTCGTGACGGCCGGACCGGCGAAGAGCTGGCCACCATGCAAGGCGACCATCCTGAATTTGATGAGTATCCAAGGCTGAACAGATTCTCCTTGTCTCCAGACGGGCTGACGCTGGCGGCCGGCACCTACGCTGGTGAAGGGATCTGGCTGTTGGAGGCGAATACTGGCGAACAACTGGCCTGGCTTCCTGCGGCCGGCGTGAGGAGCCTCGCCTGGTCACCCGACTCAAAACAGCTTGCTTCCGGGTTGGACGGAGGGAGCCTCATCCTGTGGGACGTGTCTGCGGGCCGGGAGCTGCGCAGGTTGGACGGCCATACGAGCGGGGTGCGCCTGTTGGCCTTCTCGCCCGACGGAGCGTGGCTGGCCTCCGCTTCGGATGACTTCACTGGCGTTATCTGGGATGCGCGCACGGGGGAACAGGTTCGCCAGTTCGCTCGCATGTGGATCGGCGCGCTGGCATGGTCACCCGACAGTCGCCTTTTGGCCTATGACTCATCCGATTCCAAGGCGGCCGTGACCCTCCAGGAACTTGGCACCGGGCAGGAAATGCTCGCGTTGACGCGACAAGGGACGGGCGTCCTTGACGGGGCGTCCAGCCTCGCATGGTCACCGGACGGGCAAGAACTGATCGCCGCGACGTACCACGAACCGATCGTCGTTTGGGATGCACAAACCGGTGAGCAATTGCGTTCCCTCGGCGGTCACGAAGGCAAGGTATTTGACGTCGCCTGGTCGCCGGACGGCGGGCGCCTGGCGTCGGCGTCGGACGGAGGCACACTCATCTTCTGGGACCGCGGTGGAAGGAAGCTGCGCACCATCGTCGATCCGTCTGGCCGCGCCTACAGCGTAGCGTGGTCTCCAGATAGCAGCCGTCTGGCGTCTGGCGGTGCCGGGCGACTGACCGTGTGGGAAACCCGCGATTTCGAGCCAGAGATGTCCTTCCCGGCCGAAGCACCCCAGGTCGAAGGGGAAGGCCCGCGGGTCGAGCCGATTTCGTGGTCCCAGGGCGGTGTCTTTGTGGCCTTCCGCGAGTGGGGGGACGGAAGGACGCAGGGATGGGTCGTCGGCGACGGGAGTCATCTGTTCACCTTCGAGGGTAGCATGGCCTGGTCATCGGACGGGAGCCTGCAGGCCGATTACACGGGAACCCCGAATGAACTCGTCCGAATATGGGACACGCGCACGAGTCGGCTCGTGCTCGAGAAGAAGGGAATCGGCAACGGCGTCTGGTCGCCGGTTGGCAGCCTCCTGGCCTCCGTGACCGGTGACCCCGGAACCGACCAGGTTCTCATCCTATGGGATGCCCGCTCGGATGAGATCGTGTGCCAGGCCTCTGCCGGACCAGGCCTGGAATGGAACTTCAACGCGACATCTTGGTCGCCGGACGGCGAGTTGATCGTGGCGGCTACCGTGAACGAGACCATCTCGATCTGGGACGCGTCACGCTGTCAGCTGGTTCAACAGTGGCACGGTCACGACGGCTGGATTTCAGCCGTGAGCTGGTCGCCGGACGGCGAGTTGATTGCCACGGCTTCATGGGACGGCACGGTCGCCTTGTGGGGTGTCGGGCCGGTCGAGCGGGTCTCAGCGGAAACCCTATCGGCGGCCCCGTCCTCGCCGGGCGTAACCCCGGCGGACGCGATCCGGTCCCCGACTCCGTGGAGATCGACGGCCACGCCCGTGTTTGTCCCCGGAGCTCTTTCGCCGACGGACCTTCCCCGCCCCACCGAGTTCTCCACCACACCGGTGGAACCGACGATGGCTCGCCTGGCACCCGGAACGGCGCTGACGATCACGCAAATTCGGATGTACCGAAGCGCGCTCCGTGGGTGGGCGCTGGGGGGAGCCACCGGAGGCGCGGACCACGTCTTGCGCACCTACGACGGCGGGAAGACGTGGCGCGACGTCACCCCGCCCCAGCCGGAGTCGCGGGGGAACAGCCCGGGGGTGAGAGCCTTCTTCCACCCGTCTCTATCACCGATCGCCTGGATCGTCTATCAGGAGGTTCCTTCCCCGGACGCGAACCCCACGGCCTGGAAGACGGGCGACGGCGGCAAGTCCTGGTTGCCAGTCGAGCTGCCTATGCCGGTCCCGCCATCCATGCAAGCGACCGCCCAAGGAGTCGTCTTTGGCACGGACGATCAAACCGTTTGGTACATCTCAACGAATCGCAGGCGTGACGGCGCCGTATCCATCGATCTATTCCTATCCCGGAACGGAGGCCAGGACTGGGTCCGTAACCCCTCCACCTTGCTTTCGGACTTCTTCATGGCCGAAGCGGCGGAGCTGGTCGCCCAAGACGGAGATTCTGCGTACCTGGCCGGCATCCAGGGATGTGAGGATTGCCCGGCGCTGATGGAAACCCACGATGGAGGATTCAGCTGGAGGGAGGTAGAACTCCCCCCGCCGCCGGGGGAGTTGTCCGAGAGCGCTCTCTGTCGGGCGTCGAATCTTGTGTGGGTCCCGGGCAGGATCGCCTTCAGGCTCATCTGCAAAGAAGGCGAGGGGGCACCGCAAGTGTCGTTCTTGTATACGTCCTTTGGCGGTGTGGAGTGGGGCATACTTCCGGATCCCTATCCCGAGGGCTTAATAGCGTTTGTAGACTCCGATACCGGTTACCTGCTCGGCCGCCGTATCTTGAACACCGCCGATGGAGGCCATTCGTGGGCCTACGTGAAGACGGTGGCCTGGGATGGCCAATTCAGCTTCGCCAATTCGAGCGATGGTTGGGCGGTGGCGCGCTCGGGGGAGGCCATCGCGCTCGTGCGAACGAGCGACGGCGGTCGAACGTGGAAGGAGCTCAAGCCAGTTGTAGCCGCGCCAAGTACAACGCCCTTGGCACGATCAACGCCTCCATCGGCGACCGGCGAGGCCCAATGTTCGCCATCACCTAGCACGTCCCGGCCTGGCTGGTGGACCTGCCAAAACGATGTCTACGGTTTTGTGTTCCAGTACCCCTCTCCCTTTGACTACCCGGATGCTCTAGACGAACATGTAACGGTTGGGGAGGATGCCTCCTTCTTCGACATGGGAGTTAGAGTAAGAGTTGGCGAAGAAGTTTGTCCTCCCGATTACCCGATGGGCCAGTACACGGAGGAGGACCCGATCTCCATCGGAGGCCATGAGTGGAGGCGTGGCGAGTGGAATGAGGGGGCCGCGGGTAGGACTTACTTCAACTACGATTTCTTGACCTCTCGAAAGAACACCTGCGTGACCTTTAGTTTCGTTACCTCGGATACTAATGAGGAGCCATTCGAGGCTCCTCAACAGCCGGCCGCGTTGAGGCAAATCCTGGCCAGTTTTCGGTGGCTCGATGGCGCAGGCTAGTCGTTTGAGAGCCGTGCTGCCCTCAACGAGAGAGGATGGGCTTTGAGATCGCAGGCAACACGCAGGTTGCTTCTAGCGGCCTTGGTCATCGTGGCCGTGGTCATCCTCGGATTCCTGCTTCTCGGTCGCCCTCCGGACGTCGGTGCCAACGTCCGCGCCTGGCAGGAACCAGAGCTCGCTCCGGCCCTGATATCACGCCTGGGGATCGGGAACGCCACGGACCTCTCCATCTCGCCGGACGGTAAGACGGTTGCCGTGTCAACGGGGATCGGCGTCTTCTCTTATCGATTCGACACGCTGGAGCCGGTATGGGCGTCGAACACAGAATACGTCCCCGCCATCCTGGGGTGGTCGGATGCGGGGCATCTCCTTGTGACCGGTTCCAGCGAGCGTAGGCTGACCATTCGTGACACGGAGACCGGTCAGGACGTTGCCACGCTTCAGGGTGACTACCCGAGGCTCTCCTCCATTTCCTTATCTCCGGACGGGCTCACCGTGGCCGGAGGGAGCTACACCCCTGAAGGGATCTGGCTCTGGGATGCGCACACCGGTGAACAACGGGCCAGGCTGCCAGGTGATGGAATTTTCGGCGTGGAGACCTTGGCCTGGTCGCCGGATTCGAGCCAGCTCGCCTCGGGCTGGCAGGCAGGAAACCTCATCATTTGGAATGTGACCTCACGCGAGGAGCTGCGCAGGCTGGAAGGCCACACGGGCTCAGTGCGCGAGCTGGCCTACTCGCCCGATGGAGCTTGGCTGGCTTCAGCGTCTTGGGATAGTACCGGCTTCATCTGGAACATGCAGACGGGCGAACGGGTGCGCCAATTCGCCAAAGTCTGGGTCGGCGCTTTGGCGTGGTCGCCGGACGGGCAAGTCTTGGGCTATGGTTCTTCTCCCTCGGACGCACGGATAACCTTAGAGGACGCCTTCACCGGTGGGGAGAAGGTTGTCCTGACCAGAAGAGGCACGGGAGTCATGGACAGTCCGGTGGACCTCGTTTGGTCGCCCGATGGCCGTACCCTGATCGGTGCGACAACCAACGAACCTGTTGTCATTTGGGACGCGCAGACCGGTCGACAAGTTCGATCCCTGGGTGGGCACGAAGGCCAGGTGCAGGATGTCTCCTGGTCGCCAGACGGAGACCAACTGGCTGCAGCCACGGACGGGGGCATGGTTGTCCTTTGGAATCCCAAGACCACGAAAGAGCAGCAAAGGTTTGAGGAAACGTCCGGCAGGGCGTTTGTCGTGGCCTGGTCTCCCGATGGCAGGCGGTTGGCGGCCGGTGGAGCCGGGAGCGTAACCGTCTGGGACGTTCAAAGGGCTGAGACCCTGAGAGTGTTCACGCCAGAAGGTGGAATCGTCGAGGGTGAGGGCCCCCGCGTTGACGCCATTGCGTGGTCACCGGATGGGGGCAGGTTGGCGGCGAGAGCCGGCACGGGCACCGTCGAGGTGTGGGATATCGCTACGGGTGAGCGGCTTCTCCGTGAGGAGAGCCCAGGTCCGAACCGGACGGGCCTGGCGTGGTCATTGGACGGGGAGATCCTGGCGGCCGACGCGTGGCTCAATGGCAATGTGATCAGCTTCTGGGACTCCCAGACCGGCGAGCTCCTGGATCGCCTCGCAGGGGCGCGGTACGCAGAACGTTCTCCGATCGACGATTCCCTGGCTTCCGTGATCGGTGAATACGGGAGGCATGAGGACAATCTCATCCTCTGGGATCCTGGAACCGGAGAGCCACGATGCGTCACTGAAACCAGGGACACTCAGCACACCCTGGCGTGGTCGCCGGATGGAAGCCTGGTCGTAGGCACGGGCTCGAGCGGCGACCTCGCCGTGTGGGACGCCCGGGATTGCCGCCGAATCCATCGATGGTCGGTTCACCAGGATTTTGTCTCTCAGGCGGAGTGGTCGCCGGACGGCGATGTGATCGCAAGCAGCTCGTGGGACGGCACCGTGAAACTGTGGGGGATTGAGCCAATTGCGCCGACGGCACAACCTTTCGCGACCTCGACGGGAGCCCCAAGCCCGACCGCGGCCCCCATGCTCACGCCGAACACGACTTCCGCCGTCCTACCACAGGTTTCGTTCCCCGGGGAGCCCCCCGCCTGGCTGAGTGACCCAGCGGTCGACGTGTTGGCCGTTGCCATCGGCAACGAGCCGGTCTGCTCTGGAGCGGACGCCGTTCAGCTCTCATTCATGAACGCTGAGACCGGAGAAGTACTCGAGCTCACGACCCCGCCCGCCCGGGCGATGATGTGGCTCGATTCCCAGACCTTCGGGTTGCTCTCGTTGGATGGGGAGACGATCCTTTCCGTTGACCTTGCGGATGGCTCCCTCGGCACGACCTCCTTCGACGCAGAAGGCATCCGCCTCCTTAGTGGTAAGGAGCCGTTCCGCCCTGAGGAATTCGGCTGCACGATGAGGGCTTTGGAGCTCGTGCGGGGCAGCCCCGCCGGAGAGGGCCGGGTCGTGCTCGGCGGCCCGCCTTCGGACTACTCCGCCGATCTCTCGCTCCTCGCCGAACTCGGTACGGACAAGTACGACGACCTCGACCCGTTCGACGCCCTCGAAGTCCGGAAGGTCGGGACCGGCGAACTTGCCTGGAGTGCCGATCCGGATGACGAGTACGATGCCACTTTCGAGCATGAGTTCGCCTGGTCTCCGGTTGAGCCGGGACGCCTGGCGGTCGTCGAGTGCGGGATCGGGGAACTCGATCGTTGCGTGCGACAGCGGCTGTACGTCGTGGACGTGGGGAGCGGAGAGGAGTTGGGTTCCTACCCCGGGGAGTTCATGAACATCGTCTGGTCGCCCGATGGCCGCAAGCTGCTCTACACCTCCCCGGAGTGGGAACGCTGGAGGCCGGATGCGCGCTACCCGCCCGAATCCGGACCTCCCTGTGTGCTCGATCTTGGCGACGGAGCGAGTGAGTGTTTCGATGACGAAGTTTCCGTGCACTTCCCCGATGAGCTGTTCATCCAGGACAAAGAGGTGCTTGGTCTGTGGGATCGGCGCGGCGATGGATTCTCTTACGTCTACAGGGGTGTTGGCATCGACCGTGACGATTTCGGGGGGACACCCGGGGACTACATTGCCCTCGGTGGGCTTTGCCACCTGGACCTCACCACGCGTCGCGCCGACTGTCCCTCGGAGGACCTGCCCGAGCTGCAGGGGGTCTGGCTTGGCGGCGTCGAGCTGTCCGCGAGTGAGGAATTCGCCTATTTGCAGTTGAGCTGGGAGGGCGTAGGCC
>Ga0209341_10005332_pt1 | contig 11671 bp, 9 predicted proteins | sample RifCSP13_2_FD_184020 | JGI IMG/M metagenome (GOLD analysis project Ga0209341, IMG submission 184020) | Soil microbial communities from Rifle, Colorado - Rifle CSP2_sed 13_2 (SPAdes) (version 2) | ecosystem: Environmental > Terrestrial > Deep subsurface > Rock core/Sediment | place: Rifle...
CGTCGTCATCTGGCGAAACGTCGTGTGTCGCAGGGCCGCCAGGACGCTCGGCGCCAGATTCTCTCGATCGACCGTCACCACGGCGTCCGCATAGTGGTCGAACACGGCCGTGGAGCCGCCGAACCCCGTGCCAAATTCGAGAATGGTTCTCGGTTGCAGCCGCTCCAGCAGCCCAATGAGCGCGCTCCGCTCGCCCGGCGTCATCTGCCAGTTGTCGGGCGACAGACACAAAAAGGACTTCACCTCGTCGGTGATGTGCATCGACCCTCTGCCGCGAGACTCAGCCCGGCCCGGCGAACGCCCGCATCCCCTGCACGTTCGCGCGGCCGGCGGTACCCAGCATTCCGGTGTCGTTGCCGCAGGTGAAGAACCGCATCCCCTTCTCCCACCACGGCCGCAGGGCCTCAGGCGTCGCCATCACGGTGCCGACGGCAACGTGGTGCGCACGCCCGATCTCGGTGACGCGCGCCATCGCTCCGATCACCTTGGGATGATCGAACTGTCCAGGCACGCCCAGGTCGATCGAGAGATCCAGGGGACCCACCACCAGCGCATCGATCCCCTCGACCTGCAGGATACGGTCCAGCGCGTCGATGGCGCGCTGCGACTCGACCTGGATCGCGACCAGCGTCTGTTCGTTGAGCCAGGGCAGCGCCTCGCGCCAATCCTCCCGGACAAAGTCGAGCGTCGCGATCGTGCCACACCCGCGCACCCCCTTCGGGGGGAACCGGGCCGCCGCCACCGCGCGTTCGGCCTGGGCCGCACTCTCGACGCGCGGCACGATGATGCCGTCGGCCCCTGAGTCAAGGGCGTTGGCAATAATGTGATACTCGGTGTCCTGGACCCTCACGATGGGCGAGATGTCACAGGCGCGCGCCATCTGCACCACCGCCATGAGTGTTTCAGGGGACATGAGCGTATGCTCGATGTCAATGAAGAGAAAATCATAACCGGCGCTGGCCATGACGCGCACCACGCTCGGATTGGCGGCGATCGTCAGCCCCGCGCCCACCACAGTCTTCCCTTGCCGCAACGCCGCCTTGACTCGATTCTGCCGCATGGCTCCCTCCCGATAGGAACTCGTCGATTCGCACGCTGGCCCCGCGCACACCCGACTCAATGGCCGCCAGGACCACGGCCAGCGCCAGCGTGGCTTCTTCCCCTCCAACCTCCGGCCGATCGCCGCGCCTGATACAGCGGGCAAACTCCGTCATCTCTTCAACGAGCGGATCGATCGCGGGCAGCGGGATCGTCTCTTCGACGATGCGCGCGCGCGTGTCACGCCGCAGGCGCAGACCCAGCGCGCGGTCGTACGTCGCCACGCCCGTTGTCCCCATCACTCGAATATCGATCGTGCGCGCGGTGGCATAGTGAGACGTGAGATGGCCAATGACCCCGCCGCGGAACTCCAGCAGCGTCACGGTTACGTCGTCGATCGGCGCCGCAATCAGCCGGTGTCGCTGGAGGCCAAAGACCCGGTCGATCGGCCCCAGCAGATAGCAGAGTGTATCGATGTGGTGAATACCGATCTGAATCAAGGGACCACCCGGGCACTGCTCGCGGCTCCACCGCCAGCTATCGGGTGTCACCGAGTGGCCCGTATCGGTGCTGATGTTGGCCTCGACGCCGACGATCTCACCGAGCTCCCCCGCGTCGATGAGGGCCCGCAGTTGTCTTGCGCCGGGCTCGCGCCGGCTCTGATGTCCCACGGCCAGGACGACCTGGGCCTCAGCACAGGCGCGGGTCGCCGCCTGGCCGTCGACTGCGGTCAGGGCAATGGGTTTTTCGACGAACACGTGCTTGCCGCGGCGCGCGGCCAATTCGATCTCATGCCGGTGCACGTCGTTTGGGGTGGCCAGGACGACGCCCTCGACGGTCGGATCGGCCAAAATCGCCTCATACGACGGCGCGACGCCGCAACCGCGACGTTCGGCAAACTCCTCACAATGCGCCTGGGTCGGTGCAAAACAAGTCACGATCTCCGCCGACTGAGACGCCGCAACGGCGTCGGCGAGGGTCGAGCCCCAATACCCGACGCCAATCGATGCCAACCGGACCGGCGGATCAAGACGTCCGGACATGGTGGCCTCCTGCGAGATGGTAGACGCTCTCGACGAGCTCCAGCGCCGCCAAACCGTCGCGCATCGTTGCGATCGGCGGGACGCCCTGGCGAAACCGGCGCAGCGAATCCGCGACAAACGTGTGATATGCGACGTCCGCCGGCATCCCGGGCAGCCGTTGCTGCCGCCCGTCGTCCAGCGTCTGCACGGTGACACCCTCGGCGCGCTGGACCACGTAGGCGTTGCTCGTGATGAACCGCCACTCCTGATCGCCGCCGCTCATCGCCGCGTAGCAGTACCCGGACTCTACCGTGCCGACGGCCCCGCCGGCTCCACGCAGGACGACTAGCGCGTAGTCTTCGATCGGCAGGTCGTGCGCCAGCGACCACACCTGTGCAGCCGTGACCGACACCCGCTCGCCCGCGAACCGCCGGAAGCCGTCGAGCCCGTGAATCCCCAGGTTGATCAGGCTCCCCCCTCCGGACCGGGCCGGGTCGAGCATCCAGGCGACGCCATCGCGGACATAGCGCTGCGGGGAGCCGTTGAGGATGCGAAAGTGCGCGTAACACGCCGTCCCCAGGCGGCCGGCCTGCGCCAGCGCGTCGATCGCCCCCCACATCGGCGCGTATCGGTTGGTAAAGGCGACGGCCGCGAACCGATGCTCACGTTCGACGCGCTCCACCAATGGTGAGACGTCGGAAGCGCGCGTCCCCAACGGTTTCTCGAGGATCAAGGCGGCCGGCGTCTCGAGCATCTCCGCGATCAGCATCGGCATCGCGGAGTGTACGCCCATTCCCACGATGACGTCGGGTGTGGTGCGTCTGAGCAGATCGCCAAGCTCGGGGCGTGTCTCGGCTCCACACGCGGTGGCTGCCCGCGCAGCCACCGCAAGATCTGGATCCCAGACTGCGATGATCCGCTCCCCGAGGACACGGAGAGACTCGAGGTAACGAGCGGCGTGCCAGTGCCCGACACCTACCACCGCTACCCGCAGCGCCACCCCGTCAGTCATCCTGCCCCGACCCTCATCTCACCGATCCCGTCCCGTCTACAGACTGTACGTCGCGGTCCACCCGCGGCATGGCTGCCCGCGGATGACGTGGAAGACCCCCGCCGCCGGCTCGACGACCAGCGCGGCCGTGGTCTGGAGGTCACCGGCAAAGGACGCATGCCGGCAGATGCTCCGCGGATAATTCGCGTGATCCATCAGACACCGTACAGCCAGTGGCGCGGTCAATCGGCCGCGCTCAGCCTCAAGCATGCCGCGCATCCGCTCCTGACGGCGTTGCGACGCGTTGCGCTCCGGCTCAGCGTAGGTTTCACCCACGGCGAGCCCCGGGCTGTCGATGTGATTCGCGTGGACAAGGACGCCGTCCTTCGCTTCGATGAGGCCGACCCCCACGTCGGTGCTCTCAACGGCGACAACACGACCCGTGGCGTCGCCGATGGTGAGGTTTCATGTCAGGTCATCTGCGCGCCGGCCCGCGTCCTGCGCGGGTCGATCGCATCCTGCAGTCCATCGGCGAAATAGTTCAGCGCGATCACCACGAGCGTGAGGGCGGCGCCGGGAAAGATCCCGTAGGTCGGCGAGCGGTAGAGGTAGCTCTGCGCCGCCGTCAGCATGTTGCCCCACGATGCGGTGGGTGGCTGGCTCCCCAGCCCAAGATAGCTGAGCGACGCCTCGACCAGAATCGCGGCCGGCGCCGCAATCGCCATCTGCACGACGACGAGCGACAGGCAGTTTGGGAGGATGGTCCTGAACATGATCCGCGCGTTGGGCGCGCCGATCGCCCGCGCGGCCTCTACAAAATCCTTGCCCCTCAGCGCAATCGTCGACGCCCGGACCAGCCGCGCAAACGTCGGCAAATTGATGATCGCCACGGCCAGGACGGCGTTCAGGTACCCGGGCCCGATGATCGTCACGATGCCGATGGCCAGGAAGATAGCGGGAAAGGCGAGCAGCGTATCCCAGACGCGTGAGATGATCGCGTCGATCCACCCGCCCAGGTAGCCCGACACCAGTCCGCCGGCCACGCCCACGATGCCCGCCAGCCCCACGGCCAGCACGCCGGCCGCCAGCGACACACGCGCGCCGTGGATCACCCGGCTCAAGATATCGCGTCCCAACTCGTCGGTCCCCCACCAGAATCGCGCGGAGGGTGGTGCGAGTTGTGCCTCGAGGTGCAGTTCGATCGGATTGTATGGGGCCACCCGCGGACCGACGATCGCCACCAGGATGAAGAGCAGCATGCACACGGTTCCCACGGCGCCTTTGCGCTCGCGCATCAACCGCCGCAGGACGGCGGCCGCCGGGCGCCCGACCGCCGCCCGGCTATCGGGCTTCTTCGAGTTTGACGCGGGGATCGAGGTAGCCATACGTGAGATCCACGGTGAGATTCACGATCAGGAACAGACACACGACCAGCATGAGCGTCCCCTGCACGACAGGATAGTCGCGGTTGAGGATCGACAGCACGCTCAGGCGGCCGATCCCCGAGTAGGCGAACACGGCTTCCGTCACGACCGCTCCGCCCAGCAACCGTCCGAACTGGATCCCCAGGATGGTGACGACCGGGATCATGGCGTTCTTCAGCGCGTGCCGGACAACGACCGCCCGCTGCCCCAAACCCTTGGCACGCGCCGTGCGGACGTAGTCGGCCGCCAGCGCATCGATCATCGCCGATCGCACAAAGCGGGCAAACACCGCCAGGTTGGATGCCGCAATGGTCACGACGGGCATGACCAGATAGCGGAGGTTGTACCACGACCCCTGGTCGGGATCACCGACGCCGGAGGGCGGCAGCCAGCGGAAACGCACACTAAAGGTGATAATGAGCAGAATACCCAGCCAGAAACTCGGCAGCGCCAGACCCACCGAACTCAGCCCGGTCACCACCGCGTCGAGCCGGCTGTTTTGTCTCACCGCCGCGAGGATGCCGATCGGGAATCCGATGAGGATCGACAGCACCATCGACGCGAGGGTCAAACGGAGCGTTTGCGGGATCGCCTCCCCGATCATCTGCGTCACCTGCCGTCTGGCCAACAGGGAGTAGCCCAGGTTTAGATGCACGACGTCTGACAGCCAGACCGCATACCGGACGGGCAGCGGTTTGTCCAAACCGAGCCGTGCGCGCTCGGCGGCCAGTTGTTCCGGCGTGGCCTCGGGCCCCGCGGTAATCTGAGCGGGATCGCCCGGCGCCTTGACGATGATGAAGAAGATCACCATTGACGCCAGGAAGAGCGTCGGGATGAGGTGCAGGATCCTCAGGAGGACGTGCCGGATCACGTCACGCCTCCCCGGACGCGAACGTCAAGGAACACACTGCCGCCGGTGCGTCGTCATGGTTCGACGGCACCGACGGCAGCGTCGCGTGAGCAGGCCCTATGACTGCAGGGTGGCATCGACCATGGTGAGATCACCCACCAGGTCCGTGGTCATGCCCTTCACCTTGGTGCTCCACGCCCAGATCCGCGGGTCGTTGGCCACGTGGATCATGGGGACCTCTTCGACGATGATCTCATTGGCGCGCTGGTAGATGCTGCGCCGCTTCGCCGTATTGATTTCCGCCGCACCCTCGGCGACGAGCTTCTCGAGCTCGTCGTTGACCCAGCCATGCTTAGCCGTCCTGCCGCCCCGATGGGTGATCTGCGTGCCGAAAAAGATCGCAGGGTCGCGGGTCGTCCGGCCGACGACCCAGGGAATCATGTCGAGCCCCCTCAAACTCGCGTCGTTTCCCGACGCCAGGAACTGGGCCTGCTCCACCTCGGCGACGTTCAGCTTGATGCCGATCTTGGCCAAGTCCGCCTGCCAGATCAGCGTGAACAGTTTCATCTGCGGCCATCGCGGTGTGACGATCGTGTTGAACTCCGCGTTCCGCACACCGGCTTCTTCCATCAGCCTGCCTGCCCGATCGAGGTCAAAGGGATAGGCTTTGGCCAGGTCTTCGCGATACCCGAGGCTGGTCGGACTGAAGAACATCGTGGAAATTGGTTGCGACACGCCAAAAAACGCCTTTTGGGCCATCTCCACGCGGTTCATGGCGTACGAGAGCGCCTGCCGGACCTGCTTCCTGTCGAGCGGAGACTTTCTCACGTTGAGCATCACCGGAAAGACGCTGCCCGGGTGAGGGGTGCTGGCGACAGTGATGTTCCTGTCGGCCCGCAGTTGCTGCACGTCGGCCGGATTGCTCACGAAGATGCCGTGGACGGCCCCGCTCTGCAAGTTTGCCACCAGTGTCTCAGGCCGGTCCAACCGGCGAAACATGAAGGTGTCGATCGTGGGCTTCCCCTTCACGTAGTAGTCGGGATTCCTCACGAACCGAGCGTACTGGTTGGGCACCCAGTGGATGAACTTGAAGGGGCCGCTGCCGACCGGCACCTTCCGCATGAGCGCCGGATCGTTGGGATCATCGATGCGGATGGCCCAGAAGTAGTCGAGGATCTCGGTGAAGTAGGGCACCTGCCCGTTAAACGTGAAGACCAGCGTGTACTGATCGACGGCCTGGACATCCTTCACCGGCGCCAGCAGGTCGCGCGTCTTGCGGATGCCCAGTTCCTTTGCCAGGAGGCTGGTGTCTTTCGTGTACCCGTGCATGTTCACAAAGTCCTGCGCGACGATCGGCTTGCCATCATGCCACTTGGCGTCCTGACGCAGCTTGATCCTGGCCGACGTCCCGTCCCTGGCCGGTTCGTACGCTTCGGCCAGCTGCAGGTGGACTCTCCCCCGGTCGTCCTTCCAGGTCAGACGGTCGAAGAGCTGGTTGTGCATGTTGGTATTGACCGCTTCAAACCGCCATGGATTGAAGGCGGAGAAGTCACCGGCCTCGGCGTAGTTCAGCGTACCGACGGCGGGTGCCGCTACTGTGCGGCGTGCAGGAGGGACGGCGAGCGCTGCCGTGGAGAGCGCCGCGATCTTCATGAATTCACGGCGTGACACCCTGTGTCTCATCGCATCCTCCTTGTCTGACATACAGGCGGTGTTGCCGCCTGTTAGCCCAAGGGCTTCTCCGCGTCGACCACCCTACCTGTTGGTGACGAGTGTCCATCCCAGGGGGGTCTGCACCAGGACGACGGGATGGAGCCGACCGGTCAGTCGGGCAGTCGCCTCGCGTGAGAGCAGACCGAATACGCGGCCTTCCTGCCAGACGCGCACCAGGGTCGCGTCATCAGCGGCGGCCACCGGCGCGGTGATCCAGTACGAGGCAAAATTGGCCTCGGCGCCGCTGCTCCCCACGACCAGCACCCGGTCACCGGGACGGTAGAGCCGGTTGACCGTGCCGGTGATGGCCGGCCAGGGCCAGATCTGCTCCCACCGCTGCATGATCATCCAGTACATCAATCCGTACGACACGAGCACGCCGACAGTCAACACCACGACCGCCCGACGCCCGGGCCGGACAACGGTGACCATGGCAAACACGCTCATGACGAGCGAGAACACGATGAGCGATGGCAGCACGACGGGCAGATAGACTCGGATGTCGTTGGGAGCGTACAGAAAGTAGAACCAGGCGGTCGCCGCGATGAGCGGCACGCCGAACAGCAGCGAAATAGCCGCAGCGGTCCGCTGCCGGCGCGGTTCCTCAAACGCCTTCACGAGTGAACCGGCGGCCAGCACGGCCAGAGCGGGATACAGCGGCAGCAGGTAGCGCATGATCCGGTCTCCTTGCGACAGCGAGAGCAACAGGAAAAACACGCCAAACCACACCGCGCACAACCGCAGGGATCGTGGCCCCGCGCGCAGGCTCCGCCACCCCTCGGCGACGGCGCCCGGCAGCCATCCCGTCCACGGCAGCATGCCCAGCATGAGAATGGGCACGTAGGCCAGCAACATCGGCAGCCGCCCTTGTACCGGCACGACGCCGGAGCCCAGGAACGGGTGAAGCAAGCGCTCGATCCCGTTCTCGCCTAACAGGAACGTGTGCACGAACGGCGTCCCCTGCCGGACCATGCCGACTGCGAACCAGGGAACCGCGACCACAAGACACACCACAGCGCCGACGCCCGCATGGACCCATCGCCAGTGGCCGACGTCGCGGTGCCGCGCGGCCGTGAGCAGGTCGACGGCGATGATAAGCAGAAACACGCCGGCCCACAGGACGCCCTTGGTAAGCACCGCGAGCGCCACCCAGAAACCGGTCAGGGCGGCGATGCCGGCCGAACCCCGCTCCCGGTATCGGAGGTAGCCGTAGAAGGCCAGCGTCAGAAAGAACGTCAATGGTACGTCGTGCTGTGGCGCCATACTGAAGTAGAACGCCTGCTGGAACGTCGCCATCACGAGCGCTGCGAGAAGGCTCTCTTCGCGCCCGGCCGCCAAGCGTGCGATCCGGTAGGTGACCATGACGACGCCGATGGTCATGAGGAGCTGCCAGAATCGCAGGGCAACGTCGGTCTCGCCCCCCAACCGCAGCGAGAGCGCCATGATCCAGAAGGTCAGCGGGGGTTTGTCGACGATCCAGTCCGGCCGGCCTGGATCCTGCAAAGTCAGCCATTCGCCGGTGGCAAGACTATGTCTCGCGACCTTGCCGAAAAGGGCGGCGTCGCTATCGACGTGCGGTAGCGGGCTTCCGGAGAGGATCAGCAGGCAGGCGGCGGCGACGAGCACCGTCCACGTCAGCGGCCAGTTCGGGGCGTACCCGACGTCACGGTCCATGTGTCGGCGACGGGGTGGCGGGCCCGGAGGGAATCGAACCCCCGACCAGCCGGTTAGAAGCCGGCGGCTCTATCCACTGAGCTACGGGCCCAAATGCCCATGCCAGTATACCGTACCGTCGCGGGGCAACGACTACTTGCCGTCTCCCGACGCGACGGCCACGGCGGTCTGGACGGGCGCGAGCGTCCTGCCGGCGCGTAGGATCCCCAACAGCGGCACCGACCCGAGCACTGCCGCCATGATGCCGACCGTGATCTCTCCGCCCCGGGCCAGGAAGACGCCACCCAGCAGCGCCGCCGCCATCGCCGCCATGTTGGTGAATAGGTCGTTGATGCCCATGACGCGGGCCCGTGTCGCCGGGCCGGACAAATCGCCGAGCAGCGCGGCGCCCGACACGAACGCCAGACACCACCCCAACCCCACGAGATAGAATGCCACCGACGCGATCACGGCCGACTCGACGCCCAGCGTAAAGACCAACCCGCTCGATGCGGTCAGCAAGGCCCCGCCGATCAAGACGGGTCGGCGGCCGATACGGTCGGCGAGGCGTCCAACGGGCGCCGACAACCCAAACATCCCCAGCACGTGCGCCATCAACGCGAATGAGATGGCGTTGATCGAATGCCCATGGAGGTGCATCATCAGCGACGAGGTGGCCATCAACATCGCCATCGCCGCCTGCGCGCAGGCCAAGGCGATCATCGCGGCCTGCGCCGGACGTGAGGTCACGATCTCGGCGACCGTCGCGTCACGCCCATGGATACCAGGCCCTTCCGCAGATGCGGCCTCAGGAAAGTAGTCCGCCAGCCGCCGACTGATCTCGCGGGGATCGGGTCGAAGCCGGGACGCGATCAACGCGGCGATCGCCAGCGCCGCCACTAGAAACCCGTATGGAACCGCCAATGGGTCGACGCCGACCGCCGGGGCGATCCGGTCACCCAGCGCCACGAGGCCGGGGCCGGCGATGCCGCCGACCAGCCCCCCGGCGACGACGAATCCAACCGCCCCGGCGCGGCGCTCGACCGGATACATGTCGGCCACCGCCGCGCGGGTCAGCATGCCCATACCAGCCCCGAGGCTCAGGACGATGATCCCGACCAGGTAGGCGGCGAACAGATGCGCCGACACCGCGGCGGCGACCGTCGCCGCCCCCACACCGGCGATCAGATACCCGAGGATCAGCCCGGGCCGGCGACCGCGGCGATCCATAAACCGGCCCGCGGGATACGCGATGGACGCAATGGCGATATAGTGTAACGCGGTAGGCAGACCGGCCAGGCTCTTAGAATCGGTGAGCGAGTAGATGATCAGGCTGCCCAACTGCGAGGCCATCGACAGACCGGTCGAGAGCATGGCCTGCGTCGCGAACAGCAGCCACGTGTTGCGCCGGATCTCAGCGGGCACGCCAAGGGTGGTGTTCACCTCTCAGGGCTCCGCGCGAATCTGACGTAGTTGTTCCTCGGCCTGCTTGCGCAGCGAGGGATCGTGGCTGACCTCCAATACCTTTTCCATGTCGGGGATGGCCTTGCGCGGCTCGCCGCGAAGCCGGAGAGTGATGCCGTGCTGATAGTAGGCCTCGGCATCCTTGGGATCGATCGCGATCGCGTGCTCGAAATCGCCCAACGCTTGTGGGTACTCGCGGCGGAGCATCTGGCTGATTCCGCGTCCCTTGTAGGCGTCACCATATCGAGGGTTGATGCTGATGGCGGCTGAGAAGTCATCGATGGCCTGCTGGTGCCGGCCCAGGATCGTGCGCGCAATCCCGCGTTCGTAATAGGCGACGGCCATGGTTGGGTCGCGTTCCAGGGCAACCGTGAAGTCGGCGATTGCGGCCGTCTGGTCCTTGAGAATGGACCGGCTTCGACCGCGGTTCACCAGGATCAGCGGGTCCACCGGTCGCATGTCCAGCGCGCGTGAGAAGTCCTCGATGGCCTCGCGGTGGTTGCCGAGGGCCGCGCGGCTCAGGCCGCGGTCAAAGTAGGCAAGATCGCTCGGCGTGATCGCGATAGCGCGGGAGAAATCCTCCAGAGCGCGTTTGTGTTCGCCTAGCGCGGCCCAACTCACGCCGCGGCCAAGAAACGCCCCCGCCACGCGAGAGCTGCGTTGCAGCGCACCGTCGTAGTCGCTGATGGCGCGCCTATACTCTCTCCCAAACGTATGACTGATCCCCCTGTTCACGTATGGCGCCTCGTCTTCGGGGTCCAACCCCGCCGCCGTTTCGTACTCTGCCAGCGCCTTCTGGTGATCGTTCATGATAGCGTAAACGAGACCGCGGCCGTTGTGCGCCGCCGCACCCAGGAACCGCCCCTGCAGGATCTCGTCATAACTCTTCAGGGCCTCGTCGGGCGCGGCCCTCAGGACGGCGAGGTTCCCACGACTCAGCAACAACGCGGCCCGACCGTCGGGCGGGACGACTTTCAGCAGATCGACGAGCAGATGGTCGGCCTCTGCGTCACGGCCATCCCGGTAGCGCACCACCGCGTTCACGAGCAGCGCCGGCGCGTCCGTGTCACCGTCGAGCCGTTGCCGGAGTACAAACTGGCCCGGTCCCGCGAGTGCGCCCTCGACAGCATAGTCTCCAAACGGTCGCAGGATCACAGACCTCGACGGGCCCATGTTCTCGATGACCAACGTCAACACGACATCGGGGCCTATCGATTGTAGATATCCCCACACGACCAGAGCCGCGCCTTGCCGATCGCCGAATGAGCGGGCGCCGCTGCTTCCCTGTGCTTCAGTGATTGGAGTTCTGAGCCGGCGCACCACCGGCGTTTCGCGGCTCTTTGTCGCCTCGGCCAGCGCACCTGCCAGCTTCTCTGTGAGCACGGCAGCTTGAGGTCCTGATCCAGCGATTGGGGCTAAGAGGATAGCATCTTTCGTTCGGGCGTCGGAGGTGGAGAAATAGCGCAGACCGGCAACCAGAGCCCCGAGCACGACTACCAAAGGGAGGTAACGGACG
>Ga0209341_10005333_pt1 | contig 11667 bp, 10 predicted proteins | sample RifCSP13_2_FD_184020 | JGI IMG/M metagenome (GOLD analysis project Ga0209341, IMG submission 184020) | Soil microbial communities from Rifle, Colorado - Rifle CSP2_sed 13_2 (SPAdes) (version 2) | ecosystem: Environmental > Terrestrial > Deep subsurface > Rock core/Sediment | place: Rifle...
ATTTTGGGTCAATGGGCTGATCGGTTTAGTGTTCGCGCCCCTGGCCTTTTACCTGTGGCCGCGCGGCGGGGTCTTGGCCTGGCTCACGGCCCTCGGCGCAGTCTACAACTTCTTCGTCCTCGGCCTCGGCGCGCTTGTGCCGATTGACCTCCCCGGCGTGTTTACGGATGACGGCGGGACGCTGCTGCGTTACTGGCGGGAGCGTTGAAAACTGGCCGAGTTAAGTCGCCGCGATGCGAAAGCCCACGTTCTGGCGGGCGTTGTAGGGGTAATACCAGTTGCGGTGGGCGCAGCGCGTCTGTTTGGGGGATGAGTCGAACGCGCCGCCGCGGACCACGCACCCTTCACCGGTCGGCGGCCCCTGCGGGTCCTGGACGACCGCGCGGGTCCGGTGCTCGTAGGCCCTGTGCGAATACCAGTCGTGGCACCACTCCCACACGTTTCCACTCGCGTCCGCCAGGCCGTAGGGGCTGTCCCCGCCCGGCGAATACTGCCCTACGGGAGTCGTGTCGCCCTGACCCCCCTCGCCGTTGAGCCGGGCGGCCTCCCACGCACCCCCCCAGGGATACCGGCGGCCGTCCTCGCCGCGCGCGGCCTTCTCCCATTCGGCCTCGGTGGGCAGGCGGAATAGCCGGCCGGTGACGCCCTTCAGCCATTTGCAGAAGGCCACGGCGTCGTCCCACGTCACGTTGACCACCGGATGATTTTCCTTGCCCGGCGGCGTGCGCCACGGCGCGGCGGCGTCGGGAGAGTGATAATAGGTTGCGGCGACGAAGGCCTGGTATTGCGCGTTCGTCACCGGGTATCTGCTGATGTAGAACGCGGAGAGGCAGACGCGGTGCTGGGGCTGCTCGTGCCTGGCGGCGTTGGGGTCGTGCGCCGGGTCGCCGCCCATCACAAACTCTCCCGCCGGGACGCGCACAAGGGTGGTCCACAGGCCGGGGGCGAAGGTCAGCACCATCACCTCGCCTTGCGCGCCTTGCACGCGCACGCGGGGGTATTGTTCTTCGGCGGCGCGCCGCGCGCGTTCTTCGGCCTCGCGGCGTTCACGTTCGGCTTCCTGCGCACGGCGCTGGGCGCGCTCGGCGGCGCGCGCCTCGGCCTCGCGTTCCTTTTGTTCCCTCACCCAGGCCCCGTAGGCTTCCTGCGCGGGCGTCGTGCGGCGCGTGCGCGTCCGGCGCGGGGACGCGTACGCGGGCCAGTCTTCTTCGACGACGACGTCATAATAGGCGGCTTCCGCCGACCGCGCCGCCTTCTTGTTCGCCGCGTCGTACCGGGCGCGTCTGGCCGGATCGCTCAGCACCGTGTAGGCCTCGTTGATCTTCTTCAAGCGCTCTTCGGCGTACTCACGAACGCCGGGGCTGGCCTGTTGCAGCCGGTCGGGGTGGTGGAGCTGGACGAGGATGCGGTAGGCGGCCCTGATCTGCTCCGCCGTCGCGTCCGGGGGTACGTCGAGGATTTCGTAGTACTTCATTTTCTGTCAACGGATGGATCGGATTACACAGATAGGGGAATTATACCTTTGTCGTTAGTCAACCACTCAAGGGAAATAAAAAGCGCGCCTGTGGAGGCGCGCTTGCAGATTCAGCCTTTACGTTAAGCTGCTCGTTCTTACTCAAACCACTCTACCGGGAACCAGAAGGGACCATAGGAGGTAAAGTTGCGGAGCAGGGTCAACGCAACCAGCACGAGCGCCCACAGAGCGATGACCAGATAGTCTGAGGCTGTATAGCGGAGTGACTCTGAGGCCGTCCACGTGCGCGGCCCGACGCCAAAGGCGCGCAATTCCATCGCCTCCACCACCTCTTCGCCGCCCGCAATTGCGTTGATCGTCACCGGGACAATGAGCGGGGCGGAGCGGCGGATCATGTTGACCAGCCCCGCCCCCTTCGCCTCCAGCTCATAGCCGCGCGCGCGCTGGGCGTCTACGGTGACGAAAAAATCTCGCGCGATGGTCGGCACGTAGCGCAGGGCGAGGTCGAGCGCGAAGGCCACGCCGTCCGACAGCCCAAAGCGGCGGAAGGCCACGCCGTACAGATACGGGTCCGTCGTGAAGGTGAAGGGCAGGATCATCGCCATGATGGCCAGGGGGCGCAGCATGCGCACCAGGCCCATGAAGACGATTTCCCAGGTCACCGTCCGCTGAACCGTTCCGAAGTAAGGCAGAGTGATGGGCGGGAAGGAGAACAAGGGATGAGCGGTGGTGATGTAGGCTAGCGGCCGGCCAAAAAGGGTAGTGTTGATCAGGCCGATGATGACCACGGCGAAAAACACGACCACCGCCCACGCTTTCCAGGTGGAGCGCCACGGCAGGCGGGCGAGGCTGTAATAGATCAGCGTCAGGCCGAACAAAGCCAGCAATACGCGCACGTCGTCCCCAACGATCGTGCTGAACATGACCAGCGCGGAGGCGATGAGCTTCGTCCGAGGGTCAAGCCGGTGGACGAAGCTCTGGCCGGGGAGATACTTGAAGGTGGCGAACATAGGCCAGGATGATGGTGGGGACGTTCGCCTGCGGCACAGGTGAACGCCCCCGCCGGTTAACGCCCGGAGCGAGCGCGGTAGGCGTTCCAGGCGTAAATCAGAATCGGAGTCAAGATCGCGCCGTTGACCGCATCGGTGATGCTGGCCGGGAGCCACTCGGTCGAAACCGCCCCGGCGAAGTCAATGTTGCGGAGGATAAACGGGTCGGCGATGAGCGCGGGGAAGGCGATGCCGACAAATGAAGCGACGACCGCGGCGATAGCGGCGAAGGCGTAGTCGCGCCCAGTCTTGATTTCGGTCACGCCGACATAGGGGAGCAGGCCCGGGATCAGACCAAGCAGGCCGTTGCCGACGTCCCACGCCCAGAAGAAACCGTAGCCCGAGAGCAGGTCGCCGATGACGTTGCCGACGCCCCCGGAGAAGAGGCCGACCCATGGGCCGAATACGATGCCCATGAACATCGGGACGGCGACCGGCGGGCGAAACGAGACCAGCGTCGTGCCGGGCAGCGTGAGATTGTTGAAGACCCAGTTGAGCACACCGTACAGCGCCGCGCCGATGGCCGAGTACACAATCTCGCGTGTGCCGAACTTCCACATGTTGCTCTTGTCCATCATTTCATCTCCTCCTGTGAGAATAGTGAAGACCGCAGACAGACGAATAAAGGATGTTGAAACATTGGCCCCGTTCGTCACCTTCCTTTCCGGCCTCCCCGGCCATGCTTCGCGCCAACAATAGGAACACCGTTCGCACGCAAAAGATGCACGGATGGATTTGTGGTCAGAGCCGGTCTATTCCACCTCCGCCAGCGCCTGCGCCCGCCGGAAGCCGCCCGTCCGGGACAACAAACGCAGGTTTTCCCGCAAGAGCGAGGTCGGCACGATGCGACAGTAGTCAAGCAGGACGTCGTCACGCAACACCGTTTCCGGCGGGCCATCGGCGGCCAGGCGGCCCTCCGCCAGCAGGATCACGCGCGAGGCGTAGGTGACAGCTAAATCCAGGTCGTGCGTAATGAACACGACAGTGCTGAACGCCTCGGACGCCGCCTCCCCGGACGACTGCATGCCCACGATGCTGTCCATGAAGGCCATGTAGTTGCCGAAGTCCTGTCCGGCGGTCGGCTCATCGAGCGCGAGGACTTTCGAGCGCATGGCCAGCACACACGCAATCGTCACCCGCTTCTGCTGGCCGAACGATAGCGCAAGCGGCGGGTACGTTTCCAACCCGGATAGGTTGACCGTCTTGACGGCCTGACTGATGAACTGGTCAATCTCGACCTCTTTGTATCCCAGGTTGCGCGGGCCAAAGGCGAGTTCCTCTTTGACCGTCGGCGCGAAGAGCATTTGCGTGGGGCTCTGGAAGCAGTAGCCTACGGTGCGCGCGACCTGCGCGACCGAGAGTTCGCGGGTATCGCGGCCCTCGACGAACACGCGGCCTGTGCGGGGCTTGACCAGCCCGATGGCGTGCTTGACGAGGGTGCTTTTGCCCGCGCCGTTCGGGCCGAGCAGCGCCACGCGCTCCCCGGCGTAAATCTTCAGGTTGACGTTGTGCAGAACCTCCGGCCCGTCGCCGTAGCCGAAGGAGACGTTTTCGAAGGCGATGAGCGGCTGCCCGGACGAAACCGCCGGGCGGGATTCCAGGGCAGGGGCGAGCGAGACTGCACGGTCCCGATCGGCTTTGACGCGCCGGATCACCTGCGGGGTCGGCAGCTTCACCTGTCGCCAATCCACCACGTCAGCCAGCCCATCCGGCGAACCCAGATATTGCATTTGCCCATCTTTGAGATACAACACGCGGTCGGGACGCGCGGTCAGCGCGTCCTCCACGCGATGCTCGACAAGCAGAATCGTTTTGCCCTCGTCGGCGAGGCGGCGGAAGATGGCCAACGCCTCGCGCGCCGAGGCCGGGTCGAGCGAGGCCAGCGGCTCGTCGAGCAGCAGGAGCGAGGGCTTCATCGCCAGCACCCCCGCGAGCGCGACCTTCTGCTTCTCGCCGCCGGAGAGCAGGAACGTTTCGCGGCTGCGCAGGTCACTCAACCCCAGGTGGTTGACGGCCTCGTCCACACGGGCGCGAATTTCGTCCGGGGACAGGCCGAGGTTCTCCGGGCCGAAAGCGATTTCGGATTTAACGTGCGCGCCGAGGATCTGTTTCTCCGGGTCCTGCAGCAATGTGCCGACCGTCTGCGCGAGCTTGGCGAGCGAATAATTGCGGACCTCTTCGCCGTTCAACAGCACCGAGCCGCTCAACTCGCCCCGGTAACTGCGCGGGATGAGGCCGTTAATGCACCGGATGAGCGTCGTCTTGCCGCACCCGCTCACCCCGGCGACGAGCAGCACTTCACCCGGCTTAAGTTCTAGCGACACGTCTTTCAGCGCCGGCTCCGGGCGGGTGTGATATCTGAAGGACAGGTTTTGGATGACGAGCGGCGAAGTCTGAGTCATGTGATTAACCACAGATAAGCACAGATAGATGCCGATGGGCCGATAAACACTCTCCGCGTTTATCGCTGTTCATCTGTGGTCTTGATTACCTCCACCGGATCGCCGACCTGCGCGTTCAGCCGCCGCGCGGCGCTGCCGTTGACGACCGCCAGCGCCAGATCGCCCGTGCTGCCGATGAGCGCAACCAGTTCGCCGGGCGCGCGCTCGCCAAACGTGCGCACCAACCCGCGCACTTCCGCGCCGCCAGCCCGTACAAGCACTTCTTTCATGGCGGCCACGTCTTCAGCGCGGATATTCGTGGCGATGTTGCCGAAATGGTCAATGTGGGCAATCTCGCCGCGCAGCCCCTCCGGCGTGCGCTCGGGGAGCGCGAGGGGCAGAAGCACCGGGTCGGCCATGGGTGAGCCGAGCGAGGCGAGCGGCGCGCCCAAAGCCAGGTGCGCGGCGACGGGCGCGAAGATGTCGCGGCCGTGAAAGACGCGGCTGATCTCGGGCCGCCAGTATCCCGGCTGGTCGAGGTGCACAATCTCCACCGGCCAGCCTTCGCGCCGGGCGCGCCTGAGCAGCAGGGTGATGATCCCGTTGTCCGGCCCGACGAACCGCTGCGCGCCGAGGCGGGCGGCAATAGGACGGCGAGCTGTCCCCACGCCGGGGTCCACCACGCAGATATGGATGGTTCCCTCGGGGAAGTAAGGTGCCGAGCGGTTGAAGATCACCGCCGCCTCGCGCACGTTCTGCGGGCCGATCGTGTGGCTGATGTCCACCAGGCGGGCCTCGGGCGCGATCCCGAGGATGATGCCTTTCATGACGCCGACAAATCCGTCGCGCAGGCCGAAGTCAGTCATCAGGGTAATAATGGGCAGCACGTTAATCTCACCAGTACTGGGTTGGCGTCGGAGGTTTCTCCGCGGGGCACAATCAGAGTATAAGCCGTGATTGCCAACTCGCCAAACCCGCTTGGAACGCCGGGGAAAAGCGCGTTGAGATTTTCCCCATAGGCTCTTATAATCACAGATACCGACAGATTCTATCCGATTAGCAAAGGAGCCTCCGCATGACCACTCAAGACCTTACGCGCGCCGCCCTCGATGACCGCCCGATGGACCAGGAAGCCGACCTGTTCAAAATCAACGCCGTTGACCACGTCGAATTCTGGGTGGGCAACGCCAAGCAGGCCGTGTTTTATTGGAAGTACTGGGGCTTCAAGCCGGCGTCCTATTCGGGCCTGGAGACCGGGAACCGCCGCTACGCCTCGTGGGTGGTGGAGCAGAACAAGATCCGCTTTGTGCTCAGCACGCCCTACTCCCCGCACGACGAGATGGCCGCGCATCACATGCTCCACGGCGACGGCGTGAAGGTGATCGCCATGGAAGTGGAGGATGTGGAGCAGGCGTGGCGGGAGACGACTGCGCGCGGCGCGAAGGGCCTCCAACCTCCGACGGAGTTCCGCGACGACTTTGGCCGGCTGCAGACGGCGCGCGTCGCCGCCTACGGACAAACCGTCCACGAGTTCGTGGACCGCTCCGACTACAAAGGCCCCTTCAAGCCCGGCTACAAAGCCTTGCCCGAAGACAAGACCGTGCAACCGGTGGGCCTGGCCGCGATTGACCACATCGTGGGCAACGTCGAGCTGGGCAAGATGAATCACTGGGTGAATTGGTATCACAAGGTCATGGGCTTCCGGCAGATCGTCCATTACGACGACAAGGTGATCCACACCGAATACTCGGCGCTCATGTCCAAAGTGATGGGCAATGGCAACGGGCGCATCAAGTTCCCCATCAACGAGCCGGCCGAGGGCAAGAAGAAGAGCCAGATCGAGGAGTACCTGGATTACTACGTCGGCCCCGGCGTCCAGCACATTGCGCTGCTCACGGGCGACATCGTGGCGACGGTGCGCGCGCTGCGGGATCGGGGCCTGGAGTTCCTGCGCGTGCCCAACGCCTATTACCAGGCCCTGCCGGGGCGCTTGGGCGAGATCCAGGAAGACTATAAAGACATCGCCGACCTCGGCATCCTCGCCGACCGGGACGACGAGGGCTACCTCCTGCAAATCTTCTCGCGCCCCATCCAGGACCGCCCGACGATGTTCCTCGAAGTCATCCAGCGGCGCGGCGCGCGCGGCTTCGGCGTGGGTAACTTTAAAGCGTTGTTTGAGAGCATTGAGATCGAGCAGGCGAAGCGAGGGAACTTGTAAGAGGAATTTTTAGTTTTTGCGCCGATAGATCAGTCGGCGTTCTTTTACGGCGCGCCCGAAATCCAAGGCTAATTGTTGGGACTCGACTTCGCCGTGAGGGGTGTGGTGTGGGGGCTTATAGTTTGTGATGAGGACTTCCTGATTCAGCACGCGCGAAGTGTCGTTCTTCTTCACTCTCATGCCCGAAGCGGACTGCACCGATATGATGTAATGCCGGGCAAACAGTTCACGGATTTCGGACATATCGTAGGAGGACAAGATCCATTTGCACTTCGTTTTGTGGAGCCGCTCCGCCAGTTCGTGATGCGACTCCCAATCGCGCATGTTGTGAGCGTAGTTACAGCCGTTGCCGGGGTAAGGCGGGTCAACGTACATGACCGTGCCGGGCCGGTCGTACCGGTTGATACAATCGCGCCAATCCAGGTTTTCGATGATTACGGTGCGGAGCCGATTATGAATGGGACGGATGCGCTCGTGCAGGGTTTCCAGCGCGCCAATCAGCCGGTTGCCATGGCCGCCGTCGGTGATGCTGGTTTGAAAGCGCGGGTAATTGAGTTCGCCGCCCCATCCGGCCATGATGAGATAGTAGAAACGATGAGCGCGCTGCACGTCCGTGAGTTGGGTTGGCTCTAGATTGGCAAGGCGCTCAAACTCAGCGCGTGATACCAGCTCCCATTCAAAGGAGGCCATCAGTTCTTCAGGCTTCTCTTTGACAACCCGGAAGAAAGCGATGAGTTCCTGGTCGAGATCATTCAGCACTTCAACTTCACTCGGCGGCTTGCCAAACAGCACCCAGGCCGCCCCCGCGAACGGCTCGACGTAGCAGGTATGCTCCGGGAGCAGGTCAAGGATGGGTTTTCGCAGGCGCGATTTGCCGCCAACCCATTTGAAAGGGCTGTTGAGCATAGCGTAATTGCCGTTCTTGAGTTTCGGTTTTATGGTCATCTCTCGCTCCATTTTTATGGAGCAACAAGGTAGCCTCAAGTATATCCCAAGGCAGAAATAATATGCTCGATATTCGTTTTTGTCGCATCTGTTGGAACTCTCAAAATTGGCAAAAACCTACTGGCGAAGCTGCCAGGTTGGAATCGCCAGACTCTTATGTGGCTAAACACGGTTTTGGTCACGAGGAGTGGCTATTTAATTTCAATTGGTTGGTAGAAGGGTATCGTTATGGCTTCCTTCAACCAATCAGATTAGCTAATGCCTTTGACTCTCAGGTCTCTACTGTTGAGGTCATCCTCTATACAATAGAACCTCTAAGAAAGAGATTATTTGTAGGCAGAATAAGACATTGTGAGCTATTAACATCCCAGTTTGCTAGCGAGGCCTACCAGGTTTATCAGCACGAAGGCTGGCTAGAAGAAATGGCTAGTCATCTGGAACAGATAAACGTAGACCCCTCGCTGATAAGGAATGCGACCAACCCGTTCTCTATAATCAATGTGCGTTTTAAGCCCTCAGATGCCGAAATACTTGAACCTCTGATAACCGCCCCGACGAATCACAAGATTTATAGCACGGGCCGATACCAGCCTTTATATGCAGAAAGCCCTGCGCCGTGGAAAGAAATATTGAGCTTGCAAACGGAGAGAGCCGCCCCATTGCAATTTGTAAGCGGAAGGCTCAAGAACCTGCAACGGCGAGAGAGGGCGGCACAGAAAGGAGTTGCTTTTGATCCAGCACATGACAGGTTGCAGGAAGCTCTCTGGAAACATCTTAGAGCAAAGTATGGTCCCCAAAACGTCGGTTATGAGGTAAATGGTGTAGTGGACCTTGCAGTTAAGCAAGAGAAGAGATTCATTTTCTACGAGATCAAAATGGAGACTACTGTTAGGCGTAGTATTCGTCTCGCTCTCGGGCAACTTTTAGAGTATGCTCATTGGCCTGCTCAAAAGCGAGCGAGTAAACTGATTGCTGTTGGCAGAGTTCTTCCAAAAGAAGACGATATAAGTTATTTGACCTTTCTGCGCGAACAATATGGTTTACCTCTCTACTACCAGTATTATGACGTAGTTACTGATACTCTTTCACCAGAGTATTAATAGTTACGTTAACGAGGAGATTCTCATGCCCTTCTACCACCACCTTGGCCAACTCCCTCACAAGCGCCACACGCAGTTCCGCAAGCCGGATGGCTCGTTGTACCGCGAGCAGGTCGTCGGCACCAAGGGCTTCTCCGGCGTTCAGTCCATTTTGTACCACTACCACCAGCCCACCGAGATCAAGCACGCGGAAAAACTCGGCCCGGCCAGGGTGGAGTACGTGGACTACGGCCCACTGCGCCACCGGCTGTTCAAGACCAAAGACGCGCCGCAGGGCGGCGACCCGGTGAGCGGGCGGCGCGTGCTGCTCGGCAACGCCAACGTGACCATGGCCGTCCTCCGCCCTACGCAGAGCATGGACTACCACTACCGCAACGGCGAGGCGCACGAGCTGTACTGGGTGCACACGGGCGAGGGCGTCTTATACTCGCAATATGGGGTCCTGCCCTTCGGCCCCGGCGATTACCTCAACCTCCCCATCAGCACCACCTGGCGCATGGAGTTGAAGGGAGACAACCACCGGATGCTGGTGTTCGAGTCTGCGCAAGATTTCGAGTTCCCGAAGCGTTACCGCAACGAGTACGGCCAGCTGCTGGAAAACTCGCCCTTCTGCGAGCGCGACCTCCGCGTGCCGCAGGAACTGGAAACGCACACCGAGATGGGCGAGTTCGAGGTGCGGGTGAAGGCGCGCGGCGAGTTCCACCGCCACATCCTGATCCACCATCCGCTCGACGTGGTGGGGTGGGACGGCTTCCTCTACCCCTATGCTTTCAACATTTACGACTTCGAGCCGATCACCGGGCGCGTGCACCAGCCTCCCCCCGTGCACCAGACGTGGGAAGGTTGGAACTTCGTGATCTGCTCGTTCATGCCGCGGATGTTCGACTACCACCCGCAGGCCATCCCCGCGCCGTACAACCACGCCAACGTCAACTCGGACGAGGTGCTGTACTACGCCGAGGGCAACTTCATGAGCCGCAAGGGCGTGGACCAGTTCGACATCAGCCTGCACCCCGAGGGGTTGCCGCACGGCCCGCACCCCGGCACCGTCGAGGCGAGCATTGGCAAAGCGCGGACCGAGGAAGCAGCGGTGATGATGGACACCTTCCACCCGCTTGAGGCCACGCCCTTTGCGCTGGAGTGCGAGGACGAGCGGTACGCGTATAGCTGGGTGGAACACAAGTAGAAAAACTCCAATTTAAGACACGCTCTCAGCCGGAGACGCTCCGCTCAGCGCGATAGTTTTCGTGATATGCGGAGAATAGAATTTCCCGACGAGAACTGCTCTGGCAGCCAGGCTGCGGTGTAGCGGTGAATCATGCCACTCAATAAAACCCGGTTGGCGCTGGCCTTGCTGGGCGGGGGCGTGGTGCTGCTCGGCCTGTTGGCCCTGCTGGTAGGCTGGCGCTTGCTGCAGGCCTCCCCGGCCTATCAATTCATGCAGGCCCGCCGCCGCTGGGAGGCGCGCCCGTTCAACCACTACCGGCTGGCGTTTGACCACGGTTTCACCCGGGGCGGTTACGCTCAGTGTCATCATGACGTGGAAGTGTGGAACGAGCGGATCGTCCACGTCTTCGGCGCGACCTGTCTGAGCGGCCACGTCACCCAGGCGCTTACCGTGAGCGGCATCTTCGACAAATTCGAGCGTTACTTCGCCGAGCGCGTGTGCAGCGCCACCGGCTGCTATTGCGAAGGCGCGTATCTGGTGCGGGCAACCTACGATCCCGTCCTCGGGTATCCACAGACCATCACTACGGGCTTTCACCGCAACTGGGTGGACGACTTTCTCCACAATAAACTGGGAGTGCAGGATTGCCTCCGCACCGACCCGACGGTCGAGAAAATCAGCGTGACCTCGCTGACTCCGCTCCCTTGAGTTACAATTGAGGCGGCCCTGGCAAGGTCAGGAGCGAATGGTCATCAGGTGCTGCCACCACCGGGGTTCAACTCCCCATTCGAAGCGGTGGTTCGGTTGGCGCTCATCTGATAATTCGTCCTCCACATCGGCCTTGTCCCAGGGCTATTTTCTGAAATCTCGCAGGAGGCGGCGACATGGCGCGGCGCGAAGTCATCATCAAAGACACCCATCGTGGGCTGTGGTATGTGGACGGGGTGCTGACGAAAATCCTGGAGGCGGGGCGGTACGTCATTCCCCGGTACCTGGACTTCGGGTTCTTCCGTCTGGGCAAGCGGGTGGAAGTCGCCCTCGTGGACGTGCGCCAGCGCGACCTGACGATCAAGGGCCAGGAGATCCTGACGGGCGACAAGGTCGCCATCCGGGTCAGCATCATCGTTCAGTTCCGCGTGACGGACCCCCGCGCCGCGCTGCACCGGGTAGAGAATTACGAAGACCGGTTGTACAGCGACGTGCAGCTGGCGGCGCGGCGCTCGCTCGCCTCGATGACGCTGGAAGAGATCCTGACCAACCGCAACCGGCTGAGCGAGGACATCCTGCGCGACGTCAAAGAAGCGGCCGGCGGCTACGGCGAGCGAGCGCCGC
>Ga0209341_10005335_pt1 | contig 11661 bp, 11 predicted proteins | sample RifCSP13_2_FD_184020 | JGI IMG/M metagenome (GOLD analysis project Ga0209341, IMG submission 184020) | Soil microbial communities from Rifle, Colorado - Rifle CSP2_sed 13_2 (SPAdes) (version 2) | ecosystem: Environmental > Terrestrial > Deep subsurface > Rock core/Sediment | place: Rifle...
GAGCCGCAACCGCTGATATTCTGCCGGCGGAGGATGGGAAAGGGCAGTGGCTGGTAAGGGGGGATCCGACGGAGGCTGCCTTTCTTATTTTTGCGGATAAGCTGGGATTAAAGGTTGGGGAGGGTGAGTTGCAGCAAACCCACGCCTTCACTTCCGCCCGGCGGATGGGTTCTCAGATCTTTGAAGTTGAGGGGGAACAGAAGATTTTTACCCTGGGAGCTCCTGAGGAGGTTTTAGCGCGCTGCAGCCTTTCGGCAGAGGAGCGGGGTCAGTTTTTGAGCAAGGCCCATGATTTGGCGCAGGGTGGATACCGGGTTTTAGCGGTGGCGGTTAAGACCCTAAAAGGAAAGAATCTAGCCGGGCAGGAAACTGAAACCGGCTTAACTTTCTTAGGGTTGGGAGGACTTTTGGATCAGCCCAAGGACAAGGTTGCCTCCACTTTTGCCGCCTTAAAGGAAGCTGGGATTAGGCCTATCATCATAACTGGCGACCACCCTGGTACGGCTTTAGCGGTTGCCAATTCCGCGGGTCTAAGTATTTCTCAAAAAGAACTCCTTTCTGGAGAGCAAGTGGAGGGAATGAGCGACGAGCAACTTTTAAGAGTGATAAAAAACATCACTATCTTTGCCCGAATCTCCCCCACCCAGAAGCACCGGCTGGTAGGACTTTTTAAGAAGCTAGGACTGCGGGTGGCCGTCTCCGGGGATGGAGTCAATGATGCTCCTGCCTTAAAGAAAGCGGATGTGGGGGTTGTGATGGGGAAGAAGGGGACGGATGTTTCCAAGGAAGCAGCGGATTTGGTGATTTTGGATGATGACATTGAAACGGTGCTGCCGGCAATTTATGAAGCCCGCGCCCTTTACGACAACATCAAGAAGTTCTTCACTTTCCTCCTGTCAGGAAACTTTGAGGAGCTTTTGATTATTGCCGCAGCTTTGATTTTGGGGTTGCCCCAGCCCTTTACCACCCTTCAAATACTTTGGGTAAATTTTGTAACCGATGCTCTGCCGGCTTTTGCCTTAGCTTATGACCCGCCCGGAAAACGGGTGAAACAGGCTCCGCCGCGGGATTTGAGCAGCAAGATGATTAAACCGATTGTTTTATATGCCGTTTTCTTGGGATTTGTCGCCTTAATCGGTGAGGCGCTCTTGTTTTTAAATTATCTGCCGGATGTTGTGCGGGCCCGCACGATGATCTTTACCGGAGCGGTTTTGTTTGAGCTTGTTATTGTTTTCTCGATCCACACTTCTTTGGTTTTTTGGAAGAAGATCTTTAGCAATAAGTATCTGGTTGGGGCGTTTCTCATTTCTTTTGCTCTGCAGCTTGCGGTTATCTACACACCTTGGCTCTCAAACATCATGGAGACAGTACCTTTACGGGTAATTGATTGGGTTTATATTGCTGTCTTCCTCACCTCCTCATTAGCCGTGGTGGAGGGGGTGAAGTGGCTGGATCGAAGCGGGCTGGTGAAGGCCAAATAAAAAAGCCGTTTCTTTGGGGAAACGGCTTGGGTTTTTATTACCAGCTGATGATCAGGTACCAGTAGTAGCGGGTGTAGAAGACCTCCGGATCACTTCCGATCGGTCGGTCTACTTCAACATGCATCTTAGCCTTGAATCCATCTTTTTCAAGGAGTTTAACCAAGTGATCCCTGAGGTAGATTAAGCCAAGTTCATTCTTATCTTCTTTTTCTCCAAGGCGAAACCAGATTGAAGCTTTGCCCTCATCGGCGGCTTTGCTGATTTCCTTTTGGCATGTAGCAAAAAGCTGCTTCGCTTCTTTCTCCATCTCCTTTTTCAGTTTATCTTCTTCGCTCCGCTTCTTTTGCGCTTTTCCAGCTTCAACCCTCTTATTTCTTCTCTTAGCTTTTTGAGTGCGATTTCGCACCTCATCCGCTAAATTCTTAGGTGTCATCTTTCTCCTTTTCTTATTTATTTTTTATTTGGTAGGGAATTAAAGCTCCGCCAATTCCATCTTTTCCTGGGGAGCGGTTACTTCGACGTGTTCAAGATATTTCTCCGTGGTAGACAAGCGCCGGTGTCCAGCCACCTTGGAAACCAAAACCAGGGAAGCACCCCGTTTAATGTGCTGAGCGATAAAGGTGTGGCGCAGATCATTGACGGTTGCATCCTCAATTCCGGCTAAGTCCAAGTAGCGCTTAATGGTCGCGCGGATGTTTCGGACCAAAAGGGGCTTGGAGTTTCTGGTAATAAAGACATTCTTAGCATCTCCGGCTCGCCGTTCCTTAAGATAAGCATCTAGGGCCTTCTGGGCGCGGGAATTTAGGGGTACAGAGCGCTCGGGGTGGCGATTGAAGGAAGAAATGTGAACTTCCCCGGACCGGGCACCCTTCCCAAGCTTCACATCGGCCATCGTCAAACGAGCCAGTTCCCCAATGCGCATGCCGGTTTGCAGCAAGAGCTCTACAACGGCATAAGTTCTGGTGTCGGCGTGCACGGCATCACGCAAAGCGCGGTACTCGGTCTCATTTAGGATGCGGGGAGGCTTTACCTCAAACTTAGGGTGGGAAACCAAAAGAGCGGGATCGTCCGTCAAAAACTCATTGACCTTAAGGTAGCGGAAGAAAGTTTTAACCGCATTGGTTTTGCGGGAAACCGATTTGGGGGTGTAGCCGTTCTTTAAAAGCTTGGCCAGGAAAGCCTCCACATCGGGTTGGGAGACATCGGTGACCTTGGCTCTTTTAAGTTCTTCCAAAAACTCCACCAACTGGTCAATGTCCTTGCCGTAAGCTAGGACTGTGGAGTTGGAGCGGTTCTTGTCGCGCAGGTGCTCAATGAATTTTAAGTGGGCGTCTTTCAACGGAATCATTATCGGTTTTAAGATAGCACTACCCCATAGCTTAGTCAACCCCAGGTGAGAATTGGAGTTTTAAGGGTGATATCATCTAATTATAGTGCCTGCCCAGAAGTTTCTCTCCTCCTTAGCGGGGAACATTGTCATTTTTGTCGTCCTGGTGGGGCTTTTGTTTTCCACCGTCCAAACCTTCTTCAAAATCAGAAGCCGTCAGAAAGATCTCTCTTTTCTTCAGGTAGAGGTGGGGACTTTGGAAGCCAAGACCTGGGAGATGCAGGATGAGCTCACTTATCGGCAATCCAGAGATTTCATCTACAAGGAGGCGGTGGAGCAGCTGGGCTACACCCGTCCGGGAGAGGTGATTGTGATCCTGCCGGATATCGAGCAAGCGAGAAATAGTGAGGAAGATGAACCGCAGCAATCCGCCCAGATTGCTCTGGAGCCTTTGCCTTATTGGAAGCAGTGGCGGGACCTTTTCTTTGGTTATTGATCTCCTTGGGTTATAATTTAAAAAGCCGTAGCGGGCTGGTGGAACGGTTACCACGCATGGCTCATAACCATGAGGACCTGGTTCAATTCCAGGGCCCGCAACCATTTTCTCTTTCAAATTCTCTATTTGAATATCAACCCTAATTTTCCTAAAATTAACTTGTGGTATTCGAAAATGGCAAAAACTAAAGAAAGAATACGTGTAAGAGAACTTAGAAAACAGGGTTTAAGTATTGGAGAAATATTAAAGGAAGTTAGTGTTTCTCGGAGCACAGTTAGTCTTTGGATTAGAGATATTAAACTCACACAGAAGCAAATTAATCGACTCTTACAACGGGCACATTCAGGATGGGAATCATCCCGACTTAAATGGGCGGAAACTCAAAAACAAAAACGCATAGCAGATGAAGAGAGGTTGCGTAGAGATGGGTTAGATGAGATTGGAAATTTAACCGATCGTGAGTTTTTTCTTACAGGAATAGCCTTGTATTGGGCCGAAGGATACAAGGCTTCCAGAAGCCGTTTTGGAATTGTTAATTCTGATCCAAGAATGGTCCTATTTATGTTTAAGTGGATGAAAAAAACATTCAGGTTGAGCATTTCTGATTTTATTCCTCGAGTTGGTATTAATATTTCTCATAAAAATAGGGTCGGGGAGGTTGAGAAGTACTGGTCTAATTTATTAAAAATTCCCCTTAAACAGTTTAGAAAAACGAGTTTCAAGCATTATAAATCGAAGAAAAAATATGAAAACTTTTATGAGCACTATGGAACACTCTCTCTGGAAGTCAGGAAAGCCACCGAAAAGGTGAGAAAGATGAAGGGATGGATTGAGGGGTTGGCTGTAAATGGATCTGCTGGTAAACTTAGCAAGAGGCTGGGTAGCTCAGTTGGTAGAGCAGGCGAATCATAACCGCCCGGTCGACGGTTCGATCCCGTCCCCAGCCACCAAGGTTATTTTTAACTCTTATTTTCTTTATTTCCTCCTGGACTGCTATCATAGTGCGTATGGCTTCCCGAAAGCGTATTTTAACGGGTGATACCCCGACTGGCCCTCTGCATTTGGGGCATTATGTTGGCACTTTGGAGAACCGGGTAAAACTTCAGGATAAGTATGAAACCTTTATCATCTTAGCCGACACCCACTCTTTAACCACCTTGGCCGAAGATCCTCATCAAATCCACAATTACGCTTTGGAAGTTTTAAGGGACAACTTAGCAGTGGGTTTGGACCCTGAGAAAGTAACTTTCTTTTTGGAATCGGATATTCCTGAGATTTACGAGCTGGCGGCAATTTTTTCGATGTATGTTTCCCAGGCCCGGGCTCTGCGAAACCCCACCATTAAAGATGAAATGAAATCTCGTGGGATGGAGGAAAAGTTTTCCTTGGGGTTTGTGAACTACCCGATTTACCAAGCCGCCGATATCTTGTCCGTTAAGGGAGAGCTGGTTCCGGTGGGGGAAGATCAGGTTCCCCATCTTGAGCAAACACGGGAAATTGCCCGCAAGATAAACAGTCTAACGGGAAAGAATATTCTCCCCATTCCTGAAGCTTTGGTGGGACGGGTGGCTCGCCTCCCCGGCATTGATGGCAGTTCTAAGATGAGCAAGTCCTTAGGGAACGCCATCAACTTGGGCGATGATGAGGAAACCGTTGTTAAGAAAGTTAAAGGTATGTATACCGACCCCACCCGCCTTAAGGCCACTGATCCTGGTCATGTTGAGGGCAATCCGGTTTTCACCTACTTGGATTCTTTTGCGGAGGATAAGAAGAAGGTCTCTGAATTCAAGGAAAGATACACTAGAGGGGATGTGGGAGATGTGGAAGTGAAGGAATACCTTTCCAAAGTCTTAAACAAATTCCTTTCCCCCATCCGGGAAAGACGCCAAAAGTTGGCAAATGAAGCGGAACTAGCTAAAATCTTAGAAGCCGGAAGGAAGAAGGTTGCGCCTTTGGCAGCTGATACTCTAATGAGAGTTCGCCAAGCCCTCCACCTAACGGATTAAAAAAATGCAAGGAACTCCATTCCCTAAAAAAGTTAAAACCCCGATCCGCCGCTCGAGCGGGATTTGGTCTTGGATTTTCATCCTCGTTTTCTTAGGCTTAATATACTGGGCTTTTACCACTCCTGTTTCTAGTCCGCAAACTCTTCCTGTCTCCCAAGTTCTGACCCTCATTAAAGAGGATAAGGTGGAGCGGATTGAGGTGACGGGCAATACCTTGGAAGTGACGCTCAAATCAGGAGAAACGGCTACATCCCAAAAGGAAACAGGCTCTTTCTTAGAGGTTTTGGCGCAAGCCGGAGTCGACCCCGCCAAGGTTTCCGGAGGCATTGAGGTTAAGGATGGCTTCCCCTGGCTCGATATTCTTTTGGGGAGCATTTTGCCGGTTGCTCTCCTCGTCTTCTTCTTTTTCTTCTTTTTCCGCCGAGCTCAAGGGAATGCTCAAGATATCTTGTCCTTCGGCCGCTCCCGCGCCCAGCTTTTTGTGCGGGGCCGGCAAACTCGGGTTACCTTTAAGGATGTGGCGGGGGTGGATGAGGCCAAGCAGGAACTGGAAGAAGTGGTTGATTTCTTGGAGAATGCGGGGAAGTACCGAGCATTGGGAGCCCGGATTCCTAAGGGTGTTCTTTTGGTCGGACCCGCGGGAACTGGGAAAACTCTTTTAGCTCGGGCCGTCGCCGGAGAGGCGAATGTGCCCTTCTATTCGATGTCCGGGTCGGAATTCATGGAGATGCTGGTGGGGGTCGGAGCAGCCCGGGTGCGGGATTTGTTTGAGACCGCCAAGAAGAACTCCCCTTCCATTATTTTTATCGATGAGATTGAGTCGATTGGTCGTCAGCGGGGCGGGGCAATGACCGGAGGTCACGAGGAGCGCGAGCAAACCCTGAACCAAATTTTAACGGAGATGGACGGCTTTACCCAATCCGACAATGTCATCGTTTTAGCGGCTACCAACCGGCCGGAACTTTTGGATCCGGCCCTCACTCGCCCGGGGCGGTTTGACCGCCGCGTTGTTTTGGATTTGCCTGATATTGAGGGGCGGGAAGCGATTGTGAAGATTCATGCTCGTGGTAAACCCTTTGTTAAAAGCGTGGACTTTCGCAAAATTGCCAAGCGCACGGTCGGCTTTTCGGGGGCGGATATCGAAAATATGCTCAATGAGGCGGCGATCCTAGCCGCCCGCAAGGGGCAAAAGCAAATCACCACCTCCGATGTGGAGGAATCAGCCACCAAAGTGAAGCTGGGACCGGAGAGAAAGCGGCTACAGTCTCCGGAGGAAAAGAAGATGACGGCTTATCACGAGGGCGGTCATGCAATGGTAGCGGCCAAGCTTACCCACACCGATCCGGTGCACCGGGTTTCCATTGTTTCTCGAGGTTTGGCCCTGGGCTTTACGGAAACACCGCCTTTAGCGGACAAGTATCAGCACACTGAGACTGATCTTCGGGAGCGGATTGCCACGATGATGGGCGGACGTGCGGCCGAAGAGGTGGTTTTTGGGGAACTTACCGCGGGGGCCTCTTCCGACTTAGCCCAAGCGACCCTTCTGGCTCGGCAAATGGTTGAGGAGCTGGGGATGAGCGAGTTGGGGCCGGTCTCGTTTGCGGCCGGAGAGCGGGCTTGGTTTGGAATTGCGGGAGAAGCCCAGGCTTGGTCCAATGAGATGGCGAGCAAGATTGATAGCGAGATCAAGAAGATTTTGGACGGGGCTTATGAGGTTGCTAAGAAGATTGTCATGAAAGAGCGCAAGAGCCTGGATAAGGTTGCGAAGGCCCTTTTGGAGAAGGAAACTCTGGATGGGGAAGAGTTTGCCAAGCTGATTGCTTAGTTTTCAAGCGTTTAAATCCTCTCTTAAGCTAATATTTATCTTGCAGTGAATCGCTTAGTCCTGATCGATACCCAAAACTTTTTTCACCGGGCTTTTTATGCCTTTCCTCCCACTTTAACCACCTCCTCCGGTGAGCCGATCAACGGCGTTTACGGCTTTGCTTCCATGCTTTTCAATTTAGTGAAGGAAATTAAGCCCACCCATCTGGCGGCAGCCTACGAATCGCAGGAAGCCCCGGTTTTTCGTGAGATTGATTTTCCCGATTACAAAGGAACCCGGGTGGTCAAATCTCCGGAGGAACAAGCCGCTTTTGAAGCCCAGCTTCCCAAGCTGGGGGAATTCCTGGCCGCAGCTTCAGTTGCCGTCTTATCCGCAGAGGGCTACGAGGCCGATGATGTGATGGGAACCGTGGCTCACCAGGTAATGGCGGATAAGGTTGAGGTCAAGGATGGATTGGAGGTCGTGATTGCTTCCAATGACCGGGATTTAATGCAGCTTATTAATGGGGGTGTCCGCTTTTACCTACCGGCGGTGGGCAAGCAGAAAGCCAATTTTTATGGAAAAACTGAGTTTCAGGAGGAATATGGCTTTGCTCCTGCCAATTTGGTCGATTACAAATCTTTAAGGGGGGACCCTAGCGACAATATCCCGGGGGTAAAAGGGATTGGAGACAAAACGGCGCGGGAGCTGATCAGTAAATATAAAACGCTGGAGGAGGTTTATCACCACCTTCTGGATCTAAAGCCCGCGGTGGCGGAAAAGCTTGAGACGGATAAAGAAAAGGCGGACCTTTCCTACAAACTTGCCAAGATTGTGGATTCCGCGTCACTGGATTTTAAATTGGCGGATTTAAAGTTTGGGGGATTAGCACAAGATCCAGTCTTGGATCTTTTTAAAGCCTGGGGCTTCAAATCCCTCACCGCTAAGATTTTTGGAGAGAAAGCACTTACCGAGAATCATGAAGAGGAAGAAGACCGCAACCAATTGAAGCTTTTTTGAATTTGAATTTCAAATAATTCGGTGTTAATCTTCTAGCGAACTAGAAAAGGAGAAGACCGTGAAGCTAAAGTTGCTTTTGCTTACTTTGGTAATTGTTTTGATTTTGGGAGCCTGCGGTGCGCCGGATCCCGCTGACAGACCGGTGTATTATCGGAACAATGAGCAATCCGGCCCTTTCTGGAATCCGCTCTTTGTTGGATCAGACTACAGTGCTGGGGTCGAACTTCCTTGGCATCCCATTAATCCGCCCCATCCTGGTTTAAATTGTTGGGCGGCGGAAATTGAGTACCATAGCGGTGGTTATGCTGGGTATGGTTACTCCTACGTTTGGTGTGAGCCCTCTTCCCAATAGAGGGCTTTTTCTTTTTGTTACAATCTAGTTGTTCTCCCTTGTTTTTAATTAAATGGTTAGCAAAGAAAAGCTGAGCGAAAATCCGCGTCCGCTGGAATTAGTTTTCGTGCGCCACGGCGAGTCGGAAGGAAATGTGGCGGTCCATGCCGCCGAAAACGGCGATTTTAGCCACTTTACGAAAGATTTCTCCAAGCGCCACAGCTCCACTTATAATTTGACTTCCCAAGGAGTGAAACAAGCCAAGGAAGCCGGCAAGTGGCTTATTGAGAACGTCAATGGCGGTAAATTTGATGCTTACTACTCCTCCACCTATGTGCGGGCCCGCCAAACCGCCGGTTATTTGGATTTGCCGGATGCCAAATGGCACATCCGCGACTACATTAGGGAACACGACTGGGGAAACTTGGATGCGATGACGGATGAGGAGCGCTGGGCGAAGTATCCGGAAGCGATGAAAAAGCGGGAAGTGAGCAAATTCTACTTTGCTTCCCCGGGCGGAGAGTCCTTAGCCGATATGCTCCTTCGGGTTAGGGTGGGGATTTTGACCACCTTGTACCGGGACCTGCCGGGTGGGCGGGCGCTGGTGGTTACCCACGGCAACGTAATCTGGCCGGTGAGGATTGTGATGGAAAAGTGGCTGCCGGAGGAATTCCAGGCTCTGCGGGACCGCCGTGATCCTAAGGATAAGATTTATAACTGCCAGATTGTGCAGTATAGTCGGATTGATCCAAAATCAGGCAAGGTTTCGGAAAAATTCGATTGGGTCCGCTCCGTTTGCCCCTGGGATTTAAGCTTGTCCCGCAACGATTGGGAAAAGGTCAGTCACAAAACCTACTCTAACCAAGAACTGATCTCTCTTTAAGCGGGGGTTGCTAAACTTAAAGGGTAATGAAGGTTGCCTTGGTGCATGATTTCTTAAACCAATATGGGGGAGCGGAAAGGGTATTGGAGGCCATTCACGACCTTTATCCCTACGCTCACGTTTATACCTCCCTTCATGACCCCACCAAACTTCCTTTAAGGATGCATAACTGGGATATTCGGCCCTTTAAGCTGCCGAAGCTCCCTTTGGTTCATTTCCTAAAGTATTACACTGCTTTCTACCCCTTTCTTTTTGAAGGGCTGGATCTTTCGGAATATGACTTGGTCATTTCCTCCACCGCTTTCTTTGCCAAGGGGATTAAAACCCGTCCGGATGCTCTTCATATCTCCTACATCCACACTCCGCCACGGTTCCTCTACCACTATCCGGCTTCCGTGGGTAAGCGGGAGATCTTTATTTACCGGCCAATCCTGGCGGTTCTGGACAATTTCTTTCGGATTTGGGACTACCAGGCGGCCCAAAGGCCGGATTACTTGATTGCCAACTCAAAGCAAGTGGCGGAAAGGATTAGGAAGTTCTACCGGCGAAAAGCCACGGTTATCTATCCAGGAGTGGAACTTCCTTCTCCCAAGGATTTTGGGAAGGATAAGTTTAAAGATAAGTATCTCTTGCCTGCCGATAAGAGGGAGCAAGAGGAGGTAGCTGAGAAGTTGGACCGCAGCTCCTACTACTTTCTGGTTTCTCGTCTCCTTTCCTATAAGCGAATTGATTTGGTTATTAAAGCCGCTAATAAACTGAATTTAAGTCTCAAGATTGCCGGGACCGGACCTGAGGAGAAAAAGCTGAAAAAGATTGCAGGGTCTAGCGTAGAGTTTTTGGGATTCGTGAGCGATGAGAGATTATCAGACATATACTCTAACTGCGATGCTTTTATTTTCCCCGCAGATGAGGACTTTGGAATAGTTCCAGTTGAAGCCATGAACTTTGGCAAACCAGTTATTGCCTATGCGAAGGGGGGTTCTTTGGAGACCGTAGTGGCTGGTAAGACCGGCGAATTCTTTTATGAACCAACGGTAGAATCTTTGGTTGAAGTTTTAGAAAAATTTAACCCCAAGAAATATCAAGCCTCCGCCTGCCGATCTCAAGCTGCAAAATTTTCTCTTCCGCAGTTTAAAAATAACTTCTCTTCTTTTGTAGAATCAAAGTTGCCCAAGGGGAATTAAATTATGCCTGAACTACCTGAAGTCGAAACAATTCGCAGACAACTTAATAAGGAAGCGACGGGTCTTTCCATTGCCGATATCTGGACGGATGTGCCAAAAATGGTTCGCCCCTCCCTGAAAGAGACCCTTAAAAGGGTAAAAGGGCAGAGGATTAAAGCGGTTGAGCGCCGGGGAAAGCTCCTGATCATCCGGTTAGTCGGGCAGGAAAATCTGGTATTGCATCTGCGCTTATCCGGCCAGCTCTTTTTACATGGGGCGGCCAGCCACAAGGATCCTTTCCTTCATGTTCTGATTAAGCTTTCGGACGGAAGAGATCTCCACTTCAATGATGCCCGCAAATTTGGTTATGTCCAGCTCATTGAAAATGATGAGGATCTTGCCAAAATTGTGGCGGGATATGGTCCCGAACCGCTTGATGATTTAACCGAGGATAATTTTGCAGCTACCTTAGCCAAAACTCGCCGTCGGATTAAGGATTTGCTTTTGGATCAGAAGAAAATATCTGGAGTAGGAAATATCTATGCTAATGAAGCTCTTTGGCTGGCTAAAATCCATCCGGAAACCATCTCAGCCGAAATTAAACCTAACAAAGCACGGGATTTATTCAAAGCCGTGGTCAAGGTTTTGGATGATGGGGTGAGGTTAGGAGGGGCCACGATTGCGGATGAGAAATATCGAGATTTGTATGGGGGAAGAGGGCGCTATGATGAGGTCGCCCGGGTTTATCAAAAGAAAGGCCAGTCTTGTCCGCGCTGTGGGACAAAAATTGAGTATCTTAAAGTTGGCCAACGGGGTACTTTTATTTGTCCTAAGGAGCAAGTCCTTTAATCTAGTCTATGCTAATAAAATCACTTTCTCTGGATAATTTTCGAAGCTATCCTAAAAAGGAATTCTCCTTCTCCCCCGGCATAAACGTGGTGGTGGGGCCCAACACCGCCGGTAAAAGCAACCTCTTAGAAGCAATCTTTCTTTTGTCATTTGGCCGTTCTCCGCGGGCGGATTTAGACCGGGAGATGGTTAAAAAGGAGGAGGGGCAGGAAAAAAACATTGCTTTTGTTGCGGCCGTTACTGAGGGTAGCGAGGAGCGGGAACTGGAGGTAGCGGTAACTCAAACCGGTAAGCGCTTTCG
>Ga0209341_10005337_pt1 | contig 11659 bp, 15 predicted proteins | sample RifCSP13_2_FD_184020 | JGI IMG/M metagenome (GOLD analysis project Ga0209341, IMG submission 184020) | Soil microbial communities from Rifle, Colorado - Rifle CSP2_sed 13_2 (SPAdes) (version 2) | ecosystem: Environmental > Terrestrial > Deep subsurface > Rock core/Sediment | place: Rifle...
GTTGGAGTGAAGGTGGTGTCTTTCTTCACATCGGCATACACTTCACGTTTGAACATGAAGGCCCCAACAATTCGATCCATTAATGACATAGCTCTCTCCTTTGAAAAAAAGACAGAAATAGAATTGCTGCTTACATTAACCCCAAGGTAGCATAAAGTTTCTTGGAATACAAGGTATTCTTGGTTTACAAGTCTCGAATGCCCGGAATTCCGCCTGCACCCTTGGCAGTCCGCACCGCCCGCACCACAGCGAGCGCCACTACCTCGGCTGCGTAAGCCCCCACGATGTTGACATCGGCCTTGCGTTTGCCAGTGGCCAGCGCAAATAAAGTGTCCCCATCCAGCATGGTATTGGCCGGTCGAATGGTGCGAGCGATGCCATTCATGGCCATGCGCGCAACCTTGGTGGCCTCTTCTTTATTGAATTTGGCGTTCGTGGCAACGACCCCAATCACGGTGTTGCCGCGGGCAAAAGCAAGGATTCCTTTCTTGGCAAGTCGCCTCATCACCTTCATGGAGTCAGCCAAAGGCGTTTTTCCCTTCTTCTTGCTCCTTGCTCCTGCGATGATTTCACCTGTATCGGGATCGACGACATCCCCAAAAACGTTCACCGCCATCATGGCGCCCACCTGCACCCCGGCGCCGATATCGATGGCGGCGCTGCCTATTCCGCCTTTCATCGCTTGACCGACCCCCAGGATTTTCCCCACCGTGGCGCCGGTTCCCGCACCCACGCTACCTTCAGCGGGCGGTGACTTGCTGGCGTTGAGGCAAGCCTGGTAGCCCATCTCCGCATCTGGGCGCCGCTTACTTGAACCAATGCCCAAATCGAACAGGATCGCGGCGGGCACAATGGGCACACGCGCCACACCCACATCGAAGCCAACTTTCTTTTCTTCCAAATAGCGCACCGCCCCGCTCGCAGCATCGAGGCCGAAAGCCGAGCCGCCAGCCAACATAATCGCATGCACCTTGTCCACCAAGTGGACGGTTTGCAGTGCGTCGGTTTCCCGCGTGCCTGGCGCGCCGCCGCGTTGGTCCACACCGGCCACGGCTCCTTTTTCACACAGTACGACCGTACAGCCGGTGATGGCTTCGTAATCTTGCGCGTGGCCGACGCGGATTCCGTCGATTAGGGTGATGGAGTTGTTTTTCACATTTGTCTCCGAAAATAACGAAAATCAACCACGGAGACACTGAGACACGGAGGTTTATTAATAATTAAAATCTCCGTGCTTCCGTGTCTCCATGGTAATCATTTCGCTAAATCAATCTTCGTCTTCGCGTTCCCTTCGCAAACGACGTTTGAAATCCGGCATGCGTCGGCTGTATTCTTTATCCATCAGTGATGAGGTGATCAGGAAATCCGCAGTCGCCCGATTGGACGCCGTAGGAATATTGTGCAGCACTGCCAGGCGCAGCAGCGCCTTCACGTCGGGGTCATGCGGCTGCGGTTCCAGCGGGTCCCAAAAGAAAACAAGCATATCTAGCTCGCGAGTAGCGATGGCCGCCCCGATCTGCTGGTCGCCGCCCAACGGGCCGCTCATGAATCGATTCACAGTCAGACCAGTTTCCGAAGCAATAAGGGCGCCAGTTCCTCCCGTTCCATACAACTCGTGGCGTGCAAGCTCATCACGGTTGTGCTTCACCCATTCGACCAAGTCGGCCTTGCGGCCATCGTGGGCAACCAGGGCGATGCGTTTCCTGGCTGGCAAATTTTCAGTGGTCATTGCGTTTTCCTCTTCGATCCAGCATTAACTATAAGCGATGTCGCTTAACCAAGCACAAATTGCCGCGTTTATAATCGCGGCATGACCAATCAAGAATTGGCGGATGTCTTTGCCTTGGTTGGCGATCTGTTGGAAATCAAAGGGGAAATCGTGTACAAGACGCTTGCTTATCGCAAAGCAGCCGAGAGCCTCTCGGGATTAGGGCGGGACGTGAATGACATTTGGAAAGAAGGCGGGCAAAAAGCTCTTATGGAAATTCCCGGTGTTGGCAAAGCTATCGCTGAAAAGATCGACGAACTATTGCAAACTGGCAAGCTCGAATATTTAGAAAAGGTCAAGAAAGAAGTTCCAGCCGAGTTAGCCGCTCTGCTCCAAATCCCAGACCTGGGACCTAAGAAGGTGGGAATGTTCTACCGAGAACTGGGCATCCTCACAATCGACCAATTAAAGGAAGCTGCCCAGCAGCAAAAGCTGCGCGATTTACCTGGCATGGGCGAAAAATCCGAAGCCAAGATCCTTGCCGGCATTGAAGCGCTCAGCCGCCGCAGCGGGCGGCTGCCACTGGGCACCGTGCTGCCTTTCGCCGAGGAATTGCGAGCCAGCGTGCGCAAAATGCCCGGCGTGAAGGCCGCCGAGTTGGCTGGCAGCCTGCGCCGTATGCGCCACACCGTGGGCGATATCGACTTGCTCGTGGCGGCCAGGAATCCCGAAACGGTCATCGCGGCCTTCGCGGCCGCCCCCAACGTGGCGCGTGTCACCGGGCAGGGGACCGTGAAGGCCGGCGTGGAATTCCACAACGGCATGCGCGCCCAGATCTGGGTTCACCAGCCGGAACGCTTTGGCACTGCACTGCAATATGCCACCGGCTCAAAAGAGCACAATGTGCGCCTGCGCGAGATGGCGCTGGACAAAGACCTTTCGCTGTCGGACCAGTCGTTTCTACGAAAAGATGGTACAGAGCTACTTTGTGCCACCGAGGCCGAGGTCTACCACGAACTAGGAATGCCCTGGATCCCACCGGAAATTCGCGAGGACAGCGGCGAGATCCAGGCTGCACTCAATGGGGTTCTGCCAAAGTTGATTGAGGTGAAGAATATTCGCGCCGACCTGCATTGCCATTCCACCTGGAGCGATGGGCAAACCAGCATTGCGGAATTAGCCAAGGCCGCCAAAAACCGCGGCTACAAAACACTGGCGATCACCGATCACTCACCCAGCATCGGCTTGGTCAATGGACTCTCGATCGAAAGGCTGCGCGAGCAGCGCAAGGAGATCGAAAAGCTGCGCAAGAAGTTGGGCGACTCTTTGCTCATTCTGCACGGCGTGGAGGTGGAGATCAAAGCCGATGGCAAACTGGATTACCCGGACGATGTTCTGGAATGGCTGGACATCGTTATAGCCTCGCTGCACGTCAGCATCCGCCAGCCGCGCGCCCAGGTCACCGAGCGGGTCATCGCCGCCATGCGCAACCCGCACGTAGACATTATCGGCCACCCGAGCAACCGCATGTTGCCCGACCGCGAAGGCGCGGATCTGGATTGGGACGCTGTGCTCAAAGCAGCTGCCGAAACCGGCACCGCTCTGGAGATCAACGCCAACCCGCGCCGCCTTGACTTGGACGATGTGCAGGCGCGGCGCGCGATCGATATGGGGATTAAATTGTCGATCAACACAGACGCGCACCACCCCGATCACATGGATTTCATCGCTTTCGGCGTAGCCACCGCGCGCCGCGGCTGGGTCACCGCTCCCGATGTCATCAACGCCTGGACTCCAAAGCAGATCAAAGCATGGCTGAAAGATTAAGCGTGGGAACACGGGTGCAGAGGAACTGGGGAGGAAAGGAGTGTTGTGATCGCACGAATTTGGCATGGAATGACTCCGGTAGAAAAAGCTGACGAGTATACGGATTACCTCCACCGCACCGGGCTGCCCGATTACAAGGCAACGGAAGGCAACCTGGGCGCCTATATCCTAAAACGGCCGGAAGGCAACAAGATGCATTTCATTGCCCTGACTTTCTGGGAATCAAAGGAAGCCATTCGACGATTTGCTGGAGACCAAATCGAGAGGGCGCGTTAATACCTAGAGGACGAAGAATTCCTTATCGAAAAAGAACCATTTGTCCATCACTATGAAGTTGTAACTTAAATAAAAACAGCGCTTCAAATAAAGCGCTGTTTTTGATATCCTCGTAGGATCTACGAAACCACTACAGCCGTCACCATGCCGAACATGCCGTGAGAAGATTCGGCGTGGGTGAGGATATGGCAGTGGAAAGCCCACGCGCCAGGGGCGTCGCAATTTACGATCACATCATAACGTTCGCCAGGCGCAATATTTAACGTGTCGCATTTGTAAGGTTGTGGCAGCCACCAGCCATCCTTGGCCCACACTTCCTGCACCAGTCCGTGCAAGTGCATAGGGTGAATGAGCAGCCCTTCGTTCAGGTAGCGGATTCGTATACGATCGCCGACCTTGGCAAGGATAGGTTGCGTGTAAGGAAAAGACTTGCCGTTGATCGTGAGGCCAATGGCGGTGTCATTCAATGTAAGTGTGTACTCGGCGTCGTACTCTGGCTGCGTTTCCACATCGCTGGGCTCGATGATGAACGCGCCGAACAATCCTTTGGTGACCTGCTCCGCCGCGTTGTGATGGGAATGATAAATGTGGGTGCCGGGATTCCTGGCAGCGAACTCATAGGTAAAGGTCCCTCCCGGCTTGATGGGCGGCTGGGTAATGAAAGGGACGCCGTCCATTTCGTTAGGCAGCAGTACCCCGTGCCAGTGAACACTGGTGGATTCGCTCATTTCGTTGGTCACTACCACCCTGACCTTCTCCCCCTCCAGCACTCGGATCTCGGGTCCGGGTACGATGCCGTTGTAGGCCATCGCTTCCACGGCCTCGCCGGGTTTGGTTTCCCACTGCACACTCTGGCAGGTGAGTTCGAAGATTTGGAAACCATCCTCGGTCCGCGGTTTCAATCGCGTTCCCCAAAAGGTCTTGTCTTTGCCGATATTTTCCAGGAAAGTCTTGACGCCGGCCTCATGCATGGCGTCCATTTCCTCCGCGCTGCCGCCACCGGTCTGGCCCATGCCCTCTATGGTAGGCGTGGGCGCGGCCACGGTGGGAGCGCAGGCCGAGAGGCCCAACGCACCCCCGGCGACGCCGGCCAGCTTGAGGAAGTCGCGGCGAGAAATAAGCGAGTCTGATTGACCCATGTCTCCTCCAATGAGACGAATGTAAACGGGCATCCCTGCCCAGCTCCGGGGCTAAGGTATCTGAATATGCAGATACGTTTTAGGTCGTTTTGACCCCCATCTGGGGAGACATTTGTCCCGCAGGGGTAAATGGGTGGCATGACCCGACAGATTAGGGGCATATAGCCCTAATAGCCGTCCATACGCCGCCCTAAACTGGGATCAAACCGCCTTTTAAAAGGAGGCTTAGCCATGAAAGTTACCCTAGACCGCAGATTCTGTACCCGCTGGCAGGCAGCTTGTGAATCCTGCTTCTCGCACCGCTTGGAGCAAGAGAACTTCGACGCAGCCGATTGCGGGTTACGCGTGGAAGATGATGGCCGCGAAGTCATTGAGTTCTCCATCACCGACCGCGACGGAAGCCTCAAGACCCTTACCGTCACTCCCAAGAACCGCGCCGAAGCCATTGACTCCTGGCTGCTGTTGTGGGAACAGCAGGCAGGCCCTGCCGCTGCCTGAAAAGCTCGTCTGTGCATCTATCGGAGGAGGTCGCCATGCAGGTCATCCTGGATCGCAACCTGTGTAATCGCAGGGACTCCTCCTGCGATACCTGTTTTGCAAATCACCTGGTGCAGAACGATTTCCCCCATGCGACCTGCTGGTTGAGCACACTCGACACACAACGCCCTGAAGTCGTCTTCAAAATATACGACTGCGATCACAGCATTAAAACTTTGGTTGTGACGCAGGAAAATCTGCTCCCTGCGTTGACTTCCTGGACTGAATTGTGGGAGCAGCAATGCGGTCCATTGATTTAGCCTATTGCTTATAGCCTAGAGCTTAACCCTAATCCTCAAACCATTTGAAAACGGAGCGCAATACACATGCCCGCCAAAGGTTGGATCGAAGTCGACGAACTGCAATGCAAAGGTTGCGAGCTGTGTGTGGAAGCCTGCCCGCAAGATGTGATGAGCCTCGACAAAACGCGCCTCACGCCCAAGGGCTACCACCCTGTGCATCTGCACGCCGAGGGCTGCACCGGCTGCGCCATCTGCGCCGTCGTCTGCCCCGAGGCTGCGCTGACCATTTACCGGCAAGTCGAACCGCGACCAATCGCCGCTGCAGCTTAGGAGCGAGCATGGCAAAAGAATTACTCAAAGGCAACAACGCAATCGGAGAAGCCGCAATACGCGCCGGAGTAGAAGCTTACTTCGGCTATCCCATCACTCCGCAAACTGAATTGCTGGAGCATATGGCCGCCCGCATGCCGGAGCTGAAACGCACATTCGTGCAAGCCGAATCCGAAGTCGCCGCCATCAACATGGTATACGGCGCGGCATGCACTGGCAAACGCGTCCTGACCACTTCATCCAGCCCAGGCGTGAGCCTGATGATGGAGGGCTTGTCTTATATCGCCGGCACTGAAGTCCCCATGGTGCTGGTGGATGTCATGCGTGGCGGTCCCGGGCTCGGCAATATCGCGCCGGCGCAGGGTGACTATCACCAAATTGTTCACGGCGGCGGCCATGGTGACTACCACCCCATTGTGTTGGCGCCCGCCAGCGTGCAGGAAGCCATCGATCTCACCGTGCTAGCCTTTGAACTTGCAGAAAGATATCGCACCATTGCCGTTGTATTGCTCGATGGCAGCATCGGCCAGATGATGGAACCTGCCGAGCTGCCGCCAATGATGGAGCTTAAGAAGCATCTTCCGCATTGGGCTGTGACCGGCGAACCCGGCCGCGCCCGTCGGTTATTGACTTCGATCTACTTGAATCCGGACGATGAAGAAGTCACCAACATGCGCCTGCTTGAACGCTGGATGACCATCCGCGAAAACGAGGTGCGCTACAAGCAATATTTCGTGGACGATGCGAAGTTTGTCGTCGTTGGCTTCGGCACCGCAGGCCGCGTGGCGCTGACTGCTGTTCGCCAGGCTCGCGCTGAAGGCATCAAAGCCGGCCTGTTCCGACCCATTACATTGAGCCCATTCCCGGAAAAGGAACTCAAAGAGATTGCCGCGGGTTCTGAGGCCATGCTTGTCGTGGAGATGAACGCAGGCCAAATGCTGGATGACGTGAAGCTGGCCGTGGAAGGCTCGCTGCCTGTAGAGTTCTACGGGCGACTGGGTGGCGTTGTGCCTTTCCCAGATGAAATCCTTGCCGAAATCCGACGGATAGCCGCCGGTCCCATCCCAAATCAAAATGGTAATGCCCGCCAGCGCTGGCTGGAACGCCTGGCGATTCTGAGGGAGCGAACCTGACAATGATCACCACTTCAACCAACGCAAACGCACAGGTTGTTTATCAGCGACCCAAGTCGCTGACCAATGCTGTCACTCACTACTGCCCCGGTTGCACCCACGGCGTCTCACAGCGTCTGGTAGCTGAAGTGCTGGACGAGATGGGCTTGCGCGAGAAAGCCATCGGCGTGGCCTCAGTGGGTTGCTCGGTCTTTGCTTACAACTATTTCGATGTAGATTTCGTGGAAGCCGCCCACGGGCGCGCTCCCGCTATGGCGACCGGCATCAAGCGCGTTTTTCCCGATCGCACAGTGTTCACCTATCAGGGCGACGGCGACCTGGCCTCGATCGGCATGGCCGAGGTCATGCACGCTGCAGCTCGCGGCGAGAACATAACCATCATCTTCATTAACAATGCCATCTACGGTATGACCGGCGGTCAAATGGCGCCCACCACTCTGCCTGGAATGAAGACCACCTCCAGCCCGATGGGACGCGATATTGAGATGACCGGCATGCCTATCCGTATGTCGGAGTTACTGGCCAAGCTGGACGGGTCAAGCTATGTCGTGCGTCGCAGCCTGCACGATGCCACCAATATTCGCAAGGCCAAGAAAGCCATCCGCACAGCGTTCGAAGTACAGCAGCAGGGTCTGGGCTTCTCGCTGGTCGAGTTGCTTTCCACCTGCCCTACCAACTGGGGCCTGACGCCTAATGAGGCGTTGTGCTTCGTGGAAGAAAAGATGATCCCATATTTCGAGCTGGGCGACTACAAAGTCGCCGACGCGGTTAAGGCTCTGAAGGTTTAGGAGGCAGCGTGCAAACTGAAATCGTGATCGCGGGATTTGGCGGCCAGGGCGTGCTTTTTGCCGGGCAGGTGCTGGCCTACGCCGCCATGGATAGCGGCAAGCACGTGACCTGGTTCCCCTCCTACGGCCCTGAAATGCGCGGCGGCACGGCCAACTGCACTGTGATCGTAGCGGATGAAGACATTGGTTCGCCCAACGTACGCAATCCTCAGGCAGTGATCTGCCTTAACCTTCCCTCGCTGGACAAATATGAGCCGCTGGTCGTCAATGGCGGTTTGCTGGCATTGAATACTTCGCTTATCAATCGCGCAGTGGCGCGCGAGGATCTGCGTGTGGTTGAGGCGCCTGCCAACGAAATGGCGGAGGAGTTAGGCGACAAGCGCCTGGTGAATGCAGTGATGTTGGGCGCGCTGGTGGAAGCCACCGGCGTGCTGCCGATGGAAGCCATCCAAAAAGCATTGAAGGACCATTTGCCTGCCAAACACCAAGATCTGCTGCCGGCCAATTTCATTGCCCTGGAAAAGGGCGCGGAAGTCGCTCGCCGCACGCTGGCGCAGCCAGCTTGATCATCGCCCGTCTTTGCCAGGAGGCCGGATGCAATGAGGCCAGAGCCTGTCCCGAGCGAGCCGCCTGGCGGCGACGAGGGAAAGCAATCCCCAAGTAAATACTTGGAAGCGCGTTGATTTTCGACCAAAATCATCCCGCTGCTCATCTTGTCTTCTCCTGGACGCCCCGCATCTTGCGCTGACACCGCTACTGGAGGACTATGAGCAACTGGAAGACTATGAGCACGAAATCAGCAGCTACTCGGCTCATCAATGTTAGCCCTATGCAAATCCTCGCCTGGGGCGGCACTTTGTTGCTCTCCATCCTGCCCGACGTACTGTTCCAGGAAATCATCGGAAGCAGACCCGTGTGGTTATATGGCGCCAAACTGGGGCTCCTTGCCATCTTCTTGCTGCTCAGTCTGTTCTGGGATCCGGCCAATAAATTGCAGCGATATTTCCTTGTGTTCCTGGCGCTATTCCTCACCGAGCGAGCCTGGCAGGTGGTCGCGGATTCGTCTCAGTGGCAATCCTGGTTCCCGACTGTTAGAACGGGCTTCCTCCTCCAGATGTTCAGCATCCAGTTGGGCAGGCTGGTTGTCGCCTTGGCGATGATCATCGCATTATTTATCATTGGGTTCCGACGCAAAGAATTTTTCCTTGATTTTGGCGACCTGAACGCAGCCGCCGCACCAATGCCCGCTGTAGGTGTGGATAAACCCAGCCATTGGCGTGCACTTGGCCCGCGGCTTGGTTTGTACGCGTTTCTTGCTTTGTTCATCATCCTCATTTTTTTCTCGGGCGCTTCCTTGGACTTCGCTAACCTGAGCGCGTTGTTCCCCGCGTTGCCCATGATCCTGCTATTAGCTGCGATGAACTCCTTCAGCGAAGAAGTGACCTATCGGGCGGCGCTATTGGCGCCGATCCGGCGCGTACTCGGGGCTGGGCAAGCAGTTTGGCTGACAGCCGCCTTCTTCGGCATCGCCCATTTCTATGGTGCACCTGGCGGTTACCTGGGCGTGATCGCCACAGGGTTCTTTGGCTGGATCCTGGGACGCAGCATGCTGGAGACCAAAGGATTATTCTGGCCCTGGTTCATCCATCTTTGGGCGGATGTGGTCATCTTTGGGTTTATGGCGATCGGCACGCTGCAAATAGCGAGCTAGATCTTTGCTGGTTAGGTAGTTTAGGAGTTGGTTGACGCGGACGAACGCGGATACACGCTTATGCTGCGAATTCAAGAACTGCCAAAACCTGGCCCTGTTTCGATGCCGCTCTAGGAGCGCCAGCGGAAGACTTTGCCAAAGAGGCTGAACGTCACCCGGTATTTCGATTAATAGCTGCGTAGGTTACGTTTTTTGTGCCGCGATCCAGCGATCCAGATCGCGCAAAAAGAGATTGATCCCCAAAGGCTCCAGTTCCATCACCGCACCGTTTTCGTGCACCAGGAAAAGGTGCAATCCCAAATCCTCGAAAACGATCGAGTTCGAATACTTCTTGAGCGCCCGCCTATAAGAAGGATGCTGGCCGCCCGCCGTTGATCCAAAGGCGATGCCGATGCCAAGGCGTAAGTTAGCGTCGCCGGCCTGGTGCGCATCGACCATCCTTTGCATGGCGGCCTCGAAGGCGCCCAGGTAGGCCATGCCTTCTTCGCGATCAGCGCACAGCGTCAGCCCCCAGCGTTCCGCCCCGTTGGTTAGTTCCAGATCGAGATCGCCGGACTCAACAGTTGTAAAACCTTCAGGTGCAAAGTGTTTTGACAGGGCAGTTCGCAATTCCGCATTATCCATTGGCTAAATTATAGCGGTCGCATCTTCCAATATTACGGTCTACCAATTTGAATATTTGTTCTATAATATGTTTTCGCCAAATTAACAGGAGCTAGCATGGAAAACGTTCTTCTGTATCTGATCACCGTCCTGATTTGGGGATCCACCTGGTTTGCGATCACCTACCAATTAAACGTTTCTCCGGAGCTATCTGTGGCCTATCGCTTCTTCATTGCCTCGGCCTTGCTCTTCGCTTACAGCAAATTTCGCGGTCTTAACTTGCGTTTTTCGATCAAAGAGCAGCTCTTCATCGCCTTTGAAGGCTTGTTGTTGTTTTCCGCCAATTACATCCTTGTCTACTATTCGGAGCTTCACATTGCCAGCGGCTTGGTCTCCGTTCTATTTACCGTTGTGACTATCATGAATGTAATTTTTAGCGCCATATTCCTGGGCATCCCGATCAGCAGCCGCGTCGTCCTGGGTTCGGTCATTGGCATCCTGGGAGTCGTGCTGATCTTTCGCCCCGAAGTGGAAGGTTTTCAACTCGCAGACGGCGCTTTACTCGGGCTTATCTTCGTACTGGTTTCTGCCCTCTCCGCCTCACTGGGCAACGTAGTCGCTGCTCGCAACCAACGCAATTCGTTGCCCGTTATCCAGACAAATGCCTACGGCATGCTATATGGCGCCATCGCCACCTTTGCCATCGCGCTGGTTAGAGGGGTTCCGCTGGCCTTCGACTTTTCCGCTCCCTATATCATTTCATTGCTGTACCTTGCCTTGTTCGGTTCGGTGATCGCCTTCGGCGCTTATCTCACACTACTCGGCCGCATCGGCCCCGATCGCTCCGGCTACGTGGCCGTTTTGTTCCCGGTGGTCGCCCTGTTGCTTTCCTCGCTCTTTGAAAGCCTGCACATGGATCCGCTGCAATTCCTTGGTGTGGCTCTTGTTCTGCTGGGCAACGGCATTGTGCTGTACCGGCGACAGCGGTCACTGACCGCGGTTGCGGCTGCAAAGTAAACAATGCGCCGCGCAGCGAAAACCATCATTGCAGAAGTAACTTCCTGGCCGGACGTAACCACGCAGCCCGGCCGCTTTGGCTCGACTCAATTTGTTGTGGGCAAACGCGAGGTCGGCCATGTGCACGGCGATTCTGTCGTCGATATTCCCTGCCGCAAGGAGAAATGCGCCGAATGGATAGCCGCAGGCCGCGCCGAGCAGCATCGCTTTGCGCCGGGTTTCGGAGTCTCCATATTTCTTCACAAAGAAGAACACGTCAAGAATGCACTCGAACTGTTGCGCGAATCCTACGGGATGGTGATGGCGCGCTCAAAATAAGTGTTCTCGAAAAAACAGGACATCTGCGCG
>Ga0209341_10005338_pt1 | contig 11656 bp, 8 predicted proteins | sample RifCSP13_2_FD_184020 | JGI IMG/M metagenome (GOLD analysis project Ga0209341, IMG submission 184020) | Soil microbial communities from Rifle, Colorado - Rifle CSP2_sed 13_2 (SPAdes) (version 2) | ecosystem: Environmental > Terrestrial > Deep subsurface > Rock core/Sediment | place: Rifle...
TGCAGCGGCAAGCCGACGCAAGGTCAATCAGGATGCCTTCATACTGGTTCGTCAGCGCCACGGCGTCGACGGTGATTGGCGCGGCTTCGATCAATCGCGCCCCGGCGCGCTCGTGCAACCAGTCAGCGGCCGGCGTTCCGCCCGGCGTGGAGGCATGGCGAGCCCGATCTACAGGCATCTGCGCTTCGAGATGACGCGGCTGCATGGACGGGTCGATACCGGCCTGTAGCAGCCAGGCAAAAAAGGCGTCCGGGAAGTACTGCTTGTCCACTTCCGCATCGACCGCTCCCGGACACGCACCCACATACGTCACGTGAACCGGCCTGGGGTGAAAGGCAGCGCGGAGGTAGCGGGCGCACGCCACCGGTGGCGGCACGGTCTTCAGCACCGGCGGCTTCACCGTCGTCGACTGCAGCTGCTCGCTCACCAACGGGCAACTCGAAGAAACGACCGCAGCGCTGCCGACGCCGGACATCCGTTCACCGAGATGAGACGCTATGAGCTCCTCGCCCCAGCTGACCGGTGCGACGAAATCGAACCCGGCCGCGAGGCAGGCGCGCGTAAACTGGATCGGGTCGACCGGTCTGGCCGCGAGGAGAGCATCAGTTCCGAGGACCGCGACGTTGATCGGGGTGACGTGATGCTCGGACATCAACCTTGGCCTGGGGTGGAGGCCGTAAGCTACGGCATGAGATCGACGACGGCAGTGCCGGGCGCTGGTCGCACCTGCAAAGCCGACGGCGGCTGGCTACAATTGTCGCCATGGTCGACGTTGTCGCGCTTGCCGCCGAGCTCCTGGCGATTGAATCGTCCTCCGGCAACGAAGGCCGGATCGTCGACTTCGTCTCGCGATGGCTCATTTCGCGCGGCTGGAACGTAACGGTCCAGGAGGTCAGCGACCGTCGCGGCAATATCTGGGCGTCGCGGGCCGGAGGTGGAGTCACCTTGTCCACGCACCTGGACACCGTCCCGCCGTACGTGGCGCCACGTCTCGACGGCGCCCGACTCTATGGTCGCGGCGCCTCCGACGCCAAAGGCATTGTGGCGGCAATGCTGGTCGCCGCGGATGCGCTTGCCCATGACGGCGAGGATCGGGTCGACCTGCTGTTCGTCGTGGGCGAGGAGAAGAACTCGGATGGCGCTCGCGCGGCGAACCGGCTCCCGGCAACCAGCCGCTTCCTTGTGAACGGAGAGCCGACCGAGAGCAAACTGGCCAGCGGTGCCAAAGGGTCGCTTCGCGTGAGACTGATCACGCGAGGCAAGGAGGCGCACTCGGCGTATCCGGAACTCGGCCGCTCCGCCATCGAGCCGATGCTCGAGCTGCTTCCGGGTGTAAGGAAGCTCGCGCTGCCGGGTGATCCGCGACTTGGCGACGGATCGGTGAACATCGGTGTTATCCGTGGTGGCACCGAGGCCAACATCATCCCGGGCTCGTGCGAAGTCGAAATGATGTTCCGCCTCACCGGAGACGTCTCGGCGGTGAAGAAGCTTGTCGAGAAATGGGTCGCGGGGCGCGCCGAGATCATCTGGGGCTCGACGATACCGGCGCAGTTCTTTCACACGATTCCCGGGTTCGACACGGCGCCAATGTCGTACACGTCGGACATACCTCTTCTTGACCGGTGGGGGACGCCGCTCCTGTTCGGGCCGGGGTCCATTCACGTCGCGCACACGGGCGAGGAATTCATCGACGTCAATGAGCTGCGCGCCGCGGTAGACGCGTACCAGAGAATCGTGCGGAGCCTGCTCGCATGAATGCGCCCCTGGCTTCCGGGCGGCGGTGGCCCGTCGCGATCCTCGGCGCCACTGGGGCGGTGGGACAGACGTTCATCCGGCAGCTCGCGGGGCACCCCTGGTTCGAGATTGCCGAACTCGCGGCGTCGGATCGCTCCACATCGCGACCCTATGCGGAAGCGTGCCGCTGGCTGGAGGGGACGCTGCCCGCGGAACTGGCGTCGCGCGTGGTCGTGCGCTGCGATCCGTCCGAGATGAAATCTCCGCTCGTCTTTTCCGCGCTCGACAGCGGAGTGGCCAGCGGAGTGGAGGAGGCCTTTGCCTGCGCGGGACGGCTTGTGCTGAGCAACGCCAGCAATCACCGCATGGACGTGGACGTCCCCCTGGTCATTCCCGAAGTGAATGCGCCGCATCTGCAGTTGCTTGACGCGCAGCGGCGCCATCGGCAGTGGACCGGCGGAATCGTCACGAACGCGAATTGCGCTGCAACCGTCGCTGCCATGGCAATGGCGCCGCTGCACGAAGCCTTCGGCATCTCGCGCGCGATGGTCTTCACGATGCAGTCAGTCTCCGGTGCGGGATATCCGGGCGTTCCTTCGCTCGACATCCTTGGCAACGTGATTCCGTTCATTGGCGAGGAAGAACCCAAGGTCGAGCGCGAACTGGGCAAACTGCTCGGCACCATGGTCGCCGACGGCGTGAAGGCTGCCGGGATCACGGTCAGCGCGCACACGAATCGCGTCCCGACGGAGCATGGTCATCTCGTCTGTCTGTCGCTCGGATTCGATCGGCGCGTTTCGCCTGACGAGGCCATGGAAGCCATGTGCACGTGGCGAGGGCACGCCGAGGCTCGAGGACTTCCCAGCGCTCCGGAGATGCCGCTCGTCGTCACTCGCGAACCCGACCGGCCGCAGACGCGGCGGGACGTCGGGGCGGGTCGTGGCATGACGGTGACCGTGGGCAGGCTCCGCCTCGATCCGGTCCTCGATCTCAAGCTCGTGGCATTGGGGCATAACACGATCCGCGGTGCTGCGGGAGGCTCGATCCTCAACGCGGAGCTGCTGGCCTCGCGTGGGCTACTGCCGCCGGCATGATCGTCGCCAAGTTCGGCGGCACGTCGGTCGGTGACTCGGCCGCGATCGAACGAGCGGCCGGGATCATTGCCGATCGGCTGTCCCGACAACCCCTGGTGGTGGTGTCCGCTCTGGGCGGCGCGACCAACGCGCTGGTCGCAATCGCGGAGCAGGCGGCGTCAGGTCAATTGATTCTCGCCATCCGTGGAGTCGAGGCCCTGCGGGAACGGCATCTGCAGGTCGCGGGCGAACTGCTTGGCCATGATGACGACGCCGTCGACGTGATGGGCGAGCTTTCCGCCACGTTCGATGAATTGGCCGCGCTCGCGGAGGCCCTCTCCGTGCTCGGGCATGCCACGACGCGCAGCCTCGACGCGATTGCCGCGAAGGGAGAATTGCTGTCATCGTCGCTCGTGGTCGCCGCGTTCCGGGCCCGTGGAATCCCCGCCGAGCTGGTGGAGCCGATGTCGGTGATGATCACCGGTGATCAGTTCGGAAAGGCGGAGCCGCTTCCGGAACGCATCGCCGAACGTGCCGGACTGGTCATTCGCCCGTTGCTCGCCGGGGGTCGTGTGCCGGTCGTCGGCGGCTTCGTCGGCGCGACCGAGCACGGGATCATCACCACGCTGGGGCGCGGCGGGAGCGATTACACCGCCTCATTGTTAGGCGCCGCGCTCGGGGCGGAAGCAATAGAAATCTGGACCGACGTTGACGGCATGCTCACGGCGGATCCGCGCGTGGTGCCGGACGCGCGGCTCATTCGGCGCATCCGGTTTGACGAGGCGAGCGAGCTGGCGTCGTTCGGCGCCAAGGTGCTGCATCCGAGCACGATCGCGCCGGCCGTCCGCGTTGGTATTCCGGTCTCGATCCTCAACGCCAGGCGTCCGCAGGGAGAGGGAACGCTCATCGCGTTCGACGCCCCTCGCCGACCCGTGACGGCCATCGCCGGGAAGGAAGGAGTGACCGTCGTGAAGGTGCGCTCGCCGCGCATGCTGCTGGCGCACGGCTTCCTGGCTCGCATCTTCGAGATCTTCGACCGGCACCGCACGTCGGTCGACGTCGTCGCCACTTCGGAGATCAGCGTGAGCCTGACCATCGATGACGCCCGGCACCTGGATTCTCTCGTGGTCGACCTCTCCCAACTCGGCGACGTGTCCATCGAGCGCAATCGCGGGATCGTGGCGCTGGTCGGCGCCGGGCTTGGCGCCGACAGCGAAGCGATGGCGCGCGCCCTTGGTGCATTGAACGGCGCCAGAGTGCACATGCTCTCGCTCAGCGCGAGCGGGATCAACCTGACGATGCTGGTGGACGCGGATCAGGTCACTTCAGCGATGCGGCAGCTTCATTCGGAGTTCTTCCCGCCCGGAGTCAATCCGTCATGAAGATCGCGCTCATCGGCGACGGAAAGATGGCCCGGGCAATTGCGCCGATCGCCATCGAGCGTGGCCACACGGTGACCGTCATGCTCGGCAAGGGCGACAATCGCGACGGGAGCGGCATCACGCCTGAGCGCCTGGGCAATCCGGATCTCGCGATCGAGTTCACGGAGCCTTCAGAAGCGGCAGCCAATGTGATGGCCTGCGTGCGCGCCGGTCTTCCGGTCGTCGTCGGCACGACTGGTTGGTATGATCAGCTGGAGAGCGTGATCGACGAAGTGCGACGACTCGAGGGCTCCATGTTCTGGGCGCCGAACTTCTCCATCGGTGTGGCGGTGCTTTCGGCGGCGATCGGGGCGGCGTCCTCCGCGTTGCGCGGGGTCCCGGGCTTCGACGTCCACCTGGTTGAAACCCATCACGCCGCAAAGAAGGACCGGCCGTCGGGGACCGCGGCATCGCTCGCCCGAATTGCGGCCGAAAAGCTGGGTCGGGACGTGCCCATCACCAGCGTCCGCACCGGCTTCGTTCCGGGGACGCACGAACTGGTCATCGACGCCGCATTCGAGCAGCTTCGGCTGGTGCATGAAGCACGCGATCGGCGGGTCTTCGCCGATGGGGCAGTGTCCGCCGCCGAGTGGTTGCGTGGCCGGAAGGGCGTGTTCACGATGCGTGACGTGCTGCAACATGGGGAGGACGGTCGATGAACGGACGCACGTTGACGGGATGCGGCACCGCGCTGGTCACGCCGTTCCGGCGCGACGGCCAGGTTGACGACGTTGCGCTGCGCCGGTTCGTCGAATGGCAGGTTGCCGAAGGAGTTCATTTCGTCGTGCCCTGCGGCTCGACGGGTGAAGCGGCGACAATGACGCCGGCGGAGCATCGCCGGGTTGTGGAAATCACGGTGGAGGCAGTGGCGGGCCGGGTCCCGGTGGTTGCCGGCGCCGGATCGAATGACACCGCGCGGGCCATCGCCATGTCGAAGGAGATGAAGGCGGCGGGCGCCACGCATCTGCTCCACGTGTCCCCGATGTACAACAAGCCGCCGCAGCGCGGTATAGTCGCTCACTTCCGCGCCATTGCCGACGCGGTGGATCTCCCCATCGTTGTGTACAACGTGCCCGGTCGGACCGGAAGCAACATCGAGGCGCGCACCACGATCGAACTCGCGAAGAGCGCCGGGATCGTTGCTGTGAAGGAAGCGTCCGGCAACATCGGCCAGATCGCCGACATCATTCGCGACCGTCCATCGGGGTTCTCAGTGCTTTCCGGCGATGACTCGCTGACGCTCCCCGTCATGGCGCTCGGCGGGGAAGGCGTGATCTCGGTGACCAGTAACGCGACTCCGCGGCTCATGGCGCAGCTCACCGACGCTTGCGCCGCCAACGACATGACGACGGCGCGAAACCTTCATCGCAGGCTCCAGCCGTGGATGGCGGCGGCGTTTGTCGAACCGAATCCGATTCCGGTGAAGGCGGCGCTGGCCATGATGGGCCGGATCGAGAATGTGCTGCGTCTTCCGCTGGTGCCCCTGAGCGAAGCCAACACGTCAGTGGTGCAGGCCGCCCTGGTTGCCGCCGGTGTCGAGGACATTTGATGGCCGCTGAAGCCGGTTCCGGGGCGACCGCCGTGCACGTCGACCCGCCAGACCTTGTTGCGCGAGTCGAGGAGTTGTCAGCCATACCGGCCGGAGAACCGCTGCCATCCGACGCCGATCACGTGATCTTCCGTGTCCTCGACGCACTCGAATCGGGGGATGTTCGTGCGGCGCGGAAGGATGAGCATGGAACATGGCGCGCCGTTCATTGGGTCAAGCGCGGCATCCTGCTCGCGTTTCGCGCCGGCACAGTCGTGGACATGTCGCCGCCGGGCGGCATGTTCCGCTTCTTCGACAAGCGCACCATTCCACCGCGCCCACTTGGAATCGGTCACGGGGTCCGCATCGTCCCCGGTGGTTCCTCCATTCGGAGGGGCGCGTACATCGCTCCCGGCGTCGTCTGCATGCCACCGATGTTCGTGAACGCGGGCGCCTGGGTGGGCAAGGGAACGATGATCGATTCGCACGCGCTCGTCGGCTCCTGCGCGCAGATCGGGGAGCGGGTTCACCTCAGCGCCGCGGCACAGATCGGCGGTGTGCTCGAGCCGGTGAATGCGGCCCCGGTCATCATCGAGGATGACGTGGTCGTCGGTGGGAACTGTGGGGTCTACGAGGGAACGGTCGTGCGTTCCCGCGCGGTGCTGGCGGCAGGGACCGTGCTGACGCGGGGGACCCCCGTTTTCGACCTGGTCAACGAAACCGTGCTTCGCCTCGCCGGAATCTCCGCTCGAGATTCCGCCGGCCGCGGTCGTCGTGCCAGGCGCGCGCGCGGTGACCGGCGGCTGGGGACGCGAACTGGGACTGTCGCTGCAGACGCCGGTCATCGTGAAGTACCGCGATGAGCGCACCGACCTTTCGACCGCGTTGGAGTCATGGCTGCGATGACCGTGGGGCGCGTCCGTCTGGTCGTTCGCGGCGAAGTGCGGGTCCCGGGAGACAAGTCGGTGTCGCATCGGGCGCTGATGTTCAGTTCACTGGCTGAGGGAACGTCGGCCATCCGCGGCATCCTCCAGTCGGCCGACATCGAATCGACGGCCGGTGCCCTTCGGGCGTTAGGCTGGCCCGTGGGTGAGCTCTCGCCGCTCATCACCGTCGAGGGAACCGGCCTTACCCGCAACCCGCTACCCGTGAGCCGTCTTGATCTCGGAAACTCAGGCACGAGCACGCGGCTGTTGATGGGCATCGTCGCCGGCTTTCCGGTTCAGGCGACGTTCACCGGCGACGCCAGCCTCAGTCGCCGGCCCATGCGACGCGTGGCGACGCCATTGACGGAAATGGGCGCTCGCATCGAGTTCGAGGGGGAGAAGGACGGACTTCCTCTCACCGTGTATGGCGGAAGCCTGCACGCCCTGGACTGGACGCTGCCCACCGCCAGCGCGCAGGTGAAGAGCGCACTCCTCATGGCCGGCGTCACCGGCCGTGTCGCCGTCGTGATCAGGGAGCCGGCGCCGACGCGCGATCACACGGAACGGATGCTCCGCGCCCAGGGCGCGGCCATCGACGTCGGCGGCGGGATCATCGTCCTCGATCCGCCGGAACGCCTGGAACCGCTCGACATCACCGTGCCGGGCGATCCGTCGTCGGCGGCGTTCTTCGCCTGCCTGGCCGCGCTTTCCGACGCGGGCAGCATCACGATTCGCGACGTGGGACTGAATCCGGGGCGCTGTGGGTTCATCGCCGTGCTCCGGCGCATGGGCGCCCGCGTGGACATCGTCGATCGCAACGACAAGGGGGCCGAGCCACTCGGTGACATTGTCGTCCGGCCGGTGCACCTGTCGGCGACGCGGATCGACGGTAATGAGGTGCCATCGCTGATCGATGAGCTGCCGGCGCTGGCCTGCGTGGCGGCCCGGGCGCATGGCGAAACGGTCATCTCCGGCGCGGCCGAGCTGCGCGTGAAGGAAAGCGACCGGTGGCCAACCTTCGCAACGTTGGTGTCGACGTCGACGAAGCGCCTGACGGCATGCGTATCCGTGGAACCCGGGCGCCGCTCGCCGGCGCGGTGTCCACGCACGGCGATCATCGTCTGGCCATGGCGTTCGGCGTGCTCGGCGCATCGTCGCAGGCCGATTTCCACATCGACGACCCGGATTGCGTCGCCGTGTCGTATCCGGGATTCTGGCGTGATCTCGCCCATGTCGTCGTCTGACGATCGGTACGCGGTGGTGGCGATAGATGGACCGGCCGCATCAGGCAAGTCGTCGACCGCGGAGTGGGTGGCGCGTGAACTCGGGTATTGTCACGTCGATTCCGGAGCGTTGTATCGCGCGGCGACCGCCGCGGCGTTGCGGACCGGGATTCCGCCGGAGGAATGGACGCCGCGCCTCGTGCTCGAGGCGGCGAAGGTTGTGACGCTCGTTTCGCGTGGTACGTCGATGGTACCGCAGCTGTACGGTGCACCCGCTGACGATGAGATCCGCAGTGCAACCGTGAATGCCGCCGTCTCCCGTGTCGCGCGAATGCAGGCCGTGCGGTCCTGGGTCAATGAACGCGTGCGAGAGGTCGCCGCTGAGCGGAACGTGGTTGCCGACGGTCGTGACATGGGGACGGCGGCCTTTCCCGAGGCAGCCGTGAAGGTCTACCTCGTGGCCGATACGTGGGAACGCGCCAAGCGACGCCTCGTGCAATACCTCCGCCGCCTGCCCACGGACGAGGAGATCGCAGCCGAAACCGATCGACTCGTGCACCGTGATGCCGCGGATGCGACCCAGTCGGTCCAGGCGCGCGACGCCGTCCTGATCGATACGACACACCTGATGCAATCCGAGCAGGTCGGGCGCATCGTGGCATTGGCGCGAGCCGCGATTCGCCCTCAGGATTGACGCGACAGCCGCCCCAGGTCCGAGCCGGCCTGTGGAGCCTGTCGCGAGATCCGTGGCGCAGTTGAAGTAACCGCGCATATCCGATAGGTTTACAAGCTCCGCCGGACCTGCCGGCACCCCGCGAGACGCCAGTGACGCGGGTCAGCGCAAAACGTTCTTCCTCGACGCGGCGAGGATAATCCGCGAAGGAATCATGGCCGACGATACCACCACCACGACCGTCGACGTCGTGGCCCGCCGCAAGGAGCAGAAGGCGCAGCTGCGCCCGCTCGCCAACCGGCGCCCCGAACTCTACGACGAAGACGAGTACACATCCGCCGAATACGAGCGGATGATGGAACTCTACCAGGGCACGCTCGCCTCGATCGACGAAGGCGAAATCGTGAAGTCGAAGGTCCTCGAGATCCGCGACAACATGGTGGTGCTCGATATCGGCTTCAAATCCGAGGGCTCCATTCCGCTCGAGGAGTTCAAGGACATGCCCGAGCTGAAGCCGGGCGATGAAGTCGAAGTCCTGCTCGAGCACCTCGAGGACCAGGAAGGCTCGGTCGTCCTCTCCAAGAAGAAGGCCGACTTCATGCGGGTCTGGGAAAAGATCCGCATCTCGTACGAGACGGATCAGCCGGTCAGCGGCACGCTCGTCAAGAAGATCAAGGGCGGTGTCGTCGTCGACCTCATGGGCGTCGACGCGTTCCTCCCCGGCTCGCAGATCGCGCTTCGCCGCGTGCCGAACATCGACGACCTGCTCGGCCAGAAGTTCGAGTTCAAGATCATCAAGCTCAATAAGCGCCGGCGGAACATCGTCGTCTCGCGGCGCGTGATCCTCGAAGCCGAACGCGCGGGTAAGCGCGAGAAGCTGATGAAGGAGCTGCAGAAGGACCAGGTGCGGAAGGGCGTGGTCAAGAACATCACCGACTTCGGCGCATTCATCGACCTCGGCGGCGTCGACGGCCTGCTCCACATCACCGACATGTCGTGGGGCCGCATCTCCCACCCGAGCGAGATGGTGCAGATCGGGATGGAGATGGACGTCAAGGTTCTCGACATCGACTGGGACCGCGAGCGCATTTCGTTAGGCCTCAAGCAGCTCCAGCCGTATCCGTGGAAGGACGTCATCGAGAAGTACCCGGTCGGCACGCGCGTCGCCGGCAAGGTCGTCTCGATCACCAACTACGGTGCGTTCATCGAACTCGAGCCGGGCATCGAAGGCCTGGTGCACATCAGCGAGATGAGCTGGACGCGCAACGTCCGGCACCCGTCGAAGATCGTTTCCATTGGAGAGACCATTGAAGCGGTCGTGCTCAAGGTCGACCCGAACGAGGAAAAGATCTCGCTCGGCATGAAGCAGACCGAGCAGGATCCCTGGATGGTGCTGCCGCTCAAGTACCCGGTCGGCACGCGCCTGTCCGGCAAGGTCCGCAACCTGACGAGCTTCGGCGCCTTCGTCGAAATCGAGCCGGGTATCGATGGCCTGATCCATATCTCGGACATGAGCTGGACCAAGCGCGTCCAGCATCCGTCAGAGGTGGTGAAGAAGGGCGACACGGTCGACGTGCTCATCCTCAACATCGACAGCGAAAACAAACGGATCTCACTCGGCCTCAAGCAGGCCACCGAGGATCCATGGCTCCGTATCGGTGAGACCTACCCGGTCGGCACCGAACTTCGCGGAACCGTCGCCCGCCTGATGGACAAGGGCGTGGTGGTCGATATCGGCAACGATATCGAGGGTTTCGTTCCGCTCAGCCACATCCCGTCCGACAGGCCGATCGAGTCGCCGGCCGACGTCTGCTACGAAACCATGATTCTCGACCTGCGGATCGTGGAAGTGGATCCCATCCATCGTCGCATTGTCCTGACGGTGGTGGATATCCCGGCCGAGCAGCCGCCGCGGCCCGAGACGCCGCCCAAGATTCACACAGAGGACAGCGAGGCGGCGATTCCGGATGTGTTGGAGATCGATCTGGAGGATTCCGAGTAGCGGAGAATTGGCTGCTGTGTTGATGGAAGAGAGAGAGGGGAGGACGGAGTCTTTGAGACTCAGACCTCCCCTCTCTTTCATCTCCCAACTCTCAGCTGTCAATTCCCAACTGTCAGGCGCATCCGCGCCGATCGCGCATCGAGCAGGTCACGCACCAGCTTCAGTATGGGCTGACCCTCGAACGGCTTCTCGAGGAACGCGGTGGCATGCCCGCGCTCGTACATCCGGCGCAGGCTGCCCTGCTGGTCGAATCCGGAGATCACCAGCACCGGCACTTCGGGGTACGTTGGCCGCAAGGCCGCCACGAGCGCCTCGCCGCCGATACGCGGCATGACGAGGTCCGTGATCAACAACTGGAACGGCGGCATTTCGCCGCGCTCGATCTTCGAGAGCGCGTCGGCTCCATCGGCCGTGTCGACGACCGTGTATCCGTGCGAACGTAGCAGCCGCGCCAGCGTGGAGCGCACGTCGTCCTGATCCTCCGCCAGCAATATCGTTTCGCGGCCGTGCGGTGCGTCAGGCGTCAATTCAGGGGACTCGAGGGGCTCGGGCGCCGTCGTTGTCGCCGGGATGTAGATGCGGAAGGTGGAGCCGTGATGCTCCGTGCTTTCGACTTCGATACTCCCGCCATGCTGGCGCACGGCACCGTAGGCCACCGCGAGTCCAAGGCCGGTGCCTCCCTGGCCATGTTTCGTGCTGAAGAACGGTTCGAAGATCCGCTTTCGCACCTCGGCGGACATCCCGATTCCCGTGTCGGAGACCGTCAGCACCATGTACTCGCCCGGGGTCCTGCCATCGAGCTCCGTTACGGCCTCGCGCTCGGCCGGGCGTGCCGTCGAGATCGAGAGTGTGCCGCCGGCGGGCATCGCATCGCGTGCATTCGCGGCGAGGTTCACCAGCACCTGTTCGAGTTGGGTGCGATCGAATCGGACACAGGGGGTCGCGGCATGGAGATGGATGTCGAGCCTTATCTGGTCGCCGATGACGCGCCGCAGCAGGGGCGTGGCGTCCTCGATGAATCGCTTCACGTCGATGACGCGTGTGCTGGTTGACTGGCGACGCGCGAACGACAGGAG
>Ga0209341_10005339_pt1 | contig 11654 bp, 5 predicted proteins | sample RifCSP13_2_FD_184020 | JGI IMG/M metagenome (GOLD analysis project Ga0209341, IMG submission 184020) | Soil microbial communities from Rifle, Colorado - Rifle CSP2_sed 13_2 (SPAdes) (version 2) | ecosystem: Environmental > Terrestrial > Deep subsurface > Rock core/Sediment | place: Rifle...
GGGTCCGGCGGTCGACGCCGAGGTGATCGAGCTCGCGCTGCGCTTCGTGCGCGATGCCGGGGTCGCAAACGTCGAGCTCCACCTCAACTCGATCGGCGATGGCGCGTGCCGGCCGGCTTACATCGCGGCCCTGGTCGATTACATGTCCGGCCACACGAAGGACCTGCCCGATCTCGAGCGGCGCCGCCTTGCGGCGAACCCGCTACGGCTGCTCGATTCCAAGGACGCCCGGACACTGACCATCCTCGAGGGTGCGCCGACGATCGATTCGTACCTCTGCCCGGCGTGCCGCGACCACTTCGATTCGTTGCTCGCCCACCTCGCGCGCCTGGGCATCGAGCCGCGCCGCGCGCCGCGCCTGGTGCGCGGGCTCGACTACTACACCCGCACGGCGTTCGAGCTCTACCAGCGCGGCGCGGAGGGCCAACAGTCCGCCCTTGGCGGCGGTGGGCGGTACGACGGCCTGATCGAGCTATTCGGCGCCCGGCCCACGCCGGCGATCGGCTTTGGTCTCGGCATCGACCGCATCGCCGGAGCGCTGGCTGCCGAGCAAAAGGCACCGGCGATGCACCCGGTGGCCGTCGTCGTGGGCGCCGATCCCGCCGCGACCGACCTTCGGCTGAAGCTGGCGACCGACCTGCGCGCGGCGGGCATCGCGGCCGCGGCTGACCTCGCGCCGCGCAAGCTGGGCCGCCAGCTGGAGGGTGCGGCGCGCGACGGCGCGCACTTCGCGGTGGTCATCGGCGACGAGCTCGACGCGGGCCAGGTGCAGCTGCGCGACCTCGAGGCGGGCACGCAGCGCGTGGTCAACGTGGCCGACCTGGTGCGTGAGCTCGAACGCGCCCACGCCAGCCACCGCCACGGGGGTTAGGTCCAGACGAGGGACGCGTCGAGGTCGACGCGCGGCGAGGTGGATGCCGCGTTGCGCGAGCCGGTGACGCGCACTTCAATCACGTGGGCGCCAGGCGCCAGCGGGCTGGACCAGACCACGCGCGCGGGCAGAAGCGTGGCCGAGTACAGGTCGATCGTCGTCACGAGCGCGCCGTCGACTCGGACCTGGGCGATACCGCGTGCCGGGCCTATGGTCGAGACGATGGCGACATAACGGCCGCTGACCGTGAAAGTGGCGCGGTTGCCGGCGGTTGTGGACCGCTTGACGTATCCGCCCGACGCACCGGTGAGCACGACCCGCTGCCAGCTGCCGCTGTACGACATAGCCGTGGCATTCTCCTGCACCAGCCTGAGCTTCGACTTGGCGGTGGTCAGGTACGCGGACGTGTTGCCGGCGCCGTCAGTCGCCGACAGGCGGAAGCGATACACGTTGCCTGCGCGTAACGCGACATCAACGCTTGTCGCGGTGAGCTGGGGAAGGGCGACACTCACCCACGCCGACGTGTTGCGTTTGATTTGAAGTCTGTAGGCAGAGATGCCGTTGGCGTCGCTCGCCAGGGGCCACGTCACCCGGACAGCGACGGTCGTGCCCAGGGTTTGCGGGAAGACAAGCGCTGCGGTGGGCAGGAAGACAGTCGGGGCAATGGTGTCCAGGACGGTCGACGCACCGTCCGGAAGCGAGACCGTTCCGGCGTTGTTCTTGACCCAGGCGTAGACGGACTTGGCGCCGTCACCCGCCGGCAAGATGAAACTCGTTGGCTTCACTGTCAGCCAGCCGGGATCGCCGGCAGTGGGATCGGTTGGGTTGGTGGAGAGGTACCAGGCGGCGATGCCGGTGCCGGCCGGGTCGTTCTCCGTCAGCGTGACCGCGACGACGGTGCTGTTGGTCAGTGGCGGCAAGCTCAGGCTGACAACGGGGCGGGCGGTTGGTGTCGGAGCGGGCGACGCGGTCGCCGTGGCACTAGGCGAGTGGGTCGGGGAGGCGGTCGCGGTTGGTGTTGCACTCGGGCTGGGGCTGGGACTCGGGCTGGGGCTGGGACTCGGGCTGGGGCTGGGACTCGCGCTGGGGCTGGGGCTGGGGCTCTGGCTCGGACTCGGGCTGGGCGTCGACGAGGGACTCGGGCTCGGGCTAGGACTCGGGCTTGGCGACGGTCCGCCATCGGTTTGCCAACCGATGTCGCGGAACAGGCCCAGCGTCAGCGGTCCCGGATCGTGGATGACCTCGCCGTTGTCCAGGTAGGGAGTCATCAGCGCATTCAGGGTGCCAGTTGGGAACGCGGCCTCGTCCAGGTGGGCATTGCTGGAGCCGCCCAGCCACGGCGACGGGGCGTACAGGGCCGCTCGCCCGCCATTGACGGCAACCACGTTGGGGCCGCCGAAATAGACCGACCCATCCGTTAACTCGGTCTTCAGCGCGGCTGACGGGTTGGAGTACACGGCGGTGTTGGTGAGCAGGTTGCCGCCCGTCGCCGCGCTGTACTCGAATGTGTCATAGGCCATCGGATAGACGGTCCCGTTCACCTTGTAGCCCCAGCTGCCGGAGCCGCCTTGAACGTTGAAGCTGCCCAGAAAGCCCAGGCCGTGGCCAAGCTCGTGCATCACGACGGTGAAGAGGTCGTACTTGTCGGCGGGCGGATTGCCATCGGTGCCCAGGTACCAGTCGCTGAAGTTGCTGTTGAAGCTGGCGTTGATGTCCACCGGCTGGAGACTGCAGGAGCAGCGCGCCTCGGCCAGCGCGACCGGGTAGAGCAGGCCATCGCCCAGGAGGTAGATGTAGGTCGGTCCGGCCGAGCCCAACACGCCGGTGCCCAGTGCGGTCCATGACGCGGATACATGGATGACCTGGCTGGAAACGATGTGGGTTTCCCATACGTTGACGGCGGCCTGAAACGCGGCCTGGGCATCGGCCGAGAAGCCGGAGTAGGTGACCTCGATATCAGCGGTCGGCGGACCCAGCGCCGCGCTCGTGTCCGACCCGGTCATGCCAGCGGGCAGCCCGATGGGCGAAGGCTTGGCCCGAGTGTGACCGGCGCGCACCTCGACCATTCGGCCCGGGACGCTGCTCACCACTGCTCGATCGGGCTGAAGGCGAGCAGCGGCAAGCTGGGCCCCGATGGCCCAGCACATAAGAGCGGCGAGGGCGGCGACCACGGCTCGTCGCCACAGCCGAACGTTCATGATCCGCGGCAGCTCCTGCGCGAAGTATTACCTGCCACGCAAGCCCCACGGCAGGCCTCGGGACGACGCGGGCTAGAGACCGCCCAGACCGTAGCGCCGCGCCAGCTGGGGCAGCTCGTCGGCTGACTTGCCACGCAGCTTCTTGAGGGCCGCGCGGAGCAGGCGATCGACCCCAGGTTGATCTAGACCAAGCTCGTCGCCAGCCTCCGCCGGGGTGGCTCCCCCGGCAAGGAGCCGCACCAGGTCCGCCTCCGGACGCGACAGGCCGCGCTGATAGGTGAAGGCCAGCTGCCCGCCGGGCATCGCAGCAGCATCCAGGCCGGACCGGGTGAGATCCGACACCCGATCCGACCAGCCGCGCATGCCCAGGCGCTCGAACTTTTCCCCGGCGGACCCCAGCAGCTGGATCGCCTCTTCATGGCCGCGCGACGATGCAGCCGCGATGACGATCGCCTCATCGTGATCCGCCAGCGCGAGCAACGGGCGCAGGCCGGCCGCGGCCATCTGCGCCCGCGCGACCGCGAACGCGGCGCGCGACTCGGTCACGCGCCCGGCCAGCCCCAGCAGCCGCGCCTCCGTCAGCTCGAGCGTCCCCTCGATCTGTGCGCCTACCCCGGCACCGCGCGCCAGGCGGGCGAGCGACAGTCCGGCCGCGGCGTGTTCTGCCGCGCCCATCTCCCACGCCGCGGCGAGGATCGCCACGAGGGCCGCGTCACGATGCAGCGTCAGCGGCGGCAGCTCGGCCGCGGCATCCAGCAGCGCGGCGACCGACTCGCGCGCCTCCGCGTCGCCGCCGGCGCGCCACTGCCCCAGGCAGCGCTGCGCCGCAAGAAGCAGGCCCGACGGCCTTGGCGGCGCCGGCGGCGGCAGCGACTTGAGCAACGCTCGCCAGTTGCCGTCGACGGAATAGGCCATGGCAAAGCGGCTGATCGTCACCTCGTCGGCGAGCATCTCCGCCGACGGCGAGGGTGTCCCATTGAGGGCGGGCAGCAGCGCGTCGGCGCGAGCGAGCGCCTCTTCGGCCCCCGCGAACGAACCGAGCGCGGTGTGGCAGCGCGCGAGCAGCGCCAGCGCACGCACGCGATCGCGGATAGACCCGTAACGCTCTGCCGTGACGAGGTACTGGCTGGCCCAGCCCACGCCCTCTCCGAACATGCCCTGGCGAGTGACCAGGTCGGAGACCGTGCAGGCCAGTGCGCGCAGCGTCTGTTGCGGTCGGCGCCAGGTGTTTGCGGCTTCCGCAGCCGCCGCCGTGTCGGCCCGAGTTCGCGGCCACTGGATGAGCATCTGATCCGCCCTGTCCGCCTCCGCACCCAGGCGGGCCAGCGTCTGCGCCGCGAGCGGCTGCAGGTCGCCCCACGTCAGCAGCGCCGCGCCGCGCAGAGTTAGCGGCTGCCATGCCTCTGCCAGCAGGTGCAGGCGCGCGTGGGGGAGTGATTCGGCCCGGGGTGATCGGTCGGCCCCCAGGGTCGCCAGCGCGGCTTGGCGGAGGGCATCGAGCTCCTCCCATTCGCCTGGCTCGACGCCATCGCCGCGCAACGTGCGCAGCGTGTCGATGACGGTCGACATGGCCTCGTTGGAGGGCGCGTCGCGGTCCGCCGCGTGCGCCTGTGATGCGGCGCTGCCGAGCTCGAGCACGCGGTGCGCGCTGGCGAGTGCCTCCTTCCGTAGCCCGGCTGCGGCCTCCGCCATGGCGAGGCGCGAGCTGAGGTCGAACACCGTGGCTCCGTTTGCCGGCGCGACTGTCAGAGCCGCCCGCAGGCAGTCGACCGCGCGTAGGTGCGCGTAGGCCGCACGTGCCTGTTCCGTCGCCAGCAGGAAGTGGTTCAAGCCCCGTTCGCGGCCGGGCAAGGCGCGTGACGCGCCCCAATGAAACGCCAGCTCGCCCGCGATCTGGCGCCGCTCGTCGCCTGCCTCTGCCTCGATCACCTCGGCGATCCGCCGGTGCATCTGCGCTCGCAGGAGCGGCGTGATCGCCTCGAGCAGCGCGGCGCGGATCATGGGCTGGATCACCCAGTAGCGCGCCCCGCGCTCGTCGGCGGCCACCAGCGCGTCGCTCACGAGGATCTCGAGCGCCTCGATGGCGCGCGCCTTGACCAGGCCTGCGACTGACGCGACGACGTGCGACGCCGCGCCGCGCGAGAACGCGGCGAGCACGTTGAGGGCGGCTCGGCTGGGTGTCGGCAGGCGCGCGACACGCCATGCGACTACCTGCGCAATGGTCCGCGGCAGCGCGGACGGATGCGGCAGAGAAGATGAGCCTGGTCCTGGTAGGAGCGCCTCCTCGACCAGGTGGCGGTACAGCTCGCCGCTCAGCAGCGGGTTGCCGTGTGCCACCTTGTGGACGAGCTCGACCGTTGCCGGCATGACCGGCCGGTCGCTCACCCCGCCCAGCAGCGCGGCCACGGCGCCCAGGTCGAGCCCGTCGAGCTCCAGCGCCTCGAGCGCACCGCGCGGCTTGACCGCGCGCTTGCGGCCCTTCGTCACGATCGCGCTGGAGACGCACAACAGCAGGACCGGCACCTGGCGCAGTCGCCGCGCCAGCTGCTCGACCGTTCCGCGCAGGTCGCCGTCCGCCAGCTGGAACTCGTCGAGAACCACCAGCAGCGGCGCGCGCGAGGCCATGCGCGTCAGCCAGCCGAAGGTGGCCTCGCGCAGGCGCAGCCGCTCATCGACCGGCTCGAGCGGCACCTGCGGCGCCAGCGTCGGCAACACGGCACCCAGGCCTGGACAAATGTGCAGGATCGGCCCGCCGTCAGTCGCCAGGTCTTCCATCACCTGTGTGGGCGGGAGGGTCAGCGCATGGGCCTCGAGCGCCTCGGCCAGCGCCCCGAACGGCCGGTCGAGCAGGCCCTCGCGACACTCACCCCAGGCCACGGCCATGCCCAGGCCGCGCGCACGAGCGGCGACCTCACGGGCGAGCGTCGTCGTGCCGATTCCGGGCGGGCCGCTCAGCGCGACCACCCCGCCGCTCCCTGCGGCGGTCGCCTCGAGCCTGCGGCGGAGTGCGTCAAGCTCCCGTTCGCGCGCCAGGAAGCGGAACGCAGTTCGAACCATCCCGTCGGCTACGATAAACGCCCCATGACTCCTGAGGCCCCGACTCCTCCTGCCACCGACCTCGCCACCGCCTACCGGTCGCATACCTGCGGGCAGCTGCGCGCGACTGACGTCGGCGCGGAAGTGTCGCTCGCCGGCTGGGTCAACCGCCGGCGCGACATGGGCCAGCTCATCTTCATCGACCTGCGCGATCGCCACGGCCTGACACAGGTCGTCATTGACGCCGGCGAGGCGCCAGATGCGCACCAGGCAGCACTGGGCGTGCGCAACGAGTTCGTGCTCCGCGTGCGCGGCAACGTCACACGCCGTCTGCCCGGCACGGAGAACGCCAAGCTGGCCACGGGCGAGATCGAGGTGCGCGCGACATCGGTGGACGTGCTTTCCGCCGCCAAGACGCCGCCCTTCCCGATCAACGAGCCGGAGGACACAGACGAGACGCTGCGCCTCAAGTACCGCTATCTCGACCTGCGGCGCGAGCAGATCAACCACCGCCTGGTGCTGCGCTCGAAGCTGTTGAAGGCGCTCTCTGAGATCCACCACGCCAACGGCTTCGTCGAGGTGGAGACGCCCATCCTGATCAAGTCGACGCCCGAAGGCGCGCGCGACTTCATCGTCCCGTCGCGCCTCGCGCCGGGCAACATCTACGCGCTGCCGCAATCGCCCCAGCAGCTCAAGCAACTGCTCATGGTCGCCGGCTTTGACCGCTACTACCAGATTGCCCACTGCATGCGCGACGAGGACTCGCGCGCCGATCGCGGCCCGGAGTTCACCCAGCTCGACATCGAGATGAGCTTCGTCAGCCAAGAGGACGTGATGTCCTTCGTCGAGCGCGCGGTGACGGAGGCGACGCGCGCAGTGGTACCGGATCGGCCGATCCGCCAACAGCCGTTCCCGCGCTTCTCATACCGCGAGGCGATGGACCGCTTCGGATCAGACAAGCCGGACATCCGCTACGCCATGGAGCTGAAGGACCTGGGCGAAGTGGTCCAAGGGAGCGGCTTCAGCGTCTTCGACTCAGTACTGGCCTCGGGAGGCCGGGTGTTCGGCTTCGCGGCACCGGGCATGGGTGGCGCGTCGCGCTCCCAGATTGACGACCTCACCACGCTGGCCAAGAAGGCCGGTGCCAAGGGCCTTGTCCACCTGTCGGTCGGCTCGGACGGGTCGGTCTCATCGCCCGTGTTGAAGTTCCTGGGCCAGGGGAGGGCGGAGCAGATCGTGTCGGCCGCCGGAGCTTCTCCCGGTGACCTCGTGCTGGTCGTGGCCGACGCGGACATCCACTGCCAGGAGGCGATGGGCACTCTGCGTGTCGAGGTCGCGGCGCGCCTGGGGCTCGTGAAGGATCCCAACGAGCTGTCCTACGTCTGGATCTACGGCTTCCCGATGTACCAGTGGGATGCCGATGGTGGCCGCTGGGATGCCACGCACAATCCATTCTCCGGCGTGCATCCAGACGACGAGAAGCTGCTGACGACTGCGTCGGGCGACCTGCTCAAGCCGTCGCCGTCGGACCCGGCCGGTCAGGCCCGCGCTCTCCAGCACGACCTGGCCCTCAACGGCTGGGAGCTGGGCGGCGGATCCGTGCGGATCCACAAGCACGACCTGCTCGAGAAGTCATTCCTACTGCAGGGCCACTCGGTCGAGGCCCAGCAGGCGAAGTTCGGCGCCGTGTTGGACGCCTTCGAGTTCGGCGCACCCCCGCACGGCGGTATCGCCCTCGGCATCGACCGCTGGATCGCGCTGCTGACGAACCAGTTGAACATCCGCGAGGTGCAGGCCTTCCCTAAGACCGGCACCGGCGCGGACCTGATGTTGGGCGCTCCCTCGCCAGTGGAACCGGCGCAGCTGGCCGAGCTCGGCCTGCAACTCGCGCCGCGCCCTAAGGACGCCTAGACCCGCTCCTCGCCCCCAATGTCCCAATTGGACGAAATAGGGCCGTGGTTCCCGCAAATCGGGCCGATCGTGTCTCAAATCGGGCGGCTCAGGCCCAGATGAGACAAGAATCGGCCGTCAGCGGCGAATCGCGGTCGTATTCGGTCCATCTGAGACAAACCAGATACCGCGGAGCGGTCCGGATGGCTTGCGCAGCCATGCACGGACCTCCCGGCTGCGCGCCGGGTAGCTACTCCGCATGGTGGCTTCGTGATTCTCGATGGCGCGCCTGATCGACATGTCGCGCGGCACGATCAGCACCCTGGCGACTACGCGCGGCCGCCAACCCTGACGTTTGAACACGATCGTCGGAGCGAGGCGCGCCTTCACGTCGAGCATCCTGTTTGTCTCCTCGAGTGAGCCGATCGCACTCTTCACCTCACCAACCAGTGCCGTCGAGGCGCGCCTGTTCGTGGCCAGCAGGTCGATCGAGCCGCGCTCGCCGAACTCGGCGAAGGTCACCTCCACCTCAGTAGCCCAGTCGGCGAGAGTGTTGATGAAGCGCACTGCCCGTTCGCCAACCGCCGCGTGGCGCTCGTCAAGCAGCCTGTCGGCCGCGGCGCCGTTCCACCACGGCACGAGCCGGGCGCGTCCATCGACCGCTTCGAACACGGCTCGGATCCGACCCAGCCTTACCAGATCGGCGCGCCCTGACTCGATCTGCTTAATGTTTTTTAGCGGCACGCCAGCCGTAGCAGCCAGCTCCAACTGGGTCTTCTCGACGCGATGGCGGATCAACCTGACCAACCGACCGAGCCGCTCATCGTCTGCGTGCACGCTCGCAGTTTGCGAGGCGCGGCTTACCTGACGCTTACTCGTCCGGCTCGGTCACCTGCGCATAGGGCGCGAGAGCGGGGCCTTCGAGGGGCGCGTCGTCGGGCATGTCGGCAGCGGCGGCGCCCCATTCGGGCGGTGTTCCGGCGCCGGGCTCGGACGGGCCCTGGTAGTCGGGCAGCGCATCGAAGGCGGTCGAGATGTCGTGGGTCACGCCCGGGTCGCCGGTGTCGACCAGCTCAAGCGGAATGCCGGCCTCAACGGTCGCGGCCAGGATCTCGTCCGGCATGAGGTCGATCGCCTGCGCCCGCAGCACTGCCAGGGCGCTGAGCGGTACCAGCACCGGCCAGCCCGGCTCGTCGCCGTAGCGCGGCCGAAGGATCAACTCGCGCCGCGGGCCGTGCGCTTCGATGAGCGTCGTCACCGTCTCGGCGTCGGCCCATACCATCCGCCCCGGCCAGATGAACGCGGCGTCTGTCTCCGTGACGTGAGCGGCTGCGACATCCATGCCACGCGCGATCTGGCCCACCGGGCCGGCCCCGGGTGGCGCGGGCTCGGCGAGGATCGCGGGCGAGCCTGCCAGCGCGGCCGCCAGCTCGCCGCTGGGATCGAGCGCCACGACGACGATGGGCGTCGCGCCGCCGGCCCAGGCCGACTCGACAATCCGCCGTGCGGCAACCCGGCCGGCGGCGTCGGCGAGCGCGCCCTCCGGCCGCGCGAACAGGATGACCGCGGCGACTGTCATGTCGCCATCGTAGAGAGAAATGAGCCGAGATTGACCTTCGGAACCAGTGACCTGGCCCTGACCGACTCTGGTCAACGCGCCGGGCGCTTCAGGCGCGCGGCATGGAGCGCGTGTAGTACTTCTGAGCGTTTTGGGGCTTTCGGCACTTGTCCATAGGTACCAATGGCACCCCTGCGGGGGGACTTTCGGCGCAATCCTTGCGCGCAGGGAACGTGCACCGAGGGGAATCGAATATGTCAGCGGACGCCGCGTCCTCCGCCGGTCGGCGGTTGCTACCCACGGGCTATCCGCGTTGGCCCGTTCGGCCGTTCCGGGCGTTCGAGCGCCTCGTCTACGACACTCCTTCACAGCAGGCGCGGACGTGATTCCCGTGCGTGGAGCTCGCCGCAGCCGAGCGACTCGTCGGCTGCTTCGGTTGACAACCGCACTGGTGGTCGCGGCGGTCGCCCTGACGACCCCCGGCCTCGGCCTGCGCTACGCCAACGCGATCACGGCCACCACGACCGCCGTCTCGAGCAACCAGAACCCGTCGGTGCACGGTCAGGGCGTCACGTTCTCGGCGACGGTGACGGCACCGCCGGTCGTCAGCAACTACGGCAGCACCGGCAACTGGCCGTGGGCCATTACAACCGGGCCAGACGGCGCCCTGTGGTTCACGAATATCTGGGTCTACGGCAGCTCGATCGGGCGGATCACCACCGGAGGGGCGGTCACGAATTATGCCCATTGGAGCATCAGCGGGCCCAACGGCATAGCTCCCGGTCCCGATGGCGCCCTGTGGTTCACCAATATCGGCTCAGGCTATGAATCGATCGGACGGATTACGACAGGCGGGTCGGTTACCAGCTATACGAGCGGCTCAATCAGGATCCCACGGGGAATCGCCGCCGGTCCCGACGGCGCTTTGTGGTTCGCAAACGAAGGGAACAACTCAATCGGGCGGATCACCGTCGGGGGTGCAATCACCAATTACGCGAACCCGGGCTTCACCCCGCATAGCATCGTCGCCGGCCCCGACGGAGCGATGTGGTTCACCAACTATGGTGGCGACTCGATCGGCCGGATCTCGATGGCAGGTGCCGTTATCAATCTCAGCGGCGCCGGGATCCGCATGCCGTACGGCATCGCAGTTGGGCCCGACGGCGCGCTGTGGTTCACCAATGCGGGCAACAACTCGATCGGCAGGATCACCGTCGGCGGCTCGGTCACCAACTACACCGACCCAGGGATCAGCAGCCCGCTGGGCATCGCTTCCGGTCCCGATGGCGCATTGTGGTTCACCAACTTCGGCAATAGCTCGATCGGCCGCATCACCACCGGGGGCGTGGTGACCAACCACACCGGACCAGGAATCAGCAACCCACGCGGCATCGTGGCTGGTCCCGATGGAGCGCTGTGGTTCGCCAACTACGGCAACAACTCGATCGGCCGGATCACCGTCCCCGGCACGCCGACGAACGGCACCGTCGAGTTCAAGGACGGCGGCACGACCATCCCCGGCTGCGGTGCCGTGGCCCTCAACGGCAGCGCACAGGCGACCTGTGGGCCGATCACCAACCTCACGACCGCCACTCACACCATCACCGCGGTCTACAGCGGTGACGCCACCTTCAGGACCAGCACCGGCTCGCTATCGGGCGGCCAGGTGGTCAACAAGGCGGCCACCACGACCGCTCGGACGAGCAGCCCGAACCCCTCGGTCCACGGCCAGGGCGTGACCTTCACGGCCACCACCACCGCCACCGCCCCGGGCGCTGGAACGCCGACCGGCACGGTCAACTTCAGGGACGGCGGCACGACCATCCCCGGCTGCGGTGCCGTGGCGCTCAACGGCAGCGGGCAGGCGACCTGCGGGCCGATCTCCGGCCTCTCGACCGCCAGCCACACCATCACCGCGGTCTACAGCGGCGATACCAACTTCACCACCAGCACGAGCGCGACCCTCACCCAGTTCGTCAACAACGCGGACACGACGACCACGATCACCGGCATCGTACTGGGCACGCCGACCGTCGTCGGCCAGAGCTACAGCGTGAGCTGGACCGTGACGCCCGTCGCACCCGGCGCGGGCACGCCCACC
>Ga0209341_10005341_pt1 | contig 11648 bp, 10 predicted proteins | sample RifCSP13_2_FD_184020 | JGI IMG/M metagenome (GOLD analysis project Ga0209341, IMG submission 184020) | Soil microbial communities from Rifle, Colorado - Rifle CSP2_sed 13_2 (SPAdes) (version 2) | ecosystem: Environmental > Terrestrial > Deep subsurface > Rock core/Sediment | place: Rifle...
CTCTGCGGGCCGCCGCATTTGGGGCATGCACTCGGCGTCGGGCGTGCTGTTGGGGTTACTGGAGCGGTGATCCAGGCATCGGTTGGAGAATGGAGCTGGCGAGGCTCGCAATCTTCGGTCCGGTCTCCGCGATCAACTTCTGCCAGTCCGGGTCGGCCTGAAGCGCTTCTCCGGACGCGCCAATCGCTGCCCAGTCCTGGTAGCCGAAGATGTGAATATGGTCGCCTGAGCCTGTACCGCCAAAGGCCACTGCGAAGTTAGCAATGGGCTTTCCACCGTGCTTCGAAACCAGTTCATTCACCCGCGCAACCAGGGGCATGAGACTAAGCGCTTGCCCTGGTCCGGGCGTTACTCTGAACCCCGCGTAAATCACGGGTTACCTCCTTTGAGATGGCCGCCGAGCGCAACGGCGATGATGACACGGGAATTAAGAGATGTCAATCTTTCAGACGCTGTATACCGAACCGGCGGGAGCAGCCAAAGCTGCCAGGCGTCGTCTCGAATCATCAATCGCCCTGAGTGTCTGCATCTTCGACGCCTGCCCTTCGAACTCTCACTCGGTGATACAATAGCCCCCGTCTTCCCAGCCCAGAGACCGCTGTGACGGACCTAGGCACCCGGCGCCAGCGGCGTAACGAGGGAGGCTGACGATGAGTGCAGCAGCTACCACTGACGGTGTGGATTTCGTCGTGAAGAGGGACGACTGGCGCCAGTGCCGGTTCATACCCGCAGCTGTCGAGAGCGAGCTGCAGCCCGGACAGGTGCTCTTTCGGGTGGACCGCTTCGCGTTCACCTCGAACAACGTCTCGTACGCCCTGGCGGGCGACATGCTGGGATACTGGCGCTTCTTCCCGGCCGCGGAGGGCTGGGGCCGCCTCCCTGTGATGGGATTCGGGGACGTGATCCGCTCGAACCACCCAGCGGTGCCCGAGGGCGAGCGCGTGTTCGGCTTTTTCCCGATGTCGACTCATCTGGTGGTCCAGGCGGACAGAGTGAGCCCTCAGCAGTTCGTCGACGCCTCCCCACACCGCGGCGAGTTCGCTCCCGTCTACCGCCAGTACGCTCGTGTGTCCGCTGATCCCCTCTATGAGGCGAGGCACGAAGACCGGTACATGTTGCTGTGGGGACTGTTCCTGACCTCGTTCCTGGTCGACGACCTCATCGCCGAAAACGGCTTCTTCGGCGCGCAATCGTTCGTGCTGGCCAGCGCTTCGAGCAAGACGGCGATCGCCCTGGCCTTCCTGCTCTCCGAGCGCTCGCGGGGTCGAGTCATCGGGCTGACGTCAGCGCGCAACCTCTCCTTCGTGGACGGCCTCAAGTGCTACGACCAGGCCGTCGCCTATGACGATCTCAAGGCCCTTCCAGCAGCCGCGCCGGTGGTGATCGTGGACATGTCCGGAGACGGCGAGGTGGTGAGCGCGCTCCATCATCACTTCGCAGACAACGTGAGGTACAGCTGCACCGTCGGCGCCACGCACTGGGAATCGAGCCGGCCGGGGAGCGGCCTGCCGGGCGCGCCACCGACGTTCTTCTTCGCGCCTGCCCAGCTTCAAAAGCGGATCCAGGAATGGGGTCCGGATGAGCTGCGCGAGCGCCTTGGGGCCGCTTGGCTGCGTTTCCGCGAGTCCACTGACGAGTGGCTTCATATCGCTCGGGGCTACGGACAGGCAGCGGTCGAGCGCGCGTACCGGGACACTCTGGAGGGACGCTCGAAGCCGAACGAGGGGCACGTGGTCTCGCTGTGGGAACGCGAGGATGAGGCCACAGCGGGGTAAGCACCTTCTGCTACGCCGCTTAGATGCGTCTCGCGCGCGTATTTCGGGCGCTTAGTGTCTCCGCCGACCCTTGACACCTCGCCATCCCTGCGCTAGCCTAGTTCCGCTGAAGCCGCTGGCAGGAGACCCCCTGGCCCCCTGAGGGATGGCAGATACCTCAGGCCGTGGCCGGCCCCCCTTGTGGCGATCCTGCTGGCGGCTTCGCACGTTCCAGTGCCGGTTTCCTCTCAGCCAAGCCTCGCGAGGATCGCCGCGGCGGCGCGTCCGCTCCGCTTCATCGCTGTCAGACAGGGCGGCTTGACGCGGCGCTGCCGCCATCAGCGGGCGAAGAGGGCAGCGGCGAAGGCGAGATCTGAGTACGCGACGAGCAACCGGTTGATCGCGTCTCTGCTGATCGTGCGTCTCCACCTATCTTCTTGGCTCTTGGCGAACGATCTGTTCAGTTTCGCGCGGCGGTGTTGTCCTTCCCGTTGAAGAAGTAGGCCGGAATAGCGCCCACCGCGGTCGCCTGCAGGGGCTTCCAGCACACTAGGCCATCGTCGTTCTTGTCGAGCTTCTCCAGGCCGGCTTCCACGTCCTCACGAGTGAAGACGTCGAGGGGGAGGCCCGCCGCCACCGTCCGCTCCCACCACTCGTCGAAGTCGATCAGTTCCCAACCCGCTGACGGGGCGCCGCAGAACGCCTGCGGCCTGGCGGCGCCGACCGGCGCCGCGGCGAAGAGCGGCAGCGCCAGGGCGGCCAAAACTAGTACGGCCAGACTAATCCGTACCTTGAAGCTGTGTTCACTGGTGCCCTCGGTTCCTGCCATGGTTGTCGGTGGCGTAAGTCGAGGCGTCGGTTGCCTGTTGATGGCGTCTCTGCTCATGGCGTCTCTCCTTTCTGCTGCGTTTGGCCCCTCTTGCTTCCGCAAGGGTAGTGTATGCCTCCGGCTGAGGTTGTCAAGGAACCTTCATGGCCGCAGCCTTGGGGCAAATCGGGGCGCTGTCTGTCAACTAGATGACACAAGCGTGCCGAGCTTTCGCCGGCCAGCGGCTGACCAAGCTTAATGCCCGCTTCATCTTCGTCTCCTATACTGACTGTCGGCTGCTATTTCCCGCAGAGGTGCTATGCGTGTCCTCGTAGTCGAAGACGAACGCCGGATCGCCGACTTCATTTGCAGGGGGCTATCCGAGCAGGGCTACGGCGTCGATATCGCCTATGACGGCGATGAGGCGTTGCACTGGGTCGACGTGGCGGAGTTCGATGTGATCGTCCTCGACGTTATGCTCCCCGTTCGGGACGGTATCGAGGTCTGCCGCACGCTTCGCAGTAGAGGACTGCCCACGCCCATCCTCATGCTGACAGCCCGCGATGCCATCGAGGACCGCGTGCGCGGGCTGGACAGCGGGGCTGACGACTATCTGGTGAAGCCCTTCGCCTTCGCCGAGCTGACGGCGCGCATTCGCGCGCTGACCCGGCGGGAGCCAGCCGCGAAGGGAACAGCCCTGGGCGCCGCTGACCTGCTCCTTGATACCACCACCCGCGAAGTGTCGCGCGGAGGCCAGCACATCGACCTCACAACCAAGGAGTACGCCCTCCTGGAGTACCTGATGCGCCACCCCAACCAGGTGCTGACCCGCACGATGATCGCCGAGCACGTCTGGAACTACGATTTCGATAACGCCACCAACGTTATCGACGTCCACATCCGCAACCTGCGACGCAAGATCGACGACCGCTTCCCCACGAAGCTGATCCACACCGTCCGCGGTGCCGGCTACCGCATCTCTGCCCGCCAGTCGGTGTAGCTGTGCCGGCCATTCGCTCCCTCCGGCTGCGTCTCACGCTCTGGTACGTGCTGCTGCTGGCGATCATCCTGGCCGCGTTCAGTGCCGGCATCTACCTCACCCTCCGGCACAACCTCTACGACGGCCTGAACGAATCGGTTCGCAATCGGGCGAGTCTTCTGCTGGACGTTGTGCAGTACGAGAGTGGCAGGCCGACGCTCGCCGGTGCTGTATCGTCCAGCGACCCCAATGAGGGGGAGAGCTTCGCCCGCGTGTTCGATGCATCGGGCCGCGTGACCTTCGACAGCTCCACCTCGGCGGAGGAAGTCGCCGTCGATCGAAGCGCCGTCCAGAGCGCTCTGTCGGGCGAAACGCGCAGCCGCGACGTAAGCGGGAGTGACGAGACCTTTCGAGTGCGGACCCTACCCATCCAGCGAAACGGTCAGATCAGCGGCGTGCTGGAGGTGGGTATGTCGCGCGGCGACGTCGCCGATACGCTGCGAATCCTGCTGGTCATCCTGGCCGTCGCTTATCCGCTGACCCTGGGGGTGGCCAGCTTCGGAGGCGCCTTCCTCGCGGGACGGGCTCTCTCTCCCATCGATCGACTGACCGGCCTCGCCCGCCGCATCTCGGCCGAGGACCTGAGCCAGCGGCTTGACCTGAAGCTGCCCGACGACGAGGTCGGACGGCTGGCGCGGACATTCGACGAGATGATCGCGCGCCTGGATACGGCCTTCCGGCGCCAGCGTGAGTTCACGGCTGACGCCTCGCACGAGCTCAGGACGCCCCTGACGGCGATCAAGGGGCAGGTCGAGGTCGCCCTCGGTAAGCCGCGCGATGCCGGCTCTTACCGGGAGGTCCTTCAAGTGGTCAACGAAGAGGTGGACCGCATGATCCGCCTGGTGGGAAGCCTGCTGACGCTGGCCCGCGCCGACGCCGGCCAGATCCCGATCGCGTCCGAAGCGGTCAACCTGCCCGACCTGGTCGCCGCCGCGGCCGAGCAGGCGCGCCCGGTCATGGAGCGGCGGGACGTTGAGCTGCGCCTGGAGCCTGGCCCCGCCGTCACGTTGGGCGCCGACGAAGACCTGCTCCTTCAGCTCCTGCTGAACCTGCTGGACAACGCCGGAAAGTACACCCCCTCGGGAGGCCGCGTGACTGTCGGATGGGCCGCAGAGGATGGACAGGCTCAGGTGTGGGTTCGAGATACCGGCGTGGGCATCGCGCCCGAGCACCTGCCACACATCTTCGACCGGTTCTATCGCGCGGACAAGGCGCGGAGCCGCGCGGCGGGCGGGGCCGGGCTCGGGCTCAGCATCTGCCGCTGGATCGCTGAGGCCCACGGCGGCTCCATCTCCGCCGAGAGCAGGCCGGGTGAGGGCACGGCGTTTGTGGTCAAGCTCCCCCTTAGCGCGCGCGCTGCCGCTTCCTGACCATCGCCACAATTAATGCTCGCTTCATCGTGGCTTCATGCTGGGTGACTAATCTAGTCTCGCTGAGATTAGCCGACGGCGGAAAAAAGGTGAAGTCGTGAGCCTGAGCATGCGCTTGTACCTCGTGATCGCTCTGGTCGCGGTCATCTCCCTCGTAGTCAGCGCGGTCCGCTGACCTCGGCCGCCTCCGATGCCGCTCAGACCCGCGACAGACAGGACGGGCGGACGACGCGGAGGACTAGCGGGCAAGCCGGTCTTCAACGTCGACATCGGGACAAGGACATCAAGGTGAACACGAGCGGCGGCAGCATCCTGTTGGCCGACTCGGACGGCTAGAGGCCGGACGCAGTCGCCGTTCGCCAGTTAGACTGAAGGGGCCGGTTCGCCGGCCCCTTCGCTTTGCTGCGGGACAGACGCCAACGGCATCTCGGGCCGCACTTTTACGTCCTGCCCTTCATTCCCTCTTCATGAAGACGTTCCAAAATAGGGTGAAAGGCAGCAACGAGTACGAGGATGGCAAGGTGACAAGCATGAAGGGCTCCTGGCAGGCCGGCGTCAACGGCGCCCAGCCCGGCATCGTCAAGGAAGCGCCGCCCAAGGTGGGCGACACCTCCCGCCGGGAGTACGATCCCGGTGAGGCCGAGGAGCTTGGGCTGGTCAAGATCACGCCAGACTGAGGGTGCGTCTGCGCTCGTTCTAGGCGATACTGGGAGGACAATGGTGAGACCGATCGACGAAAAGACGGCGGTGCCGATCCTCAGTGCTGATGCCATGTGGAGATCGTTTGGGTCCGTGATGGCTGTTCGCGACCTCTCCTTCGAGGCACGCCCCGGAGAGATCATTGGACTCCTTGGCCCCAACGGCGCCGGCAAGACCACCGCGATCCGCGTCCTTTCGACGATCCTCCCGCCGACGCGCGGGAAGTTCACCCTCGATGGCATTCCACACACGAGGCCGGCCGAGATTCGCAGACGGATCGGCGTGCTCCCGGAAAGCTCCGGCTACCCGCTCAACCAGACGGGCGGGGAGTTCCTGAGCTACCACGCCCGCCTGTTCGGGCACCCCGCCCACCGCGCTCGCGAGGTTGCCGCGGCCCTCCTGACTGAGGTCGGTCTCGCGGAGCGGGCGTCCTCGCTCATCGCCAGCTACAGCCGGGGCATGAGACAGAGACTGGGGGTCGCCCGTGCCCTCGTCAATGACCCGAAAGTGATCTTCCTGGACGAGCCCACGCTCGGCCTCGACCCGGCAGGACAGCGTCAGATGCTGCAACTGATCCGCGACCTGGCACGCCAACGGGGCACGACTGTCATCCTGAGCACTCACTTCCTCGACGAGGTCGAAGAAGCGTGTCCCCGGGTCATCATCCTCAACCGCGGTCAGGTGGTTGCCCAAGGGACCGTCGCGGAGATGAGACGTAGAGTCGCCGCGCCCCGGACTGGTCGCCTTCGGGTTCCCCCCGAAATGCACGGCAGGGCGCTGACGGCGCTGCAGGGGGCGCGGGGTCTGGCAAGCGTCCAGTCTGCCGATGACCATGCAGGCAGCCTTACGATTACCCTGGACGAGGCGTCGCTTGCGGAGGCACAGAACGGAAGAGGCGGCATGAACGGAGCCATCGCGGCCCTGGTGGACGCCGGCGTCCCTATCCTGTCCTTTGAACTGGAAGGCTCGCGTTTGAGTGACGCCTTCTTCTCGATGACAAAGGAGGATTAGCGGTGGCCGCTGCCAACGATGAAGTCACGCGTTCCCAAATGGCGAGCGCCCCATCCACGCCGGGGTGGCTGGTCGTAGCGGGCCAAGAGGTCCGCGACCTCTGGCTGGCTGGACGAGGCCCCGTCCTGGTTCTCGCCTTCAGCCTGCTCCTCAGCGCGCTTACCTACCTGGCGGCCACCAATAAGGAGCTGAACCTCCTGGACCAGAAGGACACAGTCAATCTGGTCATGCAGGTCACGCTGGCGGTAGGGGTCGCCCTCGCTCTGCTTCTCAGCGCGGATACCGTGAGCGGCGAGCGGGAGCGCGGCACCCTGGAAGCGCTGCTCCTCACGCCTCTGAGCCCGCGCGAGATAGCGCTGGGCAAGCTACTCGCGGCTCTCACCGTATGGCCCGTGGCCGCGGCGGTCAGCGTGCCGTACGCCTGGGCCCTCAGGCCTGGGACGGGGCTCTTCACCGACGCGGTCGTGGCCGAGATCGTGGTGGGGACGCTTGTCGCCATCGCGTTTGCCTCGTTCGGCATCATCGTCAGTACCTTCGCCAGCACAAACCGCGTCAGTCTGGCGGTGGGTTTCTTTGTGTTCGTCGCTCTTATGGTGCCCACACAGCTCCCCGGCGGGGCGGCTAAGGGATGGCTGGGAGATATCTTCCTCCGGGTCAATCCCCTGACCGCCGGCGCGCACTTCATGGATAAGGTCATCGTCAACAATCACACGTGGAGCCAGGAGGCCGGCTGGCTCGTCGCTCCGATACTTGCGGCCCTCGTTGCCGCGACCGCTGCCGTCGTCGTTACGGGGCGCCTCCGGCTCCAGGGAGGGATCGGCAGATGAGGCGTCTCCTTTGGCTCGGTCCTGTTGTTGGCGTGGCGGTCCTTGGTCTCCTGCTGGTCCCTGGGCTGGTGAGCGAGACCCCGGCGTCCGCGCAGGAGGGTGGTAGGGGCACTACCAGCGACGGGATAACAGTTTCGGTCGACGTGTCCGATGTGTCAGCGCTCACGGGCGACAAGTTCAGGTTCACCTCCGAGATCACCAACGACGGCTCCGATGCCACGCCCCCTCTTATCGCCAATCTGAACTTCGTGAGCCTCGATGAAAGCACCTACATCGACCCCGAGGACTGGTCACCACAGCGCACCGTCAGCATCCCTCCGATCGAACCCGGCTCGTCAGCCACCCGAACATGGACGGTGAACCCCGCCCTGAAAGGCGATGTCGCGGTCTACGTCGTGGTCTTGCCGGACTCCCCCGGCCTCGCCACAGCCAGCCCCCTCGTCGCCAGCCCTGCTATCCATGTCCGCGTCGATCAGAAGAGGAGCCTCAACCCGGGAGGTGTGCTGCCGGTGGTCCTCGCCGTCCCCGCGTTCCTTGCGGTCGCCATGGCCGGCCTGCGGGTCGCGCGCGGCAGGAGATGACTCGGCCCAGAGCCGGCGCGTCATCTCACCCGACGTAACCTCAACCAGGCACGCCGGCGGCGGTAGGAGCCGCCAGGAGGTCAAGCGCGGCGGGCGACAGCCGCCCCCGGCGTTCGAAGACCTGCACTGGATTGAGCCAGGCATCTAGAACGCTGCCCTTAGCGTCGGTCACCCTCCAGGGATCGAGGATCGCTCTCCGCTCATCATCCGACTCGAAGTCGTCGTCGGTCAGGGGCACGCTCAAAGCCTCGGGCGGGGGAACGTCGGTGCCGGCCAAGTACGTCCGGTCCGGCTGAGGCGCGTGGCCAGTGCTCCAGTGGGCCACCACGTCTCCCAGGGCCACGGCCCAGCCGCCGGCAGCCAGCAGCGGCGGCACGTCATCGACGAACTTCCTCAGCTTCCGTGCCCTCGTGTAACTGCTGTCCACCACCCACTTATACCCTTCGATGAACCTGTCCACCGTCTCGCGTCTGGGCTTCACCACCAGGGTGTAGCCGGTGAAGTCGCGCAGATACGCGTTCGGAAGAAACGCCGGCTCCGGCTCTGAAGCTAGTCTGCTGAAGTAGGGAGTGCCCGGGATGGGACCCTCGAAGCATATGTAAGTCGGGATGTGCAGCCCCGCCTCCTGAAGGCGCCTGGGTACCACCTCGAAGTAGCTCCAGTCGTCCACCAGCGGGCTAAGCATCAGCCCGGAGGCCAAGAGGATGCCATTCTTACGGCAGCGATCGATGAGAGCGCTGGCCTTGTCGATCCGGTTCTGGAACTTCCCCATATCGTAGATGGCTTCAGGGTTGAAGCTCTCGAGACCTACAAACATCCCGCCGCAGCCTGAGCGCGCCAGCTCCTCCACCATCCCGGGGTGGGCCAGCGCGTTGAAGCTGATGAGCGAGCCCCACTGTATGTTGAGGGGCGCCAGGGCGGCCGAGAGCCGGCTGAGGTAAGGGATGCTCCCGCCAATGTTGTTATCGATGAAGCAGACCACCTTGCGCTGTGGCCAGGGGACCAGCTCCCGCAGCATCCGCTGCCCTTCTTGAACGTCTCGAACCACCAGCTCGGGAGGACGGGCATGGAACCGTGTGCCTATGCCCGTCAGAGCGCAGAACTCACAGGAGAAGGGGCAGCCTCTTGTCGCTTCGAACGATAAGGGTATGGGGGTCTGCCCGGCCACAAGATCGAAGCGAGGCACTGGCGCCTGTGTCGTATCGTAGGCTCGCGACACGTACAGGGGTTTCAGTTCGCCGCGGCAGAAGTCGTCGAACACCTCGCGCACGCTGCCTTCGGCGTCGCCCACTATCACCGAATCGAAGAACGGACGGCAGAGATGAGCGTAGGTGCTTGCCATGATTCCACCGAAGACTGTCTTCGCCCCCCGGCGACGCCAGTAGTGCGAAATCTGGCGCGCGCGATCAAAGTCCGAGTGCAGGCTGCTGATGAACAGCAAGTCGTAGTCACGTTTCCAGTCCGGGTCGCGGCGCGTCTCGTGGACAACTTCGATTTGGACGCCGGCTGGTAGCATTCCGCCGATGATCGGCCCGATGCTGGGCTGCGGGATCCCCGGCGATTTGGCTCCGCGGCGCCGGTAGTCCACATACACGCTGATGACCCCTATCCGCATGGTTGGACGTCCCGGCCGGCGCACCCAGAGCCCGTGCGCACTGCTCTACGCTTCTTCAAGCAGCGACCTCGCAACCTGTTCGTGCCTGGGCATTCCGACCAGCCGGTACGCCTCACTTGCCTCCAGGAGCAGAGCGCGAGCCCGCTCGCGATCGCCGGGAGCGTCGCGTTCGAGCAGCATCGAGGCGTACCAACGGCGGACCTCCGGTTGCTCCAGGAGATGGGGTAGCTCGTCGGCCTGGCGGAGAGCGGCCTGGAAGTGTTCCTCCGCTTCGGGCCATCGCTTGCTGGCCGCCGCAGCCATGCCGGCCACCGTGCGGAGCAGCCTCTCGCCCGGGTCCCGCATCACGTAGCCGCTTTCCATCGCCTCCAGCACAAGAGGATAGAGTCTGCCCGCTTCCTCTTGTTCGCCGAGCACGGCTAACGCCTCCGCCGCCTTCAAGAGGAGCACCCAGGCGCCAATGGTGTTCACGCGGCCGGGCTTCGGTAGACCGCCTTCCTTTTGCGATAGGATATCCAAAGCCGCTTCCCTGTCTCCCATGTAGGCGGTCCCGAGCAGGAGAGAGCCCCACTCCTCGCCCGCGAACATGCCGGGGGGCTCCAGCTGGGCGCCCAGGCGGAAGCTCTCGACTGCCTCCTCCCAGCGCCCGCGCCAGAGATGGGCCATCCCCAGGCAGGTGTGGGACCGAGAGCTCCAGGGCATGCCGGTGCTGAGGCAGAGCTCCAGGTCCGCCCGGGCGGACTCTTCAAACCTGTCGAGGTCGGCCGTGAGCATCAAGTCTCTGGATGCGCAGATGCGGCGAACGGCGAGCAGCGCTCCCATGTGGCCCAGGCGGCCGGCCAGCGGTTCAAGCTCAGCGGACAGCCGTTCGACCTCAGGCAGGCGGCCCAGGTAGAGGTAGGCCCACTGTGCAAGCCATAGCGCATCGGCCAGGTACCAGAGGTCGCCGCTCTCGCGGAGAAGCTCGGCTCCCCGCTCGGCGGAGGCGGCCTGCTCGTGGATCTGCATGAACATGAAATGGTGGTTTGCTTTGCTGGTAAGGGCGTACCCAAGCAGCTGACGGTCGCCGATCTCCTCGGCCGTTTCCAGCGCCCCCAGGATCATGTCGTGGCCGGAGTCGTAAGAACCGGCCATGCTCAGGATGATGCCACCGGAGCTCAGGAGGCGGCAGCGGTCGCGGGTCATTTGCTCCCCCAGCGCCGTGAGCCCGCGCCGGCTGATCTCCAGCGCCTCCATGAGCCGTCCACCCCAACCCAGCTGTATCGTGACGTCGGACGAGATCCGACCGACGGCCTCCGCATCCCCCCGCGCTTCGTAGGTGGCCAGCGCCTTTCGCCAATCCGCCACCGCCTCGTCCCATCGGCCCAGACTGCGCAGCGCCAGCCCTCGCTTGAACAGAAGAGCCGGTCGCAGGGCCTCCTCCTCGGACGCCTGCACTGATAGGGCCGTATCGTAGAGCCGGGCCGCGTCCTCCAGGGCGGCTGCGGACAGGGCCTCGTCACCGGCCAGTGTCAGGTAGTGGAGCGTCTTGGCGGAATCAATGGCGCTGCCGGCCTGATGGAAGTGGTATGCCAGGTCAGCTGCATGCTCCCTGCCGCTGCTGGCATAGACCCGCTCCATCGCTTCGGCCACCCTGGAGTGGAGACGTCGGCGGCGCGGGCGCGAGATATCGCCAAGGAGCGTCTGGCGGACGAGCTCGTGCGAGAAGGCAAAGCGGTCTTGGCCGTTCTCTGAACTGGCGGTGATGAGATGAGCGCGCTCCGCCTCGTCGATGGCATCCAGCAGAGGATCAGCCTCCAGTTCTCCGATGGCTTCCAGAAGCTCGTAGCTGAAGCTGCGGCCGACGACGGCGGCCGTGATCAGCGTTCGCCGGCAGCTCTCGGTCACTCGAGCCAGCCGCCGCCCGACGACAAGCCGGACGCCGGGCGGAACGTTCAGCTCGGA
>Ga0209341_10005342_pt1 | contig 11646 bp, 11 predicted proteins | sample RifCSP13_2_FD_184020 | JGI IMG/M metagenome (GOLD analysis project Ga0209341, IMG submission 184020) | Soil microbial communities from Rifle, Colorado - Rifle CSP2_sed 13_2 (SPAdes) (version 2) | ecosystem: Environmental > Terrestrial > Deep subsurface > Rock core/Sediment | place: Rifle...
CACTTCATCTTCCTTACGCCCGCTTCCTCAAGGAAGACTGTAAGACGATACCCGCGACCTGCCCCTACCTTGAGGCGCAGCTCCAGTGGTTCCGCGACAACGGTAAGACACCACACCAGGGCCTCACCGTCTGGCCAGTCTGGAACGGCCACGCAAACGCGATGGTCCAGGCCAACCTCGCGGAGTTCCTCATGGACACGGATCCCGGCCTCGCGGAGCGCGCCGGGCGGGCGTTCGACTGGACGGCCGGTAACGGCGGCGTGGCCTACGTCTACGAGCCATACCGCTACTGGTATCTGGCTGCCAACGTAGGGACCGACAACCACCTGTTCGTGCTCAACCAGATGAACTATGCCGTCATCGGCCTGAGACGGCTCTGCGCCTCACATGGTGAGCCGTGGTGCCAACGCGCGGACCGGGGGATGAACGCCCTGACTGCGGTGGGCAAGCGGTCGGTGGCAGTGGATGACTTCGATGCCGACGGCTGGAGCTACTACCGCGCCGCCCCGCTGTCGCTGGCCCGCTGCTGGTATCATGGGGTCAACGCCACGACCAGCGCAGAACTGGGGCTGGAGCCCTACGCGAGTAGATGGACAGAGACATGGAGGAAGACATGCTGACGTATGCCGTGGCTGCCGATAGGCCGGTGAAGGCGACGAAGCGATGAACAGGGCGTTGGTGGTGAATTGCTCGAAGCCTCATTATAATTTGGGCGTTGCAAAGCTGACGAACTATCTACGACGGACAGGCTGGCAGGTCGATGTTTCGGAGGGCGATCCCGGCATCTTCACGCCTAATGTCGATCTCGTGGCGCTCTCCGTCATCTTCTCGTGGCACGCACCAATAGCCAGGGAGATCGCTCTTCGGATGAAGGATCGTGCGGAGATTTGGTGCGGCGGGCCCGGCATGACCGCCCTTGCGAAATGGTGGAGCCGGGAAACAGGCGGTTTAGATTGCCAGATCGGGATTGATGGCCGCTTTGAGCGCGAGCCGGGCGAATATCGAATGGCATTCGCTTCGCGCGGCTGCCCCGTAGGCTGCTGGTTCTGCATCGTGCCGAAGCTAGAAGGTTCTGACTTCACGCTCTACTGGGACTTTACGCCCGCGCCCATCCTCTGTGACAATAACTTGTCGGCTCTACCCATGAACTTTCAAGAGCACATCGTCGAGACCTACCGGCGAGCGAATTGCCCTCTCCTTGACGCTAACAGCGGTTTCGAGCCCCGCACCTTCACCGCCGAGACGCGCGATCTGTGGGCGCCGCTCTTGCGCGGGCCTTGGCGTTTCGCTTACGACGAGATGGCCGAGACCGAGATGGTCTACGAAACCTGCGAGATTCTGCGGGATGTCAAGCCGAAGCGAAAGCGGATTTATGTGCTACTTGGCAACGAACCAATCGAAAACTGCCTGGAGCGCGCCCAGCGGGTCATTGAGTGGGGCGCTGAACCGTTCTGTCAGCCGGTGATCTCCCTCAATTCCTTGGATGGGCGACCGCGTGTCCGTTTCAACTGGAGCGAAGGCGAGCTGCGGAGGATGGCCCGCTACTTCAACCGTTATGGATGGCGAACCGTCCCCGATTGGCGGGAGTATAGATCGCACGCCCCACGCCCCACGAGCGGCGAGCAGCCACTGGTATCATGGGGTCAACGCCACGACCAGCGCAGAACTGGGGCTGGAGCCCTACGCGAGCAGGTGGACAGAGACATGGAGGGAGACGTGCTAGCAGCGCCTGGCCCCGCCGTTGATGATGAACTGAATCTGCACAAGGATGATAAGCGCCGCCAGGTATGTCACACTCAGCACGTGGCGCGTAGACCCCGCAGGAATAGCGCCCGCTAAATCCAGCATCCTGGTTAGGACTATCATTAACCCCAAACTGGCCCACACTAGCAACGCCTCGCGTCCGTGCTCGCGGAACCCGTTTGTGCCTGCCATCCAGTAAGAGAGTATCGATAGTAGTCCCAGGGGAACAGCCCCAACAATGATGGCGATATCCCCTGTGCTCATACCTGGAGTAGCCTCTGCACCAGCACGATAATCCCCGTCGCTATCGCCACTCCTGCCGCCCAGCGCAGCACCGTGAGGCCAATCTTGGCCAGCCGGATATCGTTCTCAATGGAAGCTAGCCTTTCCTCATAATCGGAGTGCCGGTGGGCGTCCTGCACATCAGTTCACCTTTCCGCCATGCGCCAACTCCACCCGGTAGCGATGCGCCCGGCTCCGGTCCCTGCCTGAGTGCCCATCGCTGAGCGCGTACCACACCAGCCACCACCAGCGCCTGCTCTTGCGCCCGTCCCATATGCGCTCGAGGGCATCAATGCGTGCGCTCTCTGTGGGGTACAGCATGCCCGCGCTCACGTCTTGCCGGTCACGATAGATGGCCTCGTTCTTCGCCTGTGTCGCCATCAGCCATGCGCCCTGCCGGTGACGCGGCCGCCATTGCATGAACCGCAGCCACGCCTCTTGCACGATGTCGTCGAAGAGAGCGGCCTGCCCGGACTGCGCGGCGACCGTGCGAGCGATGCTGTGGAGGTCAGCGTATCCAAGCATGGTCTTCGGGTGTGTCCTTGAGGCCGGCCGCGAAGTGAACCGGCCCCAGGTCGATAGCGAGCAGCGGCCCGCGTTCATAGTGGAACAGGTAGTCCCTGTCGCCAGGGTTCAGGTCAAGATGTAAACCCGCAGCCAGCCCCCACTTCAGTAGGTCAAGTTTCAGTGAGACGAAGGGCCGGATGGTGCTCAGGTTATGGGGTAGACGTCGTATCCAGAGGGGTAGCATCACGAGTGTATGCTTCCCCCAGAAATTGGATGGATGGAGCGTAACGTCTCGATGTTCATGTGTCGTGAGCAAAGGGTGTAATCCTGAGCTATATCGCCGGGCACTTTCGCGAAGGCGGTGGCGAAGCGTCCGCAAGATGGTCCTTGGCAGCGGGTCGGGTCTACCCATTTACCAGCGTTCAACTTAAAATGGTCTATCTCCCATTCCCAATTGTGTTGGGCAGCCTCCTCCGGCGTATCGTGCCCCATTGGGCAATCCTCAGCGCAGTACCCCGTGGGCCAGACCTCGTGATCGCGTTGGTTCGTCCAGCGCCACTTGCCAGCGTCGGGACGGTCTGCCTGCGGGTCAATCTGCCGGGGTTGTTCGTAGTTCATTTCTTGCCCTTCGAATCCACCGCACCCTCTAGGCCCAGCCGTGTTACCAGCGTCGTCAGGGCCGGGATTAAGCCCGCGATGACAATCGTCTTCCCGTCGTCACTCTGGGACCAGACAGCGAGAGCGGCCAGCCCACCCACGATACAGGCCGAAAGGATGGCCCGCGCCGCCGCGATCTGCCACGGCTGCCCCTCGATAAGCCAGGTCTTCATACTTCACCTGCCCCCTACAGCGCACATAGTTGTCAGGTCTGCCTGCCACGGGCGGCTGGCAATTGTGTTTACCGCCCACCAATCTTTCATGGCTGGATTGGGCGTGGGCTTCCAGACTGTGAACATTGGTTGCGCGCCTGTGACCATCGCCATGCCGTACACCGTTATGAGAGCGTGGCCGCGCTTCTCTTTTGTCATCGCTTCCTCTTCCAATCCGTCAGGCTGCTCGCGCCCGCACCAGGCGCAGAACGTCCAGCGGTTCGGGATGAGCCACCCGCAGCCGCCGCACTTGTGCCAGAGCTTGTACTCCCCAAGCTACGCCTCCTCTCCCGTTCACCAGACACGATCACGACGGCGATGCCCAACCACATGATCGCTATAACCACGGCGATGATGGAGGCCCGCAAGATTTCCCCAAGCTACGCCTCCTCTACGGGTACGTCCATCGGCGGAACCTGAACGGTCGCCCCTGGGAACTTCGCCACGAGCGGTCCCGACCCGCCCAGCGCCTTGAGTGACGCGACCTCGGCTCGGATGGCGTAGATGTCGCGCCGGTAACGGGCCAGCAGATCAGCGAGGGCCACCGCTTCCTTGGGGAGCCCCGGCCCCTCATTGCCGAAGTTGACCGAGGATGAGAACTCGATTCCCATGTCTTCCTCCTCTAACTTTGCCAGCTCGATCTTAACAAGCCCGATGAACAGTTTCTCGTCGAAGGCGCTGCCAGGATCGGATTTGCCCAGCACGTAGCCGTTCTGACAGCGGTCATGTCGCACGATCCCAGCAGGGACGGTCCCGCTCTGGACCGGAATCTCAATCATGCCCGGGGGGATGCCGTACTTGTGGCACTTCGCGGCGATCTCCCGCGCGCCTCGTTCATACTGCTGGGGAGTGAACGGCTCTTGGGCTTGCGATTGGCACCACTCGTAGGCGATGCCGTATTCGTCGATGGCAAAGGTTGAGCCTGGGCCTCCAAAGCCCGCGCCGTAGGTTGGTTGCTGGTCGTCGTCCAGCACGGCGCCGAGGCTACCGTCGCGGCCCAGGATATAGGAGCAAGAACCGCCCCACGTCCCAGCCGCATCGCCTTTGTTGTTCGGGCTCTGCATCCAATTGACCGTCGCTTGAAACTGGGCATCCGGCGACGTCGGGCCGCGTGTTGCGTGGATCTCAATCAGTCGGATAGGATGCAGGCGCGGCGTCCACAGCCAGCGTTGAGGCGTCACACGAACGTCAGCCATCAGTTCCGCTCCGTTAGCCCGCTTTCCATTCGCCACCGATTAGTTAAAGTCCAGCCCATTTCTTTCAATTCCGCTCCGCCATGAACGCGGCCCCATCGTCCCGCTCGACCACGAGACCCCTCTGCGCCGTGTCCGCGATCAGCCAGCGTGTTTCGCGCGTGACACGAGAGCGCCCCTGCGGCCCGTCAGCGCGCCTCAACACTTCGTTGGCGATAGTCAGCCAGACCATGGCGTTGAACGCCACCAGCAGCCCTATGCACGTCCAGTAGGCGCGGCAGGCGGTCACGCCTCCTCCTTACCGTTCTTCCCCGCAAAGATGTTCTTTAGGGCAAGTACGACGTCAGCTTCGCCGAAGGGCCATTCCATGCGCCCATCGAATAGCTCCTTGAGAAGGGATACCTCGTTCGGGCTGAACTCGATAGCAGTTCCGCTCAACATCAGGCTGCCAGTCGGATTCCCTTTCTCGTCCAGGATTTGCGTAGAGCCCTTCGTGAGCTTCTTCGCAGCCGAGGCGGCGTCGGCCAGCTTGTCGATGGGGAACTTGCGGCCCTCATAGGCTGGAGTTCCCTGTGCTGTCCTGCCCGCCACCTCGAAGAACAAGTCGAACAGAACCTTTTTGTGGTCGGCCTGTACAATCTTCACGGCAATCCCTCCACAGTCTTGATTCGGTTCGTGATGTCGGCGAACATAGTGGCCGCACGTACCGCCTGCTGGCCGGTCAGTTCGACGTAACGGTTACGCTGGAATGCCTCGTCGGTGTTCTCCACGCGATACCCAATGGAGATGAAATACTTATAGGTTACGAAGTCCTCTTGGAGTTCGCGTATCACGCGAAACTCGTCGAACACAAGGTTGGTCTTTGTTAAAGTCGCAGGCATGGAACCTCCTTACACATTCGCGGACGCGATTTCGTACCAATCTCCGAGCGTGGCGCTGAAGATCAGTGTCACGCTGTCCCCAGGCCCCAGGACCTTACTGCCAGTTGGGGCGAACTGCACATTGTTTTCCGGAATGGTTATCGCATCGGCTGAGTCTACATTGTGGATGATAAGAATCTGGCCGTCCTGACCGTCAGCAATCACCGGATTATTTGTCAGCGTCACAGCACCGGAAGAGTTAATCATTATGTAGGTCGCGTTGGCGAGGATGGTGGTTCCCGCTGCAAGCGTCTGAACAGTCGATGGCGTGAATACCGTAGTCCCCGCATTCCTAAGCCCAACGTTAATCGCTGAGGCCCCGCTTTGGGCGGCGATGTCCACACCAAAAACGTTGGTGGTGCCCGTGCCCCCCAGGTTCTCAACGTACACGCCCTTGTTAGTAGTGATCGTCCCGCTTGTATTGATCGGAGCCGCGACCCAGACACCGTAAGCATTGGTTACCGCGACCGTGCCACTAATCAAGGCGTTGAGTTGCAGGTAGGTTTTGAGGCCGTGGAAGTTGGTGACGTTAACCACCGAAGAGGCACCGAGAGCCTGCGCGAGGCCGGAGGCTTGAATTCCCCCTACGGTCAGCCAAGTGTTAGTGACAGAACTGAAAATCTCCTGAGCAACAAAGTTGTAGTCCAGGCCCCAACCCTGAAGTGACGTACCTGTCCCCGCTGTCGGGCCACTGACGACAGCTTGGCCATACAGTCCACGAGCGAAGCCAGCCGTGCCGGTAAGAGTAAGCTGGGGAGAAATCCGGATACCCATGTGGTTAGTCTGGGCGGTTGTCATCGTGTAAGTGAGGTCCAGCGCCTGTGAGGTGGCAGCAGCGGCGGCGGCGGTAATCCTCACTTCGCCGGTCAATACAATGTTATCGGGAGCAGCCGTAAGCTCAATGCGAGTCGTTCCGCCCGTGTCAGCAATGGCCCCAATCCTGGGCGTGGTGCGCCAGATGAGCCCCGTCGCCTCCGAGGCAAGAGTCTGGAGCACGGCATTGTCCGAGCCCGCTGTGAGCTTGACGGCGGTGTCCGCGCCCGTCCCCACGGCCAGGTCGCCCTTGGCGTCCCAGATGACATCGGTGGCGACCGCGCCACCACCCGCGGCTGGCGTGGCCCATTCAGGGGCTGTGGCGCCCGCGTTCATGGTTAAAACCTGGGCGGCAGTCCCCTTCGGCAGCCGCGCCCACTTCGGGGTGGCGTTGCCATAGATGATGTCGCCCGCAACCACTGTCCCCGTAAGAGTGTCGGAGTGAGCGGCGCTATCGAGGATGACGTGCGCCTGTGCGTGGTGCGCAGAGCCGGAGTGGGTCGCGGGCACATCCCCGTCCGCTATCGTGCCCCATGCTGGTGGCGCCGAGGCTACCCCGTCACCTGTCTGGGTGAGGAACTTCTTAGTAGTCGTGATATTGCCAGCGAGATTATTCCATGCCGGGGTTGAGCTACCATAGATGAGGTCCCCCACAGTAGGGCCGACCCCCTCAACATCACCATGCCCCGTCGAATCGAGTAGGTCGTGGATGTCTACATTGATGATGATAGTCTGGCCTGTCTGAACAAGACTAATCAGGTTCCCCTCATCAAGCTCGACATCCCCGTAGAGCGCGGGCCAGCCTGCCTGAGAAAAGGTGGCTACGCCCTGGTGTAAATGGTCGCGGTGGGCGAAGACGAGTGATGTGCCCGCCGAACCAGTTGCGGCAACAGCACCAGGAGTCGTAGAATCAAGGGCCGTCTTCCAGCTTGGCCGCAACTCCCCGTTATCGATGCCGAGCACATTCCGCACGTTGGCCGCTGGAATGGAGATTGCCAGTTTGCTCCACTTGGGAGTAACGTTGCCAATGATAATATCGCCATCAACAGGAGCAGCGGCGCCTGTAGTATCGCCGTGAGCGGCCGAAAAGATATTATGTGCTTCAGTATGGTGCTGGTCGGCAGTTACATCGGTCAGACCAGAGTGTAGCGTAGTGCCGGGATCACCTTGAGGTCCGGTAGCCCCTGTAGCGCCAGTTGCCCCCGTGGCTCCTGTCGCGCCAGTCGCTCCATCTGCGCCTGGTCGGCCAGCGCCTAGACCAAAGGCCCATTTGCGGGTGTCTGCACACTCCTCGCAGTCTTCACAGTCCTTACCGTCTTTGCCGTCGTGCCCATCTTTTCCATCGTGGCCATCATGCCCAGGTGTTCCTTGTTCACCCTTGGCCCCAGGTAGACCATCGCGGCCGTCACGTCCAGAAGTACCAGTATCCCCCTTGTCACCTTTATCCCCCTTGGGACCACGGTCTCCATCTGGGCCTTGTGGTCCCATCGGGCCTTCTGGGCCAGGCGGGCCTTGTTCGCCATCAACAGGCCCACGCGCCAGACGTTCCTCTTCGGCCTTCTGTTCGGCTATCTGTCGGCGGCGTTGTGCTATGGTAGGCATCTATCGTCCTTGATAAGCAGCTTGTAGCCGTTCGTCTGGTGTGGCGCCGGGAGGAGTGAGTCCAGTAGAACCACTAGCTATCTCTTCCTGCTTTGCCTTGGAGAGATAGTTCAGGCCGTTGACATCAAGGAAAGCCTGCTGGTTGTCGGGGTTTAGGTTGTCGTATTCTCCGGGGAAGAACCTCACGACATCAGGATTGGACATGAGTAGCTGTTCGTACTCGTCGTTGATGACGTACTCACGCAGACCACGGGACACCCAGTAGGCAATTACTACGTCGTTGCGCTGCCAGTCGGGGCCACCATTGTAGTATAACCATTGGAGATAAGCTGAGAGTCCCATCGGATTGCCGTTGAGTGCAAGAGTTTTCTTTGCCTCGGTGAGTAAGTAGTCTACTTGTCCTTGTGTTACGTTTCCATCATATACCGGCAGGTTGTCGAGGCCGGATTCACGGTCGCCGAACTTTCCGTACTTGACCTCACGAGCCTGACGATACTGTTTCTCTGTCTCGGTTTCCTCGTGAGCCTCAAAGTAATCAGCCACGTTGCCTGTCGTGTCTTCGTCCAAAGCCTTAGAACGGGCCTTGTCACGGGCCGCTTCGTAGCTATCCCAGTCCATGTCACCGTTGGGTAGTGCAAACCGCGACGGCGAGATGTCAAAATACTCGTCCATTGCTTTGTCAACCGGATTGCTGACTGCCCGTTCTTCGGTGAACGGTGAGTTCTCAGCCACGAAAGTCTGCCTCGCGGCCCACATTTTCTGTTCGTTATCACGCCGCGCCTCGGCCCAAGCGGGGCCATCGATGCTGCCCAGCTTGAGCATGTCGTCGAGTTGGGTCTGGGTCCAGTTAACTATCTTCTGTTCCTCGCCTTGGGCGTTGATGATAGCACCACGGGTTTTGAGTAGGTTGTCGAACTTGTCAAGGTCTTCCTCGTAGACCGAGAACTTATCTCCACGAGCGAGGCCAGCTTTGTGCATCTCTTCAGTCAGAGAAACAATAGCCGAGTCTTCGTTGATCGACTTGCGGTCGATGCTGCTTAGTTCACGGCTGTCATAGTCAAGACCATAGCGTTCCTGCGATATTTCGTTTCGTTGGTTAGTGCGTTCCTCACGCAAGTCGCGGTATGAAGCTACACCGACACCAACCTCAGACGAAGCACCCGCGAATAACATTTCGCTTGGCTTCCAGTTGGAAGCGTAGCCTGACTGGATGATGTCCTGAATGCTCAGGGGGATTGTCTTGCTCAAGAAGATGTTTTCAAACGCAGATTCGATGTCGGTTATCTTGTAGGATACCTTGTTTCCGAGGAAGTCATGGCCGGTTATGACATCCCAAGCGCCGCCTGCGATGGGTGAGGTCTTGCTACGTACCAAGTCGAGCAAACGTTGGCTTGCCCCTTCCCAGTCTCCGGTAGCACTACGCGCAGCGATCTCAGAGAAGTAACGGGCGTATTGAGTGAAGCCACCCCAGAAATCTATGCGGGTGTTGCCGAGGCGGATTTTGCCGAAGTCGGGGTTTGAAGAGATTGAGCCGTCTGGGTGGATGTCGAAGGGGACGAGGCCAACTGAGACAGGAGCACCGGCTTTGGAGGCTGCTTCTAGGATTCCGAGGACAGCAAACCCTTCCCCAAAGAACAGTCCCATGTCTCGGAGTATCTGGTTGGCGCTGCGGCTACCGATGCCTTTACCAGCACGAGGGATGGCGCGGGCCACGTCACCGACTAGTTGGAAGCGGGAGAGTTGGAGTCGTGGGGAGAAGAAACCGACGTTTAGCAGGCCAGCAAAGTTCTGCCAACCTGCACCTTCGGGTATCTTACCGCGGCCGGTGGCATTGTTGATGAAGTAAGCTATATCCTTAATGTCTTCCTTGGAAAACTGACGACCTCCAGGACGGGAGGCTTCTCGTGCCCAACCACGGACAACGGAGTCAAACACATCAGCGCGAAGTTTGTTCAGAAATAGAACATATGACCTAGCAGACTGACGGAAGCCTGGGATACGGCCGATGAATGACGTTGCGTAGGCTTCCTCACGTTCAGTCAAGGCTACTGACTTACCCCAAGGTGCAAGATACAGCCCTGCTTCTTCTCCCACTTGATAGAGATCAACAACTTCGTCACCGACGTTGACTGTGCCACGTCCGAGCTTCAGGGCCTCGGTGACTTCGAGAGAATACTTCTCGCTGGCGAATATCTTGAGAGCTTCGCTGACATTCTTCCCCCAGATAGCGGGGTGCCCGGCCGCGAGGATTCCACCTTGGCGCAGGAGGGCTGAGAGGTCGAAGGAGGACATCAATGCTCGTGGGATACCGAGGGTGTCCATCAAATGAATAGTAACCTTCTCACCAAGAGAACGAGAACTCAGGAGGGCCTTTAGACCATCAGGGCCAAGTATCTGTTCGAGGGCTTCTAGCTGCTCAGAGGTGGGGGTACGGCCCTTCTCTGTGAGAGTAGCCAGACCACCATACGCACGGTTACGTGTCGTCTGGTCTGAGGTGGCGTCGAGGAGAATCTTGAGGCGCCGCCCGGCATCGAATCGTACCTCACCCGCTTGGTGGTCGAGGGCGCCTTGGAGTAGACGGTTGTAGGCACTCTTGGCCTTAGAACCCTTGAGGCCAGAAGCCTTGACTATCTCTTTCGCTTCACGTTCAAGGGTCTGGGCTTCGGTTACTCCAAGTTTTCTCAACCGATCTTCGACTGTGCCGCGGTGTTCCTTGGTTAGCCGAGAGAGCATCTGTATGACATCTTTTCGGGCTGTGGGTTCGTCTAGTTCACCAGCGTATATTTTCCACGCCCATTCAACGAAGTCCATGTCGTCTTCGATAGTTGAGCGAAGGACGCTGTTGTCTACTTCTTCAAGCTGAGTCCTGGCAGCAGCTAGGTATTCGTCCTTCATAGCCTGACGTTCGGCAAAGTCGGGGAGATTCTTGAAGGCGCCGTACTGCTGTCCGCCGGGTAGGAGTCTGTCTGTACGGAAGGCCAAGTTAACGGCCGAGGCCATGTCTTCTGTCTGGCCTATCAACTCAGGTACAGCCGCAGGACGCAACGGACCCTGACGCGCAGCCTTGGCGTCAGTGATGATCTGCATGAAGTCTGTTCCTCCTGAGCGGTAGACTTTGAGGATGTCTACTATCTCCCCCGTACTCAGCCGAAGGTCGGATATGTCCTCTACTCGGCCCATAGGCGAGTGTTCGCGTACCAGGTCTTGGGTTATGTCGCGGAGTTTCTTGAGAGAGTAGCCGGGGTGTTCTCCGGCCTCGACGCGGGCAAGAGACTTGTCGATGATCGTCTCGGTAGTCTCAGGCGCCGCCCGCTCGAACGGGAGGAAGCCACCACCTTCTTCTCCAGTCGCACGGAAGTATCCACGCTGGAGTTGTTCCTGAAGAGTTTCGAGTCTGGCTTCTTGTTCAGGCGTTGCCTTACCCTCTTGCACGAGAGTCTTGAGAGTACGTTGTTCTTCGATAGCCGCGCCACGATCAATGGTAGGGGGAACCGCATCCTCTACTCTTCCTTGCAATATCCCGAAGGCATCATCAATCGCTGCCTGATGACCTTCCGACGGGATAAGGCCCGTGCCCCTGACATCGGCGATGAACTGACGTGAATCTACCCCAACAAGCGAAGCGTTACCAGCCTTATCGAATCTGACTCCCTTTTGCGACATCAGGCGCTGGGCAGCCTCAAAAGAATCAATCTCTCCTCGCACGACCCGACGTGC
>Ga0209341_10005346_pt1 | contig 11645 bp, 6 predicted proteins | sample RifCSP13_2_FD_184020 | JGI IMG/M metagenome (GOLD analysis project Ga0209341, IMG submission 184020) | Soil microbial communities from Rifle, Colorado - Rifle CSP2_sed 13_2 (SPAdes) (version 2) | ecosystem: Environmental > Terrestrial > Deep subsurface > Rock core/Sediment | place: Rifle...
CGGACGTATGCGAGCTGGACGGCGGCCAGGCCCATCACGTACCAGAAGGCGGCGAGGATGTGCAGAAACAGCAGCAGGTCTTCCACGGGGCTAATCTTCGCCGAGGCGGCGCCGCTGGCGCGAGTCCGCCAGTGGCAGCGCGCCCGTGGGGGCGAGGCACCCCCCTCACGGGACGTGGTTCGTGTTCGCAGGAAGATCCGGTTGCGGAATGTCGCTTCGAATCGAGGGGTGCCTCGCCCCCACGACGTTGCCGGACGCGGCCTGACAGCCCTTAAGCCGGACGCGCCGCGCGCGCCGCGCGCCGCGCGTGCGAGCCGGAAATGCCGGCGCTCTCACCCCTCGCCCGCGAGCGCTCGCGGGCGGCGGCGACAAAGCCGCTGAACAGCGGGTGCGACCGGTTCGGCCGCGAGCGGAACTCGGGGTGGAACTGCGAGCCGACCATCCAGGGGTGGTCCCGCAGCTCACAGATCTCGACCAGCGAGCCGTCGGGCAGCGTGCCGCTGGGAATCAACCCGGCCGCCTCGAACTGCTCGCGGTACTCGTTGTTGAACTCGTAGCGGTGGCGGTGGCGCTCCACCACCTCGTCCACACCGTAGACCTCGCGCGCCTTCGTGCCCGGGCGCAGTGTGCAAGGGTAGCTGCCCAGCCGCATCGTCCCGCCCTTGTCCACCACCCGCCGCTGCTCATCCATCAGGCTGATCACCGGGTAGGCGGTCTCCGCGTCGAACTCCGTCGAGTTCGGTTCATCGCTGTCGAAGAGCGAGCGGGCGAACTCGATAACCATCACCTGCAACCCCAGGCAGAGGCCCAGGTACGGCACCTTGTTAAGCCGCGCGTAGCGGGCGGCGTCCACCTTCCCCTCCACTCCCCGCTCTCCGAAGCCACCGGGAACGACGATGCCGTCGACATCGCCCAGGACCGCCTCGGCGCCCTGCTCAGCCACGGTCTCCGAATGTATCCAGCGTATGTTCACGCCGGCATCGTGAGCGACCGCCGCGTGGATCAGCGACTCCTTCACGGAGAGGTAGGCGTCCGGCAGCTCAACGTACTTGCCTACCACCGCCACCTCCAGCGTCCGTTCCGGGTTCTTCAGCCGCTCCACCCACGCCTTCCAGTCCTCCAGGTCGCGGCCCGCCGGCGGCAGGTTCAGCCGGTCGAAGATGTAATCACCGAGGCCCGCGTCCTCCAGCACCAGCGGCACCTCGTAGATCGTCGGCATCGTCAACAGCGGGACCACCGCCCGCGGCTCCACGTCGCAGAACAGCGACACCTTGTCGCGGATCTCGCTGGAGATCGGCAGGTCGCTGCGGCAAACGATCACGTCCGGCTGAATGCCGATGGACCGCAGTTCGCGCACCGAGTGCTGCGTCGGCTTCGTCTTCAACTCGCCTGTAGTCGAGATGTGCGGTAGGAGCGTGACGTGGATCGAGAGGGTGTCGTGCCGCCCTTCCTCGTTGCGCATCTGGCGCAGCGCCTCCAGGTACGGCTGCCCCTCGATGTCGCCGACGGTGCCGCCCACCTCAATAATCACGACTTCCGCCGCCGCCTCACGGCCGGTGCCGCGGATCCGCTCCTTGATCTCGTTCGTAACGTGGGGGATCGGCTGGATCGTGCGTCCCAGGTAGTCGCCGCGCCGTTCGCGCTGGATCACCGCCTGGTATATCTGGCCGGTTGTGACCGAGGAGCCGCGGGTCAGGTCCTGGTCGAGGAAGCGCTCGTAGTGGCCTAGGTCCAGGTCAGTCTCAGCGCCATCGGCCGTGACATAGACCTCCCCGTGCTGGTACGGGGACATGGTACCGGGGTCAACGTTGAGGTAGGGGTCGAGCTTCTGGATGACGACGGGGATGCCGCGGGACTTGAGGATTCTGCCGATGGAGGCGGTCGTGATGCCTTTGCCAACGCTGCTCACCACGCCGCCGGTTACGAATATGTACTTGGTCGCCATGTACCCCCTTACTCGGGGGCCATCCTCAGCCCAAGAGACATGATACGCCGGGAGCCCGCGTCCCGACAAGGGATGCGCGGCACAGACGCGGGCCGAATGGCCATCACCCGAGGGCCGGGCGGCACTACCGCCGGCAGCTGGGAAGGTCTATACTCGCCCCGGCGGATTGTGTCCAACATCTCCGCCGGAAAGGCGCGATATGCGCCCTCATTCTCGGGAGTTGTGGAGCCCCGCGGGGAAGACGGCCGCGATAAGCGACTCACGGTCCCTCGCTGAGCTTTTCACCAGCTCCTCGATTCTCCGCTCCCCACCCGACCGGAGGTGAACTGCTATGAGATGGCGAGATCACCGGCCCACTTGCTCCGGCTGCGGCGCCCCTTACGGATACGTGCCCAGCTTCTGCGAAAGGTGCGGCAATGCCCTGGGCGCGGACCGCTGGCGCCGCGAGAACGGCCTGGCCTTCCTTCTCCGCGAGGCGGATACAACGATGCGCGCCATCGTGCCCGAGCCCTACATCAGCACGCTTGTCGAACGCTACAAGCAGGAGTTCTCCGAACTTGTGTCGCCGGCCGCCCCGGCCGTCGCGCCGGCGCCCAAGGCTGAGGTAGTGGCGCCCTCGCCGCCGCCCCGGGCGAAGGTCGCGCCGGTCGTGGAACCACGGCCCTCCTTCGACTGGAGCTGGGTGGCGGAACAGCAGGCTAACCTCTTCCTCTTCGCCGGCGCCTTCCTCGTGGTCATCGCCGCCCTCATCTACGTCGGCTACTCTGGAGAGGCCGTCGCCGGCGGCCTCAAGATGCTGCTGCTCGCCGCCTACACCGCCGGCTTCCTCGCTGCCGGCACCGTCTGCCTGCGGAACGAGAAGGTGGCGATCGCTGGGCACGTTTTCCTGGGGATTAGCGCCATCCTTGTTCCCCTGAACTTCGTGCTTGCCGGCAGCATCGTTTCCGAGCAGGACGTGAGCCACGAAGGGATGTGGTTCGCGGGCTCGCTCGCATCCGCCGGTTTCTACACGGCTGTCGCCGCCATCGGCCTTGGCCGGCCCTATTCGGTCGCTTCCGGAGCGGGCCTGCTCAGCGCAGCGCTCGCCTCCGTGTTCCTCTTCGGGCTACCAGTCGAGTGGGCGCCCATCCCGTTCCTGGCTCTCGCGATCATCATTGCCGTCGTTGAACTCGCCTCGCCGGAGCCGTTCAAGACGCGCGTGGGGCTGATCTGGGTCTGGCAGGCGCACGCCCTAGCTGCGCTGGCCCTTGCCTTCGCGCTGGTGGCGGCACTCTACACGACCGACAACACACTGGAGGTCGATTCGCGCTGGTTCGCCGCGCCCGCCGCTGCCCTCGGCCTGGCGTTCTACGCCGTGCAGGCCGTCTGGCGGCGGATGCGAATCGCCGTCACCGGCTCGGCCGTGACCGCCTCGGCGCTGGCGTCCTCGCTCGTCTACGGCTTCGACATCAGCCCCGAATACTACACCTTCGCTCTCATCGCCGCCGCGCTCGGGATCATCGCTATCGGGCGCTGGGCGGCAACGCGGCTCGCGGCGATCGACTCCTTCGCGCGGATGGACGCCGTCTGGCTGGCGCACGCCGCCACGGCCGGCGGCGTCGCCGTCGCCATCACGGCGGCCGTTACCGCTTCAGAGCCTGCGAATAACTACTCGCCGGACACGCGCTGGTTCCTCTTCGGGGCGTTCGCCGCCGCGTCGATCGTGTATGCGCTGCACCTGACCATGGAGATGCCCGCATTGCGCGACTTCGACCCGCTGGCCACGTTCGGCGTCTGCCTCGCCGCCGCAGGGGCAGCTACCGCCGTCGTCTACGCCGCTGATTGGAGCGCGGAGTACTACAGCTTCGCCTTCGCGGCCGGGGCGCTCCCCGCGCTGGCGCTGGCAGCGTTCGGCCTGCCACGCGGCATGACCGGGCCATCCGATATGCGGCTCCAGGCGCTCTGCCTCGCCCATGCGGCGGCGCTCGCTGCCGGAGCAGTCGCCGTCACGGCTGCGGTCGTCGCATTGGACCCTGAAAGCACGTACACGCCCGACACCAGAGTCTTCCTGCCGGCGCTATTCGCCTGCCTCACCGTCTTCTACGCCCTCGCAGTGGGGGCGCGCCACCAGCCTGGCGCAGCCGCGCCCCTGTACGCGAGTGCGGGGCTGCTCGTCGCTCTACTCGGCCTCTCAACCGGGCTCGTATACGCGCTCGATATCAGCGCCGAGTACTACGCCTTCGGCGTCGCCGCGGCCTCCCTTCCGGCGCTGGCCCTGGCGTCATTTGGACTGCCTATGGGGATCGAGGCGCCCGGCGGCATGCGGTCCCAGGCGCTGGCGCTCGCGCACATCGCTGCCGCCGCCGCCGGCGCTGTTGCCGTCTCGGCGGTGTACGCTGCGTCGCGCGAGACTGTTGACTACGCTCCCGATACGCGCTGGTTCCTGCCGGCGCTCTTCGGCTGTCTGGCGGCCTTCTACGGCCTGGCTGCACTCTCTCCGTACCGTCATTCAGAAATCGCGCGCGGCCTCGCCGGTACCGGCCTCGTAGAGGCCTCATTCGGGGTCACCACGGGCGTCGTTTACGCCCTGGACGTCAGCGCAGAGTACTACGCCTTCGCCGTCCTCCTGCCTGCCGTCGCACTCGGCGCTCTCGCCCACGCGCCGCGCTCAAGCCGTGCCGACGAGGCGTTTTCAGCCCGCTGGCGGGCGGGCGCGATCTGGTTTGGACGCATCGCTGCGCTGAGCGGCCTCGCGGTGGCTGTTATCGCCGCGCTCGTCGCCTCCGGGCCGGATGCCACGTACGTTCCCGATACCCGCGTCTTCCTGCCGCTGGCCTTCCTTGCCGCCGCCGCGTTCTTCGCGCTCGACGCTTCATTCGAGAAGTCGTGGAAGATCTCCACGGCTCTGCTCGTCACCCTCGGCGGCGCCGGCGTCACCATCGCCTATGCCGCGGATGCTGCACCCGCCTACTACGGACTGGCCCTCGTCTGTGCCGGAATCACCTATGGCTTCGCGGGGCGTGTCTGGGCCCCCGCATGGCTGGACCAGCAGGCGCGTGACCTGATTGCCGTGACCGCCGTCACGGCCGGCTGGCTCTTCTTCGAGGGCGCCTACGAGGACAACCTCCGTCTCGGCGTCGCCTCTCACCTCGCCGCCGGCCTGTTCTACGCCGGCGCGGCCATCGTCGCCCCTCGAGACGGTAACCTCTCACGGTACTTCGGCCCCGGGGTTGCCGCTGAGGTCCCCATCGGCGCGGCCTGGCTCTACGCTGCCGGCCTCACCACGGCAGTCGGCTTCGTCGACCTGATGCGCGCCCTGCCGGGCGATGGAGACACTGCGGCCGCTGATCTCGCGTTCCCGCTGATGGGCCTGGCGCTGGGCTTCCTCGCGGTCAGCGCAGCACTGCGGCTGGTGCGGCGCGATTTCGCCCTCCATGTCTACGTCATCGCCCTTCTCGTATCTATCGCCTCTATCGCCGTCGCCGGGGACTCGCAGGACCTGGCGGCTATCCTCACCGTCTTCGCTGTCGCATGTCTCGCCGTCAGCGCCTGGCACAACGTTCCCCTGGCCGGCGCCCCGTCCGTGGTCTACGGGCTGGGCGCAGTCATCGCCTGGCGTCACGCGGAGGACTGGCCCCTCTACGTCATCCCGCTCGCCTACACCGCCGCCGCGCTCGCGCTTTATAGCGTCGGATTCGCCGTCCGCCGCAACCTCCCGGCATGGAGTGACGCCCTCCGCAGCGCCGGCGCCGCCTTCGGCCTGGTCGCCCCGGCCGTGGGCTTCGGCATTCTCGCCGGCCGGACCGAGGCCGGCATCATCGACGGCGAGGACTTCGAGACGTCCGCGCTCTACGAGTGGTCAACGCTGGCCACAGGCGTCGCCGGCCTCCTCGCGATCGCCGAATCCGCCGTCGCCCGCCGCGGCTGGCTGGTTGTCGGCGGCTCGGCGGTGATGCTCGTGGCAATCCTGCTCCAGATTGGACGCTTCAGCCCGGACAACATCCAGGCCTACACGGCGGTCATCGGCGCCTACCTCGTACTGCTCGGCCTCATCGGGCTTTCCCGCTACCGGCTGGTCCCGGGACTGGACGAAACGGCCGTCTACGTCGAGGCCCTCGGAGCGGCGATCATCATGTTCCCATCGTTGCTGCAGTCCCTGGAGGGGGCCTGGCGATACGAGCTCATCCTCCTGGTCGAGGCGGCCGGGTTCTTCGCGGCCGGCGTCAGCCTCCGGCGGCGCGGCCTCCTGGGCACTTCCATCGGCGCCCTCGTGCTCGTCGGCGGGCGCGTGCTCTTCGACGCCTTGAACGCCGTGCCGAACTGGATCGTGGCTCTGATCATCGGGATGATACTCCTCGCCATCGGCCTGGCGATTCTCCTCGGCCGCGAGCAGTGGACGCGCTGGGAAGAGCGCGTCGCCTCCTGGTGGAAGGCGGGACCCCCCGCGCACCCCCTGTAGCGGCTGCCTCGCCGGGGGTTGCTTCTTGGCGTTTGTCGCCTACCTCAACGCCCGCTGTGGCATCCTGCCCCTGGCCGCCGTAAAGCCGGCTCCCGTAACGCCACCGCCTTCTCCAGCATCCCTAAACTTGGGGATGTCTACACTCACGCCGGAGGCCGCCCGCGAGTCAGCCGCCAGGACCTTCCTGACGTGGCCGTTCCGGCACGTCCGCTGGAAGATCGTGCTCCCCTACGCCGTGCTGACGATCACACTGGCCGTCCTCGGTAGCTTCCTCGCCGCCCGCCTCGTCACCGGCTCCCTCTCCGACCGCTTCGATAACCAGCTCGCGGAGGCCGGCCGCGTCGTCTCCGACGCCGTTGTGCGCAAGGAGCGCGCCCACCTCGAAGTCGTCCGCTCCGTCTCCTTCACCAGTGGCCTGGCTGCGGCCGTTCAGGCGGGTGATGCCGCCACCACCGCCAACCTCGTCACGCCGCTTGCCGTAAACGGCGGCGTCGAGCGGATCGAAGTCCTCGACGCGACGGGCGACCGCCTTCACACTCTCTCCCTGGGCGACCCCGATACTCTCACCTACACAGAACTGAGCGATTCCGACGACCCGGCCTCCTGGCCCCTTGTCCAGAAGGTGCTCGCCGGCGAAGTGGACGGCCTTGGCGACAAGTACGCGCAGGTGGTGCAGACCGCCTCCGGCTTCGTCCTCTACACCGCCGGGCCCATCAAGCAAGGCGACACTACAGTCGGCGCCGTCCTCGTCGGCACAACCATCGAGTCTTTCGTCGTACAGGCCAAGGCCGAAGCACTCGCCGACGTTTCCCTCTATGACTTCGCCGGTAACCCGCTGACGTCTACGTTCGTCCGCCCTGAGGACGCTTCCTCGTCCGGCGAGGCCGATCTCAACCTCACCGGCGATGTTCTGAACCTCGTCGTCCCCGGTACCGCCACCGTGCGCGAGCACCGGACCCTCTGGGGACGCGGCTACGACCTCGCCTACGGCCGCCTAGAGGTGCGCGACCAGGCCGTCGCCCTCTACTCCGTCGGCCTCTCCACTGACTTCATCTTCTCCGCCGGCGCCACGACACGCACACACGTGGCCCTGCTCTTTGGTGTCGGGATGGCCGCCGTTATGGGCATCGGCCTCGCCCTTGCCCACGTCCTCACGCGGCCCATCCTCAGCCTCGTCCGCACCGCTCGCCAGGTCGCCGCGGGCGACCTCAGCGCCCGCTCCGGCGTCCGTACCAGCGACGAGATCGGCACACTGGCCTTCTCCTTCGACGAGATGACCGAACGCCTCCAGCGGCAGCACCTCTCCACCATTCGCGCCCTCACCTCCGCTATCGATGCGCGCGACCCCTACACCATGGGCCACTCCGTGCGCGTCGGCCAGCTTGCCATGATGCTCGGCCGCCGCCTCGGCGTTGACGACGCTACCCTCTCTCAACTCGAAATCGGCGGCTACCTGCACGATATCGGCAAGATCGGCATCCGCGACAGTGTGCTCCTCAAGCCCGAGAAGCTCACGGATGATGAACGCTGCGCCATCGAGGAGCACCCACGTATCGGACTCGCCATCCTCGAAGCCGTGGATCTCCCGGACGAGGTCGTGGAGTTCGTCGCCGCGCACCACGAGCGGCTCGACGGTAGCGGCTATCCGCATGGTCTCACCGGCGACGAGGTGTCCTTGATCGCCCGTATCGCCGCCGTCGCCGATATGTTCGACGCGCTCACCAGCGAACGCACCTACCGCGGCCCCGGAACCGCTTCAGAGGCGCTCACCATCCTCCGCTCCGATGCCGTCGAAAAGCTCGACCCTGCGGTCCTCGACGCCCTGGAAGAGGTCTGCCCGGTATGGGAACGCCGCCGCGCCTCCGAACCCGAACTCAGCGGATTCCGCCTCCCACCCATCCACCCGGAGAACGTGCGCACTACCAGGTCCGGGAGCCGCACTCGTGCGTAGTCTGGTCCCGCCCGCCCTCCTCGCGCTTCTCCTCGTTGCCATCTCGATCACCCTCGCCGCCTTATCTGCCTCCCTCGCACTCGCCAGGCCCGCCCGCGCTCACATGGACACCAACCTCGCCTCCAACCTCAGCGCTGACTACTCCGCCAACTCCAACGGCCTTACCTTCGCCCCGCTCGACCAGGAGATCGTCGAAATCACCCGGCGCGACCAGTCCGGCCTGGAAGCTGACGGCGCCGTCGAGATCGTGCAGGTTTTCTACAACGGCGATCCCGCGCCCGCCGGCGCCGACATCTTTGTGACGCCGCCGCCCACGCCCACACCCTCCCCGCGGCCGACACCGCGCGGCACTGACAGGGCGACACCGACGCCGACACCGGAGCCCGGCAGGACGGGCACGCCCACGCCTACGCCCGCGTCCACGCCGACGCCAACACCAACCCAGAAACCGAACGCCACCATCGCGCCGACCCCGCAGCCAACGCCCGTGCCCACCGCCACCCCCACGCCAACCCCCGCCGGCGGCGCGCTCTGGGCCCTCTACCTGCACAACAACCCCTCGCCGCCACTCGGCGACACCACCTCGCAGCCCACCCTCCCCTGCGACCCCGTGTTGCCGCTCGGCCCTACTTTGTACAACTACGACATAGACCATGACTCCGACCCCGGCCGCTTCATCCAGCGCGGCGGCTCCGGTGCGGACGAGACGGATCCTGCCCGCCACCAGGCCTGGCGCACAGCCTCGCTGCCTATCAGCCAGACGATCTCGGGAAACGTCCGGGCCGAACTATGGGTCGCCATGAAAGACTTCGGTACCGGCAAGATCGGCAGCGGCACCGTTTACCTGCGCGACATCTCCGGCGGCGCCCCTTTCACCATCGCTCAGGGCCGCTTTTCGATTCCGGGGAACGTCGCCGGCTGGGTGCCCGCCATCGTCGGCATGAACGTCCCCGCCTACAGCCTCGCTGCCGGCCACAGCCTCGAGGTCACGATCATCGTTAGCGGGCTGAGCGAAGACGACATGTGGTTCGCCTACGACACGCTCGCCTACCCCGCCCGCCTCGCCGGCTACTAGCGCGGCCGTCTCCGTTAGACTGTCATCCCGACCGTAGTGGAGGGATCCGTCGCGGAGCAGCCACTCTTTCCCACCACCACTCCCGCGACCCATCACAACGAGCGTCGCTCCTACCCCTTACCTCCTGCTTCCTCCGTCCCGCTATACTGACCGCGTGCCTGACGAACCCCTGATCCCCGCTCTCCTTGAGGTATCGAAGGGTCATCCCGAGGTATCGGAGGACCCCTGGCGCGAGACGCTGGGTACGCTCCTCCTCTACGCCGTTGCGCTGCTCGCCTACGCCCTCCTCGGCATGTACTGGCACTTCCTCCTCTCCTGGACGCGCGGCTTCCTGTTTGCCTTCTTCACCATCTGGCTCCTCCCCGCCCTCTTCCGCAGGTGGCGCCCGTGAGCTGGGTCGCCCACGACGTCGAGCCCTACGTCATCGTGCGTCACCTCGGCGGCCGCGTCAGCTTCCTCGCCGTCCTCATCGGCTCCTGGTCGCCCGACCTCGTCACCAAGTGGATGGTCTACGGCGTCACCACAGGCATCAGCTACCACACCGACGACCCTTTCGAGTTCCACCGCGGTTGGCCGGGCGTCGGCCCCCTGCACTCGCCGGTTTTCGGCATCGCCATGGCAATCGCCGTCCTCCTCATCTTCCGCAGCCATCCATGGGCCTGGGGCCTTCTGATCGGACAGTGGGCCCACGCCTTCAGCGACACCATGGACAGCAACGGTGTCATGCTGCTCTTCCCGTTCACAGAGACTCGCACCAGCGTCGACGCCTGGACCTACGCCGCCGAGCACGGCCGCACCCTCGATACCGCCGCCTATTTCAGCTCCCCGGGCCTCCTCTGGGACTGCTTCTGGGTGGGCATGACGCTGGTCCGCTGGAGGGTGCTCAGCGCCGCCTATTTCCGTGACACCGTCCTTCCCGCCGACCCCGTCTGGGGCTGGACCGGGCGTTACCTTCCGCCGCAGGCCCTACTCGTCCTTTACCGCGCCGCCTTCTTCTACGGCACCGGCCGTCTCGTCGCCTGGGTCCTCTGGGCGCACGTCCTCAACAGCTACGAGTTCGACTTCACCTGGGGCGGCCCCGGCTGGGTCAAGGACTTGGAGTAGCGTGGCGCCGGCGCTGGGCCGGGCGGTCCCGGCGCGGAACAGGCCGGCCGCACTTGACACCTCGCCAAGGCAACGCCTTACGCTGAGATCGGTCGTGCCGCCCAGGGAGTGTCAGTGGTAAAGCCAACTACGATTCGCGCACACCCACCGCGCTTTTCGCGCGTGCGCCGGGGGCTTCGGTGGAGCCGGCTCCTCCTTGTCCTGCCGGTCCTGGCCGTTGCCATGGTCCTGGCGCTCCTCGGGGGTGCCTGGTACTACTCCGGCCAGCTCAATGACGGCGCCCTCGCCGTGAAGCACGATCCCGACGAGTTCGATCTCCAGGTCGTCGCCGTCGAGGCCAACGAAGTCACGCTGCGCGCAACCGGTGACGCTGAGCATGACGGCGACTGGTCAAGAGAAGGCCTCTTCGGAATCGAGTGGGCAGGCGGCTACGGCCAGGCGGGCGACATCGTGCGCATCGACGGGCGGGAGGTCGTCCGCGAGTTTACTCCGGTCACAAGCCGCCCACACCCTGGGGACCTCGCCCGTCTCGACAGCTTTGCCTTCCCCGGCGACCCCTACCGGGCGCATGGCATACCCTTCGAGGACGCGACTTACACCTCGCCGTTCGGTCAGTTCCCCGCCTGGTTTGTTGAGGGCGCAGGCGAAACGTGGGCGGTCGTTGTCCACGGGAAGGGAGCGGACCGCCGCGAATCGCTGCGCATGTTGCCCGTGCTGGTAGACTCCGGCCTGCCGTCGCTCGTGATCACTTACCGTAACGACGAAGGAGCCCCGGCGGGCGCCGACGGTCGGTACGGCTACGGTGAGACCGAATGGGAAGACCTCGAAGGGGCAGTGCGGTTCGCACTGGAGCGGGGCGCGCGCGACGTGCTCCTGGTCGGGTACAGCATGGGCGGAGCGGTTGTCATGCGCTTCTTAACGGAGTCAGCCCTCGCCGGCCGCGTATCCGGGGTAGTCCTGGACGCCCCGGTGCTGAACTTCGAGGCTACGGTCGACTGGGGCGCCCGGGACCGGTTCGCTCCCTGGCCGGTCATCCCTCTCGGTAAACAGTTCGCGGCCTGGCGATTCGGCGTCGACTGGGACGAACTCGACTACCTCCCCCGCGCCGATAGGCTGTCTGTGCCGATCCTTC
>Ga0209341_10005352_pt1 | contig 11639 bp, 29 predicted proteins | sample RifCSP13_2_FD_184020 | JGI IMG/M metagenome (GOLD analysis project Ga0209341, IMG submission 184020) | Soil microbial communities from Rifle, Colorado - Rifle CSP2_sed 13_2 (SPAdes) (version 2) | ecosystem: Environmental > Terrestrial > Deep subsurface > Rock core/Sediment | place: Rifle...
CTACCACGTTACCGCAGGCCGGGCAGCGGATGTAGACGAAGGGCTGGTTACAGCCTCGTGTCTCCTGTCCGATTCTCAGCTTTCGCTGGTGGTAGTGCATGGCTAACCCTTCAGTGGGCTAAATATCGTACTCCCATCCCATGGACAATTAGGACACTCCTGTCGGTGCAGAGCCTCAATCTCTTCGTGGTTGTTGACAAGAGTAGTTCTGTACTCTGCCCAAGCTTCGCATTCTGCTCCCCACGCTGCCCTCTTCGTCCGCGAGCTCGCCGCCAGCGCCGTCGCCAAAGCCGAAGATATCGCTTGAACAGCCTTTTTGTAGGCTGCCCCCGATCGCAAAAGCGCGCTTGGTAGCTGACCGATGACTGGCTTGAGCAGGCGCAGACGTATCGGGATTTCATGGCGAGCTTTGGCCCTCTTGATATAGGAGATACGTTCTTCGATAGGGCCGGTTAGTGGCTCAACGAGCACATCGTGGTGAACATGCCAAGCGAAAACTATCATTGGTTCGCCTCTAATCCCACAGCCCGGGCCAGTACTTGGCCATGAGATCGAGAGCCAGCCGCATGATCTCGTCTCTCCTTGCGGCTCGTTGGTTGCTTATCTCCAACCAGTTGTCAGGTCCGATCTTTGGGAAGACTACGCCTCCCGCTGTTGTGGCTGCTACCATCTGTGGTCCGTAATCGAAGGTGATGTCATCCAGCTCGTGATCTTCGGCGTACTGCCAGTAGCGCATACCGAACTCGATGCGTTGGAGGACGTTCTCCCAGCCTTCCGGTGTGCAGTCATGCTGGTCATAGTTCAAGTCGTGGACGCACTGGAAGCCAATGCCCCGCTTACGCAGGTATCCAACGGAGCCTGCGATCACCTCGGCGAGGTAGTTGGATAGGCCCCAAGTGTCCTCGTCTGCCCAGCCGCGGCGCCCGCGCTGCCAGAAGCTAACGAGAGGTCGTAGCTGTTGTCGTATCCAGCGGATCATTGGCCTCCTGCTTCCGTCGCAGCCACTCTTTCGTGGTGATCTCCACGGCACCTAGCCGACGGGCCTGTAGCCGTTTGTTGGCCGTCAGGTCGAAGTGTGGGTATCTCCCGTCTTGGAACCAACTCCTTCTGAGGCCTAGTCGTGCCGCGAAGTCTAGCAGCTCCGTGCGGGAATCCGCAAGGAGGTGGCAGTAGCTATCGTACCGCCAGTTCCGACCTCTCCGGCTTGGTGGTGTGGGCTGCAGATGATCTACGTAGACGGCCATTTAATATCTGTTCTTGAAGGCTGTGTTGAGTGCCCTTCTCTGCTGTTCAAGCGATATCTTCGGCTTTGGCCGTCGCGTGATCTGCTGGCGGCGTTCGGCCTGCTTCTTCTGGTTATAGCAGCGTAGGCACCAGCCGGCCATCGGTCCGGTCCTGAACATACGCTGGCCAAGGCCAAAGGGCTGACTGCAGTTGAGACAACGGGCCATTAGGGCGCCGACGCCTCCTTGATTGCCTTCAAGTTCTCCAAGCACTTCTTGCCTGCCTCTATCATGTCGGAAGCGTGATGCTTGAGTGTCTGGCGGCTGGCAGGATGCAAATCAGCTTCCGCTGTTGCTAGAATCATCTCTGAGAGGCAGCGGTCAAGCGTACCGGTAAGACGAATTTCGTCCTCCAACTTCATTCTACGTTCACCTCCAGCCACTCATGGCAGTTCTCCCAGCGAGGTTCCGGCTCGTCGCTTCGGTCAGTCCAGTGACCTTCGCTGCCAATGACTGGCCCCTTCCCCATTCTGGCACACCCATAATGACATCCTCCTGCGCCATCATCAGGGCCACGGACAAGGTGCTTACAGCCGTAACAGCGCCGCTCTGAGTCGCAGTCAGGACAATCTTCAGGGTATTCTCGGTAGCCGTAGTCCACTAACACCCAACGGCGTCCTTCACATGTTGAACATGGAGGACGGTCTACCAAGACTAAGGTGACAGCCATCACTTCAGCTCCAGACGCTCCAGCATATCAGCTCTCATCAGCATCACTACTTCCGCAGGCTTGGCAGGATGTAGCCCCCACGAACGCGAGTTGTTTGCCACACACGCCACAATCGTCGGGCTGCGCCTCCAGCCGCTCCAGCATCTCGTCTTCGGTGAGGGCGAGGACAGCTACAAGTTTAGCGGGGTGTTCGTAACAATCGCCTAGCCGTTTGCATTCACGAAGAGTTTCCCCAATGACTTCGTCCTTCTCCCCCACCAGCGCCCGCGAGGCGGCGAGAGACAGGGCAAAGTCTGTTGCGTAAGAATCCTCATCCATCTGGCTAAGAGCGAGCATCGTCCGCTCCGTCTCCGTCAGCCACTTCTCTGACCAGTCCATCACAGCCTCCTTATGACCTCCCCGATCAGCTCAAAGTCCTCGGTGATCCTCTTCCGCAGCGTGGGTTGGTGGAGAGCCGCTGCCGGATGGTAGCTGCCGAAGATGAGCTGGCCTTCTGACCGGGTCAGACAACCCCTAACCTCCGCCATGGCTAGGTTCGGGAAGTACTCCGCGGAAGCGAAGCGGCCGAGGGTGACGATCATCTTCGGCTTGATGATCCCCAACTGCTTCTCCGTCCACTGGCGGCAGGTAGCCATTTCGTCGGGTAAGGGGTCCCGGTTGTTGGGCGGCCGACAACGCACGGTGTTGGAGATGAACAGGCGCCTACGATCGATACCAGCATTCTGAACCAGCCTGCCCATAAGCTTCCCTGTGTTGCCGATGAACGGCCTGCCTTTCCGGTCCTCCTCTTCTCCCGGGGCCTCGCCTAGGAGGAAGACGTCTGCTGTCACCGGACCCACCCCAGGTACGGCCTGCCGGCGGGTCTGGTGGAGAGGACACTGCTTGCAGCGCCGGATCTCCATGGCTAGGTCGTCGAGAGAGTCAGTCATCGATAATGAGTCTTGGAACAGTGTGCTGTGGGCGCCAGCCGGGTCCTATGACGTACGGCATCGGACCGCGGTAGCCGCCTTCCCAAGCTAACAACCAAGAGGACAGGAGCGCACGCACAGCCTGTGTCTTTCCGATCTGACGCGGGGCAAAGACTTGCTGCTCACGTTGCTTCATCAGTTCGTACCGCGGTGTACCTTGGTTGTCCTCCGTCTCGTTGAAGAACAGCAGGCCATCAAGTGGTGGAACCCTAGTGGCACCGGCGTCGACCCCACACTTGCAGAGCCTCCCCAGCATCCGACCGGCGCAGTTGTCGCAGAACCATGGCATCTAGCTGATCTTCATCAGGGCCGTAGGATGTTGGCGTGCCCATGGCAGCAGGATCGAAAGCGCATAGCCGGCATTACCCTTGGTAGCCTTCCAGTAGTCCTCATCTCGTTCGGTGCCCAAGTAGGCCACCGCGTGTTCCAGTGCATGTATGATCTCTCCAGCCCGGCGGCCGTCCAAGGCTTCGCTCAATCCCACGCCATCCCAAGCCTCAGCGAACAGGCTGGAGTAGTTGTAGGTGATGTTCAGTTCAGCCGCGCAGGTTCCGCCGATTACGTAGGTACCACCCTCGCTGTGAGCCTCTACCTCCATGGTAGGGTAGCAAGGCACCGGGCAGGGCTCATCACCCTCGTACTGAGGCTTGAAGTCAACCACTCCGTAGGAACACCACGGCGGCTGAGTGTCATCGAGGAGATAGACCCACCAGCTCATTTTGACCTCTCTGTCATGAAGTTATTTATTGCTGTTCCTCCCGCCATGCTTTTATCGCCGCGACAGCCTTGGCGCAGGCCTCCTCCAAGGTGACGCCTCCGAAGCTTCCGCCCGGCATGGAGTTCTCGCGGGTGTAGGCCTGTAATGACGGCTTCCGTTCTGGCTTCGAGCCGTGATAGATAGCATCGACTACCTCCTGTCCTGGTGTGGCTCCTATCTCTGCGATGTCCACGTAGAAGTCGTGCTCCCACGACTCCGACGCTCGGCCATGACCTTCGAACTGACCGACCATCCTGATCGCGAAGAGGGTCTGCTTCCCGGAGTACCAGCCCATCCGATAGCAGATCTGCATCAGCTCCCGCAACGAGGAGAAGTCGTACGGCTCGTAGTTCTTCACAAGGCCTCCTTCGTCCAGACCTCGACGGGTCCTAGCTCGCTCTCTTCCCATATCGGTTTGTAGCCTCGGCGCTTCAGATAGGCAGCCAGATGGTCGCTCAAGACTGTCGGTATTTTGACCGTCTTGCCGCTCGCCTCCAACTTGTCGAGGTAGCTGGTGAGGGCGCCTTGGCCGGGCTGGTCAGCCATCAGCACCGGGATGTAGATGTCGTTGCCGATCTCGACAGTGTAGCCGCGCAGGCCGGGTGCCAGCTCGTCCAGAGGGTCCAGCTCAGGGAAGTTCGCTGTCATGTGGCCTCTGGTGGCGGCGGCGGCTTCGCTGGTCGTGGGCCCACTTTCTGGCCTTTGAGATTGATTCTGCAGCCCAGCCTAGTATATAGGCCGCTCCGACGACAGTAGCGCAGAAGGCTGGTGCCCAGAGGAAGCTGCTGAGCCACAGGTAACGAGATTCTCCCCAAGCAATTATTGGAAACATGCCGAAGAGTAGGAGGGCCCCGGCCATGATCAGCAAACCATTGGCCACACGCTCAGCGTCTCTCATCCAGAACCTCCAGTCTGATCGAGGCCCAAGCCATGACGTGTGGGATGTGGACGAACCTGTTGCGGGCGACTACCACTAGGGCGAACTGGTGATATGGTGCGGCACGCAGGCTAGCCCCCGTTGTTACCACATCGTCAACGGCTATGAGCGGAGCATCGCCGAGCGGAAGATTGTCCGGCGTTCCCCACGGGTTGCCGGTACGAGCAGCCAAGGCCTCTGCCCACGCTAGTCCGCCGGTTGGGATGGCAACCAACCTCACTTTACGGTCGCCAAGCAGTTGCTGCCAGTAGGTAAGAACGCTCTCCCGGATGTTCTCATCGGCGAACATCGCCTCGCCGTCCACGAACCAGTGGCTTCTGCCACCACTGTGTAGCTTGCGAGGCTCGGGCTTCCAGAGTAACCAGTCCGATGTCATTATGGGAACTCGTCGCAAGGTAGGTCAGCGGCTTCCTCCAGCAGTTCCGCATACCTCCCGGAGAATATCTCGCATTCGTACTGCTGGATGATGCCATCGCTGTTCGCGTCCATCTCATCAAACAGGTCTTTGCAGTCGACGTAGCCTATGTCCTCGACACACTCCTCGAATGAACCGTTCGGTGGGCCGCCACAGGAAGCTAGGATGGTGAGGCTGCCTAAGGTTAGAGTCGCTAGCAATCTGTGCATGATCGGGCTTAGACACTGTTGTTAACTAAGCGTTGGATGGCCAAGGCAATCTCCTCCGGTCCCCCCTCGACAACAGCATCAGCAACCTTGGCTAGTCGCGGCGGCACCTGTCTGCCTATCGGACAGGCCACGACTATCGGCTTGTCCAGAAGGATCGCTATCGCCAGCTGGATAGCCGGCCATGGGTCCCTCACGAAGTCTGCCATCGCTGGATGATAGATCTGCACGAACACCCGCGACTCGGTGATCCGGTTGATGTTCTCCTCCAGCGCCTCGGTGAAACTCCTATCCATTATGCCTCCAGTAGCACCTCTGGCTTCAGGGGCAGGCCATGCTCGTCGACACGGTAGTCGAACTTACACTCGAGGAATGCCTCTGCGATCAGCTGCTCTCGGATCTCCCGGGGTGGTCCTTGGTTGCCACAGTCGCACCACGGGCAGAGGTCTGTTCCGCCCACGCTGGCAGCTACGACCGGCAGCCTGCAGGATCGGCAGTCGGCACTCTCATCGTAGGTGACCCAGACGTCGCCCCTGCCTTGGCTGAGAGTGTACATACACTTACGCATCTAGCGGCTCTTCCAGAGTAGGTAGCCAAGGATAACAAGAGGGGCCCCGGCGAGGATGGTTCCTGATTCGAAGAAGACGATGCGGATGACACCCCAAGCAAGAGAGCCACCATCCACCGGCTCCGCTTCGACCGCATCGGCCACTTGGACAATACCGCCATACAGCATCAGGTAGATACCTACGTAGAGGGCGACGGATATTCCCGCAGCGATCAGTGCCCCCGCTAGGAAGTTCCTCATTGCTGGACCACAATCGGCTCGGCCTGCAGCTTGAGAGGTTGGTCAGCGACGAAGAACTTGACGCCGCGGATCTTTATCATGGCGTTGGTAGCTCCGTCGAAGAAGAACCACTCGTCGCAGCCAGCACTCGCTCCGCCGCCGCCGTAGTAGATGCCATCCAGCGAGGGTGCGGTCAAGACCACGGTTCCTTCAATCCCCTCGGTGAAGACGTTCTCTGTCGAGGATAGGAAGGTGCAGGAGTTTACCGGGACCTGCTTGGCCACGTAGTAGCCCAAGATGTTGCCGGTGTCGGCGATGATGTAGACGTACCAAGGGTGGTCAAGCAGGTCCTCACGCAGAGTGAACTCCACAAGAGCCTGTCTCAGTGGGAAGTTCTTGGGATGGGGGAGCGGATACTTGGCCTCGGCCTCGCCGAAAACCTCTGTTCGGGTCTGGATGCTTTGCTTACGTTGCTGCTGATCGTCAGGGTTATTATCATCGCATGCCGCAGCCGTAAGGACGACAGCTAGCAACAGTAGGACGACGACAGCCTTCATTGGTATGCGCACTCCGTCTTACCTCCTTCTGGGGAGTAGGGGACAGCAGCGGTTATCTTGTACGGCAGGTCGCTGTCCCTGAACTGACCCACCGTCCACTTGAGGGCGTCTTGGTTATACCGAGCGATCGACTGGGCCCTGATACCCTGAACGCCGGTGATGCTCTTGATCGTGTAGCCGTAGTCCCGAGAGGTTGTGTCTATCAGGTCTATCTCCGCGAACAAGGCGTCTAGCTGACCCTCGTTGCCTTGGATGCTGGCGCACAGGTCGAAGAAGTGGTTGTACGCGCCAAGCCGGAAGTCAGCAGACTGGGTCCGGATGCGGGCCTCGCCGGCGCCGAACAGTCCGGCGGTTGCTACCCTCATGCCGAAGCTGGCGAGGACGATTCCCCACACGGCGAGGAACAGAACAACGAAACCTCCGACTACTATCAGGATGGCTAGTGTGGCGTCTTTCATCTCAACTCCTTTACGACAACACATCGCCGGGCATCCACCACGGCGAGCTCAACACAGCTTTTAATCCTCTCTTTTCCATGTCGATACGAGTCATCCCTTCGAAGTGCCGCAGACTTTCAATAGCCTCTGTCGTGCTGCAGGGTGGGCAGAGGTGCTTCCGCCCTGTCAATGGGAATACTATGGCCACCCAGCCCTCGGGGAGGCCGTTCTCGTTGACTTCCGAGGCCATTGGGTTGCACGGCCCGTCGCACTCGTAGAGGTCTACCTTCCTAATACTCATATCGCGTCGAGCATCTGGCGGACATATCGGAAGGCCATCTCTGTCTCTGCATTGAAGGCCTGCTCATCGAGCCTGAAGAAGGTAGCGATCAGCTGTAACAGGCGGCGATTGGTCGGCATCATCGGCTCGAACTCGCACTCGTCGCAGACGTCGCCCACGTACTCTGCGATATGAAGGCCCTGTGACGGCAGCCACTCTATGAACTCTCCCACCACTTGATTGGCTCCGTTGAGGGCCCGGACCTTGTCGTGCTCTTCGCTGAAGCTCGGCGCAACTCTCAACTCAAGTCCTCCTTCGTTAGATCGACTCCGAAGCTGAATCGTTGCTCGAGATCGCTGATTGCTTCTCTGAAGGCTGATGCCCTGCCGTCGTGCCAAGCACTCTGAAGTGCAAAGACGATCGCGATGGCCTGCAGGATCGCCGCGGGGATGCTAAACCAGTTGGGCCAAGCCAGAGCTATTATGGTGCTGGTATTGAACACGGGGATGAAATAGAGCCATCTCATTTCATCAACCTCCACGAGCGGCCTCGGCAGCCTGACCTGCCAAGCCTTCCAGTTCTGCACGAACGTACGCCTCGTCCCTCTCAATCCCCCCGAGATCTGGCATTGTCGGCATGTGATCACCAGCATGGGCGCAGTCGAAGCCTAACCACCAGACGTCTAGACCAGTATCGTGGGGAAAGGCCTCTTCCCGCTCCACCGTGTTCCAGCGAGGCAGCTTGGCGTACTCCTCGTCATTCCAATCCTCGGACTTACCTAGAGGATGCTTCGTAAGATACTCCTGCCTCTCGCGGCTGGGCCGGAAGAGCAGCCTCTCTGAGCCGAAGTGGGTCAGGCCGCCGTGAACATCGGCCTCGATCGCGTCGTAGTCCTTGCCGTACCAAGGGTGGCCTTTCGGTACTCCGATGTAGCCGCAGAGGTGTCCAAGCTGCTCATGCCTCCAGATCGAGCATGGAAGGTCCCCCAGCAGGAAGAAGGCGACCTCAGGCACGCGGCCGCTCCTGCGCTAGCTGGTAGATGGCCTGTTCGTAGACACCGTTAATGTCGGCAGTTGGATGGTTGGCTAGACGCTCGGCGATCTCATCACGCAGGCGGCTACGCAGCCACTTGTTAGATTGGGAGATGAAGCCCTTCTGGACGAGCAGAGCCTTGTCGGCTTCCCAAGGCTTCGACACCGGGCCACTCCAGTGTGTGGCACCGTCCAACTCCTTGGCCAATACGTTCAGCGGCACCGGATCATGCGTATCCAGCCAGAGCAGCATCTCACGCTGACGTGGTGTGAGTTCGGCCACGTCTGCTACAACCCGGTCAACAACACGCTGTTCGAACCCCCTCTGAAGGGCCTCCGGTGGTGTCACCTGGATGACCGGCGCGCCGCCTGTCGGGAAGCGGGCAAGCAGGCGCTGATAGACAGCTTCCTCGTCGACAGCCGGTATGGGGCCACCAGCAGCCACAGAATCGCCCAAGAGGGCAATTAGGCCGGTGCGCAGGCTATCGACACCGTCCAGCTGCCGCTGTAGCCGCGCCAGACCGTCCTTGATTGGCTGTAGCTCCTCACGGGCCTGCTCTGCCGTACTCCTCCAATGCTTGGCAATGTTCGATGCGTCGGCCTGCGCGGCATGGGCCTCCTGAAGATCGGCCTCGAGCTGTTGAATCTGTTCCAAGTGGCCTACACATTGCGCTGCCGCGGGCGTGTCTTCCTGTGGCACTGGCATGATCGCTGCCAGCCGCTCCCTGAGTGCTGAGATGTCCGGCCTAGCCTCTACGACCTTGACCGCTGCTGCAGATTTGTGTGTCGGCGGGTGGTAGGTCTCCCGAGCCCGCACCCTCACTTGAGTGAAGCAGTGGAGCTTCTCCGGCGACCAGACCCAAGCGTGGCCGTTCGGGAGGCTAGCGATCCCCTGCTTGAAGGTGCCCAAGTCCGGGAGCTGATCCTCCTCCAAGATCGACTCGAACATCTCAGCCACCGCCTTGCGATCACGGGGACCGACGATGCGTAGGGCGATCAGCGTGTCTATCTGCTCCAAGACGTCCTTGGAGGTTATGGCTGGCCGCTGTGAGATGAGGGTGCAGCCTAAGGCAAAGTTTCCGCCGAGCCGAACCAGTCTCTCTACAGCCTCATAAGTAGGGGCCATGTCAGGACGCAGGCGCTGCGGGATGAACTCCGGCGCCTCCTCCAAGAACACGTGACGAGGGCTGGTGTTGATACGTAGCAGCTCCAAGCAGAAGTCGCGGACGAACTCCCTCCAAGCCGTCTTCGACAGCTCTGTCAGGTCGACGATGGCCGAGACGTTCTCCTCAACGACCAGCCTTGCGATGACCTCTCCCATGTCACGAGCGATCGCGATGTCGCCGTGGGAGCCGCCGAAGACGACGATAGGGAACGGGCTCGGTCCCTTCCCATCTGCGCTTGAACGCAGGCCCCACCACCTACCCACAGGGTCCAGTGTCACGAAGGGGAGGCCGGCCTTCAGCATCTCCTCAGCGATGACGCAGCCCAAGTAGGTCTTGCCGGTCTGACGCTTGGCCAAGATAGCCATTGTGTCTGTGAGCATCTCCGGCGGCAGGCTGAACGGTTGCCCGGCGGTGTCCGTGCCGATGATCAACATGCTACTCCGGGGCCTCCAACAGCCCCTGCACCGCCTCGAGATCCTTGCTGGTGTCCCAACGGGCGACTTCGAAGTAGACACCACCGCCGACTTGTCGGTGAATATAGCCGTACATCATAGGGTCGATAGCGAGGGTGACCGGCCGCGTCATCCGGAAGTCCTCTAGCTTTGGTGAGTAGATAGCGATGTTCCGCTCACCGAAGATTGTCTTCGCCCTCAGGTAGCGTTCCTGCACCCAGATCGGGAGGATCCCGCAGTAACGTGATTTCACTTGATCGCGCAGCCGTTCGCTGTAGAAGGGACGTGTGAACTCGCCAACGTCCAGACGGTGTTCAACTCCTCCGACAAACCATGCCCCAGTATTGGGCATGGACGGCTCGAAGCCCGCTTCTAAGGCCTGCATTATCCGAAGCAGGTCGTGACGGCTGCGCTCGAGCAGCTGGCGCTGCTGTTGTAGCGGCTGTCGAAACTGTAGCTGCCTCTCAACGACAGCCAGCTCGTTGAGATACCGCCTAGCGCTGTCCGGCAGAGCTACATCCGCCGGTGGGCTGTAGAGCTTAACTTGGGTTGTCATTGAACCTCCTTCTGTTAGGTCATGTCGAAGCTTCGGCCCGGGCACATAGATCCATCTCGGAGTAGATGGCGGCGGTGTTTGCTGCCGTTATGACAGACATAGCGATTCTGATCAGGTAGCCACTTGGACTGCATCTCTACCGCTAGCTGGTGACGCTGGCGTTGCTCTAGACAGGGGGTGCAGTCTTCGTGCAGGCATAGCTTGTAGAAAGAGGCATAGGCAGCTACGTCCTCCTCTATCGCCTTCACGTACTCCGGCGCGGGGTCGGGCCAGCCCACTCGGGCGAGTAGAAGGGTCATCAGTCTCCCTCAGGCTGCAGCGGTACAGAGAGTATAAAGTCGTGGATTGCTTCTATGGGTGGTACTTGCCCACTCAGTCGTAGCAGGTGCTTAGCGTACTGAGGCCGATGTAGAGCCACAGCCATTCCCATCAGTGTACCTAATCCGGCATCAACTGCCCGATCTATGCTTTCTTGTTCGCTGGACGAGAAAGCTCTCCCGACAGCCGCCGCCCAGAAAGAAAAGATCTGACCCAGCATCGGATTCGGCAGGGGTTCCGGCACGGATTCCGGCATCAGCTTACCTTCAGGACGATGCCGCAGTCACTACAGGCATAGCGACCGGGGGACTGCCGGATCAGCGCAGTGTGATCACACTTGTGGGTGAGTCCGTCGATCTCCACGTCTTCGAGGAAGATCATCTTGCCGTCGTCGCTGGCGCCGCGGATGCTGCCGGTGATCTCGATATCATCACCCTTCTCTGGGCAGGGGTCGTCGTCCCATGGGAACCAGTAGGCCTGCTCGTCCTCGTTGACAACGACAACTCCCATGTAGTGACCACGTCGCTGGTCGCTCTTCGGCTTGACGGAGGTTACCCTGCCGGCGACCGTGACCTTCTGGCCCTCATCCTTCTTGGCCATCGGGGGCTTCCTCCTCTGGCGTGTCGACCGGTGGGATAAAGAAGTCTGGTGTTGCTTTACCACCAGATGCTGCATAGGAGGCTGTGGATCTGGCCAACGCACTCATTCCGCTGGTCATCCCCTCCGGAGTGCCAGCATAGGCCAGCGTGGATCCGCCTGGGATCCCCATGGCCCTGCCGGTGGCCCAAGCATCCATGTCAGCACCGAGGAAGGCGAACT